>Ga0126379_10000845_pt1 | contig 17729 bp, 18 predicted proteins | sample PanSoiMetPlot_24_FD_92640 | JGI IMG/M metagenome (GOLD analysis project Ga0126379, IMG submission 92640) | Tropical forest soil microbial communities from Panama - MetaG Plot_24 | ecosystem: Environmental > Terrestrial > Soil > Tropical forest > Bulk soil | place: Panama | collected 2016-02-17
CTAGCACGCGATGGCGTCGGCGCTGATCGGGCCGTTGGGCGACCGACGCCCGCGACAGGAGATCGACGATGTCTTGCAGGATCGAGCCAGCGCGAAAGACGTCGTGGGCGCGCACCGCGACGAGACCCGCCTCTCGGATGGCGGGCTCGTAGATCTGCGCGTAGTAGTGATCCCAGGCGCCGCCGAACGGCATGATGACGAAGCAGGAGCCAGGCTTGGGGCTCGCATCAGCGCTCGGCATGGCGGCGCGATCCGGGCTCGCCTAGGACGCGTCGTTCGAGGTGGGCCTCGGAACGGCCCGCCAGACGCGGAAGTACTTGGTGGTCGCGAAGGACGTGAACACCGGGCTCTCATCGACGACGTGTGCAGTCTCGGGGTTCACGAAAGCGAGGAAGCAGCGCCGCGGATGCTCGACGAGAGATGACTCGATCGCGGCCACGACCTGCCGCATCAGCCGCTCGCGAAAGGGGAAGTTGAAGAAGAACACCGTGTCCTCAGACTCGGGCCGGTAGTCCGCAGCATCCATGCGGCGCAGATCGATGGCGCCGCAGCGCCGGCGGCCACGATACTGGCCCACGTTGCGGCACGCGATCTCGTGCAGCTGCGGGGCGATCTCGATGCCGACGATCCGGCGGAACGGAAATTCCGAGGCGACCAGTACGGCGCGGCCCATCCCCGAACCCAGATCGACGAACGTGAAATCCTCCACCGGCCCCAGCGTCGCGACGATCGCGCGCAAGGTTCTCGGCACGATGCCCTCGTACTGCACAGACTCGTCCGTCAATCCGAGCTCGGTCACTCGAACGACGCCCCGCGTCCGCACGCGATGGCGGGCATCGTAGAGGACGTCGCGCGCCCGGACGATGAGCGGACCGGCGAGCAGGAGCAGGGCCGCCTTCAGCATTCATCCATGATAGGACACGGACGGCACACCGCCCGGCGACTACCCGAGGGTCGCAGCGAGTCGAGGATAGACCTCGCGGGCGAACATCGTCATGCCCTTGACCGTCTCGTCGTGGTCGAGGAAGCCGGCCTGGCCCATCATCAAGAGCTGGCCGAAGCGGCCCACGTGCTCGTACATCCGCATGATCTGCCGGTACATCGAGTCTGGATTGCCGGCGAAGACCAGGCCGTGCTGCATCAGCCCCTCGAGGGTGGGATTCTGGAACATCTTGAAGATGCCCGGCGTCACGCCCTTCATCGCGTTCACCGTCGATGCGGTGGGGTGGTAGCCGGGCGGGCTGGTGAATTGCGGGGGCACCTTGTTCGATTCGAGGTACCACATCAGCTTGCGCGCTCCGGCGTGACCTTCCTCGTCGGTCTCGCCCGTGTAGACCAGCGCGGCATAGGCGAACCGATCGCGCGCGGCCTCGCGCAGCCCCAGCTCGACCCGCCGCTGGCGATCATCGCAGAGCCGAGCGCTACGGCAACAGGATCAACTTTCCCGTGGACGATCGCGATTCGAGGTAGCGATGCGCATCCGCAGCCTGCGCCAGCGGGAAGGTCTTGCCGATGTGCAGCCTGAGTCGCCCGTCTCGCATGAGGGCGAAGCAGCGCTCGGCGCTCTCCCGCGTCTTCTCGGGGAAGCCGCGCGTGACCGTGGGCAGCATGAACCCGCTCACCTTCACGGACTTTGGGGAGAGCGTCGCCACGTCGAGCGGGTCGGTCGGTCCGCCCGCGCGGCCGTAGAGGACCAGGTGGCCGAACGGCGCGAGGCAGCGCAGCCCGTCCGCGAACGTGGGCTTGCCGACCGCATCCAGGATGAGGTCGACGCCGCGGCCCTCGGTGATCCGCAGCACCTCGTCGGCGAAGTTCTGCGCCGCGTAGTTGATGACGGCATCGGCGCCGTGCGCCCTCGCCAGCTCCGCCTTGGCGTCGGTCGACACGGTCGCGAGCACGCGTGCGCCGCCGACCTTGGCGAGCTGGACGGCGGCGAGCCCGACGCCGCCCGCTGCGGAATGGACGAGGACGCTCTTGCCGGGCCCGGTGGTATCGGCCGTGTGGAGGATGTGATACGCGGTGAGCACCTGGATCGGAAAGGCCGCGCCGTCGACGAAGCTCACGGAGTCCGGCAGCGGGATCACCATGCTCTCCGGCGCCATGCAGTAGTCCGCGTACGCCTTGACCGTGAACACGGCGACACGCATGCCCGCGGCGAGTCCGGTCACGCCCTCGCCGACGGCCTCGATGACTCCCGCCGACTCCATGCCCGGCGTGTCGGGGAGCTTCGGCTTCGCGACGTACGTGCCCTGGCGAAACCGCGTGTCGGCGAAATTCACGCCGATCGCGTGATTTCTGATCAGCACCATCCCCGGCCGCGGGTCGGGCCTCGGCACGTCGGCCAGCTGCATCACCTCGGGCCCGCCGGTCTTCTCGAAGACGATCGCGTTCATCCGTTCCTCCTGGGCAATGGGTGGAGAGCCCGCTCCCACGTCAGCTCTCCGAGGGGTCGATCACTCGGACGCGAAAGCCCCGGCGATAGAAGCCGCGATCGCGGGTGAGCAGTGCATCTGCTTGCCGGGCAGCATGCGCTCCGATCAGGAAATCGGCAACCACGCGGCCGCGATACGGAGCCGACACCCGCGGACTCTCCCGCCACAACCGCCCGGCCAGCGCAGCCGCTTCCGGCTGGATGGCCTCGAAGCGGACCCCGAGTGTCTCGATCGCGTCGTGGAACTCCGCGTCGGTCGGAAAATGAGCCCGGACCTCGGCCCAGACGACCTCGCACGCCACGAGCGCGCCGCCATCGTAGGCAGCGCGCATCGCCGCACGCGAGACTTCGCCGAATCGAGGGTCGGCCCCGAACACGTCCAGGAGCACGGACGAGTCGACGGCCGTCTTCACGGCCGGCGGGCTGCCCGCCGGCGGCCCCGCGGGTTCCCCGGACGTGGGCCCCGCATCTCGTCGATGAGAGCGTCCACGGGCTTCGGAAGCTTCAGCCTGCCGAAGACCCGATCCACGGGATGGGTGCCGCTGCCGCCTTTTCGCATCAGCACGCCCCCGCTGGTCAGCTGGAACTGCACAGCCGTGCCCGGCGCCAAACCCAACTTCTCTCTGACCGCGGCGGGAATCGTGATCTGCCCCTTGGATGAAATCGTGCTCTTCATGTGTAAAGAATGTGTTGCTTTACTTAAAAAGTCAATCCAACCCAGAGCGGGACGGCGATTCCCGGCGGCGGTCGCCATCGCGCATCCTCCAGTTCGCTGCCGGCACGGAGACCCGTTACTATACGGGGCATGAGCGAACCCGTCGAACGCCACGAGTTCCAGACCGAGGTCCGGCAGCTGCTGGACCTGATGATCCACTCCCTGTACTCCCACAAGGAGGTGTTCTTGCGGGAGCTGATCTCGAACGCGTCGGATGCACTCGACAAGCGGCGGTTCGAGGCCCTCACGCGCCCGGAGCTGGCCCCTGCCGAGGAGCTCGCCATCCGCCTCGACGCGGACGCCGCCGCGCGGACCTTGACGGTGAGCGACAACGGCATCGGGATGAGCCGCGCCGAGGTCGTCCAGAACATCGGCACGATCGCGCGCTCGGGCACGGGCGAGTTCCTCGCGGCGCTGCGCGAGCGCCAGGGCGAGGCGGTCCCGCCGGAGCTGATTGGCCAGTTCGGCGTCGGCTTCTACTCGAGCTTCATGGTGGCCGACCGCATCACGCTCGTCACCCGGCGCGCCGGTGAGACCGCGGCCACGAAGTGGGAATCCGCAGGCGACGGCTACACGCTCGAAGAAGCCGAGCGCGACACCCCGGGCACCAGCGTGACGCTCCATCTGAAGCCCGCCGACGCGGAGGACGCGCTCGCCGACTACACGCAGACGTCCGTCCTTCGCGACACCGTGAAGAAATACTCGGACTTCGTCGCCTACCCGATCCGGCTCGGGGCCGACACGCTGAACTCCATGAAGGCGATCTGGGCACGCCCGAAGGACGAGGTCAGCGAGGACGAGTACCGGGAGTTCTACAAGCACATCTCGCGAGACTGGAACGACCCGCTGGAGCACGTGAGCGTCCACATCGAGGGGAATTTCGAGGCGCGAGCCCTGCTCTACATCCCGTCCAAGGCCCCGTTCGACCTCTGGCACGAGACAGCTCGCAGCGGCGTCCAGCTCTACGTGCGCCGCGTGTTCATCATGGACGACTGCAAGGAGCTCCTGCCGGCCTGGCTCCGCTTCGTCCGCGGCGTCGTTGCGTCTGACGACCTGTCGCTCAACGTCTCGCGCGAGATCCTGCAGCAGAATCGCCAGATCCAGGCGATCCGGCGCCATCTCGTCCGCCGCCTGCTGGGCGCGCTGGTAGAGATGAAGGACGAGCGTCTGGACCACTACCGGACGTTCTGGGCGCAGTTCGGTGCCGTGCTCAAGGAAGGGCTCCTCGCGTTCGACGACAACCAGGAGCGCATCCTCGAGCTGTTGCGCGCGCCGTCGACGCACGGCACCGCCGATCCCACGTCGCTCGCGGACTACGTCGCCCGCATGAAGGAGGGACAGGCGGCGATCTACTACATGGCGGGCCGGTCGCTCGGCGCCGTCGAGCACTCGCCCCATCTCGAAGCCTTCCGCGCCAAGGACTACGAGGTCCTGTTCTTCACCGACCCCGTGGACGAGCTGTGGCTCAGACTGCCGCGCCAGTTCCAGGGCAAGTCCCTCGTCTCTGCCGCCGAGGCGGACGTGACGCCGGCCACCGAAGAGGAGAAGAAGCACGCGGAGGAGGAACGGCGCGAGCAGGAGGAGGGATTCAAGGATCTCCTGCTGGTCCTGCGCGCGAAGCTCCAGGACCACGTGAAGGACGTGCGCCTCTCGAGCCGCCTCACCTCGTCGCCCGCGTGCCTGGTCGGCGACAGCGGAGACCTGTCGCCGCACATGGCCGAGCTGTTCCGCCGCGCGGGACAGGAGGTGCCGGCGGTGAAGCGGGTGCTCGAGCTGAATCCCGCGCACCCGCTGCTTCCGAAGTTGAAGGGCATCGCCGAGCGCGACCGGACGGACCCCACCCTCGGGGAATACGCCGAGCTCCTGTACGGCCAGGCCATCCTGGCCGAGGGCGGCCAGCTTCCCGATCCGGCGGCCTTCAGCAAGCGCATCGCGGACCTGTTGCTGCGCGTGGCGTAGTCCTGCGCGAGTGGGTGGCGGAATCCCGCACCAGCCCGTGGCGGAATGCTGCGCGAGCCGACCGACAGCCGTCGAGCAGCGGCTCGCCCGCGGCTGCGACAACCGGTCAACACCACATGGGGGAACGACAATGACCAACGCGAGAACGGCAGTGATCGTGGCTTCGCTGGCGCTGGGGCTCCCGGGCCTTCCGGCCACGTCGCAGGCGCAATCGGCCGCCATGACCTTCTTCATCACCAGCGCCGGGCCGGGAAAGGGCGCCGACCTGGGCGGCCTCGAGGGCGCAGACAGGCTGTGTCAGTCGCTGGCCCAGGCCGCTGGTGCCGGCAGCCACACGTGGCACGCGTATCTCAGCACCCAGGCCGCCGGCGGCGCGCCGGCCGTCAACGCGCGCGACCGGATTGGGAAGGGCCCGTGGCAGAACGCCAAGGGCCAGGTGATCGCGCAGAACGTCGACGACCTCCACAGCGCCAGCAACAAGATCGGCAAGCAGACGGCGCTCAACGAGAAGGGCGAGACGGTGAACGGGCGCGGCGACACGCCGAACCGACACGACATCATGACGGGCTCGCAGCCGGACGGCCGGGCATTTCCGGCCGGCGACGACAAGACCTGCGGCAACTGGACGAAGAGCGCCCAGGGCGCCGCGATGCTGGGCCACCACGACCGCATGGGACTGCGCGACGACGACGCGTCGAAGTCCTGGAACTCGTCGCATCTGTCGCGGGGGCCGGATGGCGGCTGCAGCCAGGCGGACCTGCGCAGCACGGGGGGCGATGGGCTGATCTACTGCTTCGCGGCGAACTGACGCGAAAGGGCGGCGGTGCCGCAAGCGCACGCGAGCAGCCATTTCCGCTCGACGTTTCGAAGGGGAATGCTCGCGGCGACCGCCTCCTCCTTGCCGTTAAGAGAAGGGCTCATCGCGAAGGTCGGCAATATAGTCCGCAGAAGGGCGCATGGCCATCGCCGAACAACCGCGCGGCAGCGCGCAGTCAGGCGACGACACGATGACTCAGTACCGCAGCTTCAGACCAACCGACGAGATTTATTAACGCATGCATGGCCAATGTCGGCGCGATCGAGCCGGTTCGACTCCTCGCGGCACCGAGCACAAGGCCAAAGACGAAGATCGTCCCAATGTCGTAGAAATCATACTGTAAATGGAAGATCGGCCAACACGCGGCCGTCACGAAGATTGCCGTCACCGGTCTGATCGCGCCCTCGAGACCCTTGAACAAGAAGCCCCGGAAGAATAGCTCCTCAAGCAGCGGCGCACAGAGCAGGACTGCTGGCCAGCTTATCCAGGCTGGCGACGACACGTACACTATTTCCACGGATTTCGGCACGATCGGCCGGTGGAGCGCAACCGTCAATGCGTCAGAGGCGAGAATGAATGCGGCAGCGATCCCGAGCCACTGGAAGAGCGTCTTCAGTGGCACGGCCCTGAGGGCAAGAGCTTCCAGGAGTCCAGAGCCACGCTTCAATTTCACGATCGCCAGTACTAGTGGTACGCATATCGCGCTGGAGGCCACCGTCGCGAGGGAGATAGCCATTCCACCCTCGCGCGAAGATTCGAGGAGCGCCTGAAGCTGCGCCGGAGTTACCGGGCTCCTTCCGCGCGTGACGTACACCAGCCGTACGACCGTGTGCACACCAAAAAAGACAATTCCGACGGCAATACTCCAAAGTGCTGTGCCAACAAGTCCCCAATGACGAGGAGAGGTCGAGGCTCTCGTGGTGACGTCCATGACGTTGTGGCCAACGCGGCCCGCGAGCGGCCGGCTTCGCCGGCCGCTTCAGTGGCTTGTTCGGCCGCCGTCCAGTATCACTCGACGACCTCGGCCAGCCATCGGCCATCGTCCTCGCGTTCCAGCTCCTGAACCGTTCGGGGAAGCGACCGGGCCTTGATGAAGGCCCGGCCGCTCGGCGTGAAAGACCCGCAACAGTCGCGAACAGGCGACGCAGCGCGCGCGCCGCGTCGCCCCAGGGCTCTCGACTGCTGTCGGATCCGTTCTAGTACCGGTAGTGTTCGGGCTTGTATGGGCCCGCCTTGTCCACCCCGATGTAGCTCGCCTGCTCGGCGGTCAGCTCGGTGAGCATGGCCCCGAGCTTCCTCAGCTGCAGGCGCGCCACCTTCTCGTCGAGGTGCTTCGGCAGGATGTGCACACCGATCGGGTACTTCCCGGGGTGGCCGTAGATCTCGACCTGGGCGAGCACCTGATTCGCGAACGACGAGCTCATCACGTAGCTCGGGTGTCCGGTCGCGCAGCCGAGATTCACCAGTCGGCCCTCGGCCAGCAGGATGATGCGCTTCCCGTCGGGGAAGATCACGTGGTCGACCTGCGGCTTGATGTTCTCCCAGGTGCACGACCGGAGCCCCGCCACGTCGATCTCGTTGTCGAAGTGGCCGATGTTGCACACGATGGCGTTGTTCTTCATACGCTCCATGTGCTCGCGCGTGATCACCCGCAAGTTGCCCGTGCACGTGACGAAGATGTCGGCCTTGTCGGCGGCGTAGTCCATCGTCACGACGCGGTAGCCTTCCATCGCGGCCTGGAGCGCGCAGATCGGGTCGATCTCCGTGACCCAGACCTGCGCCTGCAGCCCGCGCAGCGCCTGCGCCGATCCCTTGCCCACCTCCCCGTAGCCGCACACCACGGCGACCTTGCCCGCCACCATGACGTCGGTGGCGCGCTTGATGCCATCCACGAGGGATTCGCGACAGCCGTAGACGTTGTCGAACTTCGACTTCGTGACGGAGTCGTTGACGTTGATGGCGGGGAACAGGAGCCGGCCGTCCTTGGCCATCTGGTAGAGGCGGTGGACGCCGGTCGTGGTCTCCTCGGTGACGCCCTTGATGCCGCGACCCAGCTCCGAGTACCAGCCCGGCTTCTCTTTGAGGCGGCGAGCGATGGCGGCGAAGAGATAACGTTCCTCGTCGCTGCCGGGATGCTCGATGACCGAGGGATCCTTCTCGGCGCGGCTGCCGAGATGCACCAGGAGCGTCGCGTCGCCGCCGTCGTCGAGAATCATGTTCGGGCCCTCGCCGCCGGGAAACTCGAAGATGCGATGCGTGAACTCCCAGTACTCCTCGAGCGACTCGCCCTTGTAGGCGAACACCGGGGTGCCGCCCGCGGCGATGGCTGCGGCCGCATGGTCCTGCGTCGAGAAGATGTTGCACGAGGCCCAGCGCACCTGCGCCCCCAGCGCCTTCAGCGTCTCGATGAGTACCGCGGTCTGGATGGTCATGTGCAGCGAACCGGCGATGCGGGCGCCGGCGAGCGGCTTCGCCTTCGCGTACTCCTCGCGGATGGCCATCAGCGCGGGCATCTCGCCCTCGGCGATGGCGATCTCCTTCTTGCCCCAGCCGGCGAGGGCCAGGTCGGCCACGTGGTGGTCGGTGGTGGGCCTTGCGTCAGTCTTCATGGTCAGCTCCTCCTGCTCGTGGTGGCGGGCCCGGAAAAACGAGGGGCGCCCGCACCGGTGTCTGGTACGAGCGCCGTTGATTTGGCTGAGCCTGACCGGGCCCGACGCCCGGACGCAACGCTCCTCAGCTGGGACCTATCTTACATGAAGAGGGCCGAGGAACACTCGAATTGCGGGCGGCCGGGATGCGTATGCCCCGCCCCGAACAGCAGGCGCGGTGCACACAATCTCCCGGCATCCGGCCGCAGGGCCGATCACGCGCTATTCCTGGCATCCCGCCGTGAGGCGTCGATCACGCGCTTTCTCACGGCAGCCGGCCCGACAGGTCGATCACGCGCCCCGCGCGGAACACGCGGAACGTCATCTCGTCCCCGGAGCGGAGCTCCGCCCAGCGCTCGCGCACCTTGTCGAAGCTGTCCTGGCTTTCCAGCTGGATGCCCATTGCCGCAAGCACGATGTCGCCGCCCAGCGGGACATCCTTGCCATCGAGGGTCACGACGGCGCGGCTGGGCCGCAGTCCGACGGCCTCGGCGGGCGACCGCTTGGCCACCTCCTCCACCAGCATGCCGAAGGGCTGGGGGAGGTTGAGGTACTCCGCCAGCTCGCCGCTCACCCGGAACCAGGTGACGCCGCTCCAGAACGCGCTTTTCCAGCATGAGCTGTCGCGCCATGTTCGAGCTGACGACGAAGCCCAGGCCCTCGAACCCGCCCGACTTCGAGATGATGTGGCTGACGATCCCGACGACTTCCAGGGCGACGCCCGCGAAGACCAACAGTGCCAGTGAGACCTCGGGCCTGGCGGTCCGGACCGCGCTGGTGTTCAAGGGCCATGGGCGAAATATGTTGTTCTTCATTCGCTCACACCCCCAGGTAGTACTTCTTCACCAGCTCGTTCTCCCGCAGCTCCCGCGTGCTGCGCCCCTCGAACTCGATCTTGCCGTGGACGATGATATAGCCGCGGTCCGCGATCTTGGTAGCCTGGTTGAAGTTCTGCTCCGCCATCAGCACCGTGAGCTGTCGGCGCTCCTTCAGTTCCTTGATCTTGCCGATCACCCGGGACACGAGAATCGGCGCGAGACCGACCGACGGCTCGTCGACCAGCAGGATCCGGGGCGACGACATCAGCGCGCGGCCCACCGCGAGCATCTGCTGCTCGCCCCCGCTCATGCTGCCCGCGAGCTGGCGGCGACGCGCGTGGAGCACCGGAAAGGCCTCGAAGCAGAACGCCAGGTTCGCCGCGATGTCGCCGCGCGCGCTCCGCCGGTAGGCGCCCAGCAAGAGGTTTTCCTCGACCGACAGCTTCGGGAAGAGCCGCCGCCCCTCGGGCACCAGCGCGATCCCGAGTCCCACGATTTCTTCCGTCGACTTGCCGATCAGATCGACGCGCCCGCCGTCGGACTCGAGCGCGATCTCCCCGGCCTCGGGCGCCACCATGCCCATGATGCACTTGATCAGCGTGCTCTTGCCGTTGCCGTTCGTGCCGAGGAGCGCGACGGTCTCCCCCTCCCGCACCTCGATCGAGACGCCGTGCAGGACTCGCACCGCGCCGTAGCCGGCGTCGACGTTCCGCACGACGATCCTACTCGCCAAGGTAGGCCGTCTCCACGTCGGGGTTCCGGACGATCTCGTCGGGCGTGCCCTCCGCGATGCGATCGCCCGCGTCGAGCACGACGATGCGCTGCGAGAAGCGCATCACCGCGCGCATGATGTGCTCGATCATGATGATGGTGATGCCGCGCTCGTTCAGGCGGAACAGGATGGCGAGGATGTCGTCCACCTCCGCGCTCGAGAGCCCTGCCATCGCCTCGTCCGAGATCAGGAGCTTCGGCCGCGCCGCCATCGCGCGCGCCAGCTCGAGCTTGCGCATCTCCACCTGGGTGAGGCCCGCGGGTCGGAGGTGCGCCTTCGACTCGAGTCCGATCGCGCGGAGGATCTCCATCGCGTCGGCGTCGGCCGCAGACGATCGTCGGTGCGCGGCGTACTCGAGCGGGATGTCGAGGTTCTCGAGGACCGTCATGCTCGAGAACGGCTTCGGGATCTGGAACGTGCGCACGACGCCGAGCCGCGTGCGCTGATGCGCCGGCAGCTGCGTGATGTCGTGGCCGTCGAACCGGATCCGGCCACCGTCCACCGGCAGCGCGCCCGACACGCAGTTGATCAGCGTGGTCTTGCCGGAGCCGTTCGGCCCGATCAGCCCGAAGCGCTCGCCCGTGTTCACGTGCAAGGTCACCCCGCCGAGCGCGGTGAAGCCGCCGAACCGCTTGGTGACGCCGTCCACCTCGAGCAGCGCCGCCATGCTCAGCGGCCCCGCAGGCGGCGGACCAGGCCCAGGATGCCCTCGGGCGCCAGCACGACGAAGGCGACCAGCACGACGCCCACGATGAACAGGTTCAATTCCGAGGATATCGTCACCGTCGCCAGTTGCTGCGCGCTGCTCAAGAGCACCGCGCCGATGACCGGCCCCACCCAGCTGGTCGTCCCGCCGATCATCGGCATCGCGAGCGCGTTCACGGCGTAGTCGAGACTGAACGCCGAGTTGGGATCGACGAACGTCACGTAGTACGGGAACGGCGCGCCCGCCACGCCCAGCAGGAAGCCGCTCACCGTGGTGGCGAAGAGCTTGAGCCGGAGCGTCGGCACGCCCATGCACTCGGCCGCCTCCTCGTTGTCGCGCAGGGCCGCCAGGCCGCGGCCGAGCCACGACCGCTGGATGAACCGCGCCGTCATCACCGCGACGACGGCGAGGGCGACCATCACCGTGAACAGGAACGTGACGTAGTTGCCGAAGGGCGGGCCGGTGGGGCGGATCACGCTGAGCCCCCGGGACCCGCCGACGAACTCCCAGTTGATGATCATGGTCTGGAGCACGATCGACAGCGCGAGCGTGGCGATCGAGAAGAAGACCCCGCGGAGGCGAAGCGTGAGATAGCCGATGCCGAGGCCGAGCAGCGCCGAGACGAGGCCGCCGGCCAGGATGAGTACGGGAAGTGGCGGCCGGATGGACTGGATGAGGACGACCGCCGTGTACGCCCCCAGGGCGAAGAACGCCGGCGTGCCGAAGTTCACGTAGCCGGCATAGCCACCCAGGATGTTCCAGGCCGTGGCGATCACGATGTACTGCAGGATCACGTAGCCGGCGAAGTAAAGGTACGGATTCACGCGCAGCGACGCGACGACGATCCCGAGCGCCACAACCCCGAGCGCCACGAGGACGGCCCCGCCCGAGCGTCGCATCGGGCGCTATCGGCCGAACAGGCCGGCCGGGCGGACGGCGAGCGCCACCAGCAGGACGCCGAACGAGACCGCCAGTGACCAGGACGGCCCGAAGAACGTCCCCATCAAGCTCTCGATGATGCCGAGGATCAACGCGGCGACCAGCGTTCCGCCGATGCTGCCCATCCCGCCCAGGACCGTGATCGCGAACATCCGTCCGATGTAGTCGCGATCGGTCGACGGCACCACCGGTGCGATCGTGACGAGGAGCGCGCCCGCCAGGCTGGCCGCGGCGATTCCGATGCCGAAGGCGATCGTCTTGACGGCAACGGGATCCGCGCCCATCAGACGTAGCGCGCCGCTGTCTTGCGACACGGCCATGATGGCGCGTCCGTAGAACGTCCGCCCCAGGAACCAGTAGAGCGCGAGCGTCATCAGGAGGCCGACCACGCACGGCACCAGCAGGCGAAAGGCGATGCCGACGCCGCCGAGGTCGATGGACTTGCCAATGTACGACGCCTTCGCCAGTTGGTAGTCGACCCCGTACGTGAGGCTGAGGCTCACCTCGATGATGAAGAGGATCCCGAAGAAGAAGACCAGCCCGCGCAGCGATTCGTCGCCCCGGCGCTCGAAGCTCGCGTAGTACACGCGATAGACGGCGGCGCCGAGCAGATAGAAGACTGGCGTGAACAGGAGCCCGGCCAGGACGGGGTCGACGCCGAAGGAGTTGTTCACCCTAACGGTCGCGTACGACCCCAGGATCAGGAACGCGGGCTGCGCGATGTTGGCGATATCGAGCAGCCCGAAGATCAGCGAGATACCCAGGCTGACGGCGGCGTAGAAGCCGCCGAGTAGAAGCCCGGCGACCAGCGCGTTCGCCAGCAGGTCCCAGGAGACCAGGGAAGGCTCGCGCTAGTTCTTCGCCGTGGCGTACGGGTAGATGATCGAGCCGGACTTGAACTCGTCGGGATAGAGGACGACCTTCTTCCCGGGCCCGCGGAACTGGTCGATGCTATTGCCCTGGATCTTCTGGTACTGGACCATCAGGGTCCGGCCCTTCGCCCACTCGCCGTTCTTCCCGAACTTCACCTTGCCGACGATCGTGCTGAACTCGGTGGCGCGGATGTAGTCGGCGAGCTTCTGCTGGTCGAGGCCCTTCGTCGCCTCGATGGCCTGCGCCAGGACCTGTCCCGTGGCGTAGGAGTACGGCGGCAGGTAGTACCCCAGCGGATCGACGCCGGCCTTCTCCGCGCGCGCCTGGTACTCCTTCAAGAAGTCCTTGATGCCCGGCATCGCGAGGAACGGCGCCTCGGGCGCCCAGAAATCGTAGTTGACGATTCCGTTCAGCATCGGCCCCATGCTCGTCATCACGCTGGTGAACATGAGGCCGACCATGCCGCCGCCGAAGATCTTGGGCTGGAGTCCCACCTCGTGGGCGGCGCGCAGCATGCCGACCGAGTCCGGCGGATACGAGGCCACGAACAGGATGTCGGGGTTGGTCGCCTTGATCGCCCGGACGATCGGGGTGTAGTCGGTGGTGCTCGGCGGATACGTCTTGTCGTAGACGGTCTTGAAGCCGAACTTCTTGATCAGCTCGCGCGCGCCGACCAGCGCGTTCTGCGGGTACTCGGCGTCGGCGCCCACGATGGCCACCGTCTGCGGCTTCGGATTCTGCCGAGCGGCCAGCTCGAAGAAGCCGAGCGCGGTGCTGGTCTCCGGCTCGGGGCCGTTCGGCGAGATCTGGAAGTAGTTCGGGTACTTGTACTTCTCGTTGTTGGCGAGCCCGAAGATCCCCATGATCGTGAGCTTGCGCTCGATCGCGATCGGCATGAGCGGCGCGATCAGGTTCGTGCCGTAGCCCGAGACGACCAGGTCGACCTTGTCGACGTCGAGCAGCTTGGTGTAGATGCCGGGCACGGTCGCGGGGTTGGTCTGGTCGTCGTAATAGATCAGTTCGACCGGCCGGCCGAGGAGCCCGCCCTTCTTGTTGATGTCGTCCTTCCAGATCTGCAGCGCCAGCAGCGCGGGCTTGCCGTTGGCGGACAATCCGCCGGTGAGCGCCATGCCGAAGCCGATCTTGATGGGGTCGGCCGCCCGCGCCACGAACCCGCCGCCCCAGCCGATCACCACCGCGGCCAGCACCATCCCGATCAACGTCACGCTCAGGTATCGAAATTTCCGGGGCTGCCTCATCGCATCCTCTCTCTCTGCGCGCCTGGCGGGGGCGAGCGCGGCGGTCGTTGGGCGGGCCTCAGACTGCGCCAGGCGCTGGGAGTTGTCAAGGCGAGGATGTACTTCGGAGCGGGCGAAGCCGGACGATGGGACACCATCCGGACACGATCGTCACGTCCGGGCGAGGCCGCCGAAAACCCGCTCCTCGCTGAGCTGCGGACGCGGGCCCGCTGCTCAGTCCGTGACGGGCTTCACCCGGACGATACAGCGGAAGCCAAGGTCCACGGGGTGCGGCGGCTTCACGAACACGAGCGACCCCGCGTAGATCACGAGGCCGCCGGTGACGAGCTTCAGAGCGCGTCCTGACGCGTCGAGCCGAGGCCCGGGCCCACGACGATCAGGCAGATGCTCACCCGGATGGCGAGCCCGACGAGGGCGGACAGGTCCATCAGGCGACCTCGACCACGCGAGCGCCGGGCGGCTCGCCCACGCCGACCTCGATCGCGTTCCCCGCTGCCGCCTCATCCGGCTCCGTGCGCCGCGGAGGTGAGGTGCTCCATCACCTGATCGATGGTGAAGCTCGCCGCCTTCTGGCGCGGCGGAAACTCCTTGAACGTCTCGAGGAACTGTCCGACGTAGCCCTGCATCGGCACAAGCAGGTAGACGTGGTCGAAGTACCAGTCCCAGTAGGTGTTGGACGTGATCGTCGAGCGCTCGTAGGGATCCGTGCGCAGGTTGAAGAGCCACGGGATGCGCGTGTGCACGAACTGCTCACCCCACACCAGCATCGTCCCGGGGGCGCGCTGCTGGGCGAACACGGCCTTCCAGTTGTCGTAGCGCATGGCGACAAGGTCGCCGTCGTCCGAGAAGTAGAAGAACTCCTTGCGCGGGCTCTTGTCCTCGGCGCCGGTCAGGTACGGCTGCAGGTTGTAGCCGTCGAGATGCACCTTGAACGTCTTGCCGCCGGCCTGGTGGCCCTTCAGAAGCTTGCCCTTGATATCGGGCTCGCCGGCCATCGCGAGCAAGGTGGGCAGCCAGTCCAGGTGGCTCACGATCTCGTTCGAGACCGAGCCGGCCTCGATCTTTCCGGGCCAGCGCACCATGGCCGGCACCCGGTAGGCGCCTTCCCAATTGGAGTTCTTCTCGTTGCGGAACGGCGTCATCCCGGCGTCAGGCCAGGAGTTCATGTGCGGCCCGTTGTCGGTGCTGTACATGACGAAGCTGTCGTTGGCGATGCCCAACTCGTCGAGCAGCGCCAGGAGCTCACCCACGTGCTTGTCGTGGTCGATCATCACGTCGTGGTACTCGGACTGCCACCGCCCCGACTGCCCCAGGCTCTCGGGCTTGGCGTGGGTGCGGAAATGCATGTGCGTGGTGTTGAACCACACGAAGAACGGCGTGCCCGCCTGATGCTGCTTCTTGATGAAGCCCTTGGCCGCGGCCAGGAACTCCTCGTCCGCCGTCTCCATGCGCTTCCTCGTCAGGGGCCCGGTGTTCTCGATCTTCTGGCCGCCCTTGCCATCGGCCCAGCAGTGCAGGACGCCGCGCGGGCCGAAGCGCTTCCGGAACTCCGGGAACTCCTTCTCGGGCGGGTAGTCGCGCAGCTCCGGCTCCTCCTCGGCGTTCAGGTGATAGAGGTTGCCGAAGAACTCGTCGAACCCGTGCATCGTCGGCAGGTGCTCGTCGCGGTCGCCCAGGTGGTTCTTGCCGAACTGGCCGGTGGCGTAGCCGAGCGGCTTCAAGAGCTCCGCGATGGTGGGATCCTCGGCTCGCATCCCCGCGGTCGCACCGGGCAATCCAACCTTGGAGAGGCCCGAGCGGAACACGCTCTGGCCCATGATGAAGGGCGCACGCCCCGCCGTGCAGCTCTGCTCGGCGTAGTAGTCGGTGAACAGCATGCCCTCGCTGGCGATCCGGTCGATGTTGGGCGTGCGATAGCCCATCACGCCCTTGGTGAAGCACGAGAGGTTCGACTGCCCGATGTCGTCGCCCCAGATGATCAGGATGTTCGGCTTCTTCGCGTCAGTCATCGGTTCTCCCTTCGTGATGGTCACCCGCGGAGGACTCGTTCAGACGCATCAGGTACAGCCCGACCGAGAGGACGAGCACGATCGCCGGCAGCACGAGCACGTCCGGTAGCCCTCGAGGCGCTGGCGCACGCCGGCGAGCAGGACCACGACGGAGTTGATCAGCGTGAACGCGACGGCGATCGCGTACGCGTAGCGAAGGCCCGGCAGTCTCGTCAACATGACGGGCGAGTGCTCCTCCGCAGACGGCTGAGGGCGACGTTCGCTCCCGTCTCCAGGACCTCACCGACCACCGCTTATCGCTCCGGCGCTCCATCCGGCAATACGACCTTCGGCGTACGCGGAGGTTCTGGCGTGCTCGAGGCGCGTTCGCGACCAGGCGTCGCCGAGCTGCGCGTCACTTCGGGCGGCGCGCCCGGAGCTCCGTCACGCGCCCGGCGCGCAGCACGGTGAAACTGATCTCCTGACCCGGCCCGACTTTCGCCAGCGCTTCGCGGATCCTCGGGAGATCGGCGGGCTGCGACACCTGGATGCCCTGCGCTTTGAGCACGACGTCGCCGCCGATCACCACGTCCTCGCCCGCCACGGTCTCTGGCCGCGTGCCGCCCTGGAGGCCGAGCGCGGCAGCGTCCGAGCCCGGCGCCACGAGCGTGACGAGATATCCGGCGGGCTGCGGAACCTTGAAGCTGCGGGCCAATTCGTCGGAGACGATGCGCCCCTCGACCCCGGCCCACATCACGCTCTTGTCGAGGAGGAGCCGCTTCACCGTGTTCGAGGTCACCACGAAGCCGAGCCCCTCGTTGCCCCCGGACTTCGAGATGATGTGGCTCACGACGCCGAGCACCTCCCCGGCGCCGTTGAACATCGGGCCGCCGGAATTGCCCGTGTTGATCGCCGCGTCCGTCTGGAAGAACTCGGCCAGCGGGAAGTCCGCGTTCACCGTGTTGAGCGCCCACCGGGCGCTGATGACGCCCACGCTCAGGGAATGTCGCAGGCCGTAGGGCGCGCCCACCACGAAGATGTGCTCGCCCGTCCGCACGCGGGACGAGTCGGCGAGCGCGGCCACGGTCGCATCCGCCGGGATGCCCTGCACCTTCAGGAGCGCCAGGTCCGCCTTCTGCTCGATCAGCAGCACGCGAGCGGGCAGCGGGTCGTCGCCCAGGACCTCCACGTCGACCGAGTCCATCCCCTGCACGACGTGGGCCGCGGTGACCACCTTGCCGTCGGGCGACACAATGACGCCCGCGCCCGTCTCGATGAAGCTCACGTTTCAGCCGCCGGAGACTTCCCGGCCCTTCGCCTTGATCACCACCACCGAGGGATTGATCCGCCGGAAGACCTCCTCGACGCTCTGCGCCTCGACCAGGATGGGCACGAGGGTCAGGACGAGCCCGACCATCGGAACGCACGTCAGCAGGAGCCCGGTCATCGCCCGCGGGACGAGCCTCCACATCGCCGCGCTACTCGGGCAAGCTCTGCAGCAGGTAGAGGGCCTGGACCAGGGCGCTGGCGCGCGCGAAGGACCCGAACCACTTCTCGTAGATCGGGACGATCTCGCCCGACCGGTACAGCGACGCCAGGGCGCGGTTGACCTCGACGCGAAACGCGGTGTCGCCCCGGCGGATCATCAGCGCGTACGGCTCGTAGGAGAAGAGCTGTCCGCCCAGGACGAGCTTGTCGGGCTCCTTCGCCCTCTGCGTGAGCCCGGCCAGGAGCACGCGGTCGGACGCGTACGCGTCGACCGTCCCGTTCTCGAGTGCGGTGAGCCCCTCGGCGTGATCGCCCA
>Ga0126379_10000847_pt1 | contig 17714 bp, 17 predicted proteins | sample PanSoiMetPlot_24_FD_92640 | JGI IMG/M metagenome (GOLD analysis project Ga0126379, IMG submission 92640) | Tropical forest soil microbial communities from Panama - MetaG Plot_24 | ecosystem: Environmental > Terrestrial > Soil > Tropical forest > Bulk soil | place: Panama | collected 2016-02-17
GCCGGGGTGACCGATCCTCCGGATCGCCGGCACCGCTATCTGCCGGCTCCCGGTCAAATATTGGCCGGTGATACTGTCCGGGTTGGCCAGGATCGCCTCAGGCGCCCCCTCGGCGACGACATGTCCGCCATGAACGCCGGCGCCTGGGCCCATGTCGACGACCCAGTCGGCGGTGCGGATCGCCTCCTCGTCGTGCTCGACAACGATCACCGTATTGCCGAGGTCACGCAGCCGTTTCAGGGTCGCGAGCAGCCGGCCGTTGTCGCGCTGGTGCAATCCGATCGAGGGTTCGTCGAGCACGTACAGCACGCCCGTCAACCCCGAGCCGATCTGCGAAGCCAGCCGGATGCGCTGGCTCTCACCGCCGGACAGCGTGCCCGACGCGCGAGACAGGGTCAGGTATTCGAGCCCGACATTCTTCAAGAAGCCGAGCCGTTCATTGATCTCCTTCAGGATCCGCTGCGCGATCTCGCGCTGGCTCGGCGTCAGCTCGGCGCTGATCCCGGAAAACCAAGTCCCCGCCTCGGAGATCGACAGCGCCGCGACTTGGCTGATGTTCTTGCCGGCGATCTTGACCGCTAGCGCCTCGGGCTTCAGCCGATCGCCGTTGCAGACCTCGCAGGTTCTCGAGCTCTGGTAGCGCCCCAATTCTTCCTTTATCCAGGCGCTGTCGGTCTCGCGGAAGCGCCGTTCCATGTTCGGCAGAACGCCTTCGAAAGGCCGCTCCGTCGAGTATTTCCGCAGCCCGTCGTCATAGGTCATCCGGATCGGCTCGCCGTCCGAGCCATAAAGGATCGCGCGCCGCATCCTCTCGGGCAGGTCTTCCCAAGGCGTGTGCATGCTCTTGCGGAAGTGCCGGGCGATGCTCTCCAGAGTCTGCGTGTAGTATTGCGAGCTCGAATGCGACCACGGGCTGACCGCGCCTTCGGCGAGGCTGCGGCGGGGATCGTGCACGACGAGATCCGGATCGAAATACAGTTTCGTGCCGAGCCCGTCACAGGCGGGACAGGCGCCGAACGGATTGTTGAAAGAGAACAGCCGCGGCTCGATCTCCGGAATTGTAAAGCCGGAGACCGGACAGGCGAATTTCGCCGAGAAGATTGTCTGCTCGCCGGTATCGGCGTTTTCGGTGATCGCGATGCCGTCCGCCAGTTCGAGCGCGGTCTCGAACGAATCGGCGAGGCGGTTGCCGAGATCGCCATCGACGATGATGCGGTCGACGACGATCTCGATGTCGTGCTTCAAATTCTTGTTGAGGCCGCGAACCTCGTCGAGCTCGAACATCTTGCCGTCGATCTTGACCCGCTGAAAGCCGCGCTTCTGCAGCTCTGCGAGTTCCCTGCGGTACTCGCCCTTGCGCCCGCGCACGATCGGCGCGAGCAGGTAGAGCCGCGTGCCCTGCGGCATCGCCAATACCCGGTCGACCATCTGCGAGACGGTCTGGCTGACGATCGGCAGTCCGGTGGCTGGCGAATACGGGACGCCGACGCGCGCCCATAACAGGCGCATATAGTCGTAAATCTCGGTCACCGTGCCGACCGTCGAGCGCGGGTTGCGCGAGGTTGTTTTTTGCTCGATCGAGATCGCCGGCGACAGCCCCTCGATCGACTCGACCTCAGGCTTTTGCATCAATTCGAGGAATTGCCGGGCATAGGCCGACAGGCTCTCGACATAGCGGCGCTGGCCCTCGGCATAGATCGTGTCGAAGGCGAGCGACGACTTGCCGGAGCCCGACAGGCCGGTGATCACCACCAGGCTGTCGCGCGGCAATTCGACATCGATGTTCTTGAGATTGTGCTCCCGCGCGCCGCGGATGCGGATCGACTGCATGCACCCAACTTAGCGTTCGCCCGGCGCGAATGCCACGCAGAACAGAACAAGAATCTAAGATGGGTTAGATGTTGCACTCAATGCTGTCGTTGCATACAAATGATAACGGCAGTAGAGGACCCAATGGCGACGCTGACGATCCGCAATGTCGATGCAGGGGTCAAAGAGCGATTGCGCGTGCGCGCGGCCCGGCATGGCCGATCCATGGAAGCGGAAGCGCGGTCGATCCTGAGCGACGCCGTCGGGGGCGATCGCGACGCGCCGGAGCCAAACCTGGCCGAGGCGATCCGCCGGCGCTTTGCGCCGCTCGGCGGAGTGGATCTCGAGCTGCCACCGGCCGAGCTTGTCGACGCACCGCTGTTTTTCGATCCGTGATCGTCGTCGACACCAACGTGATCTCGGAGCTGATGCGCGGGGAACCGGATCCGGCAGTATTGGCGTGGGTGGCGGCCCAACCCCGCTCGCTGCTCTATACGACGCACGTCAATCAGGCCGAAATCCTCTATGGCATTGCTGCCTTGCCCGAAGGCCGGCGACGCACGGCGCTGGCGGCAGCGGCGACGGCAATGTTCGCCGAGGATTTTGCCGGCCGTATTCTGCCGTTCGATGCGGGAGCGGCCGCGCACTATCCCGAGATCGTGCTCGCCCGCCGGCAGGCCGGCCACCCGGTCGAGAAATTTGACGCGCTGATCGCGGCCACCGCACTGGCCGCCGGCGCCGGCATCGCCACGCGCGACACTGGCGGGTTTGCCGACTGCGGTCTTACCGTGATCGATCCGTGGACAGCGTCGTAACATGCCGACCCGCGCCCAGCAGGCTCATCCAATCGTAGAGATCCGGTCCCGGTGGGGTGGAAACCCGATATCCGTTCTGGGGTCGAGGTGAGTATATCGCGACAACGCTATTCTATCACCTCGTCGGCGCGGACGAGGATCGATTGCGGGACCGTCATCCCAAGCGTCTTGGCGCTATTGAGGTTGATTACGAGCTCCAACACGGTCGGCCGCTCGGATTGGCAGTTCAGAGGGCGTCGCGCCCCGGAGGATCCGGCCGACATAGTAGGCTGGTCGCCGGTAGGACTCGACAAGCCGCGGGCCGTAGGTGAAGAGAGCGCCGCTCTTGGCCATCACTGCCCATCCCGAGACGACCGGGAGGCGACGGCTCATGGCGAAGTTGATGATGGTCTGGCGGTTCTCGACGACGAAGCCCTCCGAGAAGGCAACGATCGCCTGCGGCGGATCTGCTGCGATTGTGTCGAGGGCGCGATCAAGCTCTGCTCGGTTCGGTGTCGGGAAGAAGGTGAGATGAATCCCGAGTTGCTCCGCCTCGGCAGCAAGATCCATCCGCTCGCTCTCCTCCCCGGGGTGCAGCGGATTGGCAATGACGGCGACGCGGCGGATTTCGGGCCCTATCTCGTGCAGAAATTCCAAACGTTTGCCGTTGAGTTCTGCTTTCAACAGGGTGACGCCGGTGGCGTTGAACAAAGGATGCGCCAGATCCCTCGCTATGCCCGCCGCAATCGGGTCGGCACTGAATTCATAGACAACGGGAGCCTTTCGTTTGGCCTTCACGACGATCGTCGTGGCCGCCGCATGGGTTACGATCAATTCAGCACCGCGCCGCTCGATCTGCGCAACGAGTGCTGGAACACGTTCAAGCGAATAGTCGGCATAGAGTAGATCGAGGGTCAGGGTATCCGGTTCTCAGTAACCTTCGCTGTCAAGCCCATCGCGAAGCGCGGCGACAAATCCTTCGGCACCTTTGCTATCTCCGCCGCTTACAAAACCGATATGCGGCCGTTCCGCTGCCACACTGTGCCCTGCGACCATTGCACCGCCGAGCATCGCAAACAGATGACGTCGGTTCATAAATAGCACCTCATCTGTCAGGCTTCAGGTTGCCGAACTCCGTCACCTCGCCGGCACGTGCCAGCAGAATACTTTTCAAGAACATACCACATGGCGCAGAAATTGAGTTTACTCCCTGAGGACCCGGGCAGCGGATCAGAGGAGAGGCGCATGTGGCCGGCGAACGCCTTGACCGAGAGACTGAACCTCAAATGGCCGATCCTGCAGGCGCCGATGGGCAGCGCCAGCACGCCGGGGCTGGCCGCCGCGGTGACGAACGCGGGCGGTCTCGGCGGGCTCGGCATGTGGGGGCGGAGCGCCGAACAGGCCGAGCGCCGCATCGCCGGGTTTCGCCAGCAGAGCGGCGGCAGTCTCAACGTCAATTACCCGATTTGGCCCGATCCGCGCTGCGCGCCCGAGACCAGCGCGGCAATGCGGCAACATCTCTAGGTTCAGTACGACGCCCACGGTCTAGGCCCCGTGCCCGAGCCGGCGGGCGAAGTGAGCGATGTCGGGCCCGAGCACATCGCGCTGCTGCTGGAAACGGAGCCAGAGGTGGTCAGCTTTCATTTCGGTTTGCCGGAGGCCGAAATCGTCCGCGCTCTCAAGTCGGCAGGGATCTTTATCCTCTCGAGCGCGATACGGTCGCCGAAGCGCGGCTGCTCGCGCAGCGGGGGGTTGACGCGATTATCGCGCAGGGCAGCGAGGCCGGGGGCCATCGCGCCACCTTCACCGATGTCAGCATGAGTATGCAGCCCGGACTGTTCTCCCTGTTGCCGCAGGTGGTCGATGCGGTGCGGGTTCCGGTCGTCGCCGCCGGCGGGGTGGCTGACGGCCGCACTGCGGCGGCGGCGTTCATACTCGGGGCTAGTGCCGTGCAGGTCGGCACCGCCTTTCTGCGTTGCGAGGAAGCCGAGGTGCGTGACGCGCATCGCGCCGCCCTCGCCGAAGCGGACGATGCCTGCACTGTCGTCACCGATGTCATCAGTGGCAGGCCGTGCCGCTATATCCGCAACAAACTCATCGATGATCTTGTGGCATCCGGGCTGAAACCGCTGCCGGTCCCGGCGCAACTAAGCCTCACCCAGAGGCTCAGCGACACTGGAAACCGCGAATGGACAGCCCTGACGTCCGGGCAATCGGCGGCGCTTGCACGAGCGACCAAGGCGGCCGAACTGATCGAGCGGCTCGCCGACGAGACGACTCGGCGACTGGGCGCCTTCATATGACCCGGTCGGAGCAAGGGTTTTGATGCGAGGCAGTTCGCAGTTTTCGAGCTGCCGGGGACGCCACCCTCACGCCACCACGCCACTACCCTCACCCGCCTCGCTGCGCTCGGCACCCTCTCCCGCATTGCGGGAGAGGGGCTAATTGGCACATTGGGCCGCGATTGAAGCCCCTCTCCCGCAATGCGGGAGAGGGTGCCGAGCGCAGCGAGGCGGGTGAGGGTATCGCCGCGTCCTTACGGCGCAGGGCGGGGCGGGGATTCGCGGGGGGTGACGAGAAAGTCGAGCTTTTGCGACAGCCGCAGCACCGTGACCGGCACCGGCTTGCCGACGCGCTCTTCGGTCATCAGCCGGTGCAATTCGTCGACATCGCCCACCGGAATCCGGTCGACCGCGACGATGATGTCACCGCTCATCAGCCCGGCGGCGCGCGCTGCACCGTCCGGCGCGGTCGATTGGATGCGCACCCCGGTCTCGCGCGCGAGCTCGTGAAAGCGCACGACGCGGCGCGGCAGCGGCACATTCTGTCCGGCGACGCCGATATAGCAGCGGCGCACTTTCCCCTCGCGGATCAGCCGTGAGGCGACAAATTCGACCGTGCTCGCCGAGATCGAAAAGCAGATGCCTTGTGCCATGCCGATGATTGCCGTGTTGATGCCGACGACCTCGCCCGCCGCGGTGACGAGCGGGCCACCGGAATTCCCGGGATTAAGTGCCGCATCGGTCTGGATCACGCTGTCGATCAGCCGCCCGGAGCGGGCGCGCAGCGAGCGGCCGAGCGCGCTGACGACACCGGCGGTGACCGTGCATTGAAAGCCGAACGGATTGCCGATCGCGACGACCAGCTGGCCGACCCGCAACTTGCGCGAATCGCCGAGCTGGGCGAAGACGGGCGTCTCTCCGTCGAGCCGCAACACCGCGAGATCCGTGTCGGGATCGTCGCCGACCAGATTTGCGCCGAGCGCCCTCCCGTCGGGGAAGGTTGCCTGGATCTTGCGCGCGCCGCTGACGACATGGCTGTTTGTCAGCACATAGGCGTCGGGCGTAAACACGACACCGGAGCCGGCACCGTTCGCCCGATCGTTGGCGCCGCTGACCTGCAGATGCAGGACCGCGGGTCCGACGCGGTCGACCGCACCGATCACGGCCCGCGAATAAGCGTCGAAAAGAGCAAGATCCTCCGGCGCAGTCGCGCTTGCGGATACCGGCTCACCGGGTTCGATGTCGCCGACGGGATCGTAAATAGGGGTGGGGTAGATCTTCTCAGATGCATCCATGGCGAGAATAAAGTAGGAACATTTTCAGAGGTTGGTAAGATGGGCTCCTCGATGAGTACGACAGGGCGGTGATCCGATGGCTGGAAGCGTCAACAAAGTGATCCTTATCGGCAACCTCGGCCGCGACCCCGAGATTCGCTCGACCCAGGACGGCATGCGCATCGCCAATCTCGCGGTTGCCACTTCGGAGAGTTGGCGCGATCGGGTGTCGGGCGAACGCAAGGAGCGCACCGAGTGGCACCGCGTCGTGATCTTCAACGAGCGGCTCGCCGAGATCGCCGAGAAATACCTGCGGAAGGGCTCCAAGGTTTACGTCGAGGGGGCCTTGCAGACCCGTAAGTGGACCGACAACAGCGGCCAGGAGCGCTTCACGACCGAAATTGTGCTGCAGCGCTTCCGCGGCGAGCTGACGATGCTCGACGGCGCCCGCGGCGGAGGCAGCCCGCCGATGGAGGCCGGCTATGAGGAAGGTTTCGCCAACGAGCCGCGCGCGTCAGGCCCGGCATCCGCGCGTGGCCGCGCGCTGAGCGACGACCTCGACGACGACATCCCGTTCTGAAGGAACCAGCGGTGGCACCGCCGTTCCGCGCCGACCATGTCGGCAGCCTCCTGCGTCCACCGGAATTGCTGCGGGCGCGAGCCGAGCATCAGGCCGGCCGCCTCTCGGCCGCGGAGTTGCGCCGCGTCGAGAACGAAGCGATACGCGGGGCCGTCCGGATGCAACAGGAGATCGGCCTCCAGGGAGTTACCGACGGCGAGTTCCGCCGCGGCTCCTGGCACATGGATTTCCTCTATCAGATTGGTGGGGTCGCAAAGACCGACCAGATGCTGCGCATCCAGTTCCGGAACGAGGCCGGCCCGGTCGAGGCCGCGCTAGGCGCCTTTCGCATCGCCGGCAAGCTGGCGCTGGAAAAGACGATCTTCGCCGAGGATTTCGCTTATTTGAAATCGGTCGCGCCCGCCGGGACAGTGGCGAAATTGACGATCCCGTCGCCCTCGATGCTGCATTACCGGGGTGGCCGGGCGGTCATCGATCCGGCTGTCTATCCCGACATCGACGCCTTCTGGCACGATCTCGCCGTGGTCTACAAGCGGGAGATCGCCGCCCTCGCGGCGCTCGGCTGCACCTATCTGCAGCTCGACGACACCAGCCTTGCCTATCTCAACGACCCAGCACAGCGCGCCTATGTGACGAGCATCGGCGGTGACGGCGACAAGCAGCACCTGATCAACATCCGTCTGATCAACCAGGCGCTCGCCGAGAAGCCCGCCGGCATGACCGTGTGCACGCATATGTGCCGCGGCAATTTCCGCTCGTCTTGGGTCGCCGAAGGCGGCTACGATCACGTCGCCGAGGCACTGTTTGGCGAACTCGCGGTCGACGGCTTCTTTCTCGAATACGACGATGCACGCTCGGGCGGTTTCGAGCCGCTGCGCTTTGTGCCGCGCGGTAACAAGCGGGTGGCGCTGGGCTTCGTGACGAGCAAGCGGCCGGTGCTCGAAAGCAAGGGCGAGCTGAAGCGCCGCATCGATGAGGCCGCCAAATACGTGCCGCTGGAGCAGCTCTGCCTCAGCCCGCAATGCGGGTTTTCATCGACCGTCGAGGGTAATGCGCTGACCCGCGAAGAGCAGATCGCAAAGCTGCGCCTCGTCGTCGAAACTGCGCGCGAGATCTGGGGCTAGTTCTCCGATGACGTCGCGGGATTATGAAGTCTTCGCGCTCGGCGACGTCGCGCTGCAATGCGGGCTGACCTTGCGCAACGCGCAGCTCGCCTACAAGACCTATGGCCGGCTCGACGCCTCGTGCGGCAACGTCATCGTCTACCCGACCTCCTACGGCGCGCAGCATTACGACACCGAATGGCTGATCCGGCCGGGCCGTGCGCTCGACCCCGAACGATATTTCATCATCATCCCCAACATGTTCGGCAACGGTCTCTCCTCTTCGCCGAGCAATGTCGGTCCGCCGCACGATCGCGGCCGCTTCCCCGGCATCACCGTCGCCGACAATGTCCGCCTGCAGCGCCGCCTGCTGAGCGAGCGCTTTGGCATCGAGCGCATTGCGCTCGTCTATGGCTGGTCGATGGGCGGCCAGCAGGCTTATCACTGGGCGGCGCTGTTCCCCGATATCGTGGAGCGCATCGCCGTCATCTGCGGTAGTGCCCGAACGGCACCCCACAACCAGATCTTTCTCGAAGGCATCAAATGCGCGCTGATGGCCGACCCGGCTTGGCGCGACGGCTATTTTGCCGAGCCGCCGGTGCGCGGACTACGCGCCATGGGCCGGATTTATGCCGGCTGGGCATTGAGCCAAGCCTTTTATCGCGAGGAGCTCTGGCGCACGATCGGCTTCTCCTCGCTCGAGGATTTTCTGATCGCCGGCTGGGAAGCCAATTATCTGCGCCGTGACGCCAATAACCTCTTGGCGATGATGTGGACGTGGCAGCACGCCGACATCAGCGCGAACGAGCTCTACGAGGGCGACCTGCCCAAGGCGCTCGGTGCGATCACGGCCACGGCGCTGATCATGCCGAGCACGACAGACCTCTATTTCACGGTCGCCGATAACGAGCGCGAAGTCGCCCATATGCGGCACGCCGAACTGCGCCCGATCCCGTCGATCTGGGGCCATCGCGGGGGCAACCCCACCCAGAACCCGGAAGACGATGATTTCATCGACCGGACGGTGCTGGAGCTGCTGGGGCGGTAAAAGCCTGCGAGCGGCGCTGTGCGGTTGGCGTGGCGAGACTCCCGGTTATTCCCGTTGAACCGGGAATTATCGTCAATGAGCCAACTCAGCAAGTTGCTGGCGAGTTCCCGTTGCCGGCGGAGGAAAATTGGATAAAGCATAAGTTGTTCTTTTATGAGGCCGAGGACGACGCGCCAAGAGTCGCAATCAGAGCGTCAGCAAGAAAGCCGCGCCCTTCGCACCGATGCGACGGCAAAGATCGGCAGACAGTCCCCGTGGATGACGGTATGACCGTCACCGTGCACAAGACCCCTTTCGGAGTTGGGCCGGGGCTCTTTTTTATCCAGGCATCAGACCGCGGTGCGTTGCTCCGTGTCGGTCGGCTGCATGGCGTAGAGCCTCCCGTCGCGTTCTTGGATACGGCCAGCACGCTTGTGCCGGGCAATCACGACGCCGACATGGTTCGGACGAGCCCCTTTGCATGCAGCAGTGATTTCCTGTTGCGTCTTGCCGTTTGCCAGGGCGAGCACCTGCTCGCCGAGGGTCGGCGAGGTGCGCTTGCCGCCAGCTGGTTTTGCAGCTGCAGTGCGCGAAGGCCGACGCGAACGCGCTGGTGCCGTTGTCTTTGTTGCCGCGGCCGGCGTCCCGGCTGAAGCCCTCTTATTTGCCCGGGTGCCTTTGCTGTAACGCGTGAGCACACGCTCGGCCGCCTCCAGTTCGCCGAGCTGGTCGGTCAGCCTCTCGCGCTGCGCATCGACCCGCGCGAGCGCCTCGCTGAGCCGCTGCTTCTCCTTGGTGATCTCATCCAACGTCGACATTCTTACCTTCGGAACAGAGTATAGATTGACCAGAATTGATCAATCTTCCTCGCGTTTATCATTAGGACGTACACAGTGCAACAGCAGAATGCGAGCATTGATTAGATCAGTAGTCTGCCGTAGAGGCAGGACGCCCGTTTAGCTCCGGTGAATTCCCACTGTCGAGCGGTGTTCCACGCCGCCAGTGCGGTTTGCCTCCTATCAGTGAGATTCTGCGCTGCTGCAAGGTTCAATGCGCCGTTGCCGAGCTCGCAAATCCGCAGCATCGAATGGAAACTTATTGCGCCACAAACTGGAGAGGACCGAGGGTTCGAATCTTTCTCCCGCCGCCGACGAGTTTGTCTCACCGATCGCGATTGAGAGACTGTCGGCGAAAAGACCCGTCTGGCTTTGACGCAAGCGCCATCGTGGACTCCATCAGGCCTAATCTCAGCTTTGGCCCATCTCGCGATGGCCCCGGACTTGGCTGCGCAGGCCGCGTCAAGCGCGGGGGCTGGGCGCCAGAGGCTCAGCCGAACGGCTGGGCTGGCCGCCGCACTAACCTCGCTTTAAGATCCGGTATGGATAGCATGACGGAAGAAGCGGCGAAATGATCGACCTTCCAGAGGCCGCAGTTGCAATCGTGCGCGACCCGCTGGTCGTCACCCTGTTCCTCTTTTCGCTGGGCGGATTGCTGACGCACTACCTGTTCCGACGGCATCCGCTCGGCCGCGCGATGGTGCGCGTGATCTTTCTCATCATTCTGACCGTCGTTCTGCTGTATGCCGGGGTGGTTCCCTATGCACCGCTGACCCGGACGGGAGTGCCTTTCCAGGACGCGGTCCATGCCGCACTGAAGATCGCGTGGTGGCTGCTGACCACCTGGTTCCTCGTCGGCCTTCTGCGGGTCTTCGTCGTCACCGAACATCGCCCGCGCGAAGGAAAGCTCGTTCAGGATCTGCTCGCCGGCCTGATCTACCTCGCGGCGGCATTTGCGATCATCGCCTATGTCTTCGATCGGCCGATCAGTGGACTGCTTGCTACATCGGGCGCCATTGCGATCATCCTCGGACTGGCGCTGCAAAGCACGTTGAGTGACGTGTTTTCCGGCATCGTGTTGAATTTCAGCCGACCGTATCGACCGGGCGATTGGATCAGCATCGACGGCAGCACCGATGGCCGGGTCATCGAGATGAACTGGCGCGCGACGCACGTTCTGACGGCAAAGCGCGATCTGGCGATCGTCCCGAACAGCACTATCGCCAAGTCGAAAATCGTCAACGCCAGTTCTCCAAGCGGCATTCACGGGATGACGGTGACGGTCCAGCTCGCCTCCAAGACACCGCCGGCGGCCAGCGCCGAAATCCTTCGACATGCGATCTTGAATACTCGGCTGATCTTGCCGGTACCTGCCCCGCTGGTGGTGGTCAAGTCGATCAGCGCGGATTCGACCGAGTTCGAAATCAGCTTCTTCGTCGAAGAGTTGGCTCACTCGAGCCGCGCGCAAAACGAGCTGTTCGACTGGATTTCCCGGCATTTGGCGGCCGCGGGCATCGCTCTGGCAGCGACCCAGAACCAGCCTTATGGGACGCCGCAAACCGCCGATCCCAAGCATGCCAAGAACGCTGCCGAACGCGCGGTCGATCTGGTGGCAATTTTTGCGGAGCTCACCGCGGAGGAGCACAAGACGCTCGCCGCGAAGGCTGGGCACAAGCACTACGACGAAGGCGAAGCGCTGGTAGAGCCCGGAACCGTGCTGCGATCTCTGTTCATCATCGGCGGAGGTGTCGTGTCGCTGACCGCGGTCGTGTCGGAAGGCGAGATCGAGTTCCTGCTTCTCGGACCGGGTGATCATTTCGGCGAGATCGGAATGCTCACCGGACAGCCCGCCGAAGCAACGCTCAAGGCCATCGCGCCGGTAACCACCTACGAATTGGCAAAGGAGGATCTTGCACCCGTTTTCGAAGCGCGGCCGGAAGTCTCGCATGAGCTGTCGGGCGCTCGCCCGGCGCCAGGCGGCCGGTCAGTTGATCGCCTCGGCCGATATCGACAAAACCGTGCCGCCGCGGCGAGTGGCCGCGTGGTTCTCGGATCGATTGCACCGCCTGTTCGATCTCGCCAACGCCGAATAGGCGAACGGTGTGTCGCGGCATGGCTCGGTGTTAGGATCGTCGTGCGCGTTCGCGCAAATACATCGAAGGTTCTGTTCTTCCAATGTCGGAGTTGCAGATGGCGAAGATGCGTGTCGTCCAGGTGCCGCCGCCAAAGGCGCCGTTTGAATTGGTGGAGCGGGAGACCCCAGAGCCCAGCGCCGGATCGGTCCGAATCAAGGTCCAAGCCTGTGGTATCTGCCATAGCGACAGTTTTACCAAAGACGGCCTCATGCCCGGTATTCAATATCTGAGGGTGCCGGGCCACGAAGTGATTGGGACATCGACGCTGTCGGCGTCAATGTTTCGGGATGGGCCGCGGGACAGCGGATCGGAGTGGGGTGGCATGGCGGCAATTGCGGCTATTGCGATAGCTGCCGTCGCGGCGACGCTTTTGCCTGCGAGACCGAGACCTTGGTGACCGGCGTCACTTCCGACGGCGGCTATGCCGATTATATGATCGCCCCGGCTGACGCATTGGCCCGGGTGCCGGCCGATTTGTCGAGCATCGACGGGGCTCCGTTGATGTGCGCTGGCATCACGACCTTCAACGCCCTGCGCAACAGCGGCGCGCGGCCCGGCGAGACGGTGGCGGTATTAGGCCTCGGCGGGCTCGGTCATCTCGGGGTGCAGTTTGCCGCAAAGCTCGGCTTCAGAACCGTCGCGATCGCCCGGGCGCAAGACAAGGTGCCGCTCGCCCATCAGCTCGGCGCACACCACTACATCGACAATGCGAGGACCCGGCGGCAGCCTTGCAGAAGCTCGGCGGGCGCCAAGGCCATCTTGGCGACCGTGACGAGCAGCGAGGCGATGAACTCGGTGCAAGGCGGCCTCGCGGCTAATGGCATGCTGATGGTGATCGGCGCTGTCGACGCGATCACAATCGATGCCCATGCGCTGCTCAGCGGGCGTCGATCGATCAAGGGCTGGTATTCGGGAACGTCGATCGACTCGCAGGAAACCCTCGCATTCAGTGCACTGACCGGCGTGCGGCCAATGACCGAGATCTTCCCGCTGGAGCGGGCCTCCGAAGCCTATGAGCGGATGATGAGTGGCAAAGCGCGGTTCCGCGTTGTCCTGACCACCGGGAGCTGACGCAGAGCCCGCCGTGTTGCTCGACACCCGCCACGGTTCGGCTAGGCTCGCAAATTCTACAGGAGGACGCGATGAGCGAGAGCCACCCGCCGCTTCCACCCTTTACGCTTGAGACCGCGACCCAGAAGGTCCGCATGGCGGAGGATGCGTGGAACACGCGGGATCCGCAGCGCGTCGCACGCGCCTATAGCAGCGACAGCCGCTGGCGAAACCGCGTGGAATTCCTGCAGGGCCGCCAAGCGATCGAACAGTTCCTGACGCGCAAGTGGCAGCGCGAGCTCGACTACCGCCTGATCAAGGAAATCTGGGCCTTCCGCGAGAACCGCATCGCTGTCCGTTTCGCCTATGAGTGGCACGACGACAGCGGCAATTGGTTTCGCAGCTATGGCAATGAGAACTGGGAATTCGACGAGAACGGTCTGATGCGGCTACGTATAGCCAGCATCAACGATCTGCCCATCATGGAGAGCGAGCGCAAATACCACTGGCCGCTGGGTCGCCGTCCCGATGGTCACCCCTCTTTGAGCGATCTCAGTCTCTGAGGCAGCGGCGGGGGCTTCGGATTACTCCTCGACGCTGCGGACGGTGGCGCCGAGGTCAGTCGCGGCAACGGCGTGAAGGAGAGCGCGCATGTCGGTTGTGCGCTTGGCGCAGAAAGCCGCTTCGAACTGCCTCTGCGCTTCCGTCCATGCCTTCGCCGCCGTCCGGAAACGAGCCACACCAGCTTCGGTCAGGCGCAGCGCCTTGCTCCGGCGGTCGCGGCTTCCTTTCTCGACGGCGATGAGACCGTCACGTTCCAACGGCAGGATATTCCGTCCGAGAGTTGTCCGGTCCACGACGAGGCCCGCGGCCAAGGCGTTGATCGTCATCGGCCCCAGTCGGCGCAGTTTTGGCGAGTATCGAAAACTACGTCGTGCGCAGCCCGCTCGCCGCCAGAAACCGATCGTAAAACTGCGTGATGTGGCGGGCGGCTTGGCGCACCGCGAGGCAGTTGCAATCCTCAGGCCCTGAGGACGACCGTCGCCATCGTAGACCTCATCCTTGACATCAGAGCATATACGCCTACGTAGGCGCACATGCTCTTAATTTAGGGCCCTTAATCGCCGATTGCACTCCGTACCGGACCGCAAAAGGGCAAGTCAGCCCTGGCGATGTATCAGGAGGTGGTCGTGACGGAAATCCCCTATCGCATCGCTCTCATCGTCGAGGCGGGTTCGGGCATCAGCGCATCGTTGGCCCGTGCCTTGGCGGCGGCGGGTCGGCAGCGAGCGGCGCCAATTTTTCGATATTACGCGCCGCCAGCCCGACCCGCAGCCCCGCCGCCGCCAAGGCGCGGGCCAAGGGTTGTCGCCGAGACCCGTGAGGCGGCCCTAGGATGCACTGGAGACGGCAAAGGTGCTGTTCGCTTCCGCGAGCATGAAGCGGAGGAAAGATGAAATCGCAGAATGGGCTTAGCGAGACCGCAAATTTAAGCCGGCGAGGGGTGTTGTCACTGGCGGCGGGCGCGGCCGGCGCAGCTTTGCTGCCGAAGCGTGCGGCCGCTGCGCAGCCGGCTCCCGGCTCGTTTGTGGATCGGCTCGCCGTTCAGCAGATTGCCGATCGCGACGCAGCTCTCCGGCCGCCGCTGTTGATCGACATGCAGACGCATGTCTGGTGGCGCGCCAACGGCCCGCGAACGCTGACGGACCGCGGAGAGCATTTCCTGAAGGCCCTCGCAGGCTCGCGCGCGGCAGTCGTCGGACGTCCGGTGCCGGTTGCCGATATGGGCCGGGTCATGTTCTTCGAGGACGTGCTACTGGAGAGCCAGACCGATGTCGCGTTCCTCAACAGCTTTGGCATGAAGGGTGCGTTTGACGGCGTTGATCTGTTCCCGCCGCGCGAAGCGGCGTTTATTCGCTCGATGGCCCCGTCGCGCATACGCGTATTGGGGACGGTAGACCCGCCGGACGGGGCATCGGCGGTCGAATCGTTGATCTATCAATGCGAGCAATTGAAGATTGACGGACTGAAGCTCTACCCGCCAGGACCCGACACCCGCGGTTGGCGGATGGATGACGAAAAGGCGACTTATCCGCTCTACGAAACGCTGCGCAAGCACGGCATCAGGAACATCTGCGTTCACAAAGGCGTGCCGGGGCTGTTTCTCGCCCAGTATTGCCACACGGACGATATGGCGAGAGCGGCGGCAGACTTCCCGGATTTGAATTTCATCGCATACCACAGTGCTATTCCGTGGGAGGCCGAACTCGCCGAGCACGGCAGACGTTCGAAGGCGAAGAACATCTACGCGGAACTCGGCACAACGGCTTTCCTGATCGGCCAAAATCCGGAGCGTTATGCCAGGTTGATCGGGACGCTATTGGCCGGACTCGGTCCGGACAACATTCTCTGGGGAACCGATACCCCGGTGATCGGACCGCCGCAATGGCAGATCGAGGCGTTTCAGGCCTTCACGATTCCCGATGAACTCAGAGAACAACACAACTATCCGCCATTGACCAACGAAGTGAAAAATAAGATTTTGGGCGGGAATGCAGCCAGGCTCTTTGGACTCGACATAGATCAAGCCCGCAAGGCTGCTGAAGGGGATCTTCTCTACAAACTGCGGGACGACCGTAATCCGCCCGTCCACAAGATCGATTGGACGAAGGTGCGAGTCCCGATCGTGTTCGATTGAATTATCGAGGAACTGGGGCCGCACTGGCGCGCGCCGCGGTGTTGCTACAGCACGGCCCACGGCGCCGTCCGCTCGGAAAAACGGCGCGCCAGGAACTCGATGAGCACGGTGACCTTTGCCGCGCGGAGCCCGCCCGGCGGCGTTACGATGTTGAGCGCAATCGGCGGTGCCGACCAGTCCGTCATCACCGCCTCGAGGCGGCTGTCCCGCAGATCGCGCCAAACGACAAACTCTGGCTGGACGGCTATTTCCATGCCAGCACGAAGCGACGGCATCAGTGCATCGGCGTTATTGGCGCGCAACGGCCCGGCCACGGCGACCGCGTGCTCTTCGCCAGCAGCGTCGATGAACCGCCAGCTGTCGCCCGAAGGCAAATAGGAATATCCGAGACAGGCATGCCCAGAGAGCTCGCGCGGATGTGACGGCCGTCCCCGGCTCGCAAAATAGCTCGGCGCGCCCACCAGCAGACGCCGCACCTGACAGAGGCGCCGCGCTATCATGCTCGAATCCGGCAAGGCGGCAATGCGCAGCGCCAAATCGAAGCCGCCGGCGACCAGATCGATCGCCTGGTCGCTCAAATTGAGGTCGACCGAGATCTCGGGATAGGCCCGGAGAAACTCTGGAGCGCAGGCGCTAGATGCTCCAGCCCAAACGACATCGGCGCCGCCAACCGCACCCGCCCACGAGGTGTTGCCGATTGTGCTAGGCCTTCGGCCTCCACCGCCTCGGCCTCGGCGAGGATCTGCGCGGCGCGGACCGAGAGGACGCGCCCGGTCTCGGTCAACGAGAGGCGGCGCGAAGTTCGGTGAAACAGGCGCTCGCCAAGACGGGCTTCCAGCCGGGCGATCGCCTTGGACACCGTTGCTTTGGAAAAGCCTAGCTCGCGAGCCGCGCCGGCAAAGGAGCCGGCCTCCGCAACTTTCGCGAACACACCCCAAGCTTCAAAATCCGGAAGGCGGGTCATCTGAGGAAACGATGAGTTTCGAGCGTTTCTATTTAGTGAGGGTTATCTAGCGCCTATTTTATCAGGGGCAAGAGCCGGAGAAATGACATGATTGATCGCAGGCCATTTGCTGCATTGGGCGGCGCCGATCACGATTGGCTGAAAACCAAACACCATTTTTCGTTCGCCGGATACTATGACCCGGAGCGAATGGGCTGGGGAGCGCTGCGGGTCTGGAACGACGACGAGATCGCACCCGGGACCGGCTTCCCGCTCCACCCGCATGGCGACATGGAGATCATCACCTATGTGCGGCAAGGCGCGATCACCCATCAGGACAGCCTCGGCAATAAAGGTCGCACGGAGGCAGGCGATGTGCAGGTGATGAGCGCCGGCAGCGGGATTCGCCACTCGGAGTACAATTTCGAGCCGGAGACGACCAAAATTTTCCAGATCTGGATCGAGCCGTCGCGCCGCGGCGGTAAGCCCGGATGGGGTACCAAGCCGTTTCCGAAGCAGAACCGCTCGGGCCGGTTCGTCACGCTCGCGAGCGGCGAGCAGGACACCGGTGATGCGCTTCTAATTCGGGCCGAAGCCCGGGTGCTCGGAACCACCCTTAAGGCCGGCGAGACGGCGGAGTATTCGCTTGCGGAGGGCCGCCGCGCCTATCTGGTCCCGGCCATCGGCGCGATCGAGGTCAACGGCGTGCATATTGCCGAGCGCGACGGCGCAGCGATTGAAAACGAACGGCTGCTGCGCATTACAGCGGTCGAGGACGCGGAAATTCTTCTTGTCGATGCCACCTGAATCGGGGACCCGGCGGGTCCAACAACGATTCATGACCCTTTGCGTGACGGGATCAGCGGGTTGGGCGGTGGCGGCCGCAGCAGCAGAATGAGCAGTACCGCGAGCAACGAAACCCAGGCAATGAGCCAAAACGCGTCGATATACGAGAGCACGGAAGCCTCGCGGCGCACAAAGCTGGCGAGCACGCCGGCCCCTTGTGCGGCAGCATCGCCAATTCCAGTCGCGCGGCTGCCGAACGGGCCGGCCAGCTGCGCGGCCGTCTGCTCGGTCGCCGGCTGGCCGGCGACGACGTGCAGTCCGATCAGATTGGAGTAGACCTGTTCGCGCACGCGCACGAAGGTCTGGATCACCGCGCTGCCGATTTCATTGCCCAAGA
>Ga0126379_10000848_pt1 | contig 17712 bp, 19 predicted proteins | sample PanSoiMetPlot_24_FD_92640 | JGI IMG/M metagenome (GOLD analysis project Ga0126379, IMG submission 92640) | Tropical forest soil microbial communities from Panama - MetaG Plot_24 | ecosystem: Environmental > Terrestrial > Soil > Tropical forest > Bulk soil | place: Panama | collected 2016-02-17
CGGTCGCGATCGAACCAATGCAACGCTTGTGCAACCATAATCAGGTCAACACTGTTGTTTTCGAGCCCACTCTCTTCCGCTGGCGCGACGCGGTAATTCACCCGCTCGTGTGGCTGAGCCTTTGCGATCTGGTTCTCGCTCGCGTCGGTGGCGACGACCTCTATAAAGACCGCCGCTAACCCTATCGCCGCCTGCCCATTTCCGGTAGCGCAATCCCATACACGTTGGCGGGCCGGTGCGATCCGGCCAAGGTATTCGAATATCTTTGCCGGATACCGCGGTCGAAATTTGGCGTAATCCACCGATTGCTTCGAGAAATGATCCTTAAAGGGCACGTGAATCCATTTTCACGACGTTCTGCTCGGCGGGCAAGCCCGGCGAGAGACCTAACCATTTCAAAAACTCGCCGCCTCGGAAGCGCCGAAATCGGCGGCCAAATAAACTGGGCAAGCCTAGCGGTCTCACTACAGACCTTTATGTTATGGTATGGTCTCACTCGTCGGACTTAGCTAGGTAAATGCTCTTTGTCTAGGTTCGAGTCCTAGCGAGGCAGCCAAAGTCTACGGACTGACGACGGGAATAGTAATAATCGACGACGGAGGCTCGGCGTCGGGCGGGGGACCTTCCGCGGGGGACTCGGGCTCGTTGCAGCACGCCTTAAAGTCCTTCACGTCCATGGTCACATCCTTATCCTTACCCTCGGAAATGTCTTTGCCGTCGGCACCGTCGAGGCTGACATTGGCCACTCTTAAGCTGGTCGATTGAGTCCCGCTGCTACGAAACGCAGCAATCTCAGCGACACGGAATGAGGTACCCTGTTGGGTCGCCGGGTTCCATTTCAACATGATGTAACGACCCGTTGTCGCGGGAAAATCAATCGCAGCGCGACCAGTGCTGTCGTCAACTGCCGAGCCAATTGGCTTCAATTGGCTCAGTGCTGTTTCACTGAGGTGTAGCGTGTCTGCCCCGTCTGAACTGATCGACGCCACGTCTCTTGGTAGAGTTTTCAGCACGTAAAAGTCGACGCTGCCCTTGGTGGGCGAGTAGATGCTCGAGATTCGACCCAGCGTTGTCCCGTCGCCCAGATCGATTATGGCGACCGGCCTGATATCATTCGCCGCGAAGCGGTAGCACGTGGCCGCCTGCCCATCGATCATCTTGTTTGCCAGATTCACGCTCTCTCCAGAACTTACGTAAATGGCATGTGCTCCAGAACAGACGTCACCGAAATCATAACTGGCCACCGACACGCGCGTAAAATTGGAAACGAGGGGAGTCGAATAAACACCGACGTCTCCGACGCGACCGGCCTTGGTAACGATAAAAGTGAGTTTGATATATTTCGCTTCCATTGGGCCGACCTTTATTTTGTCCATGCCCGGAGTCAGATCTTGCTTCATCGTTGGACGCCACTGCGGACCGGCGGCGGGAAATCTGGCGTTAGCGATTGAGACCAGGACCTTCCCCTGCGCACCATTGTTGCGAAAGCCAATGCCCTCGATGATTTCGGTTTTCGGCAGCGAGGCCAGCACAGTGGTGCTGCCGTAGGAAACGAGATAGCCTGCGTTCGAATCACCGGGCGTCGTCGTATCGCTGGTGTCAGGCTTCTCTGACTTTGAGCTTAATTCCAAATCTGCAGTCGAATCGCTTTGAGACAGAACTTCGACTTCCATGACCGGGCGAAGGCCCACGTTTTCCGGAGATGGAGGAGGCAGCTGGCTGGCAAGAGCGACCCTTTGCAGAACAAGATCTGCGGCCTTTAAACCTGCCGTCTGAGCAACCAAGAGACAGCACCCGAAAATCCAAACCCGCCGAAGCCCACCTATTTTGTTCATAATTTTGATAAAGAGTATCTTCTCGGCCTGATCGTGGCAATAATAATCGACTCCTAAATATCTGAGAAATAGGGGTTTCTTCCGGGGTAAGCCCCGCTTTCGTCTTGACAGAGGCGTTCGCGATCAATACGGTCGGGCGCGTGGCAGCGTCCGATTATGCTAAAACTTGCGGCACCGTATTAGTCTTTCTCGGTGTCCTGCCGCAGTTCCTCTGCGCCGCGGACGAAAAAGAGGCGCGCGTGACTGAAGTGGTCCGCACTGTGCACCTGCTTGAGTCCCAAGCCGCACCGCGTCCGGCGACGGTCAATTCCACGGTCCGGGAAGGATCAGCTGTCCGGACGGGCAACGAATCACGTGCGGAGCTGACTTTCAAGGATCTTAGTATAACGCGCCTTGGCGCCGACACAGTGTTTAGCTTTAACCCCGCGACGCGCTCTTACGATCTCGGGAGCGGCGCCGTCCTGATTTCGGCTCCGAAAGGGGCCGGGACGGTGCGAATTAGCACCGCCATTGCTACCTGCGCAGTAAGCGGATTTACCGCGATCGTGGAACGCCGCGCCAATGCGCATAATAAATTTATCCTGCTCAACGGCGATGGTGTTTTCACCTTGAAGAAATTCCCGCACGATCCTTGTCGTCTGCATTTTGGCCAGGCGGTGATTTCTCCGCCGGACCCGACCAGGCCGCCGCACGTGTGTGGCGTTGATTTGTCGAAAGTTCTGCATGGAGGACTGGTTAACGGTTTCAAGCATAAACTCCCGGAGTCCGGTCAGATTGCGGCTAATATCGAAAAGCAAAAGCAAGCCTCCGAAGAGCAAAAAGAATAACGTCTGGCGAGACGGCCAATTCAGCAGTCAGGCGTCAGATATCAGAAGTCAGCGATTCGTCCGGACGGCTGCGTTTTTTCCGGAAGAAATCCTGCAGGATTGCCGCGCACTCGTTTTGCAGGAGGCCTGATGTGATCAGTGATTTGTGATTAAGAGCGTTGTGTTGGAGCAAATTCATTACCGTGCCAGCGGCGCCGGCACGGACATCGGGACAACCAAAAATTACTCTCCGGATTCGGGTGTGGACGACTGCGCCCGCGCACATCGGGCATGGTTCTTTGGTTACGTAAAGATCGCAATCAGTCAGGCGCCAGTCGCCAACCGCCGCTTCTGCCGCAGTCAGCGCGAGCATTTCAGCGTGCGCGGTTGCATCCTTTAGCAGCTCGACCTGATTGTAACCGCGCGAGACGATCTTTCCCTGGTGAACAACCACTGCGCCCACCGGAACTTCGTCTGCTTCGCGCGCTTTCGCTGCCAGCCGCAGCGCCTCGCGCATAAACGTTTCGTCCAGGTCCATCTTGGATAAATTTTCTTTACAAAGGAGTGTCCGGGTTGCGAGCTTGAAACGTGCGCTCTCTCCTGGCAATTTGCACCGCCTTTTTCTGCGTCGCCGATTTGCCGGCCCAGCAGCAAGAGTCGAGTTTGGTCGACCGCTTGTTGCGCCCGAACATGGAATTGCAAAACCCTGCTCAGGAGAAAAAGTTCGCCGCGAGTTCCACGGTCGTGGAGCGTCGTGGGACGGTCGGGACCTTTTATCTTCAGCCAAATCGCACCGAAAAATCGTTCGCGGATGAGCGAAGTTATTCAGCCCAAAAATACAACTCGGGTGCCTTCAATTCCGGAGTAGGCGCGGTCGATGCCGCTCAGAATAAAAGCGCGAACAAGCCGGCGCGGGTTGGAAGTTCTGGAGTGTGGGACGTGCGTGCGGCGCAGGAGCATGGCACGATCGCGACTCGCCCGTACGCCGAGGAACAGCATCAATTTAGAGAGCAGGGGAAAAGTCAAAAGTCGCTCGATCGCCAGAATCCGCCCCTGACCATTGATCAAGTTCGCGAGCTGTTGAACAAAAATAAATAGCGCCGCCCGGCAGCTGCATTATTCCTTAAGCAGTCATGCAACCTGACGAGGCCTTTGCCATTCTCAAAAGGGGCGCAACCCAGATCATTAGCGAAAAGGAGTTGCGCGAAAAACTCGCTCTCGGCCGGCCGCTGCGAGTCAAGCTGGGCGTCGATCCGACCAGCGCTGATATTCATGTCGGTCACGCTGTCGTGTTGCGGAAGCTTCGGCAGTTTCAGGATCTCGGCCATCAGGCCGTGCTCATCATCGGCGACTTTACGGGGATGATCGGCGATCCGAGCGGCCGTTCGGCCACGCGGCCGCACCTCACCCATAAAGAAGTGATGGAGAACGCGCAGACGTATCGCGAACAGGCTTTCAAGATTCTCGATTCCACCCGCACCGAAACGGTTTGCAATGGCGATTGGTTTCGCTCGATGTCTTATGAGGACGTTCTTCGGCTGAACAGCCGGGTGACGCTCCAACAGATGCTTCAGCGCGAAGATTTTCGCGCGCGGGTCGACAAGCAACATCCAATTCACGCCCACGAAATTCAGTATCCGATCATGCAGGGATGGGATTCGGTCATGGTTCGGGCGGACGTAGAGCTCGGCGGCACCGACCAGCTTTTTAACATTCTGGTCGGACGCGATTTTCAAAGGGAAGAAAATCAGCCGCAACAGGTCGTTCTCACCATGCCGTTGCTGGAAGGTCTCGATGGCGTGAAGAAGATGAGCAAGAGTCTGGGCAACTTTGTCGGAGTGAGCGAGCCGCCCGCCGGTATGTTCGGGAAAATCATGAGCATTTCGGACGAGTTGATGAAGCGTTACTACGAACTGGTTCTCGGACGCGATCTGCCTAAAGGCGCGAATCCCGTCGAAGCCAAAAAGCAGCTCGCGTTTGAAATTGTACAAACTTATCACTCGAAAGATGTCGCCGAGAAAACGCTGGCGGATTGGAACGCTCGCTTTAGCCAGAAGCGATTGGACGAAGCAGATCTTCCGGAGTTTGCCGCGCTCAATGATGAAGCGGTGACAATCGTGGCCGCCGCCTACTCACAAGGTTTTCAGATTCAAAAATCGCGCGCCGACGTAAGTCGGTTGATCAAACAAGGCAGCGTGCAGCTCGACGGCACAAAGATTGTCGATCCAAAATCAAAGGTCGCGCTAAAGCCTGGACAAATCTTGCGCTTGGACAAAACCCACGCCGTCCGAATCAAATAAAAGAAAAAGCACGGAGCGAGATGCCCCGTGCTCTTTGGTTTTGGACTTATCCGACAATCTTAGGCCGCCGCGGCAGTTTCGAACACTGGCATGATTGGCATGCGCTCGACGTACGACGTCGCAATGCCTTCGAAGTGGGCGCGAATGCTGCGTAATTCCGCATTCACGAAAGTATCAACAAAATGCAAGTGGCGATCGAGCCACGCGAAAAGGCGGTTCTTGATCCGGTAGCGGGTCGCGATCGTGATCTCGGTGCAGGTCGGACGGATTTCGGTGAAATCAACCAGACCAATCACGTCAATGTTTCCGCCGGCCGATTCGAACGCGAATTGGTCTTCGCAATCGGTATTCACGGCCAGAAGCGTGGTGCGAGCCTCAAAACCAAGCGGACCGCGGAAGCAGACAGACGCTGACACACGGCTACTCGCTCGGATTTGCGGCGATTCTGGGGCCAAATTTGGAGCTTTAAAGGCCGGTTCAATTAGGCTGCGCGAGCCTGCGCCGCCTCAATCGTTTGCATCATCGACTGGAAAATCTTTACCCCGTCAGCGCTGCCGATACGCTCATCGCAGGCCCGGTCGGGGTGGGGCATGAGTCCAAAGACATTCCCTTCGCGATTGCATATCCCGGCGATGTTTTGGATCGATCCGTTGGGGTTGGCTTCCGCGGTGATCCGGCCGCCGCTATCGGCGTACCGCATGATTACCCGATGATTCTCGTTGAGCTCACGCAACGTTTTTTCATCGGCGAAATAACAACCCTCGCCATGCGCGACGGGCATTCGAAGAAGCGATCCTTCCGGACAGCCGTGTGTGAACGCCGAATCGGGAACTTCAATACGCAAGGTAACGAGATCGCAGACGAATCGCAGTGATCGGTTCCGAACAAGCGCGCCCGGAAGCAGCCCAGCCTCACACAAGACCTGGAACCCGTTACACGTTCCCAAGACGAGCTTGCCCGCGCGCGCATCACTGATCACCGTCTTCATGATCGGCGAAAAACGTGCGATCGCACCGCAGCGCAAATAATCGCCATAGGCGAAACCGCCTGGAAGCACGATCGCATCGTAATCGCGCAGCGAAGTTTCCTTGTGCCAGACATAATCCGCCTGCAAACCCTCAATGCTGTTGATGCCGGCTACGCAATCCTGGTCGCAGTTGGAACCGGGAAATTGGATGACCGCGAACTTCATGTCGATCTAATGAGCCGTTCCTCGAGCGCGTTGTTCTTCATGGTAATCATTCACGACCAGCGCGGCGTGAATGACTCCCGGTATCCAGCCAAGTAGCGTGAGCAGAATACTGAGAAAAAAACTGGCGATCCGGCCGGTCATCAATACGGCGAGGGGAGGCAGCACCACGCAGAAGAAATACCTGAGCGCTTTCATTTGGAACCCTTCTTCTTGGGTTTCACTTTGCTTTGTGCTCCATTCGGCTTTTGCAGTTCGTAATCTTCGATCACCGGATTCGACAGCAAGTCGCGGCAAAGACCATGCAATCGCTTTTCAAGATCGAGATCCTCGCCTTTCAATTTAATTTCCATGAACTTACCGATCCGCACGCTTTCCACTTCGGGCATTCCAAGGTGGCGCATCGCATCGCGAACCGCATTTCCCTGCGGATCAAGGACGGCTTCCTTGGGCTTCACGATCACATTTATTTTCACGCGAACACGCTAACTCGAATTCGCGCCGCAACAAGCGGTTCGCGGGGGCGGACTTTGCGGCGGGAAGCCACGAGCTTTTCGCGAGTTGGTCTAGGGAAGCCGACGACTCGGTTTTGGTGAATGGAGCGCGTGGGACGCGCGACATAGAAGGTAAAGCGACGAGGGTGGGAGCGAGTGAGCTGGGCTGCGAACGAGTTTCAAAACCGAGCGGGACGCGGCAGCTTTACGCCGCGATCGTCCTGCGCGAGTATCGTCGATGCAACGGGTTGATTGGAAAATTCCCGCGGCGTGGCTCACGCTCTGCATCGTTTGGAGCTCAACCTGGCTTGCAATCAAGGTCGGCCTTCGCGACCTGCCGCCGATTTCTTTCGTTGCGATTCGCTTCGTAATCGCGACTGCGGTTCTGGTTGCGGTATCGATTGGCCGCGTCCGCCTTCTGCCTCTTACGGCCGGCGACTACTGGGTCCTCGCGATCACTGGCGTGTTGATGTTTGCTCTCAATTACACGCTCTTATTCTGGGGTGAGCTCTACGTTTCGTCCGGTCTCGCTGCCGTCTTGCAAACGACGATTCCAATTTTCGGAATGCTTTTCGCGCATTGGATGTTGCCGGACGAACCGATCCGCTTGCAAAAGTTTGCTGGCGCATTGCTCGCGATCGGCGGCGTCGCGCTAATTTGCGGTCGGCTTCTCGATTTCGGTGGTATCTGGGCCTTTTGGGGCGGAGTTGGAATTTCGCTGGGTGGTGCGGCCGCAGCTTTTTCCAACGTGCTTCTCAAAAAACGCGCGATTCGACTCGCGCCGGCCATGCTCGCAGCATGGCAAATGTTTTTCGGAGTTGTGCCGTTACTGCTTCTCGGACTGATCGTTGACGGGAATCCCGCGCGGTTTCATTGGAGCCGAATGTCGATCTTCTGTTTGCTTTATCTCGCCATCGTCGGGTCATCGTTCACTTTTCTCCTGCTCTATTGGCTGCTGCCGCGCATGTCGGTCACCAATTTGCAAACAATCTCGCTCATTACACCACCAGGCGCAGTGATGCTCGGCTGGGCCCTCGGCGGTGAAAAGTTTCCGCTTTGGTCGCTTCTCGGCGCCGCGGGCGTGCTCATTGGCGTTTGGATGATTTTCCGCCGGACAAAGGACGAAATGATTGCGGCGGTGGAAGCAGCTGTTCCGGATCGCGGATGAACAGCGGTCCAAAAAACACTCGCGTTCCCACCTCGCGTCTCGGACCTTGGCTAGTCGGGCTCGGCGCTGCGCTTTGGGGAACAGAGAGCGCATGGCGGATTCCCCTCAACAAACTCTTCGACGCCGAAGTCATCGTTTTTTGGGAACACGTCCTGATCTTTCTCATGTTCCTGCCGATCTTGCTCCCGAACCTCGGTGAGCTGCGCAAGATCGACCGGCACGCCTGGGGCTATTTGCTTTTCTCTGGATTCACCGGCTCCGCGGTTGGGACGATTTTTTTCACGCTCGCCCTCAAATATGGAAACCCAACCGTCGTCAACGTCATCCTGAATATTCAGCCGGTGATTTCGACTCTGGGGGCCTTTCTGCTGTTCGGAGATCGACTCGCCCGGCGATTTTTCATTTACGCGGCAATCGCGATTCTCGCCGGTATTTTTCTCTCGGTCGAACGTCCTGACCTGATCGGGGCTTCGTTTCAACAAGCGGGGCTCACGCTCGGTACTGGCTACGCGCTGATATGCGCGTTCTTTTGGGCGGGCTCAACCGTCGCCGGTCGCGGCGTAATGCTCGGCATGCCTCTTCGAGTAGCGGCCAGTATGAGAATCGTTGTCGGGCTCGTTTGCATGACTTTGATCCTGCTCGTTCATGGAAAAATGCACAGGGCTGCACTTTGGCCTGTGGTAGCGCAGGATCACGCCGCCAAAGCGATTGGCTTGTTCATTTTGCTCGCCTCGATCTCGGGCGGCATTCCGCTCCTGATTTATTTTGAAGGGCTGCGTCGAACTCGCGCCTCTACCGCCGGTTATTTCGAAATGATGCAAACGCTCGCCGCGGTTTGCATTACGTGGGGGTTTTTCGGCGCAGGGTTACGGCTTCATCAAGTCGTCGCCGCGATCATTCTCATCGCCGCAGTGGCGATGGTCCAACGCGTGCAGGCAGCAGTTGAGAGGTCTGACGTCTGACTCTCTCGGTTTTCACCAAAACCGAGTCGCCGGCTTCCCTAGCCTCACTCGTGTCTTCGCAACTCGGAGGCTCCCGCCGTAAAGTTCGCTCCCTGCGAACCGCTACGCGACGCGGCGTTTCTGCTTAACCAGCGCGGACGCGGATCTTCGCCGGCCGCTCGCGCCATTTCCGCCGCGCCTTGCTCCGACTGATTGCGAGCGGTTGATGCTCTCCTGCAAAACTTTCACAAGATCGACAACGTTCGTTGTCCGCGGTGCGGCCGCGGGCGCCGGCGGAAGTTTCTTGTTCTTCGCTTTCGTCTCAATGATCTCCATGACCGCATCGCGATATTCGTCGCGATACTTTTCCGGCTGCCAGTCGGACGACATGCTCTCGATCAACGCGTTCGCCATCTTCAGCTCTTTGTCGTTCAACTCCGTCTTCGGGCGATTCAATTCCTCCGGCTTCAGCACTTCGCTCGCGAAATGCATCAGCTCGAGTACGAGGAACAATCCGTCCGGTTTCACTGCCGCGAGATATTCCCGGTTCGCGATCACAACCTTGGCAATCCCGATCTTTCCGGTGCCGCTTAACGCCTTGTGCAAGAGCGCGTACGCTTTCTCGCCGCCCTTTTGGGCTTCAAGGAAGTACGGCTTGTAGAAAAACTTCGGATCGACGTCGTCGAGATCGACAAAGTCGGTGATGTCGATTGAGTGCGTAGATTCGATCCGCACCTTTTCGAAATCCTCATCGCTCATGATGATGTAGCGACCCTTTTCGTACTCGTAGCCCTTTACGATTTGATCGGCCGGGACTTCTTTCATGTCGGCCTCGGCGACCTTTTTGTATTTGATGGGGCTCAGGTCGGTTTTGCGTAGCTGCCGAAAACTGAGCTTCTCTTCGCGAGTGGCCGGATAAACCGAGATTGGAATGTAAACCAGGCCGAAGCTGATGCTGCCTTTCCAAGTTGGACGCATAATCGTTTCTCCTTTGTTGTTAGATCAGGCGCGGGAGTGCCATTTCCACCAAATGTGAACAATTGTCAATAACTTCCGCTCCGGGTGAAAACCGAAAGCAGGTGGCGTTCCGGGAGTTACGCCTCACGCACGACCTTCTTCGGATCCTTGTCGTCGCGCACACCGAGATAGACTGGTTGGCGCAGTCTCCCATCTCTCGTCCACTCTGCGAATTTGATCTGGGCGACGAACTTCGGGTTCAACCAGTGGATCTTGTTCATCATCGCCGGTGTGATGTTTTCCGACCAACGCCCGGCCGTTTTGTGCGGAAGATCGACAAATGGGCAATCGTCTCGCTCTTCTGCGCCGAATTTCTTGTGCAATATCGACAACGACTTTTCGGTAAACCCGCTTCCGACTTTGCCGGCGAACGTCAGTTTCCCCTTTTCGTAATAACCAACGAGGATCGCGCCGAAATGTTTACGCGATCCGGCTGGCGGCGTGTAACCGCCGATCACGAACTCCTGCTCGTTCAGACTTTTGAGTTTGATCCACGCTCCGCTACGCCGGCCTGGTTCATATTTCGAACCGCGCTGTTTGCCAATCAATCCTTCGAGGCCGCGACGCTTGACTTCCGCGAGCAACGATTTCACATCACCGCTGATTTCGCCCGAATAGCGAATCGGATCGCCAACGCCCTCGCAAACTTTCGCGAGGACTTCCTTTCGCTGTTCAACCGTGAGATCGAGCAAGCCCTTGCCATTCAATTGCAGCAAATCGAAAACGTAGAACCGCAACGGCGCTTTTCGTCCTTCCATCTCGAGCGCCTGCAAAAGTTGAAATGAAGACCTGCCTTGTTCATCGAGCGCGACCGCTTCTCCGTCGATCACGCATTCGTTCACCGGCAGATCCTTCACCGCATCGGCAATTTCCGGAAATCGCTTGTCGAGTTTGTTTCCGTTGCGCGAGATCAACGACACTTTCTTGCCGTCTTTGATCGCAATCGCGCGGATGCCGTCGAACTTGAGTTCGTAAAGCCAATCGCTATGCGTCGGCGGCTCATTTTCTAGTCGCGCTTTCATCGGCTCGATGAAACGCGGCTTCGCGTTTGGCAGTCTCTTTAACACGCGTGGCGTCGCAGCGGCCGGTTCATTTTCGCTGACGCTTGGCGCTTGGGCTTTTTTTTTAACTGCGGCCTTTATCCGCGCGTTCAGTTTCGATTTCTCGCTGGTCGGCTCGTCTTTGCGGCTCGATTGCCATTCCGCATCACGCTGACTCGCGATCTGCGCCATGGTTCGTCCCGTTTTGACCGATTGATCGTCGGCTTTTTTCGACAGTGGCTTCACGCTATCGCCCGTTTTTATGATTAACCAGGTGTTCTTCTCTCCGTCGCGGCCGCGGATCCGAACGAGCGTCCATTCACCTTGCGCTTTCTCTCCGGCGAGGACGAGATGAAGTCTTCCTTCGCGCAACGATTTCACCGGTTGTTCACCGAAAACGTAGTACGCGCCCTGGTCCCAGACCATCACGGTGCCGCCGCCGTATTGACCTTGCGGGATGATTCCCTCGAAATCTTCGTAATCGATCGGGTGATCTTCGACTTCAACCGCGAGATGTTTTTCGCCTTTGCCCCACGGAAGACCTTTCGGCAGCGCCCATGATTTAAGAACGCCCTCCATTTGCAGCCGGAAATCGTAATGCAGTCGACTCGCATCGTGCTTCTGGATCACGAACCGGCTCGCGCCGCGCACCTGCTTCGGCAACGGCTTGCCGCCGCTTGGTTCGGCCGTCTTCGAAAAGTCGCGTTTTGCTTTGTATTTCTTGAGACCCATCTACCGCAAATCTAATCGCGGTTTGATGAGATCAAAGTCGCTTCGAAGATCGACATCTTCGAGCGAAAGCAACCCGCTTAACCTTCCGCAGCGAGCGGTTCGCCGACGAGATAACGGGTGAACCGGCGAATGATGATGTTCTCCCCGAGCTCGGCAATTTTCGAGCTGAGCAAATCCTTGATCGTTACGTCCGGGTTCTTGATGAAACCCTGCTCGAGCAAACACACGGTGCTGTAAAATTTGTCGAGTTTTCCATCAACAATCTTCTCAGTCACGTTCGCCGGTTTGCCTTTCACCTGCGCCTTGTAAATTTCGCGCTCGGCTTCGATCAACTTTCCGGGAACGTCTTCGCGGCTCACATAAAGGGGATGCGCCGCCGCAATGTGCAGCGTGATGTCCTTCACAAAGCTGCGGAAATTTTCGTTCTTCGCGACAAAGTCCGTTTCGCAATTCACTTCGACGAGCACGCCAACTTTGCCCTGCAAATGAATGTAGGAGGCGACAATGCCTTCCTTGGTCGCGCGCGATGCTTTCTTGCTCGCACTCGCGATTCCTTTTGTGCGCAAAATCGTTTCGGCTTTATCGAAATCGCCGACCGCTTCTTCGAGGGCGCGTTTGCAATCCATCATGCCCGCGTTCGTTTTCTCGCGGAGTTGTTTAACGACTTGGGGATCAATAGCGGTCTTGGTGCTCATTGGACTAAAATTTGATGATCGGACGGCGACCGCTCGCTAAGCGGACACGCCGGCCATTTCGATTTGTTCGCGAATGCGCGCTTCGCCACTGGCCGACACAATCGCGTCGACGAGCTTCTGCAACACAATTCGGATCGCGCGAATCGCATCGTCGTTTCCGGGAATCGGATAATCGATCATTTCGGGATCGGCGTTCGTGTCGACGATCGCGACCACTGGAATGTTGAGACGCTTCGCTTCGGCGACCGCGTTCTGTTCGCGAGTCGTGTCGATGATGATGACCGCATCCGGCAATTGCGCCATGTCGAGAATACCTTCGAGATTCCGGCGGAGCTTTGCCGCTTCGCGATTCAGCGCAGCCAATTCCTGCTTGCCCATTTTTTTGTACTCGGGCGACTTTTCGATCTGCTCGATGTATTTGAGACGACCGATGCTCTTCCGGATCGTCATGAGATTGGTCAACGTCCCGCCGAGCCAGCGCTGATTTACGTAAAACTGTCCGGACGCAAGCGCCGCTTCCTTGATCGCTTCCTGCGCCTGTTTCTTGCAACCGACGAACAAGATTTTACCGCCACGACGCGCCACGTCTTGAAGGAACGCGGTCGCGCGGTGAAGCTGCTTCACCGTTTCGTCGAGGTTGATGATGTAAATCTGGTTGCGCTGCTCGAAAATGAACGGCTTCATCTTCGGGTTCCAGCGCTTGGTCTGGTGACCGAAATGCACGCCTGCTTCCAAAAGCTCAGGCACTAATTCAACTGTGTTCGCCATACAAAAATGACCGCCGCGAGAGTGGGGGAACGGCGGACGTGGAAGATGCTATAGGTATGCGAAGATCGCAACCCTAATTTAGCGCATTTTACGCCTTAGTAACGGTGGTTCGGCCGGGCAGTAATCGGTCAATAAATACCAGACCGGCAAGGACAAATGATGTGGCTGCTGAAGCGAGGCAGTACTTGCAAAAGGCATGGATCACAAAGGCTTGCAGGTAAACGAGCCAGACGCTGAATAGGGCCATTCCTGTGGCCAGAATGGCGAAGGCCTTGCGTGCCCAAATCGATCCTCCGGCCATCAAGACCGCCGCCACGATCGCGCTTAAATAGGCCGCTGTTCCGAATCCGGCCAGGGGGACGCCCGCGATCCCGTCGGCGTATTTGCTTCCCAAAACCGCCGAGCATTCGTCGTCGCAACGAATGTAAGCGCCCTGAAGATGTTTGATCGTTAGATAACCGCTGTCGATCAGACCAAAGCACGCGACCGCCGCCGCAATGATCGCGATTCGCCTCGAACCCATCACTGACCGGCTTTGGCCAAAGCGTTTTTGATTGCGGCCCGCAGACCGTTCTCGTTGAACTCGGTGTTTGGAACGTTGTAGCCGTTGATCACAACCGACGGCGCAAGTTTGACACCGAGTGATTTCGCGCGCTGCAGATCTGTTCCAATCCGCTCGCGCACCTCGCTGCCGTCCATGTCCTTTTGGAATCGGTCGGTGTCCAAACCCAATTGTTTGGCCTGGTCCATGATGATGGTGCGCGGCGCGGGAGCTTTAGCCCACATCCATTGCGTTTTGTAGAGAGCCTCCGCCATCTCCCAAAATTTCTTTTGGTTAGCGGCCGCTTCTGCGGCGTATGCAGCCAACGCTGCGTGCTCGTGCGCGTTAATAGGGAAATTCCGAATCACCATTCGCACTTTGTCGCCAAACTCACCTCGCACACTCTTCACCATCGGTTCGTAGCGCGCGCATTGCGGACATTGCATATCGCTGAAGAATTCAATCGTGACCGGCGCGTTTGCAGGTCCGACCGCATTCGCCGGTCGAATGTCGTCAGCGCTCGCGGCAAGCACGTTTGTCGCAACGGAGAATGCAATGAGGATTGGCGCGAGTCGAAAGCCGTTCATGCCTGAACTTAGCGCGTTCTTTTGTGACGCGCCTCGATTAAGCGAGCCAGAATCCAACAAAAATCCGAAAGGCGATTCAAGTAGCGGAGGATTTCGGGATTAGGGTCGTTCAAAGCTGCCACGTGCCGTTCTGCGCGACGGCAAACTGTGCGCGCCAAATCGAGCGCCGACGAAACGGGATCCTCGCCGGGAATCACCCAATCCTTTGGAAAAAGCGATTTGTCCTTTTCAAGATCCACAATCACAGCGCCAATTCGGTCGACCATTTTGGCGTCGACAATTTGGAACCCGTCTTTCGCGTAGCGCTGTCGGTCTTCGGGCAGGGTTGAGAGCTCTCCCATGACGTTGATCAGATCTTTTTGGACCGCGAAGACTTGTTCGGTGACGAATTTGTCATCGCAGCTCGCGCGGGCGAGACCGAGCGCGGATGTGAGTTCATCTACCGCGCCGTACGCTTCGGATCGCGGATTATTTTTTGGCAAACGCCGCCCGTACATGAGCGAGGTCTCGCCTTCATCGCCGGTTTTGGTCACGATCGACATACGCTACAAACAAGAACGGCGAATCAGCTTAACTGCCGATTCGCCGCTTGAAAGTTTCTTTATGCTGCCTTTATCCGATCGCCGGAGCCATTTCGGCTTCATCCATCGCTGGCGCGCCGATTGGCTCGCCTTTCTCGATGAGCCGCACTTCGCGATGCTGCGGGAATCCTGTGCCCGCCGGAATCAAGTGACCCATGATCACGTTCTCTTTGAACCCGCGGAGACGATCGACCTTGCCGAGTGTCGCGGCTTCGGTGAGCACGCGCGTTGTATCCTGGAACGATGCCGCCGAAATAAAGCTGTCGGTTTCGAGCGAGGCCTTGGTGATTCCGAGTAACACCGGAACCGCTTCGGCAGGCTTGCCGCCTTTCTCGACGACTTGCTTATTCTCTTCCTCGAAATCGAGCTTATCGACTTGATCGCCCCACAAGAGCGAAGTGTCGCCTGGATCGGTGATCTTCACCTTGCGCAACATCTGGCGCACGATGATCTCGATGTGCTTGTCGTTAATTTCGACGCCTTGGAGTCGATAAACTTCCTGCACTTCGTTCACGAGGTGTTCCTGCAATTCCTGCGGACCGCAAACCTCGAGAATTTCGTGCGGTACAATCGGACCTTCGGTCAATTGCTGGCCTTTCTTCACGAAATCGCCTTTGAACACGATGATGTGTTTCGTCAGCGAGATGAGATGCTCCTCTTCGGCGCCGGTTTCCGGATCTTTGAGAATCAAACGACGTTTGCCGCGGACCGTGCCGCCCATTTCGACCACGCCGTCGATCTTCGCGATCTCAGCCGCGTCTTTCGGACGTCGCGCCTCGAACAATTCGGCAACACGCGGCAGACCGCCGGTGATGTCCTTGGTCTTGGCAACTTTTCGCGGAGTCTTCGCGAGCAACGCGCCCGCGCGAATCTTTTGATCTTCTTCGACAATGACGTGCGCGCCGGCCGGAATGGAATAGCTGGCGAGCACTTCCTTCTTGTCGCCGACGATCACGATTTGCGGGTGCAAATCTTCCTTGTGCTCGATGATGACCGTGCCCATGAGACCGGTCGCTTCATCGACATCGCGCTTGATTGTGACGCCCGCGATCATATCGCGGAATTCAACCTTACCGCCCTTGTCGGTCAAAATCGGAACGTTGTACGGGTCCCATTGCACGAACGTTTCGCCTTTCTTCACGTTGGTGCCGTCGTCCTTCGAAATCATTGAACCGATCACAACGTTGTAGCGTTCGAGCTCGCGGCCTTCAGCGTTATGAACGCTGATCGACCCGTTCTTGCTCAATACGATCCAACTGCCGTCCAATGCTTGCACCGTGCGCAGATCATTGAACTGCACGCGACCGTCGTTCTTCGCTTTGATGATCGGTTGTTTAAATGTCTGGCTTGCCGTTCCACCGATGTGGAATGTCCGCATCGTGAGCTGCGTTCCAGGTTCACCGATGGACTGGGCGGCGATAATTCCGACCGCTTCGCCCATCTTGACGAACTGACCGCTCGCGAGGTTACGGCCGTAACACATTCCACAAACGCCGCGGCCGCATTCGCAAGTCAGCACCGAGCGAATCTTCAACGCTTCAACGCCGATGCGCTGCAAGTCTGCCGCAATCTTCTCGTCGATGAGTTGGTTCGCTTTGACAATTTTCTTCTTCTTATCGACCGGGTCCGCGATCGTTTCGCAGCTCACGCGTCCAACGATGCGTTGGCCAAGATCGACAACTTCTTCGTCGCCCTCATAAATCGAGCGAACGACGATGCCGTTGACCGTGCCGCAATCTTCCAGATTGATGATCACGTCCTGCGCGGCGTCCACGAGTTTGCGCGTGAGATAACCGGAGTCCGCAGTCTTGAGCGCGGTGTCGGCCAAACCTTTGCGCGCACCGTGAGTTGAAATGAAGTACTCGAGCACGCTCAATCCTTCGCGGAAGTTCGAGGTGATCGGGCGCTCGATAATTTCGCCGCTCGGTTTCGCCATCAAACCACGCATACCTGCAAGCTGACGGACCTGTTGACGATTTCCTCGCGCGCCGGAATCGACCATCAAATAAACGGGATTCAATTCCTTGCGACCGTCATTGTGTTCCAAAGTGCGGAACATGACGTTCGAGATCTCGTCGCCGGCGTGCGTCCAAATGTCGATGATCTTGTTGTAACGCTCGCCGTCCGTGATGATGCCCTTGCGATATTGCTGCTCGACCTGGCGGATCTGTTTATAAGCGTTTTCCAACTCGGTCTCTTTTTCCTTCGGGATAATCATGTCCGAAATTCCGATCGAGATTCCGGCCTTGGTCGCTTCGGTGAAGCCGAGTTCTTTCAATTTGTCGAGCGTCGCGACCGTCGCGGCAGGGCCGGCGACTTGATAGCAACGCCAGATAATGTCGCTGAGCTGTTTTTTGCCAGCCGCGCGATTGAAGAAACCGAGTTCCTTTGGCCAAATCTGATTGAAGACGACGCGGCCCGCGGTCGTCTCGATCGTTTTGACGTCGGACTTTCCGTAGATGGTCTGCTTGCCGAAGTCAGGATTTTGGAATCGGATGCGATCGTGTGTTTTGATCGTGCCTTCCGCCATCGCGAATTCGACTTCAACCGGTTCGGCGAACAATGGCAAATGCTCGCCCTTTTTCCCGCGCGGATTTTGCGTCATGTAATAACAACCGAGCGTGATGTCTTGCGACGGGGTCGTGATCGGTTTGCCGCTCGATGGTGAGAAAATATTGTTCGGCGCGAGCATGAGCATGCGCGCTTCGAGTTGCGCTTCAACCGAGAGCGGCACGTGCACCGCCATCTGGTCGCCGTCGAAGTCCGCGTTGTAAGCCGTGCAAACGAGCGGATGGATGCGGATCGCTTCGCCTTCGATCAATTGCGGCTCGAAAGCCTGGATCGACAATCGGTGCAGCGTCGGCGCGCGGTTCAGGAGAACTGGATGGCCGCGCGTCACTTCGTCGAGAATGTCCCAAACTTCCGGCGTCTGGCGCTCGATCATTTCTTCGCGCTGCGCACGGTGTGGACGTAACCAAGATCCTTCAGCCGGCGAATGATGAACGGCTCGAACAAAAC
>Ga0126379_10000849_pt1 | contig 17706 bp, 17 predicted proteins | sample PanSoiMetPlot_24_FD_92640 | JGI IMG/M metagenome (GOLD analysis project Ga0126379, IMG submission 92640) | Tropical forest soil microbial communities from Panama - MetaG Plot_24 | ecosystem: Environmental > Terrestrial > Soil > Tropical forest > Bulk soil | place: Panama | collected 2016-02-17
CTAACTCTGAGGCAAATATCGGACTCATTGGCGCTCTCTGGTCGAAAGTCGACGCCCCCTCCATCAATCCCTCGGCCTACGAAGTCGCCCAGGAGTGGTTCAACTCCAAGGACGGCGCCCGCATCCCCATGTTCGTAGTCCACAAAAAAGGACTGCAGAAGACCGCCCGCAATCCCACGCTTCTAACCGCCTACGGAGGCTTCAACATCAGCCTCACTCCCAGCTTCAGCCGCACCGCCTATCTCTGGATGGAGCACGGCGGCGTCTTCGCCGTAGCCAACCTGCGCGGCGGAGCCGAGTTCGGCGAAGACTGGCACCGCGCCGGCATGCTCGACAAGAAGCAGAACGTCTTCGACGACATGATCGCCGCCGCCGAGCACCTCATCTCCGAAAGGTACACCGACAAGAATCACCTGGCCATCCAGGGCGGATCGAACGGCGGCCTCCTGATGGGTGCGATGATCACGCAGCGTCCTGACCTGTTCCGCGCCGTAGTCTGTCAGGTCCCGCTGCTAGACATGCTGCGTTACCAAAATTTTCAGATTGCCAAACTCTGGATCCCCGAATACGGCTCCGCCGAAAACCCCGACCAGTTCAAATGGCTCTACGCCTACAGCCCCTATCATCACGTAAAAGCCGGCACGGAGTATCCCGCGATTCTATTTATGACCGGCGACTTCGACACCAGAGTCGATCCCATGCACGCCAAAAAAATGGCCGCCGAGATGCAAGCCGAAGCGAAAAACGGCCAAAGCAAAACGAGGCCAATCCTCCTGCGGATCGAAAGCCAAGCAGGGCACGGCGCAGGCAAGCCGGTGACGAAGCAAATCGAAGAGTTCACGGATGTGTATTCGTTCCTGTTCTGGCAGCTGGGGGTGAAGGAGTAGGCGTCAGGCATCAGCAATGCGCGCGTAGGGACAGCCGCCTCGGCTATCCGGTCGAGCGAAGCTCGACAAGTTCCTTCGGGAAGGCACGAATGACTATGAAGCTTCCTCCTCGAAACTGTGTCAGGGAGCAAAACCGGGAAGGGTGCGGCTTCAGCGTGCCAATCACATCCGAGAACGATGGGGGCTCTAGCCCCTGAGCTGTGTCCGGTCCCTAAGTATTGTCATCCTGAGCGAGGATTGATCTCTTGCGCCCAAGCGCAAAGATTAGCCGCGGCCGAAGGATTCCCTATAAGCTAAACTGCACCAGGTGCGTGCGGGAGTTGGCCGCAGCCCCACCCACAAGAACAGCCATGCCCAAAATGCGAACTGCCCTGATCTCCTTACTCATTCTCACCGCCACCCTGGCCCATGCCCAATCCCCCGACTGGCGATCCCGCCTGCGTGAAGAGCTCCCCCTTCTGGGCCATCGCAATTGGATCGCAATTGTAGACTCAGCGTATCCGCTACAGACCAGCACCGGCATCGAGACCATCGAGACAAACAGCGATCATCTCGACGTCATCAAAGAGGTATTCGTTCAACTCGGTAAAGTGAAGCATGTCCGCCCCGTGATCTTCACCGATGCGGAGTTGAAGGCCGTCCCTGAGACCGACGCCGCCGGCGTAACCGCCTATCGCGAAGCGCTAGCCAAGCTGCTGAGCACAAGCGAACCGCAATCCCTCCTGCACGAGGAGATCATTGCAAAACTCGACGAAGCCGGCAAGACATTCCACATCCTAGTCCTGAAGACGGACCTCACGATTCCCTACACGTCAGTCTTTATCCGCCTAGATTGCGGCTATTGGACCTCGGACCAGGAGAAACGATTAAGGTCGAGGATGGCGAAACCGTAAATCGGCGCGCAAAGCCAGGCTACATTTACTAAGAGTAGTAAGGCGCGAGATGAAATCCGCGGCAGAACCATCGGGGCCCTCGGGAGTATCTGCAGCTTGACAGACGATGTGATGCAAGAACATGGCTGCATCCTTGTTGCGTGTAAGGGAGGAAATACGGCGACACGCTGGACGGCCGTTTCGTCTGCCGCAAAAGCCCCAATACAGGGGAAAAGTTTTGGGTAAGAATTATGGCACATCACCCGCGAGAACGACCCAGCGGCTGGTCAGACAAAGTGGCCTCGACGTCTCCACCAAACATCGACGTTTAATAACCTCCGTCTGATACCCTTACCTTGCCTGTGCGGGAGATCCCATGGCGACTAAATATCGTGTGGTGCAGATCAAGGGCGCGCGTCCGGAGACATTCATCATCGTCGGCATCGATTTTGAGAAGGGTGCGATCACGAGCACATCGGAATCCATGCCTGAACTGGAATTGCGCGTGTATCTCCAGAAAAACGGCGCGTCGGAGAAGGACGTCGATACCTGGATCAACCAGGCCCGCAGCTATCCGGGGAACGGATAGGCTGGTGGCGCGCTTGTCGTAGTCGATGGAGAACGGTGTGTTGCTTAGGGTCTTCACTGTGCATGGAGTGGGGTTCTTTCGACTGCGCGGGCCAGTTCACTTCGCCCGCTGGCTTGCTCCGCTCAAGATGACATTGCTTCTGGACAGCGGTCCATGTGGCGTAATTTCGATCACACACATGTGTGATTGGGATCAGTGATTTCTGATTCGCGCAATTTCTATCCTCTGCGCAAAAAATTGCGTTTTTGATACATGCTGCGTCTTTTCAGGCGCGGATAGGGAAGAGTGTTCTGTGGAGTTGGTTCAGAAGAAATCGGGCAGTGGGGTGGAGTGGGTTGTGATGAGGGCGTGGGGCGAGGAGAGCAGCTCAAGGTCCCTCGGCTGCGCCGGATCAGTCCCTGGCACGGATGATCCTGCTTCGCTCGGAATGACAGAGAGCGGGAATGGGAGTGTGATTCCTTGGATTTTTGCATGTGTGGATCCCCTTGAGAAGTGGTGGGTGCGGTTGCGGGGGAATCCGAACAGGTCGGGGGAGATTCCGCAGGCGGCGTTTTTGTTGAAAGCCGAAACGATGGGGTTCGATGTGGCGCTGCCGTGGGGGGACAATCCGAAGTTTGATTTCGTGGTGTGGCACGGAAATGGGCGGGCTATGCGCGTCCAGGTGAAGGGCACGGGGAGGCTGCATCGGCGGGGATACGAGGTGCAGCCGGTGCATGCTGCGCGGCGCGGCGGGAACAGACAATATACGAAAACAGATATCGACTTGATTGCGGCGCACGTGCAGCTGATGGATGCGTAATATCTGGTACCGATTGAAAAAGTCGGGCGCGCCAAGAGTCTGCGGCTGTATCCGGGGCCCAGGAAACGGGCGATGCCTGGAAGTCGGGCGCGCGGACCGACCCTCCAAGGTGGAAAGCGTGGCGCGATCGGTGGGACTTGCTGGGATAGTAGGTCAACTTCGCAAATCGCGGCAGGTTGCCTAATTATTTCGAATGATCAGGACTGAGGGTACCCAGCTTGCGTGCTTTGTGGGAAGCACGGACCTATACATTCTGCGAGCTAGCCTGAAGATTGAGGTCCGTGTCGCGCTCCGTTCGTGTAAGGCAGGAGATGGCCGCCTGGCGTTCCGCGCCCTCAATTTCCTCGTGAAATTCCCCGATTACAGTATTCGCTGTAGGTCTCGCTCAACCAAGAGCTTCAGCGATGTGGCATGTTTTGGCGCTTTACATTTTCGGAATCTGTAGTTACGTGAGGGCCGCACATTTGTCGACGGAGGAGATTCTTGTGGAAGAGTGTTCGCCGTTTTCAGGTGTAGAGCGTATGGAACTATCCCGCGAGTGAGTAAGAATGAGCCAAGCGAGAGGTGACCATCATGCGTAGCACAGTCCTGATCGCGGATGATAATGCCTTTGTTCGAACTGCTTTGTATGAAATTTTTGAACGTGAACCCGATCTGCACGTCTGTGCGGTCGTGGAAAACGGACGCGAGGCCATTGAAGAAGCTTGCCGCCTGCATCCTGACCTGATTGTGCTGGACATTGCCATGCCGGTGATGAACGGCCTGGAAGCCGCCCGCGTACTGAGACAGACTATGCCGAATGTGCCGCTCATTATGTACAGCGCGAATCCCAACGAAGTTTCGGAACACTCTGCACGATCCATCGGTGTGTCCGGGCTGATATCGAAATCAGAAAAGGTAACGGTACTAATCGATACGATCAGGGGAGTCCTGCATCGCAGAGCCGCCTGACCCTTTCGCGTGCCACCAACGTCAAGAGAGGGATTTATGGCAGACCATCGTAGCGAGGAACTGCGACTCGAACTCAATGAGTTGCTTCATAAGCAGCACGAAGTCCTGGAATCCAGAATGCTGGGCACGGCGAGCGATGACGATCTTCTCGAATATGAAATCCGGCAGGAAATCATTCACGAGCTGTGTAACATTTTGTCGCACTCCGCGGCGGTGTGAGGAGTGGCTGTGCACCAGATCACCGTATTTCGGCGTGCCGGAGATTTCCTGAGCCAAAGAGCTTACCCGAGATGCACTCACCCGTCTAAACTGAGCGGGCAGCCAGACAGTCCAGAATGTGATGCGCATGCTCAGATTAGTCGCGGTGGTCTGCGCCGTTATCGGATTGCTGTCCACCCCAGCGACAGCCCAGGGTCCTGCCACAAAGCCCACGCGGTGGGTCGGGACGTGGGCGGCAGCACCGCAGGCGCCGTTGCCCGGTGCCCTTCAGACCTTTCGGAATCAGACGCTGCGCCTTATCGTGCATACCAGCGTTGGCGGAACTCAGGTTCGGATCAAGGTGTCCAACACCTTCGGCGACCATCCATTGCTCATCGGCGCTGCCCACATTGCTCGCCGGGCTGGCGAGGCAGATATTGATCCCGCATCGGATCGGACGTTGAACTTTCACGGGCGGCCGCCCGCGACCGTGCCTGCACGATCTACCATCGTGAGCGATCCGGTCGACCTGGATGTACCGGCGCTGTCCGACCTCGCTGTCAGTCTGTTCCTACCCAATATCACGCAGGCCGACACCTTACATATTCTTGCTCTGCAGACGAGCTACGTCTCAGGCGAGACTGGCGACTCCACCGCCGCAGCGAAATTCCCGGTCGCTAAGAAGATCCATTCGTGGCCCTTTCTGACCGGGATCGATGTCGCGGCTTCATCTCACGCGGCAGCCATCGTAGCCTTCGGCTCCTCGCTTACTGATGGGGACGGCACAACATCTGACGCCAACCGCCGGTGGCCCGACGTAGTCGCAGAACGGCTGCAGAAGGCTGACGCTAAGGAAGTGAGCGTTCTGAACGAGGGCATCATTGGCAATCGGCTGTTAAGAGACAGCCCTCAGCAAACTCGGTTCGGGGCAGCCCTTGGAGAGGCGGCGTTGTCGCGGTTTGAACGTGATGTGCTTTCTCAGTCCGCCGTCAAGTACGTCGTCGTGGGGATTGGTATTAATGACATCCTCATGCCCGGCTCATTGACGCCTCAAACCGAGCCAGTGAGTGCGGAAAACGTCATCTCCGGCTATCGACAGCTCATTGCCCGCGCCCACCAGAAAGGAGTCCGCGTCATCGGCACCACCAATCCTCCGGCGGAGGATTCTTTCCTTGCCCTTTCCAAAACTGAGCCGCCGATCAAGTTCTACACTCCCGAAAAAGAGCGCGTACGTCAGAAGGTCAACGACTGGATCCGCAGCAGCAAGGCATTTGACGCGGTGATCGATTTCGATCAGGTTGTGCGGGATCCGGACCGTCCCACCCGAATTCTTCCCGCTTACGACAGCGGAGACCACCTGCACCCCAACGATGCCGGTTGCGCGGCAGAGGGGAACACAGTTCCTTTGACGTTGTTCCAACAGCAATGAACTGACACGTTCGCGACTAGCCCAGCCAGTCCTCAATTCTGGGTGGCCCACTCAAGTCTGCTTTTGGCTTGAGTTCGCCACCCGTTTCATCTGAGATTTGCATGTTGCTATTTCGGATGACTTTGATCGTGGGGTTATCCTAATAAACAGCATGCCTGTTCAAATTGGTCGCAAGAGTCATAGTTTTTCTGAGCCGACGGGGTTGCTCTCCGATTGCCATCGGCGCATCGAGATGTTTTTGGCATCGCTGGAGCGAGTTGCAGCGTCGACGGAACGTCCCCTTAACAGCGAGTCGCAGCTGGCGCTGGGAGCCGCCTTGCGGTATTTTCGCGAAGCAGCTCCGAAGCACACCGCGGACGAAGAGGAATCGTTGTTCCCGCGCTTACGGCAGATGAATCATCCAGAACTACAGGCAGCGATCCGAAGTCTGGAGCCGCTCGAACAGGATCATCGGCGTGCGGATGCCTTGCATGCCGAAGTCGACCGGCTTGGGCGCGCGTATCTGGAGCGAGGTGTTCTTTCGGCCGAAGAGTCGCGCCGATTCCAACAAGCCATTCTTACATTGATCGATATCTATAAAGAACACATCCGCATCGAGGATGAAGATGTCTTTCCTGTGGCCGGCAAGGTGCTGACTCCGGCCGACAAGGCGGCGATTGCAGGAGAAATGACGGCGCGGAGAAGGTCATGACCGGCTAGGGTCTTTCGACTGCGCAGGCCAGATCCAGACCAGGCTCCACCGGAGTACCTGCCCCGCCGAAGGCGTTTGAGTCTCCCGAAGATGTAGGGCGATTTCCCGACTTGGCTCAGGTAACTGGACTCAATTCCTTATGTGAGTCACGTTCCTTCGAATGTCCAGGAGAGAATAAACGCTCCATCGATTCCCTTTCGTGGACCAGGGACTGCCTGCGCAGCTCGCAGATCTCTTTTAGATCCCGATCCCAGCCTGCCGGCTGGGGGAAGTTGTACAGTCCGACTTCAGCTTCGATGAGACCGCCGAGGCCCCAGCTTTGCTTCACGCTGCCAATGGTCGAAGCGACGAAAGCGCAACCGTGCCCAGGGACCCGCCATCCCCAGAGGTCGAATCGATGGATTCTTTCCGCGCTACCTCGGCGAAGTTCTCTCCTTGCTTCAATCGGTTAAGAATCTGCTGCGCCTGTTCCGGGGGCTCAAACAATGATCCTCCGGAACGCGGTAACGGAATTTGCTTGGGCGACTGGTGGCGGGACCTGCGAGCACAGTGGAAGACACCAGAGCCCGACACACACCATGGCTTGCAACCATTATGTCCCTTTGACAACAAGGCGGAACTCCGCACTCAGCGAACGCGCTCGAGGATGCCTGGCATTTTCTCCACGGTTGGCAGCCAGGACTATATAGCAAATCGATTACTTCAAGGATGTTGAGCGAACCGGGACGCAAGCCCAACAAAGTCACAACATCCTGTTCAGGGGAGAGTGGATCAGGCAGCGGTCGGCATTGATCACAGGACACATCGTGCGCTGCCAACAAAAGCCCCACACTCAACGTCGCAAAAACGCGACGTTTAGTATGGGGCACCCGCTTGTCTCGCGCAGATCGGCTTTCTGTTCTCTCAAACAAACTGCCTATTCTTTAGTGTCCGTCCATGTGGTTGAAAGAGTTCATCAAGTTCAAGGTGTTGTTGGTCATGATGGAATTGTGTACCTGGAGGCTATTGCTGATTGCCTGTTGGCGGCGGTAATCGGCTACGGGATCGGTTGGTTGCGAGGCGGCTGATCCGTAGTTCGCGCCAGCACCTTGGGCCACCTGCAAGGACTCCTGTTGCCGGGTGGCGGCCACGACCGGCTGAACGAACTCAAGCACCGGGGGTAGCACTGCAGCCCAAGCCCGGCGGTATTGGTTCTGCGCTGCGGGCGCCAGTTGGGGCCAAGCGACGTTCACGTTGTAAAACATCATCGGAGCATTCGCCAGAAACGCGCGGCCCTGCTGCGGGATTCTGGGGTACAGATCGACCAGGTATGCGCGCCACATCTGGCGCATCGGCTCATCAACCTGAATCAGATCAACGCCGCGGGTCACGGCTGCCATGAAGTCAATCAGTTCCAGGGCGCAATCCGCCTGTATTTGTGTGAGCTGCTGACCACCGCTAATGGCCAGGACGGTCTGATTGCCAGTCTGAGCATCCATTACACATGCGCTTTGTGCGCTTAAGAGCCCGGGGAATGAAACCACGCTCAGGATGAGAAGGGTAACTGCGTGCTTTTCCATATTGCCCTCTTCTTGTGGTGTGTTTTTGAGCCCGGGAAACCTAGTTCTGTCCACCACGCGAGCGATCTTGCGCCGCATGGCGCAAGATGTCCATGGAGGCGCCGTGAATTCGTCTGAGATTTCATGAAACGAGATGAATTCCTCTGAAGACTTCAGGAGTGCCGAGCGGAAGGGTGAAAATCCCCAAACGTCGCAGAAGGCGCGACGTTTGGTTTGGGCTACCTTGGACGTTGGGTATCAGCTGGCTTTGCAGGCGGCGCCGCCGGACCAGAGCATGTTCATGATGCATGCCGTTTGGCCCCCGACTCGGATTGGGGGCATGGCCTTCGATCCCTTGTCATGGAGATATTCGATTAGGCCGTCCCCGTCTTCGCCCATTTGCGCGAACATGATGCCACGGTCATCGTGCTCGTCCATTCCTGCAGCATGAATGAACTCGTGGACCACGATCACTTCTTTCTGTTTCTTTGTTCCATTCACCTTGCCCGGAAGAAAGGTTACGGCAAAGAAGATCTCTTTGGGAGGCTGCTCGTAGTAGTAGGCGCGTGTCTTGCCATGAAGGCGATCGGGGCTGAAACCGGCGCCTGGTGTCACGGTTGTTCCCTGATAGGTGTATTCGGTGTGCCCGTTTGCGAGCACAAGGACAACATTCGCCGATTTCTCGTCTTTGGCCTTGACCAAGGTGACTCCGAATGAGAGCCGATTGAATGCATCAATAGAAGCATTCACCGCGTCAGTCCACGTGTTGGCCTTATTAAACACACTTAACTGCCCGCCCTCTCGAATCTTCTTGATCCACGGAATCGCCACGCTTAAGTCTCCTTTAATGTGTTCCTGCGCAGGGGTATCCTACTCTAGTTGGATCGGGGAGTTGTCAATTCTGGCTCCGTTTCACAGCGCATGGCCGAGACTTCTTTGTGGGGCCGACCTGTGGTCAATCCTTCGAGAACGCGTAGTAGTACCAGCGTGTACTGTACTCGTATCCCCTGACAGGATAGTTCTCAGGCAGTTGTTGCAGCAGTCTGAAGCCAGCGCGGTTTAGTTCGGCACCGTGCGTGCGGGAGTTCCGGAGTAGTGAGTCAGGCTGCTATCAGTAGTGAAACCCTAATGCAATTTCAGCTGTGTACGATAGGATCCACGGTTAGCTATGGCGGGCAGAAATCATTCTGTGATGGCTCTGATTACGCTGCTCCTCCTGATCACAGCCGGAGTGTTGCTCGGATCGAACAGGCATCGGCAGACGCCGAGCGGACGGCCGGGCGCATTCGACTTCTATGTGCTGGCGCTCTCCTGGTCGCCGGAGTTTTGCCATAGCCATCCGGAGAAGCCGGAGTGCGCGTCGGGACGGTTTGGGTTTGTGGTGCACGGGCTTTGGCCGCAATATGTCGATGGTTATCCGGAGAATTGCTCGATCGCGCCCGGATTGAGAGCGCCCTCCCAGATGACCGACATTATGCCCGATGAATCTCTCATCGCGCATGAATGGAAGACGCATGGGACATGCAGCGGACTCGACGCGGAGGGTTACTTCAAGCTGGTGCGCCGTGCGTTTGAGTCGGTGAAGATTCCATCCGAACTGAGCAATCCGAAACGGATGTTGTCGCTTACGCCGCGGGAATTGAAGAAGGGTTTCCTGGCTGCCAATCCGCGGCTGAAAGCGGAAGGGCTGACAATCAGTTGCGGGAACAACTATCTCACCGGCGTTTCGGTCTGCTTCGATAAGCAACTCCAACCGCGTGGGTGTGAAGGGCTGCAGGATTGCCGCGCGAATGTAATTAGGGTGCCACCCGTGCCGCATGGGCGCGAGTAGGCCAGCTGCGGCATAAATCGGGGAGAGGGATTCAGTCAGAAAGAATCGTCAGGAGTTCACGAGAGGCGGGATCTGGGTTGGCCCGTTTGAAATGCGGCTGGCGACGCGATTCATTTGCGTGCACCGCTGGCAGGTACAGCGCACGTATGGGTCTGTGGGCGACGACACGTGGCCGCAGCCTGGACAGACGAATGATTGCTCGGATCGCCGCGACATGGGGCGAAAATCGCTGTCCAGAACACAATAAGGACAGCGGACAGTCTCTTGCGACATGCTGTTGTTGCACTCCTTGCTATAGTCGCGTGCACACCGAGACGAAGTTGGCGGCGCGAGTGCCTGTCAGGAAAGGCACAGAAGTGGTCTTGATCGTGTCCGCACGCTATTTTGCTGAGATTACGTTAGAGCAGTTACCCCACCATGGGAATGGCCCGTTCGTTTGAGAACATGGCCCGTTGGTGACTGACTGCTGCAGGCAGCGATGCGGCCAGGATAAACGGCTTCATCCAGAGCATGGACATACGCGACTAAGACAGTCGATACTTCCTTTCTATGATTCCGTCGCTCCGCCAAGCGTTCAATCAGAACTTCACTCCCGGGAAATATCAGAAGTTTATCCGCCACATCGACGATATCTGCGGAACACACGTTCAGTTTCGCCTGTCAGAGACTCCTTGCTTTTTCCCCAAGGAATTGATCGACCGCATGGCACGGGACGGCGAAGCCCTGATCCGGCAGTTGGTCGAAAATCCTGAATATCGGACGAAGTCTGAGGAAGCAGTGCCCGCGGAATTCAAGGTCCCGAACGAGGCGCCCCATCCGATGTTTGTGCAGGTTGACTTCGGGCTTGTACGCGATCCCAATGGCGACCTTCATCCCAAGCTCGTGGAACTGCAAGCCTTCCCTTCCCTCTACGCGTACCAGGGACCGTTGGCTCGGGCCTACATCGATATCTACGAACTTGAGTCGGCTTCCGGCTCTCGGCTTCCGGCTTCCGGGCGGTTGAAGTACCTGTTAAGCGGCCTGGAAAGCGACTCCTATCGCGAGCTTCTCCAGCGCGCGATCGTCGGATCGCACGATCCCGAAAATGTCATCCTGATGGAAATCGACCCTCTTCATCAGAAGACTTTGCCCGATTTCCTGCTCACCGAGGAAATGTTTGGCGTGCGCGCGGTCGACATTGTTGACATCAAGAAAGCAGGTTCACGCCTCTACTACGAGCGGGATGGCAAACAGATTCCGATCCGGCGCATCTACAACCGCGCTATCGTCGACGAACTCGAGCGCAAAAACGTAAAACTGGCTTTTGACTGGCGCGACGACCTCGACGTGGAATGGGCAGGACATCCCAACTGGTATTTCCGCATCAGTAAATTCTCTATCCCTTACCTGAAGCATGAATCTGTGCCGAAGACGTGGTTTCTTGATCAACTCAATGACGTTCCACCCGATCTTGAGAACTACGCGCTCAAGCCGCTCTATTCCTTCGCGGGGCTTGGGGTTGTGATTGGACCAGCGAGTCAGGACATTGCCGCCATCCCGGCGGACAAGCGCCCTTACTACATCCTGCAGGAGCGGCTGACTTTCGAACCGATCATCGACACGCCCTTTGGCGGCACGAAAGCGGAGGTCCGAGTGATGTATATATGGCTGGAGAAACTGACACCAGTACTGACCATCATCCGTATGGGCCGCGGACTCATGATGGGCGTCGATCACAACAAAAACATGGAGTGGGTCGGCGCCTCGGCCGGACTGTATCTCGACTGATTGCTGAGAACTACTTCAGCTTCACAAAGAGCAGCACGAAGATGGCCCAGATTCCCACGGTCATCGGAAACTGGATGACCGCGGCTTCCCGAATGACGCCCCCTCTGGGTAGGGCAAAAGTCAGCAACATCATGGCAAGCGCGGTAAGCATTCCAACGAGTATTTTGACCTTCGGATTCATTGCTTGGCCCCCGTTTTTCTGATCGGATAAAGCACGCGCGTTTCTCAGATCGCTGGCGATTGTACACCGGTTTTTGCGCTGTCCGTAGCGCCAGTTTCCAGACGACGGCTGACCAGAATTCCAGCCGCGACAAGCACTACGGCGAGAATCACGGCGCCAACGATCCAGCCCCAATATTGGGTGGGGTGGCGCAATACCCGCAGGAAATGCCGCCCGTAATGGGCGGCGATGAATGCGATGGTGAAATATCTTGCCGCGCGGCAGGCACTCACGATTGCCAGGAATCTTCCTTTCGGATAGTTGCCCGCCCCGGCGGCGGCAAAGAACATGCTGGTGGGAGACGGCAGCGGGATGACGGTGGATGCGATCAGTGTCCCTGTTCCCCAGTGCTGGAAGAGTTTCAGAAACTTTGAGAGCTTGCCCCGCTTGAATTTTTTGTCCAGGTAAGCCGAGCCGGCGGCGCGAGCCACTCGGAACGTCAGATACGCTCCAATGACCGATCCAGCCGTTGCCGACGCTGCATACTCCCACCACAGGGGGTGATGGCTCGCCGCAAGAACGGCGGTGAGAATGTCGGGCCCTCCAAGAGTGGGAATTGGCGAACTGTCGAGAATGGCGAGGAAGAACAGGCCAGCCGCTCCCAGATGCCGCAGCGTCGTCAACAGCGTGGGATGAGAACTCCGCCTATGGGCGGGAGCGAGCAGGCTCAACATGCCTGCACTATATCAATCCCGGATCAAACCCGGGGCAAAGCTGCCTTTGCAGATTCATCCGATCTTCCGAACGATTCTGGTCTCCAGTTCTTTCCCATTGCTTCGCTCGACGAACATCTTGTCGCCTTGCAGGCGAACGACCACCAGGGAGCCCGTGCCAATTTCTCCGGGAATGTAACCGTCGGCCGACTCTGCCGTGTATTCGCCCACATATTGCACCCCATTCACCTTGACCAGGATGGCAGCACGCCGGTATTGCCGGGTCGCAAGCCGAACTTCACGTTCGGCTTGCGCCCAGTTCTCCAGGTCACGGCCGGCAATGCGGCCGCTTTGAATGTAAATCTCTTCCGCACGGTGGCGGATCGCTTCCTGCAAGTCCGTACCAGGATCTGGAAGCTGCGAAGCAGTTATCCCGTCGGTTTCCACGGCGGACTTCTCCCTGTGACCGCTTTTCCAGGAAAACAGAGTGGCGGCTTAGTCCCATGCTATTCCCTCTCAACCATGCTGGCTATTCCTGGCATCCAACCTGGGGACTTATCGGAACTATTTCGGGAAAATTGAATTGTTGTTCTAAAGAGGAACTCGCGCACAGCCCAGCGGTCTCATGTCTTTCGGCACAAAAAGAACATGACAGTTGACCGGAATCGGCGAGCAGCCTAACATTACCGCGACCACCGCCCGGGGCAGCGTCTCATGGCGCTCATATGATCGGCCAGCAGGTATCTCATTACCGTATCCTCGGCAAACTCGGGGGCGGTGGTATGGGCGTGGTTTATGAGGCCGAAGACCTCAAATTGGGCCGCCACGTCGCCCTGAAGTTCATTCCTGAGAATCTGGCCGGAGACGCCAAGTCGCTGGAGCGCTTCACTCGCGAAGCCAGGGCGGCCTCGCAACTCAACCATCCCAACATCTGCACGATCCACGGCATAGAAGATAACAACGGCCATCCCTTCATCGTGATGGAGCGGCTTGAGGGCGATAGCCTCAAGCAGCAGATCGGCGGCCGCCCCATGCCGATCGAAAGGGTGCTCGACATCGGCGTCCAGGTGTCCGACGCACTGATGGCCTCGCATGCCAAGAACATCGTCCACCGCGACATCAAGCCCGCCAACATCTTTATTACCCCCTCTGGTCAGGTCAAAGTACTGGACTTTGGACTCGCCAAGCTCGTCCACAACCTGGGTACGGAAGATGATGCCGGCGCCGATAACTCGCTTACGGCAGTCGGGGTGATTCCCGGAACGGCCGTGTACATGTCGCCCGAGCAGGCTCGCAGTGAGACCGTCGATGCCCGAAGCGACCTGTTCTCTTTCGGTGTCGTTCTGTACGAGATGTCTACGGGCAAGAAGCCGTTCACGGGCGCGAATTCGCTGGTCACGCTCGATGCCGTCCTGCATGCCAAACCGACTCCTCCGCGCGACTTGAATCCCAAGATCCCGGTCGAACTGGAGGGCATTATCGGCAAGGCGATGGAGAAGGATCGCAATCGTCGTTACCAGAGCGCGGCCGAGATGAAGTCCGATCTGTCGCTGCTGAAGCGTGAGGCGGAATCCGGCCAAATCAAGAGTGGGACGAATACGGCGCGGCTGCGGGCTGTCGGGACAAAGACGTTTGGGCGTCACAGCCGCTTGCAAACCTATCTCCTGCTCGGAACTGCCGCCTTGCTGGTAACTGTACTCGCGGCCGTGGGAGCGTGGTGGTTCAAGCACCGTGAACTGGCCAGCGAAGAACAACGAAACGCGATTGCCGTCCTACCCCTGCAAAACATGAACGGTGATTTCAATGTCGACTACCTCCGCTTTGCATTGGCGGACGAGTTGACGAGCGTCCTGACCTATTCACGGAGCCTGGAAGTCCGCCCGTCTTCGGTCACCCGCAGGTACGTCGCCCTCGATCTTGATCCGAAGAAGGTCGGCCAGGAACTTCGTGTGGGTCGCTTGCTCACCGGCTCGTTCCGAAAACAAGGCGATCAGATCCTGGTCACTTTGGAGGCGATTGACGTTCCGACCGACCGCCTTTTGTGGCAGACGACGGTCAACGAAAAAGCTGACAACTTCATTGGCCTGCAGCAGCAAATGACGACACAGGTGCAGAACGGCCTGTTGCCGATTCTGGGCTCCGGAAGCACCGTCGAGGCTTCTGCGTCTCGCCCGAAGAACCAGCAGGCGTATGACTTTTATCTGCGCAGCCTGGCCCAGCCTCACGACCCCGCCCCCAATAAAGAAGCGATCAAGATGCTGGAGTGGGCGGTCGGCATCGACCCAACGTATGCGCCGGCGTGGGAGGCGTTGGGCCAGAGATACTACTTCGACTCTGTCTACGGTGGAGGCCGCGAGGAGATGTTCCAGAAATCCAATTCGGCCGATGAGCGAGCCCTTTCACTGGATCCTGATCGAGTTGTGGCGGCTGGCAGCTTGATCAGGAAGCGGGTCGAGCGCGGGGAATTGGGCCGTGCCTACGACGCCGCTACTGACCTTGTGCGTCGGCGTCCGCAGAGCGCAGACGCTCATTTTGCGCTAGCGTACGTGTTGCGCTATGCCGGAATCCTCGACCAATCGACGCAGGAATGTAACACGGCACGGCATCTCGATCCCGGAAACTTCACCCTTCGTTCCTGCGCCTGGTCGTTTCTTGGGATGGGTAAGACTGATCGCGCCATGGACTTCGTACACCTCGACGCCGGTTCGGAGTGGGAAGCGTGGGTGACTCCATACATCTATTTGGCCGAAGGTAATCTGACCGAAGCTCATAAGGCCGCCAAATCGATGGGGAAAGGCGCCTCTTACCACCGCGAATTGATGGAGGCCTGTACCGCCTCACCGCGCCCAGCCGACTTGGCGAAAATTGTCAAAGACAATGAGGTGTCCGTGAGTGCGGAACCTGATGCCGAAGCGTGGTACCACGTGGGCGCTCTGATGGCGGCGTGTGGTCAAAGCGAGCCTGCGCTTCGCCTGCTGAAGGCCGCAGTGCAACAGAACTACTGCGCTTACGGGGCGCTATTAGACGACCCGCTGCTGAAAGATCTTCGAAAACAGACCGCCTTCAACGAGGTACTTACAAGCGCGAGCACTTGCCAGGCGCTGTTGAAGGAGAACCGGCAATAGCGCTCCCATGGCAAAATTCACCCGACGAGAACTTCTCAAGTCCTCAGCGATCGGCCTTGGCGCGGCGCAAATCCCGCTGGAGATGTCCGCCACTGCCCAGACTGCGCGCAAGGGGCACATCCGACAGTCGGTGTGTCAATGGTGCTACCGAGAGATGTCGATTGACCAACTGGCGCAAGCGGCCGCGAATATCGGGCTGCAGGGGGTTGACCTGTTGAAGCCAGACGACTACGAAATCCCGCGCCGCTACGGATTGGTGTGCTCGATGGGATATGCAGGTGGAGGAGAGATCAACAAGGCCATGAATCGCGTTGAGAACCACGCCGCGATTGAGCAGGCGTTTCGAACGAATATTTCGCGCGCGGCCAAGGCCGGAGTTCCCAACGTGATCACGTTTTCAGGCAACCGCGCCGGACTCTCCGATGACCAGGGAGCGCGCAACACAATTGCCGGGCTGAATCGGGTCAAGAAGATCGCCGAAGATCACGGCGTCACCATCTGCCTGGAACTGCTGAACAGCAAGCGCGATCACCACGATTACATGTGCGATCACACCGCCTGGGGAGTGAGGGTCGCACAAGAGGTCAACTCGCCGAACGTGAAACTGCTGTACGACATCTACCACATGCAGATCATGGAAGGAGACTTGATTGAGACCGTCCGGCAGAACATCCAGTGGATTGGACATTTCCACACCGGCGGCGTCCCCGGGCGGCATGAACTGGACAATACGCAGGAGATTCAATGGGAGCCGGTGATGCGCGCGATTGCAGATTCAGGATTCCGGGGATTCGTCGCGCACGAGTTCATCCCTACGAAGGATCCGATGGCCTCGCTGAAAGCGGCCGCGGATTTGTGCGACGTCTGAGCCGCTTACCTCGCCTTGGTTGGCGAGTCTAAACAACCAGAAGTACCCAACGAAATTTGCGTCAAAGCGGGGTTAGGCCCCATCCTTGTAGAGTGAGACATTTCGGACCGATCTGCCGGCTGCAGGGGTTGTCCCGCAGCTTTCTTTCTAATGTTCAGTTGCTCCACCTTTTCGGGCTCAAGGTAGCTTCTTTGCTCATCATTCTTGCGCTTGCCGCGCCGGCGCAGGCTCCTTCTGCCGCGGGTAACTCTCCGAGTAAAAAAGAAGCATCTTCGGCCCTTGCCATCGCAGCAAGGTTCGCGCAGCCTCCCGGACTTTTGTATCAGGGCGTGCCTGCAGATATTCCTCAGGATCAGGGAGTGGCTGGACTGCGTCTGCAACTGTTGCGACTGGGCACCACCGCTCGCCTCATGCAGGTCGTCGCCCATCCAGATGACGAAGACGGAGGTCTGCTCACGCTCGAAGCGCGAGGCCACGGCGTGAAAACGCTACTGATGACGCTCAATCGGGGCGAGGGCGGCCAGAACAAGATTGGCAGCAACTTGTCGGATGTGCTCGGCGTGTTGCGCACGGAAGAGCTTCTTGCGTCGGACCAGCACTACGGTGTCCAGGACAGATTTTCACGAGTCGCCGACTTTGGATTTTCCAAGACCGCGGATGAAACATTCGCCAAGTGGGGCGGCCACGACGTTGCTCTGGCGGATATGGTTCGCCTCGTTCGAACCTTCCGCCCCGATGTGCTCGTGGCACGTTTTTCAGGAACTGAACGGGACGGGCACGGCAACCATCAGGTCTCGGCAATCTTGACGAAAGAGGCATTCCGCGCCGCCGCGGATCCGAAGCGTTTTCCGGATCAGATCGCGCAGGGACTCGAGCCTTGGCAGCCAGAGAAGCTCTACATTGGCAACGTGTGCCCTTGGGGTTCGACGACCTGCCCGGATCCGGACTGGACGGTTAAATTCAATACGGGTCAACGTAATGCGGAGCTGGGAATGTCCTACGTCCAGTTCGCCATGGAGGGGCTGCGCCACCAGCGTTCGCAGGGTGCGGCCAACTGGACGGTTGACGATGGGGATCGGTTTACCTTCTATCGGCGCGTCGACTCGGTGCTGCCTGCCTCAGCGGAAAAATCCGGCCATGAAGAAGATTTCTTCGATGGCATCGACACAAGCTGGCAAGCACTGGCGTCAAGGTTCGAGGATTCCGCCAAGATTCCCGGTCTCACATCGCGATTAGCCGAGATCGCAAAATCGGTAGCGGCCGCGTCGACAGCCGCGAAGGGGAATGA
>Ga0126379_10000850_pt1 | contig 17705 bp, 32 predicted proteins | sample PanSoiMetPlot_24_FD_92640 | JGI IMG/M metagenome (GOLD analysis project Ga0126379, IMG submission 92640) | Tropical forest soil microbial communities from Panama - MetaG Plot_24 | ecosystem: Environmental > Terrestrial > Soil > Tropical forest > Bulk soil | place: Panama | collected 2016-02-17
CGCTTCGATCTGGCGTTTGATGTCTTCGAAAAGCAGCAGTCGCTAGCATTGTTCGGCGATCTGCCCAACCCTGCGAAGAAGAAGCAGCGCACCAGCAAGTTCAAGTTCGAATGTCCGGAATGCGAACAGTGCGCGTGGGCCAAGGAAGGTGCCGCCCTGATCTGTGGCGACTGCGAAATCGAAATGGAGTTGCGATGATGTCAGGCGCGTGCGGCAACTGTACGATGTGTTGCCGGGTTTTTGCAATTGCAGAATTGCAAAAACCCCTCAACAAGTGGTGCAAACATTGCGATATCGGAAAAGGCTGCAAGATTTACGAAACCCGGCCAGCCGTATGCGTGGACTTCGCCTGCCTCTGGCTGGAAAGCCACAAACGCGGCTTTCCGATGAACGAAGACTTGCGGCCTGACCGGTGCAAGGTGATGTTCGCGCCGACGACCAACGACAACGTTGTGACTGCAGTTACGATGCCGGGAATGTCCAGCGCACTGAATAGCAAGCCAGTTCGCGAGTTGATCAAAAAGCTTGTGGATGACGGCATGGGTGTCACGGCAGGTGTGACCGGAGCGACTAATATGCTGTTCTTCGACAAGGAAGGCAGCCACTCGGTCGAGATGACTGAGCCTGATGAAAACGGAATGCAATGGGGCAATCGAAATGGTGGAACGGTTAAGAAAGTTAGTGTTCGAAGCACTCGACAACGCCTTAAGCGGTGGCCACTTTGAAGCAGGCGAACAATGCTACCAAATGGACGCCAGCGATTTGGCAGCCGACTTGGTAGCATACGATGACGATCTGGACATGTGTAATCCAAATTGCATTTTGCCATATGTGACCGAATGGCTGACAACCAACGAAGACAAGATACCAAAGTAACGGTACTTGTCACCTGCCGGAATTGCAGATATCGCTATCTTGGACACTTCGAATATTGCCCCAGATGCGGCGAACCGAGAGACAAAGAAAGAAGGGAAAGGGGTACGAACGTGATTATCAAGGGGCTGGTGCCGATCTTCTTGCTGTTCACCATGGAATGCAGCGAACCGCCTAAGGTTGACTGCAAGCCGGGCAATAGTGGCTATTACATCACGTTGCAGAAGTGCGTGGCAGCTAAAGCCATGCTGCCTGCCAACGTGACCGATAGCCAGTGCAAGCAAATCTGGGGTGATCCAAAATGACAACGCGTGATCTCGGTCTATGCAGCGTGTGCAAAACCCGTTTGGCTATCGGCATAGTCTCAACACTCAACCCGCCAACAAGTGCTGCCTATTGCTGGCTTTGCGCCCACGTCGGGGCCGACCCGGAAAGCACGTTTGAACACTGGGAAGACGATAACATCACGCCGGGTAAGCATCGTAATCCTGACTACAGCCGCACCTTCAAGAACGGCAAATATGTTAGCTATCGCGACTGGTACAACGTCAGGCATTAGCGATAACGCTAATTATCTTTGCCGTTGTAGATGATTGCAAACATCACCAGTCCAAGATTGGCACCGATGGATGTACCAAGCAGCAATCCAACCCAGAACATCATGGCATGTCTTGTCCCAGACAATGCCCCTCACCCATTACTTCGTGTCTTCAAGCAACCGCAACACTTGTTCGCAGTCTTCTACGACAGTAACAAACTTTCCGTCTGTCAGTGCGATAATACAACTAACTTTTTCAGTCAACATTTTGGCACCGCCATCGGTCCGTGTCGGCTGCAACGACGTGACTTGATTTGAATTGATGCCGATTTCACGACCGTCAACCGTATGCAGCAGTATCAGCACTATTGCAATTTCGAGCATGGGCGTCAGTCCAGATAGTCTTCGATGGTGCGTTCCGGCTTGGGGTCGGCGCTGTTGGCCCACGTGCCGAGTTCGCGACGCTGGAATGCCCGCACCGCGCCGGTCGCGGTCGACTGCACCACATCCCAGCCATGCCGCTTGCCGAAGTTTTCCGCTATTGTACACAGCCGGTCAAAAGCGCTATCGCTTTTTCGTGCCTCTACCAGTTCTTCCGGCAGCATGTTGCCACTGGCCGCAGCAATCTCTGCCGGGTACCCCGCACGCAAATCTTCCACGACAGCTTCGCGCGGGGTCGACGGAAGTTTCGAAAATATCGACATCGCTTGTCTAGAACCAATTCATCGGTTCTGCCGTCTGCCCGAATTGTGCTCCGGTACGTGCACCCGCCATTCCAGCATTGTTACGTACGTTCGCAACAGCTTGTTGAAAGCGGCTTTGCATCATTTGTTTCATGGTGATTGGACCGCCTGCAGCCTTGTTGACAGCCCACTGGTTCAACATTTGATGCCCATGATCTGCAAGAATGGCCGACATGATGTGACCGCCGGGAAGCGCACCGAAACCAACGGCATGCAGCACGCCCATCATGGCTACCTTCGAGTGCCGCATGAAAAAGTTACCGCTTTTTTCTCCGGCAGCCCCGACTTTCTCGGCACGCACCAGTGCATAAGCAACTTGCTGCGCACCAATATCGTCACCGGCAAGTTTCTTGAACAGCGCAGTTGCTTTCGCACCTTCCGTACCGCCTTGCGCCATTGCTTTAATGATATCGCCATTTGGGTTGCTCTCGGTCGGCTTGATGGCAGCCATCAAATTGCGATAGTTGTCGTGGTTTGTCTGCAACCGGTCGATAATCGGTTGCGCCTTGTCACCATAAATCTGCCGAATGACATCCTTCTGCCGGTCAAAAACGTTATCGGCTAAATTTCGCAAGTTGGTTGCCTTGTTGCTGTCCTTGTTCGGACCATAAGATGCTTCGCGCCATTCCCGCTCAAGGTTCGAATGCTCCCTGAAAAAATTCTGATACCAGTCTTCTGCATTCGCAGCTGGTGCCTGCAAATTGCGTTCGGCACTGGCAGCGCGACCGGCAAATTCCGGATCAACACCGCCCTGATTTGTCGGCTTGCCAACCAGCGAGTTCGGACCTTCAACCATCGATGTCGGTCCTTGCATGATCTGACGCTGGTTCGGCGGTACGACGCCGCGTTCAGCTGCAGTTTGTCCAGCACCCGTCTTGATGTCCTCGTAAATCTGTCCCAGCCGCACCTTCTCGCGCTGCACGGGCGCATTGGCAATCGCCTCGCGCACATTGTCGACACCCTGCACGAAGTGATCAGGATCAAGCCCGTGATCTGCGATCTTCTGGCGATGTTCTTCGAGTTCGTCCTTGGCAGCCTGATATCGCATTTTCTCCGCTTCACTTGCAGGCTGACCGGCAACGCCTTTCGGCGGACCCTTCTCGACCGTGTCGGTCAATTCGGCAATCTTGTTGGCCGACTGGATCAAATCCTGCTGCGTGCCTGTCGTGAACTTGGAAAAAATCTTGTTCGCCACCGGACCGGCTGCCAATCCGACAGCGCGAATGCCGCCCTCGCCAAGCAGCGAACCACCGGCAGCGCCTGCAGCACCGGTCAGGATGTCGTAGGTATCGCCACCCTTGAGTGCTTCAGAGCCAGCACCTACGGCACCGCCTGCGACCGCGCGTCCGACCATCCCCGGTATCACGCGGGCACCGGGAAGCACCGAACCTGCTGCGCCATACGCGCCTGCTTCCAGCGTGCCTTCCGTAAGCGGCTTGCCTTCGATGTAATTCTGAACAGCCTGTCCCGCAGCCGCACCTGCACCACCGCCTGCAACGGTACCAACCGGACCGACAAGACTGCCAGCTGCCGAACCAGCCACGCCACCAACAATCGGCGCGGCAGGTGCCATCGTCTTGAAAGCTTCCTGCGATGCTGCCGGTCCTTGTCCTTGCGGTACGCCAGCCATCAGATAACGGTCGGCAAACTGTCGTACGTTTGACAGGAAACCACCACCAGCTGGCGCTGGTGCTTGTGCCGGTCCGGCACTGGTTGCTGCAGTATGTCCGTTGCCGAATTTTGCGGTATCACCTTTAGCATCACCGCCAAAACGTCGCGCAATGTGATCGAAGTCGGCTTGCCACAGGTTCATGAAATCGCGTGACGTGATATTGTTCGCATTGATACCACGTGCTTGCAGGATCGCTTTATCCTGCGTGGGAATGTTGCCCCACACCGCCTGCTTGGCCCATGCTTCGCCTTTCTGTCTCCCCTCCGCAGTCGACATCATGTTCTGCCATGCCAGTCCATCCGGATTGTTCATGTGCGCGATGACGCCACCGACGCCCTGCTGGTGCGCCAAATAGACTTGTGCGTCGGTTGGTTCAACACCGGTTCGCATCTCGATTTGCGGCTTGTTGGTAATGTAATCCTGTTTTACAGCAGCTGTAACCTGCCCGCGATCATCCGGATTGGTGATGCCGTGCCGTTTCATTTCGCTATCGGAAAACTGTCCCAGTCCCTTGTAAGAACCGGTTTGCTGGCCGGTTTGACCACCACTTTCGATATGAATTAGCGTATTCGCATATCGATCCAGCTGTTGCGGCTGCATCGATGCAGGCTTGATCATCGATCCCAGTGGCGAGCCATCCGACCGCTGACCGGGTGTCGCTGCCGGGCCAGCCGGGGCCGTTGGTGGCGTTTGCGATGCAGAGGGTGCCTGCGGCGCAGGCAAACCTGCACGCATGGGTGTCGTCAAGGATGGCGTCTGTGGTGCTGTTGGCGTTTGCGGTGCAGGAGGTGTCTGCGGTGCTGTCAACGCATCGAAAGCCCGACCAAAAATTGATGGCGTGGCTGTTGGCTGTTGCGACGTTACCGGCACTTTTGGCGGCGGATTATCCGGAACCGGTGTCTTCGCCACGAAGTCGGCGGCAGCACCCGCGTCGATGATTTTCTGAATTTCCTGATCCTTCGGCAACTGTTGCGCCGGGGCAGCACCGGGATACTTGCTGGTTGGTGCTAGATTGACGCGCTGGTTACCGATATTGACACTTGGATGGTTCGCATTTTCCTCCACTTGATTTCGCCAGCCTGCCATGGCCGGTCCGACCACACGCGGGTCGGTAGCCAGCGATTTCGGCAGCACTTTATCCAGCACCACGCCGTTACGGCCCCAAGTATCGACCATACCGCGCACCGCGTCCGCAGCATCGTGCTTGGCCGTATCGAGATTGAATTTCGCAACCGCCCGGATGCCGCGAATTGAAGCATCCGTCAGACGTGACGATATCTTTTTGTAGATTTCCTGATCGCTCAACCCTTTGGCTCTGAACTGCTGGATTTCGTTGCCGAGTTTTTTAAGCTCGTTAAGCCCTTCACCAGCTACCCCATAGTTGCGATCAAGAACTTTCACGGTACCAACATTGCCGCTGCCGTGGCTGCCGGGGACCAAATTGCGTTCAAGCGATGCCATCTGCATCTGAATGAAATCGACACCAGCAGCAGACTTGAAGGTTTCGTCCTTCGATGCTTCCTCGTCGAAATGTTCAGCAGTCACCACGTTGGTTACGCGATTATTCGCTACCTCGTTTTCCTTCAAATCCTTTTGCGCTTGCGCTATTGCTGCCGGACCGCCACCCCACGGCTTGGAGCCATCGCGAGGCTGCACGCCATCCGGACGGCTGTAATTTTCCAGCTTGTTCGAACCGGGCGGAAACTGATAACCGGGTTGGTTGTCGGGCATCCATACCGGTACACCACCGGGTGCCTTGCCACTCGGTCCCATCGCAGCAGGCGTCTGGTCGTTGGTCTCGCGTTCGTCCTTGTTCATCGGTCGCGTCAAGCCACCCAGCGACTGCTGGTCGTAATTGTACCGCGATACTTTCTGGCTGGCTTGGTTCAACGCAGCGTTGGCAGCGTTGCTTCGCACCCCCCATGCTTTTGCATTATCGGGTGCAACAACGCCCGGCATGTAACTCGAAAGAATGCCATTGACGCCACCTTGTCCCTCGTATTTCTTATTCAAGCTGTCCAGCACGGATTTATAATGGTTATCGCTATCACCTGCGGCATCCAATTGCGTGATGACATCCTGCAGCATCGGATTGCGATTGCCCAGCGATGCCATATGCGCTGCCTGATTTTGTTCAAGCGCAGTCTTGCCCTGCTCACCTTGTCCCTTCAAAAATGCTTCCGACGATGCACTGCCGTTTGCATAGTTCTGAGCATGCCAGTTAAAGATATCCTGCTGGTTCAGGTTCATCCCCTTGGTCGCGATGTAAACCGGATCGACACCACTGGCAGCGCCAGCGTCGCGTGCCGTCTGCACGTCGTGAAACGTCTTTTGCAGTTCGACGGCCTTCTGGTCCAGCTGCAGCAAGGTCTTTTGCGCCTCTTCGTATTCTTTCGGCATCGTGAACGGTGCCAAAGGCGAATTAGCAATGCGTGACGCCATCTCGCGCTGATACGCCAGCTGGTTGGCGTAGTCTCGTGTCGGATCATTCGATAACTGCGGCGGCAGCGGCATGCCGAGAAAGCCACGTCGGACGGTACCGACCGGCATGCCATTCTGGTCGACAGCCGGTGCTGGCTGCGCCGCAACGATGGGAGGCGGCATTTGCGCCTGCGCATTGCGCACCGCTGGTGTCAAGCCTGATCCGAAGATGCCCGGCGTTTGCTGCGTGACCGGGACCGGGTCGAACGGATTGAACGGCCGGACCGTGGCCTCTTCGGTCTGTAGCGGCGTCTTGGCCTTCCGCTGGTCGGTATCGCCTGAAATCCGGCCCGTGAAGGTATCAACAGCGTTGTCGGAACCGGCTGCGGTTTCCAGATTGCCCAGTCCGAAGATGCCGCCCGAGAAGATTTCGCCGCCTGCCGCCGGGTCGCTTGCCATGGTGCCAAATCCTGCTTGATCTGGCCGGGGACGCTACCATGGACCGTCGGAACCTGCCAGAAGGCGGTTTCCCGGCCCACTAAGCCCCGTGGATGCGTTTTGGGAGTGCCTGCCCTACTTCGGAGCCAAGGACCGGTTCAGCTAGTTGGCAAGGCCGGGAGGCGAAACCGGAGGATAGCCCGTTCCAGCCGGGCAGGCAGGATCGAACCTAGCAGCTGTCGCCTCGCCCGGAAAGACCTGCCGCTGTTCCCAGTATGACGTGATCGGTCCGTAGCAATGCGGCTGCCACGGGCAATTTGTGCAATTGCAACCGTCGTGCCACACCCACGTATAACCTTTCACGTCGGGCGGTGGCTGATCCTTGTTTAGCGGCATCGCTTATTCCGGTTCATACTTGTCCAGTGCCGCCCATGTCAACGGGCCGACAATGCCGTCCGCGACCAGCTTGTGGTTGCGCTGAAACGCCTTGACGGCATTTTCCGTAAGCGGTCCGAAATCGCCATCGGGTACAACCTTGACGATGCTCTGCACGGTCTTGACCGCGTCGCCCTTGTCACCCCGCCGCAGGATAGGCCGCGTCGTTTCCGGACCGGCTGGCGAGGCAGCCGGGTTGTTTTGCGATGTCGGCAAATCCCACGGCTTGGTGTTGTCGTAATGCGCCTTGTCGGATTTGACGCTGATGTGGATGTGCGAGGCGTGCGGATTGGAGCCGGTGTAGGCACGCCACGTCCACGGCTGCGTGGTCGACGAAAACGTTCGCTTGTTGGAAATCACGTACTTGATCCGCGCATCGCGTTTCTGCCGCAGGTATTCGGCCATGGCGTAGGTGTCGACGCCGTTCTTCGGGTCGTGGGTGATGTCCAGTGCGGTAACGACGCCCATGCTGCCGTCCTTGACCCACGGATTGTGATCACTGGTACGGCTGGCATGCGCGGCGTCGCCAATCGTGCCGTCCGCGACCTTGCTGCGGTTCGGATGCAGCTTGTTGACCTGCGTCCGCAAGGTTTCCAGCGCCTTTGCCAATCGCCATGCCATCGCGTCACCTCGTTCCCAGTGTTCGCAGCAGCTTTTCCAGTTCATCGGCGGGAATGCACTTGGCCAGTATCTGGTGGGTTTCCTTGGCAATTTCGGCATGCTGCGAATGCGACCGGTTTTCACTGTAGAATATAAATACCAATAGCGCAATATTCATTACAACAAGCGCAAGAATGACCGGATGTCCGCCAAGGGTTTCGATCACGCCGCGTATGGCTTCATTGAGCGGCACGCCAGCACCCCTGCTGTTCGCCGAATTCGTTGTGCGCAAGAATTTGGTCTTTGGTCGCTCGCGTCAACACGTCGTGCCGCGACGGGTGGATGGCACGCCAGCCCGCACAGTGCAGCGTGCCATCAGTCACGCATCCACCTGTCAAGACGCTGATCAACAGCGCTAACGTCCAGCTTGGCGATTTCATCGTCTTTCGCCTTGCGTGCCGCTTCGGCCTTGTCGCTCTGCCGCTTCTGTTCATCGCGCACGGCGCGGGTGGCGCGATCATGGCCCAGCAGGAATGCCGCCATCACCACGACGAACACCGCCAAGGCTAGAACCGGACCGGTCATCAGGCAACTTTTTTGTTGGGTACCAGCCAAACCAAAATGGGTGTGAGCAACGAAATGATCGTTGTCACGGTTTCTTCACTGACGCCAGCCGGAGACCAGCCTATCAACCATTCGGCCAGCACCAACAGCGACATCACCAGTGCCACCAGTGCCTTGTCAATCGACGTGAACATGCTGTCCGCCTTTCGCCTCGGTATCGAACTTGATCAGCTTGCGTGCCTGCGCGATCTTGATGCCGAGCACATTTGCAAGCCTGCACGCCTCGTAATTGGCGTCGCGCCACCGCGCATGCGTGGCCAGCGCCCGTTCGCGATTGTTGACGTACCAGTCCCGTCTTCGCTGCAGCAGTTGCTCGCGATGATCGAGATAGTATTTTCGATTGTAGTCGACGCGCTTCATTCGACCAGCTTCATTTGACGCGTTCATGCAAGCGCCTGTCAGCTTCGATCAGCTTGCGGTTCAGTTCTTCGATGGCGGCAATAGCGCACAAGTGATCGCACAGCGTGGCGACGTGAGGCCACGCCTGCGAATGGCACGAATGCTCGCGACAGAGTTTTTCGATGCGCAACGCCAGATCGCGCAAACCCTTCTGCGGTGGCTTCGGCGGTTTTTGCGATTTGGGTTGTTTCATCAATTGACCGCCCTGATCGAGTTCATCACGCGCCACTTCATTTCGAGGAAACGGCATGCCTTGTCATTGGCGATAACGATATTCTCTTCGCTGTTCGGCTTGCGCAAATTGCCAGCAACGCTGAAATCGTACACGCAAAACCGGCCGCAATTGACGCAAAACGAGAAATCTCCGGTACCCGGTTTGGCATTGACGACTTCCAGCGTATCGGCATTCATGCCGCCGTGAGCATCGTGCTTGTAGCCGCAATGTGCGCAAATCGTGTTGGTGCGATCAATCGTTATCGTTGCTGTCGTCATGAAACATCGCCTTTTCGCGGTGGCCTGAAGCGATGCCGGGTCTGCACCAGCATGTCATTGACATAGACAACGACGTGCACACTCGACGGCGCGGTGATATCGACCGTGACCTGTTCGACCACGGGCGGCGGCACCGGTTGCGGCTGGACGCCAGCTGGCGACATCCACGCCACCAGTTCGTCGTCGCTGCCATTGAATTCGTTCAGGTCGACATTGCTGTCGGAAATGCCGTCGACCACGCCGCTTTCGCTGTACTGCCACAGCGACCACGTCGGCCAGATTTGCGTCGGGATTTGTCCGGGGTCAGATGCGCTGGTGTAACGCGCCACCCACAAGTCGGTTTCCGACAGCAGTGCGACCACATCATCCGGCGCGTTGCCGAGTTCACTCATCAACGGTGACTGGCTGCAATAGATCGTCACCTGCAAGTTCTTGCCGTAATCGTTCAGCGCCGTGACCGCATCGCACAGCTGCTTGACCGACAGCGGTGTTTCTTCCCAGTCAATAACGACGCGTTCGCCATCGACCGGCTGCACGGTCTGCAGGAAGAAATTCGCCTGCGCTGCAGCATCCTGACTTGGCTTCAGCCACATGTAGCAGCAGCAGGCGATCCCGGCATTGGTCGCGTTGACGAAATTGGTGGCGCGGTTCGGGTCGACATACGTTGTGCCCTCGGTGGCCTTCATGATGCAGGCGACGACGCCTTGCGTCCGCACTGTCTCGAAATTCGGAAATCCCTGCCAGTGCGAAATGTCGATGCAACTTGCGGTGCTCATGTGCGTAGTTACCTTTCTATTTTGTGATTGCGCTAAAACCAAATCCAGCGCAAGTGAAGATACGGCATCGTTGATTTGCGCAAGAATTTCGTCAGTTCGAAACAACCCCAGTGCGATACACTGACCATCAACATTCGCTTGCCTCGTAGGGGTACAAATTCGCCAGTGCTGGCATATGTGTCAAGTGTTGATGCTCCGATGCTATCGCAAATACCTTAGCGATGTGACGGTCGAGAAACCCTGCGTTGACATCGCCATGATGACGAAAATCCTGCATCCACAATTGCACATCGACCGTGCCTTTGTCGTTCTTCAGGTAGGCGACGAACTTGTAGGTCACTGCAGTTTTTCCCATGGCCAGCATTGATAGAACAATTCGACAGGCAGTTTCCAGCTGTAAGCTTTCTGTTCAGGTGTTGCAAAACACGCTGCGCGAACAACTTGTGCTTGACGGCCCGTACGTGTCGGACGCGTATCCGGACCGGCTGTGATAAGGCGTTTTTCAATTAGCGCATGGCGTCGCGGCGATATCGTATTTTCGGAAAAGACATGGCTGTAAAGTCGCATCAACTCATCTGAAATCGTACCTTCTCGTCCGTACTCGAAAACTTTATCGTAATAAAACTGTTCAGCAACTACGCTGTCGACACCATACGCGGCAGCCCTGCTAGTCGGCGGATCATTGCGCCGATACAGCCATTCGGGATCGGTACCCCAAATATCGCTATTACTCATTGTCGGTGTCCCGCTTCCGCCATGCCGATATACCTATAACGCGCTTCATGCGTCCTAATCGGATTTGCAATATCGGTTTCGCATTTCCAGCGACCATGCGGTGTCACCCATTTTTGAATTTTGTTACTCCACAGCAATCGTGCACCGCAGTTTTTGCAGACAACTTTGATAACGACTGGATCGATTTTTTCCCACGGCCATTTCATCGCAGCACCTCGCGTTGCTTGCATTCAATCTTCCAGAATGTTGTAGGTACCGCATCAGTTCATCCGGCTGCTGTCATCATCGTAGATAGTGATTTCCTGCACGAAGCCAGCTTCGGTCAGGCTCTCGCCAATCTGCTCGGTTATGTAATCGCAGGCTGCCGACGTGGCTCGCATCATGCCTTCGGCAATATTCGGCATCGCCTTGGCGAATTCAGCCAGTGCCTGATCAGTCGGCATGTACAGCGGTACCGCCTTGTCAACGAACGCTTCACACATCCGCAACATCAGCTGTTGCGGATCGATCCGAATGGCAAATTTGAAATCATTGTCATTGCTCATGGCTAGATGTCCGGTTTGTAGCAACGCGATCTTAGCAGATAGCGTGCACTGGGAGACGACAAAGTTTGCATCGTATCTTCCCAAAACAGACAGTCAGTACTGGGATGAATGGTTTGCGTCTGGACCGGCTTGGCAATCGACTTGGCAGCCGGATTGAGCGGCTGCAGCTGACTGGCAGGCTTTGGCTGCACAGCAGGCTGTGAAACAACTGGTTGCTTCGGAGACGACAACGAAGACAACGCATCGAGAATGTCGCAATCGCAAATGTAAGTCGCAACGCCATACCCGACAAACCATGTCATCGGATTGAACAACAGAAACAATACACCTCCAATGATCGCGCCGTATTTCAGTTGGTTGAAAATATAGACCGCCGGATGGTGATGCATTTCTAAACTCCGCTTTGTACGTTTTTCGGTGGCTCGCGCCATCCGATAAAAATAGCGTTATCTGGAATTAGCGGTATTGTCAACCAGCGTTGCCCCTCGTAATCGAACACGCTGGCACGTTTCCCCCACAAATCGACTTGCATCGACCGTGCCGCGCGACCGTCGCGCCACAATGCGAAGAATGTGCGCAAACCCGTACAGTAATCGTCCAGCCGCCATCCCAGCACATCACCTTCAATGAATTCGACAGCCGGTTCTTTCCGACAGTGGTCGGCATATGTGATCATCGCTTTATCCCCTATCGCGTTGTATGTTCACGTCCCTATCCTGAGGCACGACCATGAACAATCAATTAATCACGATAGCGCACAACACCATCAACATCCGCCACGAATTGAATTTGATCGGCGCGAATGCACGCGGTCTGAAAGGGCCGGGCAAGGATTTGCTGCCGCTCAAACCCGACATGCTTGATTTGCCATACGACCAAGTGATGATCGTAATGGACACAATCGAATTGCTGTTCGCTGCCATCCTGCAATTCGTCGACAGCCAGATTGCAGAAAAATACGCTGCTAATTTTGGTGACAGTATTTCACTGGTCAAAGCCCGAATTGACCGTGGCCAAAGCGACGGCACAATTCACGCTTTGCTGTATGGTCCCACACGTTTCGCAATTACCACTGCTTGCGAACATGCACCAATTGCCATGCACTCGATTTTGCAAATTGCTCCAGAATTAAAACTCATTGAACGTTTGCGAATTTACAAAACAGCCTCGAAAACAGCCCTTTCCTGACCGGTTGCCATAGCCGATTTTTGAAATTTTATTACCCTCGTTTTATTGAAATCATTGAGGAATTTTGATTAGCCCCCCCCTAAAAAGACGGTGGTAAGTATGCTTTTACTTTTTAACATACTTCCTTAATGATTTCAATGACTTAACCACTACAAAAAGGGGGTATCGTATGTTTGCAGTTCGCGTATGCCCCCTTCGGTCTCGACCATTCTTGGAGGTATCCACCCACCTTTTTACCCTTTTTCATACCTACACCCCCTCTTTTCCCCTAGGAAGAGGGGGTTTAATCGAAATTCTTCAATGATTTCAACGGTCATTTTTACGTTTTTGCATACGAACGACCCTCTGTATGGAGCCTGTATGCTTTTCCGTATGTTTCCAAAAAGGTTATCCACAGCCAGAATTATTTTGCGGTACCACGAAAATAGTTCTTGACCTGATTTAGCGATATCGCTAAAACATACACATCGAAACGGGGCGCACAACACCACCCCACAAATTGGAGCACACCATCATGGCCATGACCACCGAGCACAAAACCGCACGCGCCGCAGCCCGCAAGCTGGAAAAGCATCTCAACAGCCTCAAGCCGATTGCCCACGAAGTCCAAGTCATCCGCACATGGCGCGAAGGCTACACCGCCTGTCACGCCCTGCGGCTCAACATCGACGGCATCATCATCGAAGGCGAAACCAGCCTGTTCAATCGCGCCATCGAAAAGCTGGGTTACCGCCCGGTCCGTGTCACCCGCAACATGCTGAACCCGGTTCGCGCATTTTGCATCGACATCAACACCCCGGTCTATCTCGACCCCGGCTGCGACAGCTATCACAGCATGTAAAAATAATTTAGCGATATCGCTTGACATCGATTAGCGCTATCGCTAAAACATACACATCGAAACCGAGAAACAGAGAAACACCGCAAATGACCAAGACCATCAAATTCAACACCGGCCGACAGTACACTGCCGAAGGCCAAGTAATCGTCGCAACGCTGCATGACGATGGCGTCGTTACGTTCTTCGATCATAGCCGTGGCATTGATGGTGAGTTTAAGCTTGCCGACGTTGACAAGCATTTCGCACAGGTGTTCAGCGACCGTACCGTCATGAACGCATATGATCGTAATATCTACCAAAGCACAAACCGTTCGCGCACAGACAGCATGTATCGCGACAGCTGCAACGCTCGCTAAAACATACACATCGAAACGTTGAAACAGGGAAACACGCAAATGCAGGCCATCGTCACCAAGTACCTCGGTCCAACCAACACCAAGGGTTCGCGCATCAAGGCCAGCTGCGTTGCAGGCTCGATTATCGTATCGCGCGACCAGCGCCTGACCGCCGAACAAAACCATCAGATGGCAGCCGGTGCACTGGTCGCCAAGCTGGGATGGGTGCCCGAACTCGGTCGCTATGCCGGTCGCTGGTTTTCGGCTGGCCTTCCCAATGGCGACATGGTGCACGTTGCAGGCAACGACGACGAAAGCTTTACCGTCAACAAGACGAAGTAAGGAACAAGGACCAATGACCACATCCCACACCATCGCCTCGCGCCGATATTCAATGTCGCTTGATCAAGCCCGTGCCATGACTGGCATCGCAGGCTACATGAACGGCCTGCTGTTGGGCGGTTTCTTCGATAAAAATCTGTCCGTCAAGAACGACGTGCAAGCCCTGCTGAAAGCCTACGAAGCCACCAAGCGCACTGATGATATCGACTGATGAAAATAATTAGCGGTATCGCAAAATAATTCAAAATAGTTGTTGACTTCATTTTGCGATACCGCTAAAACATACACATTGAAACACCGAAACAAGGAAACACCTGAAATGTTCACCACCGCTCAAATCGAAATCCTGCGTACCGGCTATGACCGGCTGCCAACCATCGACCCCTGCAGCGAAAGCTACGTACGCCTGATTTCACTGCTGGACAGCCTGCCGCAAGCCAATCTCAAGCAACTGGCAGCAGCCAAGATCAAGTTCGTTTCCATGCTGGCCCGCAACCGCATCAAGTAAAAATAATTTAGCGATATCGCAAAATAATTCTTGACCGCAGTTTGTGATACCGCTAAAACATACATGTTGAAACGGAGTTGACGACATGACCGACAGCATCACCATCGTACGCGAATTCTCAGCCTGCGGTCCGTGCCTCACGTTGGGCAGGCTGACCAAGACCACCGCGCAGTTCTACTGCTACGAAGAGTGGAAGGGCGGCAACCGCTATGAAGGCGCAAAGCGCATTCGCATTCGCACCGAAGCCCATTACTCGCCCGCGCACATCGAACCGTGCCGGTCCTGTCGCGATCACGAAAAGACCCAATACCCGAACGGGTACATGGACTAGACGACAAGACGAACTGAAACCCTCGAAACCTCAAACAAGGAAACTGAAACATGCCACGCGTTACCCACGTCAAAGCCGCTCGCAAGGCCATCCCGCATGCCGGAATTGAAGTTGGCCAGTCCTACTATTGGTGGGCATTCCGCTTCGGCGGCAAGCGCTACAGCAAGACTTACCCCAAGCCCCAGCAATTGACGCAGTCGGAATACCAGATCGCGCTGTACGATATTTCCGACGACATCGCCGGTTTGTCAGCCGACAGCAGCCTGCCCGATGACGTTGCCGACATTGCCGAACGCTATCGCGAACTGGCGCAGGAATGTCAGGACAAGCTGGACAACATGCCAGAAGGCTTGCAGCAAGGCGCGACTGGCGAACTGTTGCAGGAACGCATCGACGCCTGCGAAAGCGCGGCCGACGAATTCGAGAACATCGACTTTTCCGATGCCCCGGAAGACAAGGACGAAGACGACGACAAGACCGATGCCGACAAGGCCAGCACCGAAGACAACGCAAACGATGACGAAGTCAACGACGAAATTGACCCGGAACAGTATTGGCAGGACAAGCTGGACGAAGTCAACCAATGCTGCACACCTTGAACGGCAAACGCCCTGAACGGCAAGCACCATGAGCAAGCTGGTCGTCTGGTTCGACCTGAACCCGCCCCACCCGCGAGCCGGATCAGCCTACTTGATGGTCCGGCTCGCGCCCGGCGACAAGCAGGATATCGACGCGGTCGCCGACCGCTTGGGAATGACGACAAGTGCCCTGACCCGCATCCTGCTGGTCAGGGGTGCAAGGCACATCATGCAGCAGCTGGAAATGCAGGACGATGACTAGGCTACCCGCCATGCTGCTGGCCACCTTGATCGTTTTTGCCAACCCGGTCCCCGCAGAAGCCGATACGTTCGATCAACGCTTTGACGCGACATTCCCCCACATGGCCCCGATAACGCTCTCAGACCCCGCTGCAAGCCCGGCAACCAGCCATCCAACCCGGTCCACAGCCAGCCGGTCAACCGACATCTGCCAACGCCATGGCCTGCGCAAGGTCTGGACCGACCATCACCGCCGCTGGCACTGCAAATAAGGAAACACGCAAATGAAACTAGCCTCTGTTCTGATCATCATTGCATCATTGCTAATCACCTGTCTCATCATCCAGCAGACACACGGCCAAGAACAGTCTTGGTATGCATGGACCTTGAAGCTGAAATAATTTGCAGTATCATGAAAATAGTTGTTGACCTGAATAAGCGATAGCGCTAATTAGATGCCGGGTTTCGCCCCACACCGAAGGGGCCGGGGTCCAACCATGCGCTTTTTTCAGTGCCCGAAAAAATTAGTATGTTTTTCGAAAATAGTGCTTGACCCGAATAAGCGATATCGCTAAAACATACACATCGAAACAAGGAAACCGAACAATGACTGCACCAAGCAAAACCGGCCATGATTTCTATCTCGAAGCCGTTCGCCTGCGTAATTCGATTGTCGCTGGCCAGTCTGTCGGCAGCCCCATCATGAACTGGGCAGCCGTTTGTCGCGCCTGTGCCAAGGCCAACAATGCCTATCGCGCTGAATTCGACAGCCGCGCCAAGAACACCGGCTACACGCGGTTCGAACTGAACCAGCTTGATAACCTCGACCGCGTCTGGTGGACAGCCAAGGCGCAAGTCGAAACCCTGTCACGCAAAATTTGAAAGGAACACGATAATGACATCCGACAAAATCGACACATTGAAAACTACCCTTGGCAATCTGGACGCGACACACATCAGCGCCGAACACGCTGCCGCCCAGTACATCCTGAACCATCTGGCAGGCTACCGGTCCAACGCCAAGCTTTCCAGCCAGATTGCTGACCGGAAGTTTCTGGAAACCGCGCTGCAGGCTTACGCCAAGCTGGTACAAGAATACGGCGTAAAAATCTGAAAAATAATTTGCGATATCGCTTGACAACCATTAGCGCTATCGCTAAAACATACACATCGAAACGCTGAAACATTGAAACAGGAAACAGACCGATGACCAACCGCCCCTTCGAAACCGCCGCCGACGCCAATCGCTTTGCGATGGGTGGCAACGCCACCGTCACGTTCGTCTCGAAAGTCTCGAACACGCGGTTCACGTTCCGTATTCAGGCTCCGCACCATCCCGGCAACGAAGGCACCAACGCCCGCCGCAATACCGACAGCGATTTCCGTTTCGTCCAGCTGTTGACCGGCAACGACAACGAAACCAGCTTTAGCTATATCGGCTACGTCCGCCGTGGCGTGTTCTTCTATGGCGACAAGTCCAAGATCGGCCGCGATGCCAAGTCGGTTCAGGCTTTCGAATGGGTGTGGAAGAACTTGCAGCGCAACATCATCACGTCCAACACCGAAATCTGGCATGAAGGCCGTTGCGGCATGTGCAATCGCAAATTGACCGTGCCGTCGTCGGTCGCATCCGGTATCGGTCCGGAGTGTGCCGAGCGTGCCGGTTTCTTCGCATTCCCCGCTTGACGGGGAATAACGTTATCGCTAATCATACGACATCGAAACAAGGAAACGGAAAGACAGCAACATGATCTTGCAGGATTGGATGGTGATTATTGCGGGAAACACGCTGGTCGACGCCATAACTGCCGAAACACAAAAGCGCGTGCAGCACGAAACATTGCCGCGCGTCCAAGAACGGCAGTTTCGACGCGGCATCGTTGGCGCGGAAGTCGTCAAGAGCCTTTACGGTTACTCGGTCCGCTACGACAGCGGTTTGCAGAATTTCAACTTGCTGGCATCGGCGCGTGCAGGTCAACTGGATGGCACGCTGGAAGATGCCGAACGGTTCGCTCGCGACTGGGTAGCGCAAGACCCGGCCCATCGCTACG
>Ga0126379_10000851_pt1 | contig 17698 bp, 17 predicted proteins | sample PanSoiMetPlot_24_FD_92640 | JGI IMG/M metagenome (GOLD analysis project Ga0126379, IMG submission 92640) | Tropical forest soil microbial communities from Panama - MetaG Plot_24 | ecosystem: Environmental > Terrestrial > Soil > Tropical forest > Bulk soil | place: Panama | collected 2016-02-17
GCCGTGGCAAGTACAATTGAGCCGCTAATCTGCATGGCTGAGCAAGGCCTGGGTATCGCCTACCTGCCGGACTTCGCCATACGCCGGCAACTTCGTGAAGGCCTGCTCGTCACCGTGCTCGACACTACACTGATCGCTCAGGACCCCTTCGGGTCCTCTGGCCGTCGAGCCGGCATCTCGCTCCCAAGCTCAGAGTATTCGTAGACTTTCTCGCCGCGAATCTTGTGCCCGCCGTCGAAGGCAAGGCAGACACAGAGCAGACAGCCCCATAATCTTCCTGCGCTCTCTTGCACCGAGCCTAGACGATCGCTCACACCGCGACAGGCGCACTATGACCCATAGGGGTTGCGCATGGCGGCATCATAGTCGTGCTGATGCTGCGCGCCTGCGGCGCAGGGTCACGCTTGGATCCTCACCAAACATCGCTCGGTACTGGGCATTGAACCGGCCGAGGTGGGAAAAGCCGTGCCGGAGCGCCACTGCCGTGACGCTGACCTCCACGCCCGACCGCAGCAGCTCGTCACGCACAAGCTGCAATCGGACCCGCCTCAAGAACGCAGTGGGATGGTCTCGCGCCGCCGGCGAAACCCAGCCTGCAGCAAGCGCAGGCGGAAATCGGCGGCGCCACCCGAGCGGCTTCTGGCTCGCTCGGACGAATTGATTGATGCTGTGAAAAGGAGAGAACGACGCTGACGGACAGTCGCTGATTCTATTGGATCCGGCATCTCGCCGCTACTTGCGCACCCGGCTCCGCCAGAGGCCTTTGAGCAAGGCAGTGCAGGCATCGGCCAACTCGTTGGGCGCTTCCAACGGCGAGAGGTGGCCAATGCCTTCCAGCACCCGGAAGGTCGCCTGCGGAAGAAAGCGAGTGAAAGTCTTACGAAGCGCGGGCTCGTATTCGACTTGGTCGCGATCGCCGATCACGACTGTCACAGGCACCGTCACCGCAGGCAGCCCGGCGCTGACATCCTCGATCATGTTGCGTTCAGTCCAGGCCGCTTTGCGGCGGGCGCGCCGCGCAACGTGTCCTCGATCACCTGTTCGCGCAGTCTGGGTGACAACGGTCCACCTGCCAGCACGGAAAGCGCCTGCTCAACGGCCTCGCGAGAGCTGTAGGAGTCAAGCATGGCAGCACGCTGCGCTTCGGAGACCGGCATCGGCGTCGGCGGCGCGCGCAACGAGTACGAGGCCCACAAGCCCGTCTGGCCGCCGTGCCGCGATGATCTGCGCCACCTTGCCGCCCATCGAATGGCCGACCAGCACGTAGCGAACGAGCCCGAGAGTACGTGCAACAGCCTCGGCGTCGTCAGCCATCGCGCTAAGATCGTATCGTCCATCTCTCGCAACGGAGTCGCCCCAACCACGTTGGTCGAGTGCGATCGAGCGCGGCTTGCCGCCGAGCTGGTTAATCACGTCTTGCCAAGTGCGTGATGAGCCGCCCCAATAATGCAAGAAGACAAGCGCTGGATCGCCGTCGCCGGCTTCCGCAATCTGTGTTGCTGCACCGTTTGTATCAATGACGAGACGGGACACTGGGCTCACCTCGCTTGAGCGCAAACGTCAGAACCAAGCGTTTGGGCTGATGTCGCCCTCTTTGCGGCCCTCGCCGCTTTCTGGATCAGCGCTGCCACCTCGCTCGCGCGCGAAAGAAAGATTGCGTGGCTGCCCGGGAGCTCGATCGTTTCAGACTTAGCACGCTTGGTCATGAATCTCTGAAGCTCCGGATTGATCATACGGTCCTGTTGCGGAATCACGGCGTAGCTCGGCTTCTCTTTCCAAGCCACGACTTTGGCATTTGCGCCGAATGCCTCAACAGAGATCGGCACTTGCGATAGCGCCATGAAGCACGCGACGGGCTTCGGAACGGCAGCGAAAGTCACCGGCCTGCCGTTAGACAAGGTCGTGGTGCACAATCATCTGATCGGTGGCGGCTTCGGTCGTGGTCTGGAAAGCGACGGTATCGCGCGCGCCGCGTAAATCGCGCAGCAAGTCGATGGCCCGGTAAAGGTCGTGTGGACGGGCGAAGAAGACATCCGGCACGACATGTATCGGCCCATGTTCTACGACCGGTTCACTGCCGGACTTGATGCGAGAGGCAACCTGAAGCATCGTTTCGCCGGCTCCTCCGTCATCTCGCGCTGGCTTCCGCCCGGATTCAAAGACGGTCTTGATCCCGACACGACCGAGGCCGCAATCAATCTAACCTATGGCATACCGAATATGCGGGTCGAGTATCTGCGCGTCGAACCGCCGGGAGTTCCGACCGCGTTTTGGCGAAGCGTGGGCCCTTCACATAATGTCTTTGGTCAGAGGATCGAACTCTTCCGCCAGCAATCCGACGTCATTGCAGCGGGCGAGCAAACGGGTGAACAGCTTGCGTGCTTCCGCATAGCGGCCCTGTAATATGTAGTTATCGACCAGCCAAAAGCTGCACGCCAGGAAAGCTCCTTTTCCTGCGGGTAGTCCGTCTTTGGTGTGTTCGGTTTCGTAGCGGAGCATGAATTCGTTTTCAATCAAAAGTCGGTCCTCGCACGCCCTGAGCGTTCCGCGCACGCGCGGGTCCTCGGGAGGAAGAAAGCCGACCATGGGGATCAGCAGAAGACTGGCATCGACCTGGTTGGAGCCGTAGGACTGAACAAAGCTATTAAGCTCGCTGTCGAAACCGCGCTCGCAGACCTCGGCATGGATTTCGTCGGCGATCTCGCGCCATCGTTCTGAGTCGTTGACGGTTTCCAATTCATTTGCCGCGCGATCGAATGCGACCCAGGCCATGACCTTCGAATGAACGAAGTGCTGCGGGCCCCCGCGCACCTCCCAAATGCCTTCGTCTGTTTGCCGCCATGCTGTTGCCAGATACTCCAAGACAACCGGCCGCAAAGCGTGGCCCCGCTCGGATGGCGCCATACCCGCTTTCAGCCCCTGAAACATCGCATCGGCGATCTCGCCGAAGACATCTAGCTGCAGTTGCTCGGAAGCGCCGTTGCCAATGCGCACCGGTGCTGAACACTCGTATCCTGGCAGCCAAGGGATGGTTAGTTCCGGCAGCCAGCGCTCGCCACCTACACCGTACATGATCTGGACTTGGTTCGGGCTGCCGGCGACAGCCCGAACAAGCCAATCGCGCCATGCCTGCGCCTCGTCGTAGTAGCCGAGATTCATCAGGGCGAGGAGTGTGAAGGTGGCGTCCCGGAGCCAACCATAACGATAGTCCCAATTGCGCACGCCGCCCAAGTGCTCGGGAAGCGAGGTGGTGGCAGCGGCGACGATCCCGCCAGTTGGCGCGTAGGTCAAAGCCTTCAATGTAATGAGCGAGCGTTTTACCGACTCTGTCCAGCGCCCGACTTCGGGACATCGATCGCTCCATTGCCGCCAGAACGCCTCCGTGCGCGCCAGCGCATTGAGCGGATCGATCGGCGCCGGCGGATTTTGAAATGAGGCTCCGTAGGAGAGGACGAACGGAACGGATTGGCCGGCATCGACCGCGAACTCGCCGACCGTTCTGAGATCTTCGCCGTAGAGAGCAACCGGTGTCCGCAAGATGACACGCTCTGGTCCGGCAATGGCGTTGATCGTATTGTCATCGAGGCGGTTGACCCATGGCACGATCGCTCCATAGTTGAACCGCAACACGAGCTCAGTCTGAAAGAGCACTCGACCCGACCGACCCACCACGATCCGCACCAGATAGGCGCCATCTGCCGGCGGCATGAAATCGACGATCGCCGCACGGCCTGTTTCAGTCCCGAATTCGGTTTCGAGGACGAGTGTGCCGGGACCATATCGCCGTCTCACGGCGAGCGGCGGGTCTTTGGGAGCGATGAGCCATCGGCCGTTTTCGGCTGTCCCGAGCATGGAGGCAAAGCACGCAGCCGAATCGAAACGGGGCCAGCACAACCAGTCGATCGAGCCGTCGCGGCCGACCAAAGCCGCTGTCTTGCAGTCGCCGATCAGGGCATAGTCTTCGATTCTCAGCGCCATTGCACATCTCTCACCTAACCGGGAGGCGATGCCTTCGGTTCTCAGCATCCGCCTTTTCGTCGATTGACCTACCCGGAGCGTTAGGCTCGCCTACGCGGCGCCAATTGCGTCGGGCATAGAAAGCGGCTCCCCTTGGAGTGCGTACGATCTTCGCTCATGATCTCCATGGGAAGTGCGGCGATGTCCGCTTTTCGCGCCGCTGTTGGGTTGTAGGGCCATCGTGTAGCTATGCGGTCACGCTCCCGCGTACGCGTGCGGAAGCGCCGAGAAGGCGGATGATCTCGGCGGCGACGTTGCCTGCCGGGGCTCCCAGGTCGACAATCAAGGGATCCTCCTCGGGACCGGGTTCCTCGAGGGTGTCGATCTGGCTCTGTAGCAGACCCTTCGGCATAAAATGGCCTTGGCGACCCTGCAGGTGCTCGGCGACAAGATCTCGGCCCCCGCGCAGGTACACCAGCCGCACCTCGGGCCGATCGCCGATGATGACCTGGCGATAGGATCGCTTGAGCGCCGAACATGTGATGATTCCCGGTTGTTTCTTGGCGCGCTGCGCGTCGATCCAGGCTGCGACGCGTTCGAGCCAAGGTCTCCTGTCCGCGTCGGTGAGCGGAATTCCGGCATGCATCTTGGCGACGTTCACCTCGGGATGAAGCGTGTCGCCCTCTTCGAACGGCCAGCCCAGGCGTGCAGCCAGCTCTTCGGCGATCGTTGATTTTCCTGCTCCCGACACCCCCATGATCACTAGAACCGGCGGACTGCCACGGTGGGCCCGCGCGCTGTCGAGGCGGTGGACGCCTGCGCCATCAGCAACAAACACAGGATCGGCGCGGCTGATGAAAAGCCCGCTTTCCACCACGCCGACGACTCGCCGGATGCGCTCCTCGAGTCGCGCTGGATCGGCGATAGGATCGAAACGGCAATCAAGAATGCAGTTGGAAGTTTCGGTGATGAAGGGCTGACTTGACGGCGACAAGCGCAACCTGGCGCTCGCTCCGAGCACCTCCAGCGACGCCTTGGTCGCCTCCAGCCCGAAGGAGGCGATTTCGACTGGGACAGGTGCGCGCGTGCCCAGGCGGTCCACCAGCTTGCTCGCGTCGACAACAATAACGAAGCGCCGTGTCGCGGCAGCAACGATCTTCTCGCGAAACAGGGCGCCGCCGGATCCCTTGATCAGGTTGAGTGTGTCGCGTTCGACCTCGTCAGCGCCATCGATCGTGAGATCGACCTGCCGATGCTCTGCAAATGACGTCAGCGGAATGTCTGCCGCGGCCGCCTGCGTTGCCGTCCGCTGCGAGGTGGGAATGCCCTGGAAGCGCAGACCGTCCCGGTGACGCCGGGCGAGCGCCTCGATTGCGAAGGCCGCGGTCGAGCCGCTGCCAAGCCCAACGATCATGTCAGGCTCAACCAAGTCTGCCGCGGCCTCAGCGGCTGCGCGTTTGAGGGCATCCAGCTTCGCATCGGACGCGTTGTCGACCATGCTCATGACTGGACCCAAGCCGCTGTGGCGCGGGCGCGAATGGCAGCTATGGCCGCTGTGTAGTCCCGCGTTCCGAACATCGCAGAGCCAGCGACGATGGCAGTTGCGCCGGCTGCCGCGGCCTGTCTGACAGTCGTCACGTTTTCCCCGCCATCGACTTCGATCACCGGGTGTAATCCGCGCTCCGCACAGATCTGCCGCAGTCGGCGAATCTTGGGCAGCATTTCGGGAAGGAAGACCTGGCCGCCAAAGCCTGGATTGACGGTCATGACCAGCACCACATCGCAGAGATGGAGGACGTATTCGGTGGCGTCGGGCGGGGTTGCGGGATCGAGCACCACGCCGGCCCTTTTCTCCAGCTCGCGAACCTGATGCAAAGTCCGATGCAGGTGGATGGTGGAACCCGGATCGGCCTGGACGAGCAGGTGATCCGCTCCAGCCTTGGCAAAATCGCCAAGGTAGCGCTCAGGCTCGCATATCATGAGATGCACGTTCAGGGGCTTCGTCGTCGACCGCCGGACGGCCTCGAGCACGACGGGCCCAATCGTGATGTTGGGCACGAACCGACCATCCATCACATCCACATGGATCCAGTCGGCACCCGCGGCATCCACCGCACGCACCTCTTCGCCCAGTCGCGTGAAATCTCCCGCCAGCACCGAGGGCGCCACGATGATTGACGGCGTTGGCGCCGGCATATTGGCGCTCTCGACTGCTGGCACTGACGTCCTGTGCAACGTCATGGCGATTGCGCAGCAGCCCGGCCCGGCGTTCGTTCCTCGCCAGCCGCAGCTCGGTCGACGAACCAGACAAGCTCCCCGACCGGCCGCACGCGTGCCGCCGGAACCTGGCTGCTTCCACTGCGAATCGCTTTCAGGATGGCCGCCTTCTTCTGCCCCGCCACCAGAAAAGCGACGCGCCTGCTGCTTTCGATGACCGGGTAGGTTGTTGTGATGCGAATTTCAGGACGTCCATGCGAGACGGCCGCAACCCAGCGTCTGCGTTCCTCGAGAACAGGATCGTCCGGCAGCAGCGAGGCCGTGTGTCCGTCGGCGCCAAGACCGAGGAGTGTCACGTCGAACAACGGACGTCGCGGATCGAGGATCGACGCCCCGTAGGCCTTCTGCAGGATCGCTTCATAGCGTTCAGCGGCTTCCACTGGTGGACCGTGGACCGGGACGGGGTGAATGTTCTCAGGCGGAACTGGTGCCTTTGAAAGCATCGCTTCGCGGACCACCCGATAATTGCTTTCCGGATGGTCGTGAGGGACGAAGCGCTCGTCCCCCCAGTACCAGGAGACAAACGGCCAGGGGAAACGGCCCCTGAATTCGTCCGAGGCCAGAAGTCCATAAAGCGTTTTCGGAGTCGAGCCGCCCGAGAGCGAAACCCTGAAGGGACCCTTTGCGGCCAGCGCCGCGTCGGTCATCCATTCCGCTACGCGGTGCGCCAGCGTCAGCGGGTCCGGCGTTACTTCGATGCGCCCGATTACATCATTCATCGCACGTGCTACCCCATGGAACCGAGAATGAACTTTTCCATCGCCTTGGCAAAACCTTCGTCGTTGTAGGAATCCGTCACGGCGGCGGCCTGCCCCTTCACCTCGTCAGAAGCATTGCCCATCGCGATGCCAAAGCCCGACCGCTTGAACATTACGACGTCATTGGGCTGGTCCCCGATGGTCGCGATCTCCCCCGCCGGCACGCCGATGTGGTGGGAGAGATAGTCAACCACAGCGCCCTTGTTCGCGTCTTTGTTGGTGATGTCGAGGTAGTAAGGCTGCGATCGGTTGGCGGTCGCGCGCCGACCGAACAAAGCCTGCGCTTCTGCCTCGCATTGCTTGACCTGATCGAGATCGTCACTGACACCCACGATCTTCGCGACTTGATCCAGTCGATCACCAAAATCGTGGACGACCTTGGGCTCGAACTTGACGGTCCACGCCTCGCGCGCGACGTGAGGCGCGTCCGCCTTGGTGATCAGCAAGTCGTTGCCGCTGTAGATCCACACGTCGAGACCACGATGGCGAATGAGGTCGACCGCCTGTCCTGCGATGTCGGCGGGCACCGTCTTTTGGTCCGGGATCGTGAGGTCACGCTCAACGAAAAGCCCGCCGTTGAAACCAGCGATCGGCGTATCAAGATCGAGCGCATCGAACAGCATGGCCATGCCCGGCGGCGGCCCGCCGCTCGTGATGGCGAAGCGTATCCCGGCACTTCTCAGTGAAGCGACCGCCCTGCGCGCGCGCTCCGTCAATATCTTCTCCTCCGTGACGAGAGTGTCGTCCACGTCCGCCAGCACCAACGAGATCTTCTCTTGTCCCATCCGGGCCTCCCGGGTGCGCCGGCTCAATCAAGAGGCCGCCAGGCGCGGCCGTCATGCGCCAAAAGCTCGTCAGCCGCAGCGGGACCGCTTCCGCCCGCGACATAGTTGGGAAAATCTCGCGGAGGATTGTTGCCCCAGACGTCAAGAATGGGCTGCACCACTCGCCAGCCTGCCTCGATGTTGTCAGCACGCTGAAACAGCGTCGCATCGCCGATCATGCAGTCGTAGATGAGCGTCTCGTATCCGGTATTCGGCTCTGTCTTAAAGTACTGCTTGTAGGCGAAGTCCATGCTGACGGTATTCAATTCCACGGAAAGTCCGGGTCGCTTAGCTGCAAACTCGAGCGCAATGCCCTCGTCGGGTTGGATGCGCAAGATCATCCAGTTGGGATTCATCCGCTCCACGCACGTGCCGCGGAACAGCGTATAGGGCGCCTGGTGGAAGCGGATGGCGATCTCGGTGCGCCGCCGCGTCATGTACTTGCCGGTGCGCAGGTAGAACGGAACGCCGGCCCAGCGCCAGTTGTCGATCTTCAGCCTGCAGGCAAAGAAAGTCTCGGTGCTCGAGTTCGGTGCGACATCTGGCTCTTGTCGATAGGCTGGTACTTGTGTGCCGAGAACCGAGCCACCGTCGTACTGGCCACGCACGGCGTTCCGGAGTGCCCGCGCAGGACTGAAGGGTTGTATTGCTTCAATCACCTCGGCCTTCTTGGCGCGGACTGCATCGGCATCGAAAGAGATCGGCGGCTCCATGGCCGTCATTGCCAGCAGCTGGAATACATGGTTCGGCACCATGTCGCGCAGCGCCCCGGTCTCTTCATAGAACTTGCCGCGGCGCTCGACCCCGACGGTTTCCGCCGCCGTGATCTGGACATGATCGACATGCTGCCGGTTCCATAGCGGCTCGAACAGGCCATTGGCAAAGCGCAATGCCATTATGTTCTGAACGGTCTCCTTGCCGAGGAAATGATCGATCCGGTAGATCTGATGCTCGCCCAACGTCCTCAACAGCTGGGCATTGAGCGCCTTAGCGGAGGGAAGATCGTGGCCAAACGGCTTTTCGATCACCACGCGGCGCCACTGACCATCGCTTTCCGTCACAAGGCCCGCGGCTCCGAGCTTTGCGACGGTCACCCCGAACAAACGATCGGCGACGGCAAGGTAGAAGAGATAGTTGCCGGCGGTGCCAGCTGTCTTGTCGAGGCCGGTCAGGTGCTGGCGCAGCCGACGATATGTCTCTTCGTCGTTGAGATCACCCTGCAAATAGCTCATACGCTCGGTGAGCCAACGCCACGCGCTTTCGTCGAGATGATCCTCCTGGAACTCGCCGCCATGAGTGATCGATTCCTTCATCATGGTGGTGAGGTTACTGCGCCATTCCTCCACGGTCTCGGCGTTTCGCCCAACACCGACGAGCCGAAAGCCCTCGACAAGTCTCTTGGCGGTTGCGAGATTGTAGAGCGCCGGCACGAGCAGACGCTTCGTCAGATCTCCAGTAGCGCCGAAGATGATTATGGCGCAGGGCGGAGCTTGGACGGTAGTTTCGGTGCGCGCTGTGGTGTCAGGCTCGATGAGCCGATCCTGCCTGTCTAACATCCTGACCTCACGCCATAGTGTCGACCTGCGGAGCGATCTTTGGGGCGTCGTCGGATCGAGCGTTCGAGCGACTCGCGAGGAGTTCGGTCGCCGCTGCGACGACACACTCCGGCTCGAAGCCGAACTTGCGCTGCAGCTCCTTGAGCGGGGCGGAGGCGCCGAAAGTCTTCATGCCGATGACGCGACCATGGTCACCAACATATCGCTCCCATCCGAGCGTCGATCCCTGTTCGACGGCGAGACGTGCCGGCACGTTGGGCGGCAGCACGCTGTCTCGATAAGGCTGCGGTTGATGCTCGAAGATGTCCCAGGACTGCATCGAGACGACGCGGGAGCGAACCCCTCGGGATGCCAATGCCTCATGGGCCTCGATGATCAACCGAACCTCGCTACCCGAAGCGATGAGTATGATCTCCGGCTCGCCGTCCGGAGGGTCTGCCATCACATAGGCGCCACGCGCTACGCCGCTGGCCGAAGCGTATTTGCGCCGATCGAATGTCGGCAGCGGCTGGCGCGAGAGCACGATGGCGGCGGGTTGATGGCGCAATTGGATGATGTAGCGGTACGACTCGACGACCTCATTGGCATCAGCGGGCCGCAGCACGACCAGGCCCGGAATGGCACGCATCGAGACGAGCTGCTCCACCGGCTGGTGCGTCGGGCCGTCCTCGCCGTCGCCCATGGCATCGTGGGTGAAGACGAAGATGGTCGGGAGTTCCATCATTGTGGCGAGCCGTATCGCTGGTCTCGCATAGTCGCTGAAGATGAAGAAGGTTGCCGCGAATGGACGCAGCTTCGAGAGTGCCAAGCCGTTCGTGATCGCCATCATGGCATGCTCGCGAACCCCAAAATGGAAGTTCCGGCCGCTGGGACTTGCGGCGTCGAAATCGCCGGCACCTGCGAATTTCAAGGTCGTCTTGGTGGAGGGTGCAAGGTCCGCGGCCCCCCCAACGAGCCATGGAATGTTTCGGGCAAGCGCGTTCAATACCTGACCGGAAGCATCCCGCCCGGCGATGCCCTTCTGATCGGGCGTGAAGTTCGGCAGGTCGCGGTCCCATCCGGCCGGCAACTCGCGTCGCTGCATCTGCTCGATTTCCACGGCGAGGTCCGGGAATTGCGTGCGATAAGCGGCGAATAGAGTCTCCCACCTCTGCCGCGCCTCGGCCCCACGCGCGCCGATCCCGGCATCGAAATGTTCGCGCACACCCTCGGGGACCAGGAACTTGGCGTCCTCCGGCCAGCCATAGGCGCGCTTGGCGAGCCGGACCTCCTCCTCGCCCAATGGTTCGCCGTGGGCTGCGGCGGTATCGATCTTGTGCGGAGAGCCATAGCCGATGTGGCTATCCAGAATGATGAGCGTCGGGCGGCCCTTGGTGCTACGGAATACCGCGAGCGCGTCCTCGATCCGCGCCAGATCGTTGGCATCGCCGACCCGCAGCACGTTCCATCGGTAGGCAAGGAAGCGCCCCGCGACATCCTCGGTAAAAGCAATGCTCGTGCTTCCCTCGATGCTGATGTGGTTGTTGTCGTAGATCCAGCACAGGTCGTCGAGGCCGAGATGGCCCGCGAGCGAGGCGGCCTCCGCGCCGATCCCTTCCATCAGACAGCCGTCGCCGCAAACCGCATAGATGTCGTAGTCGAAGAGCTCGAAGCCGGGGCGGTTGTAGCGGTCAGCAAGCCATTTACGCGCGATCGCCATCCCGACGCTGGTGGCGATGCCTTGGCCCAATGGGCCGGTGGTCGCCTCGACTCCCGAAACCCAGCGATACTCCGGATGGCCCGGCGCTTTGCTGCCGAGCTGGCGGAAACGGCGAATATCGTCGAGCGTGACCGATGGTTTGCCCAGGCGTTCATACTCCGCATTCACCGCACGAGTGCCGGTCAGGTACAGCACGGACCACAACAGCATCGAGGCGTGGCCGTTCGACAGAATAAAGCGGTCGCGGTTTGGCCAGATCGGGTCCTTCGGATCGAAGCACATGGCGCGGTTCCAGAGCGCATAGATCAGCGGTGCCAGCGCCATGGGCGTGCCGGGATGCCCCGATTTCGCTTGTTGGACCGCGTCGATGGAAAGCGTGCGGATGGTGTTGATGGCCAGTTGGCTAAGCTCTTCGTTCTCGGACATCGACGCAACTCCCGTTCCTGCTTCCGCACTTCAATTGCTTCTGCGCCCTCATTTCTCCAAATGCCCGCCAAACTCATAGCGCATGGCCGACAGCAGCCTGTTCGCGAAATCCGCTTCACCACGCGAGCTGAATCTTTCGTAAAGCGCCGAGGACAGCACATGGAGCGGCACGCCCTCGTCGATCGCGGCCTTGATCGTCCAGCGCCCCTCGCCCGAATCCGACACGCGCCCGCTGAAGTTCTTCAGTTCGCCGTCCTGCAACAGGGCGGCTGCCGAAAGATCAAGGAGCCAGGACGCGATGACGCTGCCGCGGCGCCAGACCTCCGCGATATCGGCGAGCTCGAAGTCGTACTGGTAGTGCTCAGGCTCGCGCAGCGGCGTGGTTTCCGCATCGACCACACTGCCTTTCTTGCCGATGTTCGCCGCCTTGAGGACAGCGAGCCCCTCCGCATAGGCGGCCATCACCCCATATTCGATGCCGTTGTGCACCATCTTGACGAAATGGCCGGCGCCGCTCGGACCACAGTGCAGGTATCCCTCTTCGGATGTTCCGTTGATTCGTTCACGGCCGGGCGTACGAGAAATGTTGCCGCGGCCCGGCGCAAGCGTCGCGAAGATTGGATCGAGATGCCGCACGACATCCGCCTCACCGCCGATCATCAGGCAATAGCCACGCTCCAGGCCCCAGATGCCGCCGCTGGTCCCCACATCGACGTAATGAATGCCCCGGAGCGTCAGCTCCTTGGCGCGGCGGATGTCATCCGCATAGTGCGAATTTCCGCCATCTATAAGGATGTCACCACGTTCGAAATGTGGCAGAAGATCGGCGATGGTGCCGTTTACGGCGCCGACCGGCACCATGAGCCAGACGACACGGGGCTTGTTCAAAGCCTGGACGAAATCCGACAGCGAAACGGAGCCGGCGGCCCCCTCCTTTGTCAGCTCTGCAACCGCATTTGCTGCCTTGTCGAACACGGTACATTGATGGCCGCCCCTCAAGAGGCGTCGCACCATATTGGCTCCCATGCGACCGAGGCCGATCATCCCGATTTGCACGCGTCATCCTCCTCGGTAAAACCCGGAAGCCCCGATGTTAGTCCGATCGTTTGAGCTGGCGATAGCGCCGGATCAATTCGTTGGTTGAGCCGTCGTGCTCGAGCTTGGGGGCCGCGCTTTCGAGCTCCGGAATGATCCGCTGCGCCAGCGCCTTGCCCAGCTCAACGCCCCATTGATCGAAGGTATCGATCTGCCAGATCGTGCCTTGGGTGAAGACGCTGTGCTCGTAGAGCGCGACCACCTTGCCAAGAGCCTGTGGTGTCAGGCGGTCGAGGAGAAGCGTATTTGACGGGCGGTTGCCCTCGAATACGCGATGAGGCACGAGCCAGTCCGGTGTGCCTTCCGCTTTGACCTCGTCGGCGGTCTTGCCGAAAGCCAGGGCCTGCGCCTGCGCGAAGACGTTGCCGAGCAGCATGTCGTGATGCCGGCCCAGCGGGTTCAGGGTCTGGGCGAAGGCGATGAAATCGCAGGGGATAAGCCTCGTCCCCTGATGGATCAGCTGATAGAACGAATGCTGTCCGTTGGTCCCCGGCTCGCCCCAATAGATCGGCCCGGTGCCATAGTCCACGCGGTCGCCGTCGAGCGTCACGTGCTTGCCGTTGCTCTCCATGGTGAGTTGCTGGAGGTAAGCGGGAAAGCGCTTGAGATATTGCTCATAGGGCAATACGGCGACTGTTTCCGCACCGAAGAAGTCGCTGTACCAGACGGCAAGCAAGCCCATCAGGACGGGGAGGTTGCGCTCGAACGGCGCCGAGCGGAAATGCTCATCCATTTCGCGGAAGCCATCCAGCATGACACGGAAATTGTCGGGCCCGATGGCCAGCATGGTCGAGAGGCCAATGGCCGAATCCATCGAATAGCGTCCGCCGACCCAATCCCAGAAGCCGAACATGTTGAGGGTATCGATGCCGAACTTCGCCACCTCGGCGGCATTGGTCGACACGGCGACGAAGTGCCTTGCGATGGCAGCCTGCGCGCCTCCCATGCCGGTCAGCAGCCAATTGCGCGCAGTATGCGCGTTGGTCATGGTCTCAAGCGTCGTGAAGGTCTTGGAGGAAACGATGAACAATGTCTCGGCGGGATCGAGATCGCGCACGGCCTCGCAGAAGTCGGTCCCGTCGATATTGGACACGAAGCGAAAAGCCATGCTCCGTTCGCTGTAGTGCCGCAGCGCCTCGTAGGCCATCACGGGTCCGAGATCCGAGCCACCGATGCCGATGTTGATCACATTGCGGATGCGCTTGCCCGTATGACCCTTCCATGCGCCGCTGCGCAGCCGGTCGGCAAAGTCCGCCATCCTGTCCAGAACGGCGTGGACATCCAGCACGACATTATGGCCGTCGTGAACGATGGAAGCGTCTCGGGGCGCCCGCAGCGCAACGTGAAGCACCGCGCGGTTTTCCGAGACATTGATCTTTTCGCCCCCGAACATGGCGTCGATGCGCTCGGGCAGCCGCGACTCGCGGGCGAGCTGCAGCAGCAGTCGCAGGGTTTCGTCGTTGATCCGGTTCTTGGAATAGTCGAGATAGATGCCGGCCCCCTCGACAGCGAGCCGTTCGCCACGCTTGGGGTCGTCGGCAAAAAGCTGCCTTAGATGGACGTCCTTTAGCTTGCGAAAGTTAGCCTCCAGCAGTGCCCAGGCGGGGCGCAAGCGCATGGGCGGCACGGATGCCGATTGCTGCATCGCCGACTGCGACGCGGGCTCGCGCTGAGGGGACGCCGGTGTCATGTGCAGTCAACCCGCCTTGCGCATCACGGTACTCTTGGAATTGATGCAGGCCATGAGGTCATTCCAGGATTTGACGAAGGATGACGTCCCTTCATTCTGGAGCTGGGCGGCCAGGCCATCCGCATCGACACCGGCCTTGGCGAAAGCCGCAAGCACCATTTCGCAATCGCCTCCGTCCGGAGGGAGCACCTCGCCGACTTCGCCGTGATCAGCGAAAGCCTTGAGCGTTCCCTCCGGCATGGTGTTGACGGTGAAGGGGGCTGCGAGCCCTTTCACATAGAGGATGTCGGACGCGTTCGGGTCCTTGGTGCCGGTGCTGGCCCAGAGAAGTCGCTGGGCGGGGGCCCCCGCGTTGAGGGCACGCTGCACGCGCGCCGAGTCCAGTAACTCCCGATACGCCCTGTAGGTACGCTTGGCGATCGCAATACCGAGCTGATTGATCAGCTCGGCGGGGATCTTGCCGGCGACCGCGACATCCCAGCGACTGACGAAGAGTGAGGCGACTGAAGCGACGGCAGGGTTAAGTCCCGCCTCGATGCGCCGCTCCATGCCGCGCAGACAGGCGTAAGCCGCCGCGAGATATTGCTCGCGAGAGAACAGCAGCGTGACATTGACGGGAACGCCCGCGAAGGTCGCGGCCTCGATGGCGGGCAGTCCTTCCGGGGTCCCCGGAATTTTGATGAACAGGTTCGGCACGCTGCCGCGCTGGTGGAGGCTGCGCGCGGCCGCAATGGTGCCGTCGGTATCATGGGCTAATCGAGGCGAGACCTCCAACGAGACCCAACCGTCTACGCCGTTGGTCCGCTCGAAGATGGGGCGGAACAATTCGGCGGCGCGGGTGAGATCCGCCAGTGCCAGGTCTGCGAACAGGTCCTCTGCCGTCCTGGCAGGGGATGCCAAGTCGGAGATTTGCCGGTCATAGTCCGTGCTGTTCTTGATCGCATGGTTGAAGATGGTGGGATTCGAAGTAAGTCCCGTCACCGACAGCGCATCAATGTAGTGCTTCAGTGTCCCGCTGTTCATGAGCGCGCGGGTGATATTGTCGAGCCACAGGCTCTGACCGAGATCGTGAAGTGTCTTGGTAGGTTTCATTGCGTCGTCTCCACGCTGGGTGCACGCAATCGCGGCGCTGACCAGAGTCGGAGCATGTCACGCTCCAGCAGGTCGCCGATGCGCTCGATCGTCACATCCGCCGACGGAAAGGTACCAACGACCTTCGGGTCGTGAGCATAGGTTCCCTGTCGCACAAAAACCGTTGTGACGCGTGCTCCCCAGGATCGCTTGATCGCCGTCAATATGCGCAGCTTGTCGTCCACGACAACGTATTGATCGGCCGGGTAGCGTCGCTCCACGTCATCGAGGGCTTGCTCTTTGTGAATGTAGATCAGCACCCGTCCGTCCACCGCATCGGACAGGCCGGCATGCTCGACCTTGCGCGGCTGGAAAACGACATCACCGTCCGACAAGAGCACGGTCGGGCCGACGGTGCGCAGCCGCTTCAGCACCTCAAGGGCGTCTGGGAACAGCCTGTTACAAAACGGGTAGTCCATGAGGTAAGAGGACATCGACAACAGCTCGACATCGTTGGGATGTTCAGCGCGGTAGCGCTGGAGCGCGCCGATGTAGTCGCGATACCCGAGCTCCACGAACAGATCCTCCAGGATCCTCCAGTATCGACGACAGGCCGCGGAGCCAAAGACGTGTTCCAGGTGCTCCTTCAGGTCCTGCTGGATACTGTCGTTGTCGAGCAGCGTGTTGTCCACGTCGACGAGGACGACGATCGGATTATGGAATGACACGGCTTCCGCGCCTCTGCGCCGATGCGGCGCCAAGCTGCCCGGATAACGGACAGGCCGGCAAATAGTTCCTATCTGCCTGATCTCCATGTATTTTCAACTAGGAGCGCCGCCGGAGAATCTCTGGTGCGGCATTGCTATAATTTGCTCGGAATTGCGTTCGAAGCTGAAGCGTCGTTCGGTCGCGCGCAAAAGTTCGTCCGGGCGAGAGCGAAGCAGTTCGCAAGGACCGCCGGGGCGGCTTCATCTTGCTGTCGTACCGCGGCTCACTGCATCGGTCGTCGCATCGATGTTCCGGACTGGCCCTTGGGCATCATGCGGGGGAACAACGGAACACCAAGTCCTTGCGGAGGAGTTCCAAGCCCCTTCGGAGGAGTTGACGGTTTGGTCTCCAGCATGAACGCCAAAGCGACCGCGACGGATAGGAAGCCCACCGCGGTCACGCTCAGCGGACCGGCCGTATAGCCGAAATTTTGGGCGACTATCCCTGTCATCGATGTGCTGAGCGAAGCTCCTACCCCGGACAACGTACCGACGAGCCCTGCGCCAGGTTAAACCGGCCGGTACCGTTCGTAAGGTCAGCAACGACGAGCGTCGTCAGCACGCCGCAAGCTGCCCGGACGGAGGTTGTCGCGGTCCACGCGATCAGGCAAATTACGCCCGGATGCTCAAACACAGCGACACAGCAACTTGAATTAAGGGAGGCCCCGCTTATGGATACCCGGAAATTGCCCGTTATCGCGTTGTCCTTGATGGTTGTCGGATTTGCAAACATATCGGTGGCCAATATATCGGCGGCGCAAGAAGCTCAGAAATTGTTCATCGAAGGCGACATCGTGCGCGGCAATACACCCAATGGCGCAACCGGCCCGGTCTGCGTGCTCGCCAATCAGTTCAAGCGCAAGGAGAACGTGGTCTTCCGCATCCGCGTGCGCAACGTGGCGGGCCAGCCGTTGGATGACAAGAACATTAAGAGCATTGTGGTCGAGTTGTCGGATGGCCAGAAATTTCCGGCGTCATACCGCAGCCGCCCGCCAGCCAATGTGCGAGCCCGGTTTGGTCTCTCGGAACCCACCGATTATTTCTGGTCGGCGGCCTGGCTGATCCCCCAGGACTACCCGACCGGCTCTCTGAGCTACCAAGTGGTTGCAACCGACATGCAGGGCAACACGCAAAGCTGGACGCCGTTCAAAGACCCGCGGTCGCAGCCATTGGTGATGCCCGGTGAGGTGGAGTACACCAAGTAAAAAACACCGAATGTGAGGGTCGTCACACATATCGCGCGGTGGCGTCAATATAGTGCCGGCACGCGCACCGAGGAGGTGTGAGTATAAACAGGAGACACCATCATGTTCACCAAGACCACCCTCGCATTGGCTTTCGTCCTCGCCACCGCGTCAGGCGCGCTGGCCGCAACGAAGCAGCAAAGTGCGGACCCCCGCAACGATGTGTACGACGCGCGCGGCAACTACATCGGCTCCGATCCGGATGCCAACGTGCGCTTCGAGCTGCGCCGGGACTGGAACCGCCGCGATTAGAGCGTGTCTCGATGAAGTTGCTCCAACCGTCACCCGTGGGTCCATCTTTTTCGCACGACGATGGATTGCCGGGTCAAGATCC
>Ga0126379_10000853_pt1 | contig 17685 bp, 12 predicted proteins | sample PanSoiMetPlot_24_FD_92640 | JGI IMG/M metagenome (GOLD analysis project Ga0126379, IMG submission 92640) | Tropical forest soil microbial communities from Panama - MetaG Plot_24 | ecosystem: Environmental > Terrestrial > Soil > Tropical forest > Bulk soil | place: Panama | collected 2016-02-17
CGGGCGAAGGGAAATGTCTTGCCGCGAGTAGATGCCGCGATCCGTAAGTTGGCCGACCTCTCGCTTGCCATACTGGTACTCGGCCGGAAAAAGATCGCTGCCCACTCGCCACTGGAGCGCGTGAAGGGTGCCGTTCGTCGTTGCTGGTCCGCCCCAGACCAACGGAGATTGGGTCGGGAAATTGAAGGAACCGCCCCGACCGGCGCTCACGGACATCGCGATTGCCTCGCGAGAGCTAAACGCGACGGCGGCGACATACGAGCCCGGCTGCGGAAAGAATTGACCCGTCAATTGCCCGCTGACGCTGGCGAGCTTGGCCGACCGCGCGAGCTCGACCGGCAGGGTGGGATCGGACCGAGTCAAAGCTTGATAGGTGAAGACGAACAGGTGATCCCCGGTCAGGACCGTGATGTCGTACGGGATGTGGACATCCTCGGTGGTGAAGAGACCGGCGGCGCTCGTGGCGGTTGCCTTTCCACCCGCGACAACGGTCGCGCCCGAGAGCGGTTGGCCGAGCGCATCGAGGACCTTTCCGTTGATCGTCCGCGTCTCCGGCCCGCACGCCACCAGTGCGAAAATTCCCCCGAGGCCAACCAGGCTCGCCTGCGTCGGTAGTGATGTTGTCTTCATGGTGTCCCGCCTCCAGCAGCATCTGTGCCAGGGCAAGACGCCTCGGCCGATGGCTGCGCTTTAACGGTAAAGGCGTAAACGGCCATCAAACTGGCTCACGGATTGATCGGTCGTACGTGCCGGGCTACCTGGGACACGCCTGGGACAAGTCCCGGGACATGGCAGCGAGGCGTCCCATCGGTGCGAGGAAGCGCATGGACTCCGCTCGGGACACGGGGGAGCGCGGTGCTGGCGGGGGTGGTGCACAGAGCGTTCTGTGCACTCCCCCGACCCTAGGCCGGGCTTCGGACAGGTCGCGTTCACGTCAAATGCGATCCACCGAGGCTCATAAGCAATCACGCCGTGGAAGCCGTTTCAGGCCGAGGTGCAACGAGCCCCTCGGCAGCTAAGTCCTTACCGTTCAGGGCCGAGCCCTCACTCTGCGCTCAGAATGAACTCCTCAGCTCGGCGCAGCACCGGCTCCCGGCTGCGCTCTGGATGGGAGGCTCAGGTCAGTTCACGACCCAGGTGTCGCCCGCGTGCAGCACTTTTTCGAGGTCGCCTTCGCCTCGGCTGGCCTTGACTGCCGCGTGCTGAGCCTCATCAAGCTCGTGATGAACCGGTCGTGCTACGGCCCGGAACACTCCAATGGGCGCCGGGTACTCGGGCGGATTCAGCTCGCCGAGGAGGTACGACAAGGAGGAGTCCGCCTTTTCGTCCCAAACGAGCAGTTCCTTCTCGGTGATTCCGTTCTGGCCGATCGTCACCACCTCGGGTTTGAACCCGACCAGGCGGATTCCCTTGTTCTTCGCCTTTCCGAAGATCAGCGGCTTGCCGTGCTCGATGCGAAGCTGCATCTCGTCCTTGACCGGCTTCTCGGTGATGTTGAAGAAGGCTCCGTCGTTGAAGACGTTGCAGTTCTGGAAGATCTCGACGAATGCCGATCCCTTGTGCTCGGCCATCCGATGAAGCACGTATTGCAGGTGCACCGGCTCGACGTCGATCGACCGCGCCACGAACGTCGCCCCCGCCCCGAGAGCCAGGTGGATGGGATTGAAAGGAGCATCGATCGAACCGTACGGCGTCGACTTCGCCTTCTTCCCAAGCTCGGACGTCGGCGAGTATTGGCCCTTGGTCAGGCCGTAGATGCGGTTGTTGAAGAGCAAGACCTTCAAGTCGACGTTTCGGCGCAGCATGTGGATGAAGTGATTGCCGCCGATCGACAAGCCGTCGCCGTCGCCGGTCACCACCCAGACTTGAAGATCCGGCCGCGACATTTTGATGCCGGTGGCGATCGCGGGAGCCCGCCCGTGGATGGTGTGGAAGCCGTAGGTGTTCATGTAGTACGGGAATCGGCTCGAGCAGCCGATCCCCGAGACGAAGACGATCTTCTCGCGCGGGATGTGCAGCTCGGGCATGACCTTCTGCACTTGCGCCAGGATCGAGTAGTCGCCGCATCCAGGACACCAGCGAACCTCTTGGTCTGACTGAAAATCCTTTCGCGTCAGCTGTGGAGCGCCGTCCGCGGACTGCTTGCCATCCGCAGCTGGCTTTCCGTTCACCGGAGCTTTCAAATCCATCGCAGTTGCCATCTAGAAATGCTCCTCGATGCGAGAGACGAGCTCGGATACCTTGAACGGCTTGCCTTGGACCTTGTTAATGCCCTTCGCATCCACCAGATAAGTGGCCCTGAGAATCTTCGAGAGTTGTCCGAGGTTCAGCTCGGGAACGACGACCCTCTTGAATCGCTTCAGGATGTCGCCGAGATCGTTCGGCAGCGGGTTCACGTACCGCAGGTGGACGTTGGAAACCGAGCGGCCCTTCGACCGCAGCCGCGCCACCGCCTGGGTGATCGCGCCGAAGGTGGAGCCCCAGCCGACCACCAGCACATCGCCGCTCGGGTCGCCGTTGACCCGCAGCGGCGGGTAGTCCTGTGCGATGCGGGCCACCTTTTCCGCGCGAGTCCGCACCATCTTCTCGTGGTTCGCCGGATCGTATGAAACAGCTCCGGTGAGGAAATGCTTTTCGAGCCCACCCACGCGGTGCTCAAGGCCCGGCGTCCCCGGACGCACCCATTCCCGCGCAAGGGTCTGCGGGTTGCGCTGATAAACGAAGAATTCATTCGGCTCGGTGCGGAATTGCACTTCGATCGGTTTGAGCTCTTGGACGTTGGGGATCAACCAAGGCTCCTGGCCGTTGGCGATGTACCCGTCGCTGAGGAGGAAGATCGGCGTCATGTACTTGAACGCGAGCCTTGCCGCTTCGATGGCCACCTCGAAGCAATCGCTGGGGGTCGACGCCGCGATCACTGGAACCGGGCATTCGCCGTTGCGGCCGTAGATCGCCTGGAGCAGGTCGGCTTGCTCCGTCTTCGTCGGAAGTCCTGTGGAAGGTCCGCCGCGCTGGATGTTGCAGATGACCACCGGCAGCTCCGCCATCACCGCCAGGCCGACGGACTCCTGTTTGAGGGCGACACCTGGCCCGGAGGTGGTGGTCACGCCGAAGTTGCCGCCGAAGGCCGCGCCGATCGCCGAGCACATCGCGGCGATCTCGTCCTCCGCCTGGAAGGTGATGAAGTCGAAGTTCTTGTGGCGGGAAAGCTCGTGGAGGATGTCCGATGCAGGCGTAATCGGATAGCTGCCGAGAAACCCCCGCAGCCCGGAAAGCTTCGTCACCGCCAGCAGCCCCAGGGCCAAAGACTCGTTGCCGGACACGTTGCGATACTTCCCGGGCTTGATCGCCGCCTGGCGAACCTCGTAGCTGTTGGCGAACAACTCCGCGGTCTCGCCGTAGTTGTATCCGGCTTTGAGCGCCTTCTCGTTGCCCTCGGCAATCAGCTGCTTGGTGGCGAACTTGGTCCGCAGAAACCTCAGCGTCGGCTCGGTGGGGCGGTTGTACATCCACAGCATCAGGCCGAGGGCGAACATGTTCTTCGCTCGGCCGACCTCTTTGGTCGACAGACCGCTGTTCTCCAGCGCGAGCGCGGTCAGCTTGGTGATGTCGACCGAATGGACCTTGTAGGCGGCCAGCGAGGCGTCTTCGAGCGGATTGCTGTTGTAGCCGGCCTTCTGCAGATTCTGCTCGTTGAAGGCGCCGGTGTTGACGAGCAGGAATCCGCCCGGAGGCAGATCGCCGAGGTTCGTCTTCAGCGCCGCCGGGTTCATCGCCACCAAGACGTCCGGCTGGTCGCCCGGCGTGTAGACCGTGGAATGCGAGAACTGGATTTGAAAGCCCGACACGCCAGGAAGCGTGCCAGCGGGCGCGCGAATCTCGGCGGGGAAATCGGGGAACGTCTGCAGATCGTTGCCCGCGATGGCGGAAGCTCGGGTGAATTCGGTTCCGGTGAGCTGCATCCCGTCGCCGGAGTCACCGCAGAAGCGAATGGTGACGGTGTCGACCTCCTGACGGGGCTTTTGCCGCGGCGGTGCAGGCGGTACGGCGGTGGACTGCGCTTCCATCGAGTCTCCTGTTTCCTCCGGTGCCGATGGGAGCGATTTCCTCCCTTTGCCGTCGGAGATCCAATCGGATCTTAAGTGCCAACCCGTGCTATCGGCCTTTATTCATAACCGGAGCGGCACCCGATCGGCCACCTATCCCCAACGCTCGCGCGAGGGACTTGCACCTTCTTTCATAGTCCGTCCAGTGGTCGCCCATCAAGGATTTGTCGAGCTGGAATACAAAAGGCTCGGCCTCTTGCGAGACCGAGCCTCAAATCGACGGCCGTTCGACGGTCGCGTCAGAGGGGACGGACGTTCGATGCCTGAAGGCCCTTCGGCCCCTTGGTCACATCGAACTGGACCTTCTGACCTTCAGCGAGGCTGCGGAAGCCCTCCACCTGAATTGCGGTGTGATGACAGAACACATCTTCACCCCCGCCATCCTGAGTAATGAAACCGTAGCCCTTCGCATCGTTAAACCACTTCACAGTACCAGTTGCCATTCTTTGCTTATCCCTCGTGTGGACAGGCGGCAAAAAGCGCCGCCCGGTCTCCTGAGCGCCGACGGCCGGAGGCATTTTCAGTTCTAATGGGCCTCGGTAGGCGCTGTCCAGAACCCGATTGCTTTTTTCGCGCGCCTTCCGAACGCCTGTTCAGACCTCCAGCAAGAGCCGTTCTGGGCTTTCCACACACTCCTTGATGCGGACGAGGAACTGGACCGCCTCGCGGCCGTCGATTAGCCGATGATCGTAGCTCAGCGCGAGGTACATGATCGGCCGGATGACCACTTGTCCGTCTCGCACTACCGGTCGGTCCACCACGTTGTGCATCCCGAGAATTCCGGTCTGCGGCGGGTTGAGAATCGGAGTGGAGAGCATCGATCCGAAGACGCCGCCGTTGGTAATGGTGAAGGTTCCTCCCTGGAGATCCTCGAGCGTCAATCGATCCGAGCGCGCCTTGGCCGCGAGCTCGGCGACCCGCTGCTCGATCTCTCCCATTCCCATCCGATCGGCGTCGCGCAGAACGGGGACGACCAGGCCGCGGCTTCCCGAGACGGCCACCCCGATGTCGTAGTAGTGCTTGAAGACGACTTCGTCCCCGTCGATCTCCGCGTTCACCTCGGGAAAGGCCTTCAGCGCGTCGAGCGCCGCGCGAATGAAGAAGCTCATCAGGCCCAGCTTCACGCCGTACTTGGCCACAAACCGCTCCTGGTAAGCTTTGCGCAGAGCCATCACCTCGCTCATGTCCACCTCGTTGAAGGTGGTGAGAATGGCTGCGTTCGATTGAGCTGCGAGCAGGCGCTCGGCGACGCGCCGGCGCAGAGGGCTCATCTTTACCCGCTCTTCTCGTTCGGTCCGACGCGCCGGCACTTGGGGTACCACCGGTGTCGGCGGGGCAGGGTCGCGAGTGTCCAGTTGTTGAAGCACATCCTCCTTCAGGATGCGCCCGCTCGGCCCGCTGCCTCGGATCTTCGTCGGGTCGAGCGCGTTCTCTTCGACCACCCTGCGGGCGACCGGGGTGAGCGGCGCGACTCGGCCGCCGTCGCCAGAGACGGCGGTGAGCTGCGCTGGGCGCCCGCGCGCAGCGGAAGCCGAAGGCGGCGCGGCTGGGGAGGGTGCCGGCGCGACGGGTGCTGGCCGCGCGGACGTCGCGGATGCGGCTTGCTCAGCGGCGGGCGAGGGTACCGGCGTCAAGCTTCGCATCGGAGCGCTCGGCGTTGCCGCCTGTTGCGGCGTCGGCGCAATGCTTCCGAGCACGTCGCCGACTTTTACCCGGTCACCCTCTTTGTGGGCGATCTGGGCCAGGGAGCCGCCCGCGGGAGCGGGGACGTCCACGGTGACCTTGTCGGTTTCCAACACCACCAGCGGCTCGTCCGCTTTCACCGCCTCGCCGACCTGCTTGTTCCACTTGCTGACCACAGCTTCGACGATCGACTCGCCCAGCTGCGGCACCGTGAGATCAATGGCCATGCCGGTCACCTCGCCTCAGAGCTTCGTCTACGATGAGCTTCTGCTCCAGCAGGTGCGCTTCGTGGAAGCCGGTCGCCGGGCTCGCGCTTTCGACGCGCCCGACGAAGGCGCGGTGAGTCGGTGCCCTCTCTAAACGCTCGAGCAAGTGCTCCAGCCGATTAGAGATGTAGCGCCAGGCGCCCATGTTGCGCGGCTCCTCCTGGACCCAGTAGAGCTCATCGAGATTGGGCATGCTCTTTAGCAGCCCCAAGATTTCTTCGGACGGAAGAGGATAGAGCTGCTCGATTCGCGCGATCCGGATGGCCGGGTCCTTGGTGGCGCTCAGCCCCTGCCGCAAGTCGTAGTAGATTTTGCCGCTGCACAGCAGGAGACGGGAAACGCGGTTGGGGTCGGCTTCATCTGCAATCAACCGGCGGAATGTTCCGGAGGTGAGCTCGCCCAGCGGCGAGGTCACTTCTTGCCGCCTCAGCAGGCTCTTGGGCCACATGATCACCAGCGGTTTTCGCCAGGGGCGAATCACTTGCCTGCGCAGCAGATGGAAGATCTGCGCCGCGGTCGTGGGATAGCAAATCTGCATATTGTCTTCCGCGGACAGCGCCAGAAAGCGCTCGAGGCGAGCGCTGGAGTGCTCGGGCCCTTGTCCTTCGTACCCATGGGGCAAGAAGAGGGCGATTCCGGAGAGGCGTTTCCACTTGTCCTCGGCGGCGGCGATGAACTGATCGATGATCACCTGCGCCTCGTTCGCGAAATCGCCATACTGCGCCTCCCAGGCGATGAGGCCGTCGGGATAATCGAGGCTGTACCCGTACTCGAATCCCAGGCATCCCATCTCTGAAAGCGGGCTGTTGAAGATGAGGCAGTCGGCCTGCACCGGCGAGAGGTTCTGGAACCTGTCGTAGGTTTCGCCCGTCTTCACGTCGTACAGCACTGCGTGCCGATGGCTGAAGGTCCCTCGCTGCGTGTCCTGTCCGCTTAAACGCACGCGGTAGCCTTCGGTCGCCAGAGTTGCATAGGCGAGCCCCTCCGCGGCAGCCCAGTCGAGCGGCTGCTTTCCTTCGGCCATCGACAGCTGCGTTTGGAGGACCCGCGCGATCTTCGGGTGAGGAGAGAAGCCTTCCGGCGGGGTGGAGAGTTTCGTCAACAGCGCCGAAAGGTGCGCCTCGGCGACGCCGGTCTCGACGTCGGGCGCCGAGCCTTCCGGACCGCCGCGATAATTTTTCCACAGCCCCTCGAGAAAACTCGGCTCGCGCAGCTGGCTCTCCTTTCGCGCTTTCGCGTACGCCTCCTGAAACTCGTTCCAGCACTGCTGCTGGATCGCCTCCGCGTCCTCGGGGGAAATCCGGCCCCGCCGGATCAGCTCGTCCACGTAGAGCTGCCGCACCGTCGGATGCGCGCGAATCAATTCGTACATCTTCGGTTGAGTGAAGGAAGGCTCGTCGCCTTCATTGTGTCCGTACCTGCGGAAGCACACCAGATCCACCACTACGTCGCTGTGGAACGTCTGGCGATACTCAGTCGCAAGCCGCATCACGTGGACGCATGCTTCCGGATCATCACCGTTGACGTGAAAGATGGGGATGCTGAGCATCCGCGCGACCGCGGTGCAGTAGATCGAGCTGTACAGCTCTTGCGGCTCGGTGGTGAAGCCGATCTGGTTGTTGAGGATGAGATGAACCGTGCCGCCGATTCGATAGTCGGGGAGATCTGCCAGGTTGAGCGTCTCGGCCACGACTCCCTGCCCGGCAAAGGACGCATCCCCGTGAATGACGAACGCGACGCCCCGCGTCCGCGACTCGTCCTCGGCTCGGTCCTGCTTCGCACGCACCCGCCCGGCGACGACCGGGTCGACTGCCTCGAGGTGGCTCGGGTTGAAGGCGAGGCTCAGGTGAATTTTTTGCCCCGCCTGGGTGAGATGGTCCGAAGAGAAGCCCAGGTGGTACTTGACGTCGCCGCGATTGAGATACGCGCTTGGATCTTTTGGCCCTTCGAACTCGCTGAAGATCTCGCTCCGCGATTTGCCGAGCACGTTGGCGAGCACGTTCAGCCGGCCGCGGTGAGCCATGCCGATCACCACCTCGTGCACGTCGAGCGCCCCCGCCCGTTCGAGGAAGCTGTCGAACATCGGAATAAGGCTCTCCCCGCCATCCAAGCTGAAGCGCTTCGCGCCCACGTACTTGGTATGGAGAAAGTTCTCGAAGGTGATGGCGTAGGACAGCTTGCAGAGGATCCACCGCTGCTCCTTTGGCGAGGGATCGATGCGGTTCTCCGAGTGCTCCATCCGATTGAGCAGCCAACGCCTGCGCCTGCTGTCCGGCACGTGCATGAACTCGACGCCGACGTGGTCGCAGTAGGTCCGCCGCAGTCGCGCCAGGAGATCGCGAAGCCGGACCTGCTTTTCCTCGAAGACGCCGTTGGAATCTACCCACTGCTCAAGCTCCGCCTCGGAGAAGTGGCTCGAGCTCACCATGCCCAGGTCGGCGATGTGCTCCAGCACGGGCCGCGGCCGGCCCAGGGGATCCAACTGCGCGAGCAGGTGCCCGCGGAGCCGGAACGCGTAGATGGTCTGGTCGACCCGAGCCTGCAGACCCATTCCCTCGACGGACGGCGGCGGGGCCGCCAAGGGCCGCAGTAGCGCCTCCGCGGTCTTGCCGTTGGTGACCAAGGGCCTGCCCTCGCGGCCGTACCTTTCGAAAAGGGCGCGCCAACTCGGATCGACCGAGGACGGGTCTTCTAAGAAGCGCGCGTAGAGGCCCTCGATGAAATCGATGTTCGAGCCGGAAAGGAAGGAGTCCTGCACATTCGACATAACAGTGTTTACTTAATGCTTTCTGGCGCCAAAAGCTCCCAGCGCCAAGTCGCGGATGTGTTCAACGCCCTGCAAGCGCCGGCTTGACACCAGGCGTCCGCCGTTGAATCAAAGAGTGTCGCGGGCGGCAGACGGTTCTCAAATAGCGATTCGGCCCAGGGATGGTAAACCGCTCCTGCCAGAGGTACACGGGGGAGGCATAGGTTCCGTGCTGCTAAAGGGTAAGAAACTTCTCATCACCGGCGTGCTCACGCCGCAGTCGATCGCCTTTGCAATCGCCGAGTTGGCTCAGCGCGAAGGGGCCGAGATCGTGCTCACCAGCTTTGGGCGCGGCATGTCCTTGACCGAGCGCAGCGCCCGGCGCCTGGATCCAGCCCCGGACGTGCTCGAGCTGGACGTCACCAACTCCACGCACTTCCCAGCGCTCACGCGTTCGCTCCAAAAGCGCTGGGGCAAGGTCGATGGGGCGCTGCACGCGATTGCGTACGCGCCGGAGGATGCGCTCGGTGGCAATTTTCTGAAGACGCCTTGGGAAAGCGTTCAAACCGCGTTCCGCATTTCCACTTTCAGCCTCAAGGAGCTGGCGGTGGCGATGATCCCGTTGATGCCTCAGGGCGGCTCCATCCTCACGCTCGACTTCGACAACCGCACCGCGTGGCCGACGTACGATTGGATGGGCGTCTGCAAAGCGGGCCTCGAGGCCACGGTGCGCTACCTGGCGCGCGACTTGGGCCCAAAGAACATCCGCGTCAATGCGCTGGCGGCGGGGCCGCTGGCGACGATGGCGGCGAAGAGCATCCCCGGCTTCAAGACGCTGGAGAGGATTTGGGGGATGCAAGCACCCCTGGGATGGGGGGCCAAGGACCATCACTCGATGGTCGCGATGTCGGCGTGCGCGCTGCTCTCGGATTGGTTTCCCGCGACGACTGGCGAGATGGTCCACGCCGACGGCGGCTACCACGCGGTCGGCGCGGCGCCGGTGGACATCGAAGCCGAGCTAAGGGAAGAGGACGCGGCGAAGAAGCCGTAGGGCAGCGCTCGGTGGGTTCTGTCAACGCTCCATCCCTCGGCCGCAAACGCGCTCGAGCCGGCCAGAAGGAAAGCCAGCGCGAATGCGCGGCTCACTTCTTGTAGCGAATGTCGAGGCTGTCTCCCGAGACGCCCACCTGGGCAGTGCCGCCGTTTTGCAGATCGCCGAACAGGAGCGCCTCGGCCAGCGGCTTTTTGATCGACTGATCGATGAGGCGCGCCATCGGACGGGCCCCGAACGCGGCATCGTACCCGTGCTTGGCGAGCCACTCCTTCGCCTCCGGACTCAGCACGAGAGTCACGCGCTTGTCGTCCAGCTGCTTCTGCAGCAGGCCAACTTCCTTGTCCACGACTTTCAAGATGACCTCGGTCGTCAGACCGGAGAAGGCGATCCAGGCGTCGAGGCGATTTCGGAACTCGGGCGTGAAGGTCCGCTCGATCACGCGCTTGGCTTTGCTTCCGTCGATGCTCGACTTCGAGTCGCCAAACCCCATCACCTTTTCGCTCATCTCCTGCGCGCCGGCGTTGGTGGTCAGGATCAGCACCACGTTGCGAAAATCCGCCTTACGCCCGTTGTTGTCGGTCAGCGTCGCGTGATCCATCACCTGCAAGAGGATGTTGAACAGGTCCGGATGGGCCTTCTCGATCTCGTCGAGGACCACGACGGCGTATGGGTTTTTGCGAACCGCATCGGTCAGCAGCCCGCCCTGCTCGAAGCCAATGTACCCCGGCGGGGCGCCGATCAGCCGCGAGACAGTGTGCTTCTCGGAGTACTCGCTCATGTCGTAGCGCAAGAATTCGACGCCCAAGACGCGCGCGAGCTGCTTGGCCAGCTCGGTCTTGCCCACGCCGGTAGGGCCGGAGAAGAGGAACGAGCCGATCGGTTTCTCGGCGGTGCGCAGACCCGACCGCGACAGCTTGATCGCCGCGGTCAGCTCGGAGATCGCCTTGTCCTGGCCGAAGATGACGGCTTTCAGCTCGGACTCCAGTCGCCCCAGCTGCATCCGGTCGGAGGCCGAGACGGTCTTCTGGGGAATCTTCGCCATCTTGCTGATGATCACTTCGACGTCGTGGGTGCTCACCTGGCCGGTGCGCTCGCTCGGCGACCGGAGCCGGTCCGCCGCCCCCGCCTCGTCGATCACGTCGATGGCCTTGTCCGGCAGAAACTTCTCGTTGATGTGCTTTGCCGAAAGCTCCGCCGCGGCGCGGATCGCCTCCGGCGCGTATTTGACTTGATGGTGCTCCTCGTAGCTGGGCTTGAGGCCTTCGAGGATTTGCACCGTCTCCTCGACGGTGGGCTCGCCGATCTCGATCTTCTGGAACCGGCGCGAGAGCGCTCGATCCCGCTCGAAGGCTCCCTTGAAATCCTGGTAGGTGGTGGAGCCGATGCAGCGCAGCCGGCCGGAAGCGAGCGCAGGCTTGAGGAGGTTGGAGGCATCCATCGAGCCGCTGTTTGTCGCGCCCGCTCCGACGATGGTGTGGATCTCGTCGATGAACAGGATGGCGTTGGGATGCTTGATGAGCGCTTTGAGCACTCCCTTCAGCCGCTCCTCGAACTGCCCGCGGAATTTGGTGCCCGCGAGCAGCGCGCCCATGTCCAGCGAATAGATCGTCGCGCCTTTCAGGGCATCGGGAACCTTGCCCTGGTGAATCCTCAAAGCGAGACCCTCCGCCATCGCGGTCTTGCCCACGCCCGTCTCGCCGACGTAGAGCGGATTGTTCTTCCGGCGGCGGCAAAGGACCTGCACGGTCCGTTCCAGCTCCAGGGCGCGGCCGATCAGCGGGTCGATCCGCCCTTCTCGCGCTTCGACGTTGAGGTTGGTCGCGTACGCTTCGAGCGGGTCGCCCTGCATCGCCCCGCCTTCTTCGTCGTCCTGCGCCCCCTCGCCTGGGCTGAAACCCTCCTTGGGAACGCCGTGCGACACGTAGTTGAGGACGTCGAGCCGGCTGACCCCCTCCTGCTGCAGCAGGTAGAGAGCGTGCGATTCTTCCTCGCGGAAGATCGCCACCAGCACGTCGCCGCCGTCGATGATCTTTTGCTCAGCCGAAAGCGCGTGGATGGCGGCGCGCTGCAGCACGCGCTCCACGCCGATCGTCTGCTGCGGATCGGCTTCCACGCCGGCGGGAAGCCGCTCGACCGTCTGCTCTAAGAATTCCTCCAGGCGCTTCTGGAGCCGGCGCAGGTTCGCACCGCACGCGGTGAGCACCTGTCGCGTCTTGGAGTCCTTGAGCAGCGCTAAAAGCAAGTGCTCGAGCGTGAGGTACTCGTGGTGCATTCGCTTGGCCTCTGCGAGCGCCAGTCGAAAGCTCGCCTGCAACTCCTTGGCTATCAACGGCCCGGCCACGTCAGATGTCCTCCGGTTCCATCGAAAGCCTTAACGGAAATTCATTCGCCTGCGCAAGTTGCTCCACGGTCTTAATCTTCGTTTCTGCCACCTCATAAGTATAGACGCCAGCCACGCCGACGCCGTTGTAATGTACGTGAAGCATGATCTGCACTGCTTCCGTCTCTGGCCGGTGAAAGACTTCCTTGAGGACCGCCACCACGAACTCCCGAGTCGTATAGTTGTCGTTGTGCAGCAGGACCTTGTACAGACGGGGCTTCTGCAGCTTTTTTTCAGTCCGGGTCTCGGTGACAACCTCGGAATCGGGCTCGGGTTTCCTGGCCATCGAGACTAAAAATACGCTTCTCTCGTCCTCAAGGCGACTTGAACCCCGTCTCCGCGCGCCAGGCCGGCAGGCCTTTTTCTATCGCGGCGCGCTCGTGCGACAGAAAGGCCCGCACCGCCTTGTCCAGGGCCGGGTGGAAAATCCAATGGGCGCTGTAGGTGAGGCTCGGCTCAAACCCGCGGACCAGCTTGTGCTCGCCTCCGGCGCCGGGCTCGAAGCGGCGCGTTCCGCGCCGGATGCACTCCTCGATCGAATGGTAGAGGCAGACATTGAAGTGAAGGAAGGGATGCTCTTCGAAGCAGCCCCAGTAGCGGCCGTAGACGACCGCGGGCGAAGCCAGGTTGAAAGCTCCAGCGACCAGGCGACCGGCGCGGCGGGCCTCCACCAGCTCGACCCGGTCGCGAAACCCGGACAGAATGCGCCGGAAGAACGAGGACCGAAGATTTCGATGTCCCCAGACGTGCTTGTCGATCGTGGTGGAATAGAGCTTGAACACCTGATCTGGGTCGGCGCTCGCCAGCTCGTCGCCCCGTAGCGTCCGAATCGCGATGCCCTGCTGCTGCGGGGCGCGCCGCTCCCGGCGAAGCTGATTGCGCCGCTTCGAGTTGAACCGTGCGAGGTAGTCCTCGTAGGAGGAGTAGCCCTGGTTGATCCAGTGGTACTGGACGCCGAGTCGAGTGCAAAAGCCCAGCGCCTCGAGCGCGGCGCACTCCTCACGCGTGGGAAAGAGCACGTGGACGGACGAGAGGTCTTCCGATCGCGCGTACTCCAGCGCTGCGACCGCGAGCTCGCGCGTCCGCGCGGCCCGGTCCTCGCCCGGAGCAACCAAAACCCGCCGAGACGATGCCGGCGTCATCGGAACGGCGAGTATGAGCTTGGGGTAGTAGCGCAGCCCGACGCGCTCAGCCGCGCTCGCCCAGGACCAGTCGAAGACGAACTCCCCATGGCTGTGGTCTTTAAGGTAGGCCGGCGCGGCGGCTACCAGCTTCGAGCCGCGCCAGAGCGTCAGGTGGCGGGGGTGCCAGCCGCTGGATGGCGAAACGCTGGCGCTCTCCTCCAGCGCTGCCAGCCAACGCCACTCCAGGAACGGGATGCTTTCTTCGTCGAGCAGCGCGTCCCAGGCATCGCCGGGAATGTCGGAGATCGACGCGTGAATGCGCAGCTGAACCGGCAATGGAGCGGACATGGAGCAGTCCCGATTCGTGGTAAGCCTATAACGGAATGGCCGAGTCTCCGCCGAAGTCGATTCCGATCTTTTCATCGATCGACCGGGGCGAGGCGCCGGAATTGCTCAAGCTGCTCCACCCAGCGCCGCTGGAAGCCGGCCAAGTCCTTTTCCGCGAGAAGACGCCCGGCGGCGCGATGTGGATTTTGGGCGACGGGGCCGAGGTGTCGATTTCCGCGACCCCGCCCGGGGCGAAGCGGCCGGTGGTGATCGCCCGGGCGCGCCAAGGCGAAACGGTCGGGGAGATGGCTCTCATCGACGAAGGGCCTCGGTCCGCCACCGCGGTGGTTACCCGCGCCGGACCGTCCCATCGCATCGAGGCCGCCGACTTCAAGGCGCTGCGCAGCTCATTCCAACCGGTCGCCTACAAGATTCTCCGGCAGATCTGCAAAGAGCTCTGCTCGCGACTGCGCGCTACCTCGGAGCGCATCGCGCCCTCTTCCGGGCAGCCGGCCGCTGCGTCGGGTTTGGTGGTGGCGCAAAGGCACCCCACCGGAGCGGAGATCGAAGAGTTCGCGCCTTTCCGATCGCTGCCGCATTTGGTGAAGCTCGCCCTGTCCCAGAAGCTTTGGCCGGTCCACACCGATTTCGACGAGCCGGTTTTCTCGGAGGGCGACGAAGGTGACTCGGCTTATTTTCTGGTCAGCGGCGACGTGTCGGTGGTGCGCAACGGCCAGGCGCTTGCCACGCTTCAACCGGGAGCGATGTTCGGCCTCATCTCCGTCATCGATCAGGGAAGGCGCTCGGCAAGCTGCGTGACGAACGGTCCGGCCCGGCTCCTGCGATTGTCCAAGGCCGATTTCGATTCCCTCTTCTCGTCCGGGAACCGCTTCGCATTCCAAATCGTCGAGCTTGCCTCCCGCCAGTTGGTTGCGCACCTGCGGGCCGCCAATGAGATGGTGCGCAGCCGCCGCCAGCCAGCCGCCGCCGACGATGATTTCGGGCTGTCCGAAGCCGGGTCTTCAGAGCTGGAAATCGTCCCGCTCGAGCTGGACCTCGAAATGGAGCTGGCGCCCCGCCGAGCCACGCGCTCGTAACGCTGTGGTTTGGGCGATGGCGTTGACTTTCACCGCCCGACCCTTATCAGCTAGGGGTGTAGTTTCTGAGGAGAGCGCCATGTCCGTGAATATCCAGCTTGAGTGGACGCCGAATCCGAACACGCTCAAGTACGTCGTCGACCAGCAGCTGATTCCGTCCGGCGCGGTCGCGTTCAAGAGCCGCCAGAGCGCGGAAGGCAGATCGCCGCTCGCCCACAAGCTGCTCGGGATCGAGGGAGTCTCGGCGGTGATGCTGGGTACGAATTTCGTCACCATCAGCAAGGGTGAAGCGGGCGAGTGGGATGCGATGAACGACGAAGTGATGGCGACGCTCGAAAAGCACCTTTCCGCGGGCGAGCCGGTGACCATCGGCGAGCTGAGCTCAGGTCACACGAGCCAGACCGAGACCGAAATCGAGCGACAGATCCGCGACATTCTCGATGAGGAAATTCGGCCGGCGGTGATGAACGACGGCGGCGACATCACCCTCGATCGCTTCGAAAACGGCATCGTGTACCTGCACATGCGCGGCTCGTGCAGCGGCTGTCCTTCCTCGCTGATGACTCTCAAGATGGGCATCGAGGAGCGCCTGCGCGCCAGCATTCCAGAAGTCGACGAGGTGGTGCCGGTCTGAGGCGGAAGGTCAAAGCCGTCGACGTCCGCCGCGAGCTGCTTCCCAATCAGTCGCCCGAGCTTCTGCGCGAGCTTCACCTTTTAACTCGCGGCGGCGATCTGAACGCGGACGCCCTGCGCAAGCTCAAGCAAGTCAATCACCTGGTGTCCCTGCTCCAGCCCGCGCTGGAGGATGTCTGGGCTCGCCACGCTTCGCCGGTCGTCGTCGATGCGGGCAGCGGCAACGCGTACCTCGGCTTCGTTCTCTACGAGCTGTTCTTGAAGAACTCTGAGAAAGGCCAGCTGCTGTCGATCGACAGCAGCGAGGAGCTGACCGCGCGGGCGAAGGAGCGCGCCCAGCGGCTTGGATTCGAACGAATGGCCTTCCAGACGGCAAATCTCACCCAGGCCAAGCTACCGGAGCGGATCCATCTTCTCGTCGCTTTGCACGCCTGCGACACCGCGACCGACGATGCGCTGAGCCTCGCAGTCCGGCGGAATGCGGACCATGTAGCGCTGGTCCCGTGCTGCCAGGCGGAGGTCGCCGAGCAGCTCAAGCGCAGCAAAGGGCAGTCGGCCTCGATGCGAGCGCTGTTCGAGCATCCCTGGCACCGTCGCGAGTTCGGCTCGCACTTGACCAACGTGATTCGCGCGTTGGCGCTGGAGAGCTTCGGATACCAGGTCACCGTCACCGAGCTCACCGGCTGGGAGCACTCGCTGAAAAACGAGCTCATTCTCGGGCGAAGGGTGCACAGGGAGAACCCCAGCGCTCGGGCGAAGCTCCAGGCGCTGCTCGCCGAGACCGGCGTAAGTCCCGGGCTGGTACAGTCGCTCTCACTTTGAGTTCGGCTTTCCCAGGCTGATGCGGACGCTCGCCCTCTGAGACTGCCGCTGCAAGGCCGGTACCGCGCGCCCCTCTCGAATGGATGTTGAAGATCGGTCGCGAACGGCCTAAGTCCGACGCGCCGATGAAGTCCAAGTTTGCATTCGCGGCCTTGTTTCTGCTCGCGCTCGCCGCGGTCTTGACCGTGCTGGATCGGCTTGGCTGGGTCAGCATTTCGCCGAGCGTGCGGGCGGCAGCTCGCTGGTTGGCGATCAGCGCCTTGGTTGGCTACGCAGTGCTGAAGCGCTCGCTGACGACGTCGATCTTGGTGGGAATGCTGGTCGGCGCCGAGATTGGCCACGACTGGCCCGCGGTGGCGATCAACTTGAGGGTGCTGAGCCAGATCTTCCTGCGGTTGATCAAGACCATCGTCGCGCCTTTGCTCTTCGCCACGCTCGTGGTGGGGATCGCCGGGCACGCCGACCTGAAGAAGGTCGGTCGGATGGGGATCAAGGCGCTGATCTACTTCGAGATCGTCACCACCATCGCACTGTTCATCGGCCTGGCCGCGATCAACCTGAGCAAGGCCGGCGTCGGCATTCGGCTTCCCCCGGTGCGCGGCGATCAATTGCCGGGGGCGAAGCAGACCGCGACCGACGTCATCCTGCACGTCTTCCCGGAGAACATCGCGAAGTCCATTGCCGAGGGACAACTGCTTCAAATCGTGGTGTTCAGCATCATCTTCGGAATCGCGCTGGCGCTGATCAACGAGCAGAAGCGGCAGCCGATGCTTCGATTGGCAGAATCCCTCGCCGAGACGATGTTCAAGTTCACCAACATCGTGATGTTGTTTGCGCCGATCGGCGTGGGCGCCGCGATCGCGTACACCGTTGGGCACATGGGGCTGGGGATCCTGGTCAATCTCTTCCAGCTTCTCGCTACCCTCTACGTCGCGCTGATCGCATTCCTGGTGCTGGTGCTCGTTCCGGTTGCTCTGGTGTTTCGCATTCCGATCCGAAAGTTCGTCCGCGCGATCGCCGAGCCCGTCTCGATCGCATTTGCCACTACCAGCTCGGAGGCAGCGCTGCCGCGCGCGATGGAGGCGATGGAGGGCTTCGGAGTGCCGAGGCAGATCGTCGCCTTCGTGATGCCTACCGGCTACAGCTTCAATCTCGACGGGACCGCCCTCTACCTGTCGCTTGCCGCCATCTTCGTCGCCCAGGCGGCCGGCATATCGATGAGCTTGGGGCAGCAGCTTCTGATGGTGCTGACGCTGATGCTGACGAGCAAAGGCGTCGCCGGAGTGCCTCGGGCGGCGCTGGTCATCCTGCTGGGCACGGTGGCCTCGTTCAATTTGCCGGTCGAGCCGGTGTTCATCATCTTGGGAATCGACGAGCTGATGGACATGGGCCGCACGTCGATGAACGTGATTGGAAACTGCCTGGCGACTGCGGTCATCGCGCGGAC
>Ga0126379_10000854_pt1 | contig 17681 bp, 15 predicted proteins | sample PanSoiMetPlot_24_FD_92640 | JGI IMG/M metagenome (GOLD analysis project Ga0126379, IMG submission 92640) | Tropical forest soil microbial communities from Panama - MetaG Plot_24 | ecosystem: Environmental > Terrestrial > Soil > Tropical forest > Bulk soil | place: Panama | collected 2016-02-17
TGCCGGCGTTCTCGACGAGCGACCCGTCCGGCCCGCGCAAGTACTGGAAACCGCCGACGCGGGCGGGTTGCGCGCCCTGGGTTCTCAACTCTTTGATCCTGGCCGTCGTCGGGAAGTTCGGCAACGCATCGCTCGAGATCTCAATCACCGTGTTTTCGGGATCTGCGTACATCGGCACAACGTCGAGCTTCATCGCGTGGAACCGCTCGAGGTACGCCCGAGAGTCTGGAGTATTCCAGCCGAAGTGCCAGATGGCACTCTGCGGCTGGGTCGGCGGGGGAGCGTTGACCTTCGTGAACAGCAGGTACGGACCGTTGACCGTCCTGACGGCGATCTCGCCATTGACTGTTGTCTTGACGGAGGTCGTGAAGACCTTCGTGTAGTAGTCTGCGGCGGCCGTGGGGTTCACGGAATTCAGATGTACGTGGTGAAACCGGATGGCGGACTGAGCAAGCGGCGCGCGGATCGGCGCAACCAGCACGCACGCAATCAGAACGCCGACAAACCGCGCAAGGAGTTTCATCGCGAGCTCAGAGCGCCGGCTTGCCGGACGCCGGATGTTCGTCGACCGCGATGCCGTAGAAGCCGCTGTCAGCGTACGTGATCATCACCGCCACTAGATCCATCGCGCCTTTCTTACCGTAAAGCTCCACTACCTTCGCGTACGTCGCCGAGTCCACCTTCTTGTCCGTGAACAGCTGACGGCCGAACCGGATGACGATCGCGTCCTTGTCGTCGATGCCGGTGAGGGCGCCCCGGCGGCGAATGACGTCGAGCACCTTGGCATCGACGCCGTTCTTCAGTGCCGTTGCTTCATGCCCGTTCCATTCGAGGCTGTAATTCGTCTCACGGCACGCGACCATGATGGCCAGCTCGCGCGCATGCGGAGCCAGCGTGCCGGCGACGGCGGCGTTGTGCAGGTCGAACAGCGCCTTGGCAACGGCGGGGTTGTACGCCGCGAACGCGAGCGGACCGCGCAGCACGTCGTCTTTGCCCTTGCCGGGTAGGACATCGAAGGTCTTCTGATCCGCCTCGCTCATGTCCTTGCGCTGGAGATAAGCCAGACGCGCGTGTGAATCGGAATCGAGATCTGATTGCCCGGCGACGAGAGCGGTGGCGAGGACGAGCAGCAGAGAAGTCAGTCGCATGTGTACACTCCTGTAGCGTCCGGCTGGTTAGCCAGACGGATGTTACACGCACAGAATCTATAACACCCGTTCAATGCGTCGATCCGGCACGAGCCAAATGAGGGCAACCAAGGCGTACAGCGCCCACGCGATTCGATGCTGGACGAACGTCGACAAGAGCGCGGCCACGTAGATGACCATCGAGATGTTGCCTTTGAAGTCCCGGCCCACGGCGGCCCTGAGCTTCGAATGCGGTCCCTGCACGTAAATGATGACGTGCACGAGGATAGTGAAAGAAATCGCCGCGCAGAGCAGCACAACACCGTAGATCAGCGTCGGCAACGAATCGTGCGGGTGGTCGCCCATCCAGCTCGTCACAAATGGCACGAGCGACAGCCAGAACAGCAGATGGAGGTTGGCCCAGAGGATCCCGCCGCTCACATGTTCGACGACGTGAAACAGGTGATGGTGGTTGTTCCAGTAGATCCCGAGATACACGAAGCTGAGCACGTACGCGCAAAACGTCGGCCAGACCGTGCGCAATGCCGCCACGTTGCCGCCTTCCGGCATGCGCAGCTCGAGGACCATGATCGTAATGAGGATGGCGATGACGCCGTCGCTGAAGGCTTCCAGCCGCGTCGTGCGCATCATCCACGGACGAGCGTGACGACCCCCCACGTAATCAGCGGGAAGCCCGACGCGTACTCGATCCGAAGGCGGCGCGGCGCGAGTTTTTCGACCAGCACCAGGATGGCGATGCCGGCCATCCAGAACAGGTTCATGACACCAACCGCGAACATTAGCACCATGAGTCCGAAACAGCAGCCGACGCAGAACCCGCCGTGGTGCAGCCCCATCGTGAATGCACCTGCCGTCCCATCCCGCCGCTTCATCGATAGAAACTGCAGCGGCGGCCGGCAATGAGTCAGGCACGCCGACTTCACGGGCAGGCACTGATAGACGCCCACTGCCACCAGAAGCACTCCGGTCAGCACGGTGGAGCGCATCGTCAGGCCGGCGCCGATGAGCGCCGCTCGATGCAGGGCCAGTTGAGCAGCCGCGGCCAGGGCAGCGAACGAGATCCACGCCAGCAGATGCCCACCCACGAATGCAGCGGCCGACGCGCGAGCCAGCTTGTCACCGCGCCGCCGGTACAACTGGAGCATGTGAAGGAGAACTGGCGCCACGGACGGCAGCATCATGCCCACCATCATGACCGCCCACATCCCGAACAGCTCGAGCCAATCGGCCGTACCCCAGTCACGCGTGTCGATTCCCATGGCGGCCATTTGAACGTTTGACGTTCGCGCCGTCATGCTTCCGTCCAACCCGATTAGATACACCCATGCCAGTGCAGAAACAACCGCGACGCATATGGCCGCCAGTGCTCGATCGCGACGTATCGCCTGTTCCAGTGTCGGGATCATGCGGGTGGCGGAATGTAACACAAGATCCCACGTTCCAAGGGTTCCAAGGGTGCCAAGGGTGCCAAGGGTTCGTGGCGCTTAGCGATTTACCGCCCTTCGCTGGCCAACGGCGAGATACAGCAGGAAGCTCAGCGTGAACGTCACGAACCACGCGTAGGTGTAGAGCGAATCGAAAACAGTTGGGCTCGCAACCTGTCCGCCCGGAGTGGTGGCGGCACGGAAGAATCCGGGGACGACGGGGGCGACGGCGATCGCCAGAATCACGACGGCGCGCCAGTTGACGCCGCCTCCGTACGAGTAGGCTCCGTTCATCCGGAACAGATCGGGTAGCGACAGCTGGCGGCGCCGCACGATCCAGTAGTCGGCGATCAGAATGCCGCCGAGCCCTCCCATCAGGCTGCTGTAGCCGACCAGCCAGTTGAAGATGTAGGCCGACGCGTCCGAATAGAGCTTCCACGGAAACATCAGAATGCCGACGACTGCGGTGATCAAGCCGCCGGCGACAAAGCTGATTCTGCGCGGGCTCAGGTTTGAGAAGTCGTTGGCCGGCGACACGATGTTCGCCGCCATATTGGTATGGAGCTGCGCGCAGAGCACGACGACCGCGGCAACCATGATGACCGCAGGCGACCCGATGCGGGCAATGACCTCAACGGGATCCCAGATGGCCATGCCGTACATCACGATCGTGGCGCTTGTTACCGCAACGCCGACGAACGCGAACGCCGTCATCGTGGTCGGCAAGCCGAGGGCCTGTCCCAGCGCCTGTGAGCGCTGACTGCGCGCGTAGCGCGTGAAATCCGGAATGTTCAGGCTGAGTGTGGCCCAATAACCGACGTTTGCCGTCAGCGCGGCGGGGAACAGCGTCCAGAAGTTGGCCCGGCCCTTCTGCAGCTGCGCGGACTGCGCCAGGATGTATCCGAGCCCGCCGGCATGGCTAGCGGCCCAGGTCAGCAGGACAATCGACCCGGTCATCAGCACGGGCGCGACGAGAAGGCTGAGCACCTTGATCGCTTCGATGCCGCGCAGAATGATCGCGACCTCGATGCCCCAGAATATTAGAAAGCCGATCGCCTTGAGCCCAGGCATGGTGGCCAGGGAAGGCGCCGCCGCCGAGACCAGCGCGACGATCGCGAGTCCGCCGATCCAGGTCTGGATGCCGAACCAGCCGCATGCGACGATGGCCCGCAACAGCGCCGGGACGTTCGCGCCTTTCACGCCGAAGCTGGCGCGGCACAACACCGGGAACGAGATTCCGTACTTCGTGCCCGCGTGCGCGTTCAGGATCATTGGCACGAGGACAACGCTGTTGCCGGCGAGAATCGTGACGAGTGCCTGCCACCACGTCATGCCCTGCTGCATGAGGCCGGACGCGAGCGTGTAGGTGGTGATGACGACGCTCATTCCAATCCAGAGCGCGGCGATGTGGTAGGTGGACCACGTGCGCCGGGCGAGCGGTGTCGGCGCGAGATCCGAATTCCAAAGGGGGCTGGCGGAGACGTCCTCGGTCAGCTCGACGAAGTCGCGCTCCGCGTGACTGAGCATAGCGTGCGAGCATGATAGCGCACGACAAAGGGAGTAGACTGGCCGCCAACCTTCGCTCGCGCTCCTCGCGAGCTTCGGCTGGCAGGCAATTCGGGAGGCGTTCGATGAAGACAGCCGCTGGCGCCATCGTCATCACCGTCATCGCTGGCATGTCGGCCCTTGCACAGCGGCCGTCCGACCCGGCGCTGCTTGTGCCGCAGCAGGCGCCGCCGCTCGACTACGCCGCGGTCGCCGACGCGCTCGTGCTTCCCTCCGACGTACCCAGGGGCGCATATGCGGCCGTGGCCTTTGACGCGAAAGGCCACCTCTATGCGCTCAACCGCGGGCCGAAGCCGCTGATGGAGTTCGACGCCGACGGCAAGTTCATCCGCGCGTTCGGCGACGGCCTCTTCGTCCGATCGCACGGCTTGCGGATCGATCGTGAGGGGAACCTCTGGGCCACCGACGTCGGCGGCCATATCGTCGTGAAGCTCAGCCCGCAAGGACAGGTGCTGTTCACGCTGGGAACGAAAGGCCAGGCCGGCGCGTGGGACGAGGCGGCCGGTACGCGCCTGCTGAACCAGCCGAACGACGTCGCGATTGCCGCCAACGGCGATATCTTCGTCGCGCAAGGGCACACGCCTGGCGCGATGGGCGATCCGCGCGTGTTGAAGTTCGACAAGACGGGCAGGTTCATCAAGTCGTGGGGGGGCAAAGGCAAAGAGCCGGGCAAGTTCGAAGTGGCGCACGGCCTCGCGATCGACGCAGGCGGGCGGCTCTGGGTCGCCGATCGCGAGAACCAAAGGATTCAGGTGTTCGATCAGAACGGCACGTTCGTCCGCGAGATGAAGTACGCGGGCCTGCCGTGCTCGTTCGCGATCGGCAGAGACACCGTCTTCATGGTGAACGGTTTTGCCGGTCAGGTCCTCAAGCTGGATTTGGGCGGCAACGTGCTCGCCGCCACGGGGAAGCCGGGCACCGGTCTCGGCGAGTTCGGCGAAGCACACTTCATTGCCGTCAGCCCGACGGGCGAACTCTTCGTCGCGGACAGCGTCAACGGCGCGATGCAGAAGTTCGTGAAGAAGTGATACGACGCTGCGGCAGCAGAATGGGTGCGCTCAGCCCGATGGTTCCTACGTCATGACATTGGCGGCCGGCACGAGACTCGGCCCGTACGAAATCCTCGCGCTGATCGGCGCGGGCGGCATGGGCCAGGTGTTTCGCGCCCGCGACACGCGGCTGGGCCGAGAAGTTGCCATCAAGATCTCCGCCGAACGGTTCAGTGACCGTTTCGCCCGCGAGGCTCATGCCATCGCCGCTCTGAACCATTCCAACGTCTGCACGCTCCATGACGTCGGGCCCGACTACCTGGTCATGGAGCTGGTGGAGGGGCAGGTCCTGAACGAGCGCATCCAGCAGGGCGCCCTCCCGCTGGATGAAACACTCCGGATCGCGAAGCAGATTGCCCAGGCCCTCGAGGCCGCGCACGAGAAAGGCATCGTTCACCGTGATTTGAAGCCCGCCAACATCAAGATCACACCCGACGGCGTGGTGAAGGTGCTCGATTTCGGATTGGCCAAGCTGGCTGATCCGGCAGGGTTCGATGAGAACCCGGAAAACTCGCCCACCCGAAGTCTGGCGCGCGTGACTCACGCCGGCGTGATGATGGGTACGGCTGCGTACATGGCGCCGGAGCAGGCGCGTGGTGGATCCGTGGACCACCGCGCCGACGTGTGGGCCTTCGGTGTGGTGCTCTACGAGATGCTGACCGGCGAGCGGTTGTTCCGAGGCGACACGATTTCGGACACGCTTGCCGCTGTCCTGATCAAGGAGCCCGATTGGCACGCGCTGCCGGCAACGACGCCGCTGCGAATCCGCAAGCTGTTGCGGAGATGCGTGGAGCGGGATCGTCGACAGCGACTGCAGGCCATCGGTGAAGCGCGAATCGCCATCGATGCGCCCGAGGACGAAGTGCAGCCCGCGCCGGCGGCGGACCGAATCGCCGTGCGCAGTCGTGGGCGCTGGTGGGCGGCGATTGCAGTTGTCGCGATCGCCGTGTCGTTCACCGTCGGCTTGCGCCTGAACCTGCCGTCGTCGCCTCCTCCCCTGTGGAGGCCTGTTCGATTCACGACTGACAGCGGTCTCTCAGACTTTGCGGCGCTGTCGCCGGACGGCAAGCTCGTGGCTTACAGCTCCGACCGCGGCCTAAATGGCGAACCGGATCTGTATGTCAAACAAGTCGCCGGCGGCCAGGCGATCCGCTTGACCGCAGACGGGGCAGGCAACACGGCGCCGGACTTCTCTCCCGACGGCAGCAAAATCGTATTTCGATCGAACCGCGACGGCGGCGGCATCTACGAAATTCCCTCGTTCGGCGGAGACGTGCGGTTGCTGGCGAAGGACGGTCTGGATCCGAAGGTCTCACCCGACGGCTCGCAAGTAGCGTATTGGGTTGGCACGCCGGGCGTGGCCTCGGCGGTGCCCGGCAGCGGAACCGTGTGGGTGGTTGCCGCGGCGGGAGGCCAGCCGCAGCGAGTGGGGACAAGCTTCACAGCCGCCCGTTCCCCGATCTGGTCGCCCGACGGGAAGCATTTGCTCGTTCTCGGTTACACGTCGCCGAAGGCGTACGAAGAATCCAGCCTCGACTGGTGGGTCGTGTCGACCACTGGCAGTGACGCGGTGAAGACCGGTGCGTACGATCGCCTGGAAAAGACCGGCATTCAATCGCGCAACCTGAGCGTGAATGGCATCAATCCGACCATCCCAACACCCAACTGCTGGTCGGCGAACTCGGCCATGGTCATGTTTACTGCGATCAGCGGTGACGCTCAGGATCTCTGGGAGATCGGCATCTCACCACGAACTGAAAGGGTGACCGGTGTCGAGACGCGATTGACCACAGGCGCAGGGAACGCCGTCCATGCCTCATGCGCGCCGGGCGGAGCCATTGCGTTCACAAACGTCGACTCCCGAAGGGACGTCTGGTTGCTGCCCGTGGATGTGGATGTGGATCACGCCACCTCCAAGGGCGCACCGGACCGCGTGACGCAGGGGTCGGCCCAGCGCGAGCATGCCTCGCTCTCGGCCAACGGGCGCTACGTGTCATACGCGTCTGATCAGTCGGGACGTCAGAGTGCGTGGGTCCGCGACCTGGTCACGGGCAAGGAATCGATGGTCGCCAGCCTGCCATTTGTCGAACGCTATCCGGTGACGAGCCCCTCCGGTACTCGCGTCGCCTTTTCAGGTCTCCCGACGAACGCGCGGGTCGTGTACGTCTCGGCTCCGGGTGGCACGCCGGAGAAGCTCTGCGATTCGTGCTTGCGCGCGACCGACTGGTCACGGGATGAGAAATCGCTGCTGACGTTCGGAGGCACTCCGTATCAGATCGACCTTCTGGATATCGCGTCACACCGGCGGGCTCCACTCCTGAAGCATGCCAGCGACAATTTGCTCTACGGTCGGTTCTCACCCGACAACCGCTGGATCAGCTTCACGGTTCGGACGGAACCCAATCGCGGTTATATCGCGATCGCGCCATTCAGCGGCCCGAGACTCGTTCCCGAACACGAATGGATCAAGATCACCGACGCGGCGTCTCAGGACTGGGCCAACTGGTCGCCGGACGGCAAGACGCTGTACTTCACGTCCGCCAGAGACGGCCATCAGTGTCTCTGGGCGCAACGCCTGGATGTGGTCTCCGGGCGGCCGGCTGGTGAGCCGTTCGCCCTTCACCATCTGCACGGCCGCATTTCCTATCGGGACAGAGGATGGTCGACAGGCGGCGGGCGCATCGCCATGGTGCTCGATGAGGATGCGGGCAATATCTGGATGATGTCGCGGCCCGCGCAGCGTTAGCCTTCAGCGTGGCGGACACTTGCGCTTCGAGTGCCTCGAGTCGCGCGTGCGTGAATGGCCGTCGCCACATCGCGCGCCGACTGAAACGATCCCTGCATCCAGGCGTTCCAGTGCGTGACGTGATCGCCGGCCAGAAACACCCGGCCCTGCGGCCGGATCAGCGTGGGATAGATCTCCTTGCGTGCCTCCGCTGAAAATGTCGCCCACGATCCGTAGCTCCACGGCACCCGATGCCAGGCCACCGAGAATCCGTTCTCGAACTCCGCGGGGTACTGGGGATGAATGCGGGCGCCCTGCTCGAGGGCGAGAGCCTGACGCTCGGCGGGCGGCCGTTCGCTGAACGGACGCGCCTGCTGACCCTGGATGTAATAGCCGATCAGCACACCTTTCCGTCCGTGGAATCCATGGGAGGGGTAGATGATTTGGGTGATGTCCTGATCGGTGCTTGAATGCCCGCCGTAGATACCGTCGTCCTCCTCCCAAAAGCGGCGTTTGAACTGGAGGCCCATCTTTCCTCCGGAGGCGTAGGGAATCGACGCCACCGCTTTTTGAAACTCCGGCGGAAAATCGGTGTCGAGTGCGGCCAGCAGTGTCAGTGGGATCGCGCAGATGCAGTACTCGGCATGCGCCTCGTGCCTGCGGCCGTCATATTCGTACGCGACCGTCACGCCCGCCTCGTTCTGGCGAATTGTTCGGGCGGCCGCTCGGTAGAGGACTCGGCCTTTGACGCGCTCGACGAGGGCCGCCGTGAGCCGGTCGCTGCCGCCGATCACCTGGAACATGCTGTTCTGATAGTCGTAGTCGGTTTGCAGATACAGGCCGACGCGCGATCGCACGAGCTCTCCGAAGTCGATCGGTTCCGATCGCATGCCCTCGCGATCGCCCGGGCCTGGCTCGGCCGCCCATCCACGCCGCGTCGAGCCGCGGTACTCGGCCTTGTCGTTCAGGGCGCCGGCGCGTCGGAGATACTCGATCAGCGCCTCGGTGTCGTCTTTCGTCAGCGCCACCTCGAGTGATTCCTGCGACAGCGCTTTGCAGAGCAGTTCCGAGATATAGCCGTCGAGATCGGTCCGCGCCTCGCGCGTGCGCACGCGGCGCCCCGTCAGTCCTCCTGGCTTCTGCTGATACAGAAAGGTGCCGTCGCAATGATTGATGAACGGCTCGATGGCGACGCCCAGCTCGCGGCAGTACTCGAGCACGGTTCGATGATGATGCGGAATCCGCATCGCCCCCGGGTTGTAGTAGAGGCCTTCATCGAACGTGCAGACCTGCGACGATCCGGATTCCTCGCTGACTGTGCCTCGCCGCACGGTGAACACGCGCCCGCCGGGACGGGATCGCGCCTCGAGGACCTGACAGGCGTAGCCAAGCTTGCCCAGTTCGTACGCCGCAGTCAGGCCGGCGAGCCCGGCGCCGAGGATCACGACGCGAACACCCGGCACCTGGCCGCGTAGCTCGAACCGCTCTTCCAGTGGGGGAGGCGCCAGCAGACCGAGCGCCGTCATGGCCTCGTGGGCCATCGTCGCGCCGCCGGTGGCGGCAATGCGCTCGAGCAGTTGGCGTCTGGTCAGTTCCACTTCGGCAGACGGCGTCTAGCCTAACGGTCGCCTGCTGGAGCGTCAACGGCGCGACGGCAGAAGTTTACGATCGAGAATCGGCGGCGGAGTAGCCTTCGGCTTGGTAGCCGCCGTGATACCCCTCCGCATCAGGGCGGCGGATCTTCGAGTGCGCGACGACGCGATCGCGCAGCATCCCGCGGAAGTCGTCGAGCGACTTCCAGCCGCGCCGCTCCATTACCGCGGCCATCTCCGACGTCAGCCGCCTGATCACGTTCGGCCCGACGGCGGAGTCGAGCATCGCGGCCGTACACACCTGCACCGTACCGCATCCCAGCAGGAAGTAATTGAGGGCGTGCGCGAACTCGGCGACGCCGCCGATGCCCGAGAAGGCCTTGTCGGGAAATGCCTGCGTCATCTGCGACATCTTCGCCAGCGACAGCGGCAGGATCGCCGGTCCACCCAGCCCGCCGGATGACACGAAGCCGTCGACGTTCATCTCGAACTCGAGCGTCTCGGGATCGACGAGCGGCAGCGACGGGAACGTGTTGGACGACGAAATCGCGTCGGCGCCGGCGAGAAACGCGCCTTTGGCCTCGATCGCGATGTCGGTGGTCGACGGGGTGAGCTTCGCCCATACCGGCACGCGCGCAACCTCCTTGACGGCCTGCGTCACTACTGACAGCAGCTCGGGATCCTTGCCGATGTTCGAGCCCATGTCCTTGCGGTCCATGTGCGGGCACGACAGGTTCAGCTCGACGGCGTCGGCGCCTTCGTTCTGGCAAGCCTCCGCCAGCTCCTGCCAGCGCCGGAGCTCCTCGTCACTGCCCGAACCGGCCATGATCGAGGCCACCAGAATCTTCGAGGGATGGGCTTTCTTAATCCGTCCGAGCTGCGGCACCCACCAGTCGAGCGGCTTGTCGGAGATGAGCTCCCAGTTCCACGACGAGTGAAGCGCCGTCCCGGGACGTTTCTGCATCGAGAGGTGCGGGGAGTCGGGCGTGGCGCGCAGGAACTTCGTCTTGGGGCCGACGACGTTCGCGACGGGATGCAGGCCGATCGTTTTCGTCACGACGCCGCCCCACCCGGCGTCGAACGCCCGCATGATGTTGTTCTCCGACTCTGTCGGCGGCGCCGACGCCAGCAGGAACGGGTTTTCAAACCGTAAGCCGGTGAAGATGGTGGCGAGCATAAGCGCGATTATAAAGGGCTGAGGGCTGAGGGGTGAGAGCTCAGGGCTGAAGCATTAGAGCTGGGGGTTGAGAGCCCTTAGCCATCAGCCCTTAGCGCTCAGCCCTATAATCAGCGCCATGCCGAGAAATGTGATTGGCGGCCTCATCCAGGCCGCGGCGCCGATAACCGATCCATCTGCTCCGATCGAGAAAGTGCGCCAGGCAGCCATTGACGCGCATGTGCCGTTCATCGAAGAAGCCGGCAAGCAGGGCGTGCAGATTCTCGGCCTGCAGGAAGTGTTCAACGGCCCCTACTTCTGCCCGTCGCAGGACGCGCACTGGTACGACATCGCCGAAGCGGTACCTGGACCGACCACGGAGCTGATGGCGAAGTTCGCGAAGCAGTACAAGATGGCGATGATCGTGCCAGTGTACGAACGCGAGCAGGCCGGTGTGTACTACAACAGCGCGGCTGTCTACGATTCGGATGGCACCTACCTCGGCAAGTATCGCAAGAACCACATCCCGCACACGTCGGGTTTCTGGGAGAAGTACTTCTTCAAGCCAGGGAATCTTGGCTATCCGATCTTCAAGACGCGGTTCGCGACGATCGGTGTCTACATTTGCTACGACCGCCACTTTCCGGAAGGCGCGCGGCTGCTCGGCCTGAACGGCGCGGAGATCGTCTTCAACCCGTCGGCGACCGTCGCGGGGCTCTCTCAGTACCTGTGGAAGCTTGAGCAGCCGGCGCACGCGGTGGCGAACGGCTACTTCATGGCGTGCAGCAATCGGGTGGGCACAGAAGCGCCGTGGAACATCGGTCGATTCTATGGCTCGTCGTACTTCGTGGACCCGCGCGGCAACTTTCTCGCGATGGGATCGGAAGACAAGAACGAGCTTGTCGTCGCGACGATGGATCTCGACATGATCGAAGAGGTCCGGCGGGTGTGGCAGTTCTATCGCGATCGGCGGCCGGATTCGTACGGGCCGATGGCGCAACCGATCTAACGGTACGTAGCGTCCGGCTTCAGCCGGACGTCCGCCTAAAGGCGGACGCTACATATGAGCCAGGATCGTTGATGACCTTACTGATCAAGAACGGCACGATCGTTACTGCAACCGACGAGTACACAGGCGACGTGTTCGTCGACCGGGAGAAGATCTCGGCGATCGGGACGGCGCTGCCCATGCAGGCCGATCACGTGATCGATGCGACAGGCAAGTACGTGTTCCCCGGCGGCATCGACGTCCACACGCATCTCGACATGCCGTTCGGCGGCACCACATCAGCCGACGACTTCGAAAGCGGCACGATCGCCGCAGCGCACGGCGGGACGACCACCGTCGTCGACTTCGCGATCCAGTACCGCGGCCAGACCCTGCATCACGCGTGGGACACGTGGATGAAGAAAGCGGAAGGCAAAGCGGCCGTCGACTACGGGTTCCACATGATCATCACGGAGCTGACCGATCAGGTGGAGCAGGAGATGGACGCCCTGGTTCGGCAAGGCGTGACGTCATTCAAGCTGTTCATGGCGTACCCCGGCGTCTTCATGCTCGACGATGCGAGCATCTTCCGGGCGCTGTTACGGACGGGGAAGAACGGCGGCACGATCTGCATGCACGCGGAGAACGGCGGTGTCATCGACGTGCTCGTCAAGAACGCGCTGGCGGAAGGGAAAACCGCGCCGAAATATCACGCGCTGACCCGGCCGGCACGCGCGGAAGCCGAAGCGACACACCGGGCCATCGCTCTGGCCGAAATCGCCGGCGTCCCCATCTACATCGTGCATCTGTCGGCCGCGGAAGCGCTCGAAATGGTGACCGAGGCTCGCGACCGCGGGCTGCCGGCCTACGCGGAGACCTGCCCGCAGTACCTGTTCCTGTCGCACGACAATTACGAGGAACCGGATTTCGACGGCGCGAAGTACGTGATGAGCCCGCCGCTACGCGCGAAGGAAAAGCAGGATCATCTGTGGCGCGGCCTGGCGTTCAACGACCTGCAGGCGATTTCCACCGACCACTGTCCGTTCTGCATGAAGGAACAGAAGGTACTCGGACGGGACGACTTCTCGAAGATCCCCAACGGGGCGCCGGGCATCGAGACTCGCATGAGCCTCGTCTACGATGGCGGCGTACGCACCGGCAAGATCTCGCTCAATCGCTTCGTCGAGCTGACGTCGACGTCTCCCGCCAAGATCTTCGGCCTGTTTCCGCGCAAGGGTACGATCGCGCCCGGGTCGGATGCAGACCTCGTCGTTTTCGATCCAGGGAAAAGGCAGACGCTGTCCGCCAGGACGCTCCACATGCGCGTGGACTACAACCCGTACGAGGGGCGCGAAGTCACCGGCGTGAGCGAGACGGTCATCTCGCGCGGCCGCATCGTCATCGACGGTGGGAAGTTTGTCGGCAAAGCGGGCGCGGGCTCGTTTCTCAAACGCGCCATCCGAAGCTGACAATCACGTGGTCTTCACCAAAGCCCTTCGTGAAGGTGTGCGCCGCGGGAGAATCCGGTGCAGCGTCCGCATCTGGCAGAAGGCGCACGTGAAAGCAGGCGGACGTTATCCCATGGACGACGGATCCATCGTCGTGGACTCGATCGAGCGCATCCGCATGAAGGACATCACGTACGATCTGGCTCGCGAGTCGGGATTTCCGGATGTGAAGAGTCTGCTGGCCGTCGCGAAACATGGTCCGGGCAGAAATGTGTACCTCGTGCGGTTCCACTATCTGGCGCCGGGCGCCTGGGACATTCGAAGCGAGTAGGGCGACCCTTTCAGGGTCGCCGGAGATTATGACCAGCGACGAAATCATCGCGCTTGCGAAGAAGCACACAATTTTTGAGTGGTCGCCTCAAGGGACCTTCGATCCGCTGCCGGTCGCGCGCGCGAAAGGCGTCTACTTCTGGACGCCTGACGGTAAACGCTATCTCGACTTCAACAGCCAGCTGATGTGCGTCAACATCGGCCACGGCGATGAGCGCGTGGTGAAGGCGATTGCCGATCAGGCCTCGCAACTGCTGTATGCGAACCCGTTCCTCGCCACGGAACCGCGAGCGAGACTCGGCGCGAAACTCGCCGAGTTGTGCCCCGGCGACATCGACGTCTTTTTCTTCACGAACGCCGGCGCAGAAGCGAACGAGAACGCGTTCAAGATCGCGAGAGCAGTCACCGGCCGACAGAAGATCCTCGCACGATACCGCTCGTATCATGGCGCGACGGCTGCTGCCATCAACGCGACCGGCGACCCACGGCGCTGGAGCCAGCCGGCGATGGCAGGCGTAGTGCACGTCCTCGATCCGTACCACGGCGTTCAACGGGGCTGGGAGTCGGTCGAGTCGTCGCTGGCGTACCTGGATGAAGTCATCCAGCTCGAAGGTCCGCAGACGATCGCCGCGTTCATCCTCGAACCGGTGACCGGCACGAACGGGATCCTCGTGCCGCCTGACGGCTACTTGCAGGGCGTCCGGGCTCTCTGCGACAAGTACGGGATCCTGATGATCGCTGACGAGGTCATGTCGGGGTTCGGGCGCACGGGAGCGTGGTTCGCGGTGAATCACTGGAAGGTGGTGCCGGACATCATCACGATGGCGAAAGGACTCACGAGTGCGTATGTTCAGCTCGGCGCCGTCGGCATGACACGGAAGATCGCGGAGCACTTCACGAGCTCGCCGTTTCCGAGCGGGCTCACGTACAACAGCCACACGCTCGGCTGCGCGACGGCGCTTGCGGCCATTCGTGTGATCGAAGAGGACGGCCTCGTCGAGCGGGCGCGCAAGACCGGATACCTCATGGCCGATCTCCTGACCGACCTGGCTGCGCGCCATCCATCCGTCGGGGCCGTCCGATCGATCGGCCTCTTCGGAATTGTCGAGCTCGTGCGCAATCGCCAGACCAGGGAGCCGATGGCGCCGTTTAACGGCACCTCGTCGGAGATGGCCACCCTCTCGAAGTTCTTCCGCGACGAGGGACTCTACACGATCGTGCGCTGGAACTACTTCTTCACGAACCCGCCGCTGCCGATCTCGGAAGCCGAGCTGCGCGAGGGCTACGCGATCATCGACCGCGCGCTCGACATCGCGGACCGCGCGGTGATGTAGGACCGCGCGGTCCTGTAGTGCAGGCCTTCAGGCCTGCCATGCGGCCTCGAAGGCAGACCTATAGGTCTGCACTACGACTGTGACTAAGCCAGACAGCTGGTTCCAGCGTCCAAACGCTCAACAAGGGAGGACGCATGCGTATTTACGTCGCCGCTGGTCTCGTGATGGCCGCTGTTTTCGTCGCCGGATTCCTGGTGCGTGCCCAGGTGCAGGCGCCAAACGCGTCGAATCCCACGGTTCTCTCTGGCGCCGACGTCGGCTTCCGGATCGAGCGCTGGGAGGGGGACACACCGGTCGGACGGTGGGTGGTCCGGAACCGCGGCGCCTGGATCGAGCCTAAAACCAGCGTCGCGACACGTCGCGTGGCCTCGAACTAAGGCCGAACGCCTGTGCCTGGTGTCTAAGTCAGCCGATGCGACGACTCTTCGTGTGCCTGGTGGCCGCCCTCGCTATCTCGTGCGCGCCAAACAGAGTCGTGGTCAATCCCGCCATCGCCGGACGGGCGGTTCTGGCGCAGGCCGACTCAAATCTCCGAGCCGGCTGCTTCGATTGCCTGGCCGACGCGCTCAGACAATACGAGGCGACGCGAGCAATTCCGGCGCTGGCCGCGCAGGCGACGACCGGCGCCGTTCGCGCGGCAGCGCTCCTCGCACTGCGCGAGCGCGAGCTCGGTACAACCGATAGCGGTTACCTGGAAAAGGCGCGCGAGCTGGCCGCGACGATGCCGGCGGTTCAGCGGGACGTCGCGCCGCTGTTCGAGGTCATCGACATCTTTCCATGGCGCGGTGGCGCCGGTCGCTCGGGCCGGCCTGATGCGAGCTTGAGCATCTTCGCGAATCGCGAACAACGAATCGACGCGTTGAGAGACGTCGCCGGACGTGACGAGCTGTCGGCGTACGTGTGGATCGCCTATGCCTGTGGTTCCGGCGCCGGTCTGCTCATGGGCAACGCCGAGATGAAGGCGCCGATTAGCGCCTGGGCCGATCTGCCGCTGCTGGCGTTTCGTCTGGCCATCTGTTCGACGAGCGGCCTCGCTGCGATCGATGCCGTGGTTGCTGAAGAGCCCCGTTACAAGGAAGCGGCGTTCTTCAAGGGCATCAACGCCATCAGTGCACGAAAGCTCGATGAGGCCGATGCTCGGTACCGCGACGCGTATGCGTGGAGGCAGACGTGGCCGGCTGTGACCCTGGCGCTGGCCAACGTCGCGATGACGGCGGAAGACTTTCAGACGGCGCGCGAGTTCTACGACGAGACCTTGACGCTGGCGCCGAATGTCCCGGACGCGCTTCTCGGCAAGCTTCGCGCGAGCACGTTTCTGTCACAGCATGAAGACGCGATGGCAGTGGCCGACGTACTGATCGCAATAGCCCGATACCCCGGCGACGCGCACTACTGGAAGGCCTACAACGAGCTGTCCCTCGAGCGGTACGACGCCGCATGGTTCGACATCGAAGCAGCCGATCGATCCCTCATCAACAGCGACGTTCCGAAGCTGGCCGGCATCATCGCGATCAATCGGCACGAGATCGACGTCGCGTACCAGCGGCTCGAAATCTCGAAGCAGCGCAACCCCAACGACTGCCAGACGCTGTATTACCTGCATCTCGTACTCGCCGACCAGCGCAAGTGGCCTGAGACGATCAGCGGCGCGGTGGCGGCCGCCAGCTGCATCGACGGAGCGGAAGCCGGGCTGCACGCTCAGATCGAAGAGATTCGGAATTCGGATGCGCCCGAAGCACGGAAGACGCGTCAAATCGCGGCGCGCGAGCAGCAAATTGCCTCGGGCATCCGCATGCGGGCGACGTGTTGGTACAACGCGGCGGTCGGGAGCTACAACACGCGCAAGGCCGATGACGCACGCATGTATGCCGCGAAGCTGGATGGGGACGCTCAGTACGGGGAGCGCGCCCGGGATCTCGTGTCCCAGCTCCCGCGCTGATCATCTACGCTCTTGAACCACGAAGACACGAAGCACAGGAAGGCTCACGAAGAACTCTTTGTACGTGAGATCTTCGTGGACCTTCGTGATTCTTCGTTCCTTCGTGGTTAATGGACGACGAGGTTAGCTTGTTATTCGTCTGAAAGCACGAAGTAGAGCGCAACCGGCGCGACGATCAGGAGCGCACCGAGCGCCACGAGGAGCGGGAGCGTGACCGGGGAAGCGAGCTCTGACACTTTCGTCGACGCAATTGACGACACGAACTCGTGCACCGCGGGCCATGCGAACCAGCCGGCAACTGCTGTCACTGCGAGCGCGACCGACGCTGCCACGACGTATACGAACGTGAGCGGGCGGGACGCCTCGCGGATGGCTTCCTGCCGCGCCCGCATCTCGGCCCGCCACCACACCTGACCGGATGAGGGCACGTTCGCGTCCTGCCAGGTTGCGTCATAGTCCTCGCGCATCGCGGAGGCGACCACGAGGACGTCCGTGCAGATCTGACAGGACGCGACGTGATCGACCAGCTCGCGATCGACGCGGTGCGGCCACCGCTTCGATGCGAGGGCGTCCAGGACGTCTGATTCGCGCGGGCACTCGATGATCGTCATGCCCGGCTCCGCGTGAAGGCGCGCACGCCGCCAAGCGCCGCGGCCAGCCGCCGCCGCGCCCGGAACAGCAGGATCTTGATGCTCCCTTTCCGGACACCCAGCGACTCGGCGATCTCCTCGTGCGAGGAGCCCTGCGCGTAGGCGAGCCAGAGCATCTCTCGCTCGCGAGGCTTCAGCGTGGCCATCGCGCGCGCCAGATCCGTCCGGCGCTCGGTATCGCCTGCGAGGTCGGATCGATCCACGAGCGCACCGGGCTCGTTCTCCGACGGCACCGGGACGCTCACGGCATGACGGCCGCGACGGCGGCAATCGTGCGCGAGGTTGGTCGCGATACGGAAGAGGTAATTGCGCCGGTGCGAATCGTTGTCGAA
>Ga0126379_10000860_pt1 | contig 17643 bp, 17 predicted proteins | sample PanSoiMetPlot_24_FD_92640 | JGI IMG/M metagenome (GOLD analysis project Ga0126379, IMG submission 92640) | Tropical forest soil microbial communities from Panama - MetaG Plot_24 | ecosystem: Environmental > Terrestrial > Soil > Tropical forest > Bulk soil | place: Panama | collected 2016-02-17
TCAGCACCGTCGAGGCTCATGACGATGGCGCGGAAAGCCTCGCCACGTTTCTCGAAGTTGGCGAACTGGTCGTAGGAGGCGCAAGCGGGCGAGAGCAGCACAACAGGCTCTTCCGCGGACGAGCGGCCAGCGTCGGCGGTGGCAGTTGCCACGGCTTGGTCGAGCGTGCCGCAATAGATATGCGCCACGGCGCTGCCAAGCTGGCGCGCGAAGGCATCCGCAGCCTCGCCGATCAGGTAGGCGCGCACAATTCGCGGAAAGAATGGTTCAAGCCCCGCCAAGCCCCCCTCCTTGGGCCTGCCGCCAATGATCCAGTAAATGTCAGTAAAGCTTGCCAGCGCCTTACCGGCGGCGTCGGCATTGGTGGCCTTGGAGTCGTTGACGAACAGGACCTTGCCCCTTTTTGCCACCTGCTCCATGCGGTGGGAGAGCCCAGCAAAGCTCTGCAAACCTTGGGAAATGGCCGTGGCCGAAATGCCTTGCGAGCGGGCGAGAGCATAGGCAAAAGCCGCGTTTTGCCAGTTATGGACGCCTCTAAGCGAGCCGATCCCGGCGAGATCGACCTGCGCCAGCTCTTTGCCGTCTTTCACCTCGTGCAATACCCCCTGATCGGCCCAGACGCCGGTCTTCACAGGACGCCCCACCGCGACACGTTTGACGGCGAATGGTCCCTTCAGCGCGTAGGCTATAGCGCGCGAGGGCTTGTCATCGACGCCCACGACTGCGGTCGCTCCAGGGCCGAGCTTGGCAAAGACCTGCGCCTTGATGCCCGCATAGTTCTCAAGCGTGCCGTGTCGATCGAGATGGTCGGGAGTGATGTTGAGAAGCGCGGCGGCATCGGGCGCAACCGAAGCCGCTAGGTCGATCTGAAATGACGAAAGCTCTATCACGTAAGTGAGGTCGGGTGCGAAGGGCTCAAGATCGAGCACCGCCTTGCCGATATTGCCGCCGAGCGCCACGCGCTTTCCGACGGCTTCCAGAAGGTGGGCCGTAAGGGCGGTCGTGGTCGACTTGCCATTGGTACCGGTAATGACCACGACCTTGCCTGGCGCTTTGTGCTTGGCGCGCTCGCGAAAGAACAGCTCGATATCGCCGATCAACTCGACACCTGCGTCGCGCGCCTTCTTCACCGCCCAATGCGGCTCGGGGTGGGTTAGCGGAATACCAGGCGCAAGCACGAAAGCTGCGAAGCGCGACCAACGGAGGGAGGAAAGGTCAGTTAGCACGAGGCCGGCACCTAGCGCCTCAGTCCTGCCTTTCTCCTTGTCGTCCCAGGCAAAGACATTGGCGCCACCGGCCTCGAGAGCGCGCGCCGAGGCGATGCCGCTCAAGCCAAGCCCTAGCACCGCAACGTCGCGGCCTGAGAAGATCGTCACGGGAATCATAAGAGGAGAACTTAGCGTAATTTCAGCGTGGCGAGGCCGGCAAGGGCGAGCACCACGGCGATGATCCAAAACCTGATGACCACGGTCGATTCGGGCCAGCCCTTCTGCTCGAAATGGTGATGCAGAGGAGCCATCCTGAAAACGCGCACGCCAAACAGCTGATATGAGGTGACCTGCACGATCACCGAAGCTGCTTCGAGCACGAACAGCCCGCCGACGATGGCGAGCACCAATTCATGCTTGGTCGCGACGGCGATGGTGCCGATCGCGCCCCCAAGCGCGAGTGACCCGGTATCGCCCATGAAGATGAGCGCTGGCGGCGCATTGAACCAGAGAAAGCCGAGGCCTGCGCCGACTAGCGCACCGCACACCACGGCGAGCTCGCCGGTCCCCTCAACGAAGTGGATCTGCAAGTAGTCGGCGAACACCACGTTGCCGACCAGGTAGGAGATGAAGCCGAACGCGGCTGCGGCGATCATCACCGGCACGATAGCAAGGCCGTCGAGCCCGTCGGTCAGGTTCACCGCGTTCCCCGCGCCCACGATGATGAAGGCGCCGAACGGAATGAAGAACCAGCCGAGATCGATCTCGATAAACTTGAAGAAGGGAATGGCGAGTTCCGTGGAGAGCGGAGCCTCACTGACTTTGGCGATAACTGCGGTGGCGATCAGGGCCGCAGCACCCTCGATAATGACCTTGATGCGGCCGCGAAAGCCTTCGGCCGACTGCTTGGTCACCTTGAGATAGTCGTCGTAAAGGCCGACCGCGCCATACACGAGGGTAAGCAACAGAACGACCCACACATAAGGATTGCGCAGATTGCCCCACAACAGGACTGCGACCGTCACGCCGGACAAGATCATGAGCCCACCCATGGTCGGGGTGCCCTGCTTCAGCAGCAGATGACGCTCCGGGCCCTCTTTCCTGATCGGCTGGCCCTTGCCTTGGCGAATGCGCAAAGACTTAATGATGCGCGGTCCGAACAGGAACACGAACAGAAGCGCGGTGAGCACCGCGCCGCCGCTGCGGAACGTGATGTAGCGGAAGATGTTGAAGATGGGGAGCTCAGGGGTGAACTCGGTCAACCAGTAAAGCATCCCTTTCCCCGTATAAGGCCTGGCTTAGACCGATGCAGTTTCCGCGCCGAAGCGGCGCTTCAGCGCCTCGACAAGCGGGGCCATGCGGCTGCCGAGAGACCCCTTGACCATGATCACGTCCCCCGGCCCTACAGCTTCCACCAGACGCGGAGCAAGCTCCTCGGAGGTCTTGGCGTAAGCGCCACGGCGACTTGTCGGCAGCGCCTGGTAAAGCGATCCCATCAACTCGCCACAAACAAAGACAACATCTACGCCCGCCCCGTCAATGAACTCGGCGAGTCCCTGATGCAGTTTTTGCCCCTCAGGCCCAAGCTCAAGCATGTCGCCAAGCACGGCGACCCGGCGGCAGAACTCCGACCTCGGTGTAAGCCCGAGCGTTGCAAGCGCCGCGCGCATCGAAGCTGGGTTGGCGTTATAGGACTCATCGATGATGGCAATGCGCCGGTCTTTGCTGCCGAGAAGGGTGCGCGCGCCGCGGCCGGCCTGCGCGTGAAGGCCTGAGAGCGCACGCGCGGCAAGATCGAGATCGGCGCCTGCGATCTTCACCGTGGCGAGCACAGCGAGCGAGTTCTGCACGAGGTGGCGACCAGGCGCCCCGAGCGAGTAGCTGGTCGGGGTGCCGAGGATATTGGCATTCACGTTCGAGCCGTCGGGATAAAGCTCCACGTTTACCAGCCGCGCCTCTGCGCCTTCAGCTTCGCCGAAGCCGACGATCGTGGCGCCCGCTTTGAGTGCATGACTTTTGAGTCTCTCGTAGTAAGGGCTGTCGCGGTTGATGATCGCAGTGCCCCCGCGCTCAAGCCCGCGAAAGATTTCAGCCTTAGCGTCGGCGATCTCTTCGACCGAGCGGAAGAAGCCGAGATGCACAGGCGCGACGGTGGTGATAATGGCTATATGCGGCCTGATCAGCTTCGTCAGCGCGTCGATCTCGCCGGCATGATTCATCCCCGCCTCGAACACGCCGAAGCGTGTGTCCTTCGGCATGTTGGCGAGCGATAGAGGCACGCCCCAATGATTGTTGAAGGACTTGACCGAAGCATGCACCGAACCGCTCGGCGCGAGCGTGAGCCTCAGCGCTTCCTTGGTGCCAGTCTTGCCGACGCTGCCGGTGACGGCGATGACTACCGTATGGCGGGCGCGTGCCCGGCCCGCCCTACCGAGGGCGTTCAGCGCTTCAAGGGTGTTGCCGACACGGATGAGCCTTTCCTCATCGCCATGGGGAAAGTTTCGATCAACGACGGCGCAAGCTGCGCCTTGCTCCAAGGCAGCAGCGACGAAGGCGTGCCCATCTCGATTAGGACCTCTGATGGCGACGAAACCCTCGCCCTTGACGAGGCTGCGGGAATCGATGGAGAGGCCCGCGACGGGCGCTTCGACCGCTCCGAGGCATGTGCCGCCGGTGGCGGTGACGATCTCGTCCAAGGTCCAAACCGGCTCAGCCAACCTTAGCCTCCTGTTTCAGAGCAGCTTCGACTGCATCATGATCGCAAAACGGGATCACGGTTGTCCCAATAGTTTGACCGGTCTCGTGGCCCTTGCCGGCAACGAGCAGGACATCGCCGCGTTTGAGTCTTGCAACGGCCTCGGCGATCGCGGTCGCACGGTCTACGATCTCGAGCGCTCCGGCTGCCGCCGCCAAGATCTGGCGGCGAATTTCCGCCGGCTGTTCGCTCCGCGGATTGTCGTCGGTGACGATGGCAAGGTCCGCCTTCTGCACCGCCACGCGTCCCATCTCTGGCCTCTTGCCCTTGTCGCGATCGCCACCGCAGCCGAACACGACGATGAGCCGGTTCTCGACGTAAGGCCGCAAGGCGTCGAGCGCCTTGGCGAGGGCGTCCGGCGTGTGGGCGTAATCGATGAAGATTGGCGCGCCCCCTCTCGCCGTTCCGGCGAGGTCCAGGCGGCCACGCGCCCCGCGCAGCGTTTCGAGCAACGGCAGAGCCGTATCGGCGGTCCCGCCTGTCGCCATGGCGAGGCCAGCGGCGACGAGTGCGTTTGAGGCTTGGAAGGCGCCGACCAGCGGCAAGCGCACTTTGTGCCTCTCGCTAGCATGCTCGACGACCAGGATTTGGCCGAACCCATCGATTTCTGCCGAGACAAGCCGTAGAGTCTTGCCTGAGCGCCCGACCGAGATCAGCTCTAATCCTCGCGCCTTTGACGCGTCGGCAACTTGCAGTCCGGCGTCGCTGTCGACATCGACGACTGCACCGGCGCCTTTCGACAGAAGCTCGGTGAACAGGCGAAGCTTCTGCGCGAAATAATCTTCGACGCTCGCGTGATAGTCCAAATGATCGCGCGTGAGATTAGTGAAGGCGCCAGCGGCAAAGCTGATGCCGTCGACGCGGCGCTGCTGAAGGCCATGGCTCGATGCTTCCATCGCCAGATGCGTAACTCCATCCTTGGCGAGCCGGGCGAGGAGCGCGTGTAGCTCGATCGGGTCCGGCGTGGTGTGCTTAAGGACTTCAGTGCCGCGCGGGCTCACCACGCCGACCGTTCCGAGACTCGCGGCCTTGAAGCCCTCGCCCGTCCAGATCTGGCGCACGAATGACGCCACCGACGTCTTGCCGTTAGTGCCGGTGACGGCGACAGAGGTCTTCGGCTGGAGGCCGAAAAAGCGCGCGGCGATGAGGGCAAGAGCCCTACGCGGATCTCCGTCTTCTATGACCGGCACTGAGGCCGTCGCGGGTGCGCTGCCGTCAGGCGCGAGGATTGCGGCCGCGCCGCGCTGCAGAGCATCAGCGATGAAGCGCGCGCCGTCGGTCTTCACCCCAGGCAGAGCGGCAAACAGATAGCCAGGCTTGACTGCGCGGCTGTCGGCAGCGAGGCCGGTAATGGCCACGCGCGCCGCGCCCGCAGGCAGTTTAGCCTCGAGCCCGATCAGCTCACCGAGTGTCATTTCCGCACCTGAACCCCGAAATGCGGCGCTTCCTTGAGGCCCCAAGCTCTCCGCCAACGCCTTGACATAAGGCGTCTTTTAATAGGAGGCGAGCACCTTCGCGTCAAATTGGCGCTGGTCCTCGGGGAGCCGCGGCGCGACGCCGAGGATCGGGCCGATGCGCTCGATGATCTTGCCGGCGGTAGGAGCGGCGTTGGTGCCTGCCGTCGCCTGATTGCTCGACTCAGGCACGCGCTGCGGCTCGTCGAGCATGACGAGCACGAGATATTCCGGCGCGTCGGTCGGGAAGGTGCAGAGGAAGCTCGTGAGCAACGAGGAGGTCGAGTAATGCCGCCCAACCACCTTCTCGGCCGTCCCGGTCTTGCCGCCGACGCGATAGCCTTCGGCATTGGCGCGCTTGCCGGTCCCCTTCAGCACATTGAGCCGCATCAGCTTCAGCATGGCGGCGCTGGTCCGCGGCTTTAGTACGCGCGTGCCCGCGCTCATTCCCTCATCGCGCGAGCGTGGTAGGAAGGTCGGCGTCACGGCGATGCCGCCATTGACGAGCGGCAGAGTGGCGGTGGCGAGCTGGAGCGGCGTGACCGACAGGCCGTGGCCGAAGGCGATGGTCATGGTGTTCAGCTTCTGCCAGTGAGTGGGGATGATGGGCAGAGCGGTGTCGCCGATCTCCGTCGGCGTACGGCTGAGCAGGCCCAGTCTCTTGAGGAAAGCGCGGTGGCGGTCGATACCCATCTCCAGCGCCATCTTCGCTGCACCGACATTCGAGGAATAGGTGAACACCTCGGGCAGGCTTAAGACCCGATGCTGCCCGTGGAAGTCGCTGATGGTGAAGGACGCGTAGTGGATCGGGCCCGTGGCATCGAAGGTCGAATGCATCGAGGCAAGCCCGTAGTCGAGCACGCCGGCTACGGTAAACACCTTGAACACCGAGCCCATCTCGTAAACTCCGAAGCCGATGCGATTGAGCCGGTCCTTCTCGAGCGCCTGTTCTCTGCGGTTCGGGTCGAAGTCCGGTAGCGAAGACAGCGCAAGCACCTCGCCCGAATGGACATCCATGACGATGCCCGCGGCGGCCTTGGCGTGGTAGGTCGCCATCGCGCGGCTGAGCTCCTCGCGCAACACATGCTGCACGCCGAGGTCGAGAGACAGTGACACGCTCTCGTCAGATGACGGCGAGTCGGGATGGAGCATGGTGAGCTGCGGATTGTCGTCGACGAATTTCTCGATGCCGGCGAGGCCTCTGTTGTCGACATCGACTAGGCCGACCACGTGGCTTGCGGTCGGGCCCATGGGATAGACGCGGCGATATTCCTCGATGAAGTCGAGACCTGGCAGCCCGAGCTCGTAAATCTCCTCCTGCTGCTTGGGTGTGAGCTCGCGCCTGATGCGGACGAATCTCTTCCCGGCCTTGAGCTTCTCGCGGAGCTCTGCGGCGTTCACATCGGGAAGCATGCTCGTTACCTGCTCGACCAGCTCGTCGATGTCGATGACCTTCTGCGGGTCGGCGTAAAGAGTCGCGCCCTTGATGTCGGTGGCAAGCAGCCTTCCGTTGCGGTCGACGATGTCGGGCCGGTGGACGGTCGTCGAGATGTCTCGCAAACTTCCGCCGCCGGGCCCGCTTCCGATGAAGCCGAGCGTCACGAGACGGCCGGCGATCAGCACGAAGGCGAGTGCAAAGCCAAGGCAGGCCAGACGAAAGCGATACCTGCCGCGTGCAAGGTAGGCCCGCTCGGCTCGGGCCTCTGCGGCATTCCATTTGGCGGACTCGGACACGGGATCGCTGAGTCTATTGAGCTGAGGTCTGAACCGGCGTCACGATTTTGGCGGCGGGCCACGGCGCGGCCGTGATGGCCGGCTCCGCCTCCGCCGTCGCGATGGCTGCTCCCGGCTTCACTGCAGGCTGGGTGGCTTGCGCAGTTGCCCTAGGCGACGTCGCCGCGGCCGTGATCTCGAACCGGCTCCGATCGAAATCGCGATCGGACACGGTGTCGACGGTGACGAGCTGGCGGGGCTGAGTCGGAGCGAGCTTCAGATATTTCTGCGCAAGGCGCTCGATGCGCTCGGGCCGATTGAGCAGGCTCCATTCCGCACGCAACACGGCAAGCGCGTCACGCTCCTGGTCGACTTGCTTGCCGAGAGAGACGATCTCCTCGTCGAGGGCGCGAGCTTCGTACTTCACCTGATAGATGACGTAAGCGAGCGCGACTAGGCCGAGGACGAGGCAGACGTTTACGAAACGCAACATTTGGAACTCACGAACTTGACTAACTCACATGCCAAAACTGATCTGCGGGACCCCTAAAGCGACAAGGTCGGGACCATGCGCTGGCGCCGCGGTTCGCTCCGCCGCCCTGAGGCGCGCCGAGCGCGCGCGCGGGTTTCGCCTTATCTCGGATTGATTGGGTTCTATCGGATGCCGGTTAAGAAGCCGGAAGCTCGGCGCAAAGGCAGCGTCGGAAGTCTCGGGCAGATGCCGTGAGCCGCGCGGCGCTGGCGTGCTCCGGCTCGCGAAGAAGCGCTTAGCGATGCGATCCTCGAGCGAATGGAAGGTGACGACTACCAGCCGGCCACCGGCCTTGAGCAACCGCTCTGCGGCGGAAAGACCGCGTGCGAGCTCATCGAGCTCGTCGTTCAGATAAAGACGGAGCGCCTGGAAGGTACGCGTCGCCGGGTGTTTGGCTTCGTCGCGCTTGCGGCCGAGCACGCGCGCGACGATGTCCGACAGCTCTTTCGTCGTTTCGATCGGCGCTTCGGCGCGCCGTGCCACGATAGCTTTGGCAATTGCGCGCGAGCGGCCTTCCTCGCCGAGTTTGCCGATGATCTCGGCGAGTTCTCCGGCGGAGAGTTCGTTGACAATGTCGCTCGCGCTCGGCCCTTCTTTGCCCATGCGCATGTCGAGCGGCCCTTCGTGAATGAAGGAGAAGCCGCGCTCCGGCTCATCGAGCTGCATCGAGGAGACACCGAGATCGAGCGCGACGCCGTCGACGGCTTCGATTCCCTGCCGGTTCACGATCTCGTCCATGGCGCCAAAGCGGCCGGCGACGAGCTTCAGCCGGCCCGGGAACTTCGCAGCAAGCGCGCGACCTGCCGCGACCGCCTCGGGATCGCGATCGATGGCGATGACCTCGCATTCCGCAGCTTCGAGGATGGCTTTGCTGTAACCGCCAGCGCCGAACGTCCCGTCGACGATGATTGCGCCGGACTTCGGCTCAAGCGCGTGAAGCACCTCCGAGAGCATCACGGGAATGTGGCGGGCCGGTCCGCCGACGGCCGCCATATGCGCGCCGCGACCCGCCATCATTCCCGTGCTCCCTCTGGCCCGCCGCTTCCGCGGCGCCCCGCGCCGAGCAACTTGCGAAGATCGCGCACCTTCTGGCGCGCCTCCGCCTGATAGGATTCGAAACGCTTGGGCTCCCACATCTGAAACTTCTCGCCGAGCCCGACGAACGTGATGTGGCTCGTGATGCCGGCATGCTCGCGCAAGCGCTCCGGCAAAGTGGTGCGCCCATCCTGATCGATGGAGAGAACCTCGCTCGAGCCGAATAGAGCGGTCGCGAGCTGGTCCTTCTCGTCTGAATAAGGGACGAGGTCCTCGACCAGCGCGTTGATCTTGTCGACCAGCCGCCGGCCTCCGGCATCGAGCGCAGGCGCATCGAGCGACGGATAGCAGTAGATGCCGTCGAGACCGTCTTTGGCGAGAACTGTGCGGAAAGGAGCCGGGACTGAGACGCGGCCTTTCGTGTCGATCCTATTGGTGAATGTCGACACAAACTGGTCCATCTCCCCCTCATGCACACTCGGACCGACGAGTGACTAACGAGCCTCGAGTGCGAGACGCTCCTCTCAAAGAGCGGTGGGAGAGGCGGCGCAGATCCCCCCGTGGCCTGTAAGGAGCGCGGCCAGCCTCCCCCACTTACTCACCGAACGGGCAGTTATGGGATAACATGGGATTTAATGGGCGTCAATGGAAAGCGGTGGGAGTGAGGCGATCATCAACGGGATAGCGTCGCCAAAGTCCTTCATGCTGCTTTACTTTTGGTTAACCACGTTGATTGCCGCTCTGCGGTGAAGCGGGTTACAACGCGAAGAGACGGGTTGGCGTTTTTGCGCCACTGATTCGCGGGGCACATGAGGAACGCGGGAACCGCCAGCGGCGGCGCCCGTTGTGAGCGCGAGGGATCAAGGACTTTGCGGCGCATGGCGAAAAGGGAGCTAAGTGCGCTCGGCGTCGCCGTGATCGCGTTAGCGCTCGGCTCCTGCGCTCTAACTGCGGGCGAGATGATCGGCGGCCCGTATGCCCGGCTCGGTCCACCAGACGCGCCGGTCAGGCTGCATTATCAAGATGAGGGCAAAGGCCCTCCCCTCCTCCTCATCCACGGCTTCGGCGCGAGCAGCTATACGTGGCGGCATATCGCACCCGCGCTCGCCCGCGATCACAGGGTCATTGCCGTGGACCTCAAGGGCTTTGGTCAGTCGGACAAGCCTTTCGACGAGCGCTACTCCGTGTTCGATCAGGCCGATCTGCTTGCCCAGCTCATCGTCGACAAGAACCTCCACAACCTGACGCTTGTCGGCCATTCTTTTGGCGGCGGCGTCGCCTTGTTGCTCGCGCTCAAAGCCGATCCACGGCTCAACGGACGCATTTCGAAGCTCGTGTTGCTCGATACGATCGCCTATCCGCAGAACGTCCCGGTGTTCTTCCGCCTGCTCGACGTGCCCGTAGTCTCGCAGCTTGGCGTTCGCATGGTGCCGCCAGAGTTCCAGACGCGCGTTGCGCTGAGGATCGCCTATTTCGACGACAGCAAGATCGATCCCGACGAGGTGGAGACCTATGCCGCTCCGCTCAGGACCGCTGCCGGCAAGCACGCCATCATCCACAGCGCGCGGGAGATCGTGCCTGATGACCTGGCCGGCCTGTCCGAGCATTACAACCAAATCAAGCTGCCGACGCTGATCCTGTGGTGCGACCATGACCGCATCGTGCCACTCGGGATCGGCCTCAAGCTCAGGCGCGCGCTGCCGAACTCGACTTTCCGGCTGGTCGAGGATTGCGGGCACATACCGCAAGAGGAGCAGCCTGCGGCCACGCTCCAGCTAATCGAGGCCTTCCTGCAAGGCTGAGGGTTCCGCTTATCTCCCATAGTCAAATCCGATTTGCACTTATTATGCTCCGCAACCGGTGTGCCGCCTCTCGGCGCAAAGCGTTAATCACTCAAGACTCCACGATTTGAGAGAAACATGGACGCAAAGACTGACAAAAGCGCAGGCAAGTGCCCGTTCACGGGCGGCCGCAGCGGATACACGAACCGCGACTGGTGGCCGAACCAGCTCGATATTCAGGTTCTCCATCACAACTCCAATTTGTCCGATCCGATGGGCGAGGCGTTCGACTACGCCGAGGAGTTCAAAACCTTCGACTTGAACGCCATAATTAAGGACCTGCAGGCGTTGATGACGAACTCGCAGGAGTGGTGGCCGGAGACTTCGGCCACTATGCTGGACTGTTCATCCGTATGGCGTGGCACAGCGCGGGCACGTACCGCATCACCGACGGCCGCGGCGGCGCCGGCGCCGGCCAGCAGCATGTTGCGCCATTGAGCAGCTGGCCGGACAACGCGAATCTCGACAAGGCGCGCCGTCTCCTGTGGCCGATCAAGCAGAAATATGGCCGCAAGATTTCCTGGGCCGACCTGATCATTCTCACCGGCAACGTTGCCCTGGAGTCGATGGGCTTCAAGGCCTTCGGTTTTGCGGGCGGCCGCGCCGACGTCTGGGAGCTGACGAGTTGTACTGGGGTCGCGAGGGCACGTGGCTGGGCGACGCGTGGCGCTAAGCGGAGTTTCGAAACTACAGCTTCGCTAGATTGGAGGCCGGCGCGAAGCGATCTCCCTCGCGCCGGCCATATCGTGTCACCAAGCCTGTAAGCCGGGTTCTGTACCGCGCCGTGAAGCGCGGCGATGGCCATTCATCTCGGGCGAGCCTTGCGGCGCGCCTCATGCAACCAACCCGGGCGGCTCATCTGAAAGCCGACTGGAAACGGTCTCCCGCTTCCACGCCGCCCCTATTCGGTCTTGCTCCCGGTGGGGTTTGCCGTGCCGCCTTTGTTACCAAAGACGCGGTGCGCTCTTACCGCACCCTTTCACCCTTACCCTCCTTCGCCAAGGCTACGGAGGGCGGTTTGCTTTCTGTTGCACTGTCCATGGGGTCGCCCCCGCCGGAGGTTATCCGGCACCGTGCTTCCTGGAGCCCGGACTTTCCTCTCCGCCTGCGATACTTCAAGGCGGAACGGCCATCCGGCCTGCTGACAACCGTAATAAGGGGCTTTGGCGAGGTTCCGTCAAGCGCCGAAGGCTTTGATTGCAGGGCATTTCTCCCGGCAGGGTTGCCGGCGCGTAACGGCATTTTGATAGCCTCATTGCCGTACATTCCAATATCCTAGTCGGACCTGCCGCGTCGGCCTTCAGTCCTCCGCGATCAGCCAACGCGGTTGGTCTGACACACAAAAGTACCCCTATGCCCAATCCAGATTTGATCTCACGCTGGCTTACGACTTTTCCCGACTTGACCGAGCTCGAGGAGGCCCATCGCGAGGAGCTGCTTCGTGCCACGCAATTCAACCGGCTGCGTGAAGGCGATATCGCCTACCGCCAAGGCCAGCAGTGCCACGCTTACGTGATGTGCATCGAGGGACAGACGCGGGTGTTCAAGACTTCCGAATCCGGCCGCGAGATTCTGCTCTATCAGGTTGGCCCCGGCGAGACTTGCGTGCTCACGACCTCCTGCCTGATGGCGGGAAGCCCCTTCCCGGCAGAGAGCACCGCGGAGACTGACGTGCTGCACGCAGTGCTACCGGCGAGTGCATTTCACCGGCTGATGGGCGAATCTCCACGCTTCCGCAAATTCGTGCTCGACAATTACGGCGACCTGCTCTCAAGCCTCATCATGCTCGTCGACGAGGTAGCTTTCGCAAGCCTCGACCTCAGGCTCGCCCGGCGGCTCTTGGCCGAGGCCAATGCGCGAGGCGTGGTGGCCAAGACCCACCAGCAGCTCGCACTCGATCTCGGGAGTGTGCGAGAGGTCATCAGCCGCTACCTCGCGGAGTGGGAGCGCATGGGCTGGGTGCACTCCTCGCGCGGCGCGATCGAAGTCACCAACCGCGGGGCTCTCGCGAGCTATGGCGGAGGTGAAGCAGCGTGACGCGGCGGCACGGTCGCAAAGTAACCTGAGTTACAGACAAGCCCCTTCAATGAAGCGTAATAGAAAGCAGAAATCCCAGAGGAACGTCCAAGGAAACTTAGATGACGTCGTACATTCCTATCGGCTGGCCCCTTGCGTCGCTGGCGCGTTCAGCGGCGATTGCAGCGGCACTTTCCGTCGGCCTCACAGCTGAAGCACAGGCTACCGATCAAACGCCGGCGCCAGCAAGTCAGGCGATGAGGCCAGCATCAGCCAAAGGCGAGTTCAACAATTTCTGCACCGAAGGCCTTGCCTCAGGTCAGCTCGCCAAGACCGATTGTTCGGTGAACTGGACGGATAGCGACGGCCGCATCTATTGCTTCTCTTCAGAGGACTCGAAGGCGGCCTTCCTCAAGGACCCGGCCGGCAATCTCCAGAAGGCGCGCGAGTTCCTTGCGTCGAAGCAGGCGTCGGCGGGAAAGGCGACCAAGGAATTCACCGAGGACGACGTCAATAAGCGCGTCCAAGAGGTGATCGCGGAGCGCTCAAAGGACGGAGCCTTCGTGTTCCACGACCCGAAGCTCGATGCTGACCTCAATCTTCTGTTCGAGCAGATCAAGACGGTACGCGGCATGGAGGGCTATGGCTGGTTCGCCAATGTCATCTTCCACGACAAGGATGAGGCCAAGAAGCAATACGCCATCGACTTCTGGTTCAAGCCGGAAAGCGATCAGCTGACGTTAATGGATATCAGAGTGCAGAAGGGACCGAAGCAGGACGGCGACAGCTACTACATGGTCACACGTATGCCGGTCGCCTGGTGGTGGCTGCCGGTGCAGGAGCATCCCGGCGATATGGAGGTGACCCGCGCCTGGCAGGTGATGAGCGCGATCCACAATTACATAGCCACGCATAAGGACGCCAAGGGCGCACTCGAGATCAAGGACGACAAGACCAGCGAAACCCTGCCGCTCGATTTCGTCGAGATCCACCAGCCGGTGCGGCATCTAAAAAAGGATGGCGAATATTTCGTCTGCACGGATTTCAGAAAGCCCGGCAGCAAGGATGAGTATTACGACATCGACTTCTGGGTGAACCAGAAATCCGGCAAACTCGAGGTCGACAACGTCAAGATCCACAAGGTCCCGGTGCAGGAGGACGGCGTTTGGACGCAGCAGCCCCGCTACACCTTCGAGGGCATGGATTTCGACGTCACCAACTGAGCCGCCGTTTGACTCACGCCATCTGCGTCGCACGCCGCGCTTCGAGCAGGCGCGAGAGCGTGTCTCGGGCAGACAGGTCTGCGCGGCCATCCACCCGCGTCGGCCTGAAATGGCGCTGGAAGGCTTCAACCACTTTCTCGAGACCGGTTCCGTAGGTCGAGGTCACCTCGACGCCGTAGCCATACTCAAGAAGCGCTCTTTGCAGCTCGGCGACACTCTCGCCTTCATCGCCAGGGCCTAAGCCTTGGTCGCTTCCGAGCGGCGCCGGTGCAACCCAAAGTCCGATGCCTGCATGGGCAAGACGCTGCCAGTCGAACTTCTCGCCAGGGTCGCGCTTCCGGCCAGGTGCAATGTCCGAGTGGGCGAGCACGCGATCTGGCGGGATGGAATGACGAGACAGAATGTCGAGACAGAGAGCCTCGACTGCCTGCATCTCGAGTCCGGGGAAATCGGGATAGTCGAAGTCATGTCCGGGGTTGTGGATCTCGACGCCGATCGAGCAGGAATTGAGGTCGGTCTCGCCCGCCCAGCGGCTCTGACCGGCGTGCCACGCGCGCTCCGACTCGGCCACGATCTGTGCGATGCGCCCCTCCTCGTCGATCAGGTAGTGAGCCGAGACCTTGGCCTCCTCCCGCGTCAGCCAGTCGAGTGCCGCGTCCGACGACTCCATGCCGGTGTAATGCAGGATGAGCATGTCGGGCGCGCGGCCATTGGCCCGCTGGTCGCGATTTGGCGACGGGCACCAGAGCGTGGCGAGCTTGCTGTCAGGGGCTGCGGTCATTCGTCGTATCGAGAACCACTTTTGTCGTGCCCGCTCTTGGGCCAGGCATCCACGTCTTAGGAACGCATGGTTTGAATTGCAAATTCGCGGATGGCCGGGACAAGCCCTGCCATGACGACAACTAGGTTAGAGAGCGCTAAATCCTGCGCTCTTTGGCGATCTGGTCGTAGGCCTCGTTGATGGCCGCGACCTTCTCGGTGGCGAGCGACACGAACTCCTTGGGCACGCCGCGCGCGATCAGCTTGTCGGGATGATTCTCGGCGATAAGCTTGCGGTATTGGCTCTTCAGCTCCTCGTTGCTGACCGAAGGCTTGACCCCCAACACGTCGTAGGGATTACGCTTGGCGACGATAACGTGGCGCGCCTTGATATAGGCGAACTCGGTGTCGGTCATGCCGAAGCGCTTGGCGACGCCGGCGAGGAATTGTTCTTCCTTGGGATGCAGGTGCTCGTCCGCCTTGGCGATGTGGAACAGGCCGTCAAGCACATCCTCGAGCAGCTTGCGGTTGCCTTTGAACATGGTGGCGAGCTGCTCGGCATAGGCCTCGTATCCGGCCACGTCTTGCTTGGCGAGGTTGAACACGCGGGCGACGTTCTTCATTTCGCCCTCTGGCACTTTGAACACTTCCTTGAAGGCGTTGACCTCGTCCATGGTGACCACGCCGTCAGCCTTGGCCATCTTGGCGCCGAGCGCGATCACGCCAACGGTGAATGCGACCTGGTTCTCGGCAGGCCCGTCCTGTTCCTTGTCGCGATCGATGACGTAGTGGCCAGCGACTCCGCCGAGGAGCGCTCCGATCGGTCCTCCGATCGCGAGCCCCGCGGCTGCACCTGCGAGCTTGCCCCAAATTGACATTTGCGCACCTACTCCCGGCTTGTTGCTTTTCCTAGAGCATAAGGATTTTTGATTGAGGTCGCATGCGAAGAATTGCGCGTCCAGCACCGGCGGTAGTCAAATACCGCGTAAGTTGGCAAGGATCGAGACCTTGGGCTCGTCGACTTCGAGCCCCTCCCTGAGGCGGCGCTCCACATGCCAGGACCGGGCAAAGGTCCAGGCGGCGAGCCACGCCGTTGCGGCGGCGCTGGCGGCGCTTCCGGCATAGATGAAGACTTGGCCAAGGCCGAAATAGTTTGTGGCAGCAAAGATGAAGGCCTCGACAACGATGCCGAAACCGCCGGCCACCACGATGGCAGCGCTGAGCGAGGTAATGAAGACGCTCAGCAGACTGGCGCCATGACGCGGCGGTTCTTTAGGGGTTTCGGTATCCATGCTGCTCACTACGCTAAGGCCTACGGTCGCGACCCTCATAGCGAGCGGAGCAACGTCTTACAAGGGCCCCTGAGCAGGGGCGTCAGGCGAAGATCAGCTTCAGCAGGAAGGCCGCTATGACACCGACCGCCGCATTGATCTCGCGGAAGCCGCCCGCGAACGCCTTCAACACAACATAGGCGATGAAACCAAGCCCGATGCCGGTGGCGATCGAATAAGAGAGCGGCATCAGAAGCCAGGGATGTATTCGGTCGGATCCTCCCATTTGATGGCGCCGAGACTCGCCGCCATCAGGCATGCGACGAAGATGAGCGCGGGCGCCGTCGCATAAGGCGGCACGGTCTGGGCGAGCGGGGCGAGGAATAGGCTCAGCAGAAACAGTGCCGCAACGACGAGCGCGGTGAGGCCCGTCTGGCCTCCCTCCTCGACGCCTGCCGAGCTCTCGATACAGGCCGTCGTGGTGGAGGTGCGGAGGACTGCGCCGAGCATTGCCGCACAGGGCAATCGGGTAGTTGGCGTAAAGCCCCATGATGATAGAGCCCGCCGCGGCCGCAAGGCAGGTCGCTACGAACACCGCGCCGACATCCATGCCCGCTTTCTCAGGATCGCCGGATTGACGAACATGATGTAGGCCATGGTGAGAAAGGTCGCGAGCCTGGCGCGGAGTTCGGTCGCGATGCTCGTGCCCTGCGCCAACAGCACGAAGAATGGTCGAGCGCGTTTTGCGGCGGCGGCGCCTCTTTAGGGGCGGGCTGAGAGATCTGGGCCTTGCGCGGTTTTCGTCCTTGCGGCTTCTGTGTCGGCGCGGCCATTGCCCCTCCTCTTGGGCCTCACCCATCGAGATCACCAGGTGCCTGCCTGCGTGGGCATGACAAGAGCAAGCTGAGGGCTTATCCACAATCCGGCGTGGGTCCCACGCCTCGAAAGGAGCGCCGCATGGCGATTTACGAGCTTGATGGCGTCAAGCCGGAACTACCGGCGGACGGCCTCTACTGGGTCGCCGAGACCGCGGCGGTGATCGGGCGTGTGCGGCTCCATTCCGATGTAAGCATCTGGTACGGATCTGTGCTTCGCGGCGACAATGAGTGGATCGAGATCGGCTCTCGCTCGCAAATTCAGGACAATGCCACCCTTCATACTGACCCCGGTTTTCCACTTACCATCGGTCATGACTGTGTCATCGGCCACAATGTGGTGCTGCATGGCTGCACCATCGGCGATGAGAGCCTGATCGGCATGGGAGCGATTGTTTTGAACGGCGCGCGCATTAGCGCTAACTGCTTAGTTGGCGCCGGTGCGCTGATCACAGAGGGCAAAGAGTTTCCGGACAACTCCGTGATCCTCGGCGCGCCAGCGAAACTCGTGCGCGAGAGCGATGAGAAGGTCAAGGCCATGACCACCCGTGCCGCAGATGTGTATGTGAAGCGCTGGAAGCGCTACGCCGCGGGGCTCACGCGCATTGGATGAGCACAAGCGACAAGTGGCAGTTCTTCATCGACCGGGGCGGCACCTTCACCGATATCGTCGCGCGATCGCCTGACGGCACGCTTCTCACGCGAAAGCTGCTCTCGGAGAATCCCGAAGCCTATAAAGACGCGGCGATCGCCGGCATCGCCGATCTGCTCGGGGTGCCCCGCGGGCGCCCGCTGCCGTCGCATCTAATCGCAAGCGTGAGAATGGGCACCACGGTCGCCACCAACGCACTGCTCGAGCGCAAAGGCGATCCGGTGCTGTTGATCGTCAGTGAGGGATTCCGCGATGCGCTCGAGATCGGGCACCAGGCGCGGCCCAAGATTTTCGCTCGACGCATCGAGA
>Ga0126379_10000861_pt1 | contig 17636 bp, 26 predicted proteins | sample PanSoiMetPlot_24_FD_92640 | JGI IMG/M metagenome (GOLD analysis project Ga0126379, IMG submission 92640) | Tropical forest soil microbial communities from Panama - MetaG Plot_24 | ecosystem: Environmental > Terrestrial > Soil > Tropical forest > Bulk soil | place: Panama | collected 2016-02-17
AAGGCCAACCCCATCGGCTTCGTGATCGGGCTGATCATGGCGCTGGTCACCGCGTTCATGTACGCATGGCGCAACTCCGAGACCTTCCGGCGCATCGTCACGCAGGCGTTCAACGCGGTCAAGGACGTGGCCCAGAAGGTGTTCAGCGCCATCGCCGCTGCCATCCAACCGGTGATCAACCTGCTCTCCCGGATCATCGACCTCGCCAAGAACGTCGCCGGGGCCATCGGCAACGTGATCAGCAAGATTCCCGGGCTGGGCAAGGCTGCCGGTGCCGCTGCCGAGGCGGGCAAGTCCACCCGGGCCGGGGCCATGACGGTAGGCGGGGCTGCCGGTGGCCCGGCCGTCGTGATCAACGTGCAAGGGGCGGTGGACCCGGAGCGCACCGCCCGGCAGATCAGGGACATTCTCGATGGTCATGACATAAGGCAGGGCCGGTTGGTGACCCGGGCGGTGGCGTGGTGATCACCGCCAAGGCCCCCACCATCGTCGTCGGCGGCAGGACGCTGGGCGGTGCCAACGTGATGCTGCCGGTGGAGATTCAGGTGGGGCGGGAGAAGGCCGACGCCCAGCCCAACGCCAACGCCCTGTCGTTCTCCTACATCGGGAACCTGCCGTTGGAGTTCGTCCGAGGAGCCCCCGTCAACGCCACCCTGCTCGGGTATGAGGAGCCCGGCTGGACCGACATTTGGACGGACCTGTGGAGCGTGGAGCCGTCCGACCCGGGGCTGCTGCCGACCCCCGACATGGAGGGCTATGCCCAGTGGGAGTTGCAGAACTTCGACGGGCAGATGGAGGCCCGCCCGGAGGACGGCGGGGCCACGCTGGTGACCGTCTGGAAGCAGTACGGCCCCACTTTCGACGCCATCTGGAAGGCTCCCCCGTTCGACCTGTCCGGGGCCACTGACCGGGTGCTGCGGGTCACCGCCCGGGTCCGGGCCACCGGGCAGGACTCCTCGTTCCACTGGGAGTGCTTGTGGTCCCGCTCCGACCCGGAGCCGGAGTACCCCTACCCCCCGGACGGAGGCATCCTGACCGGGGACCGCACCGAGTTGTCCGACGGCTCGGACGTGTACTGCGGCTGGGTGTTCACCCTGCCGGACGAGGCCGTGTACGCCCGGCTGGCGCTGCGGCCCGGGGAGCCGTTCACCCGCCCGCCGTGGTGGGACGAGGTGGACCCGACCCTGACGTGGGACGACGTGAACCCGACGTGGACGTGGGACACCCCGGGCACCCCGACGGGCGGCAACCTCGCCTCGTGGGACGAGCAGCCGGACGACATGACGTGGGACACCGCGCCGGACGTGGCGTGGGACGACTGGGAGGGCTAGATGGGCACGACGACGAAGGTGGGCATCCCGTGGCCGGAGGGCACCGACTTCCTGATGGACGGCGACAACGCCATGCGGGCGATTGCGGAGCGGCTGGACGGTGCCGCGTTGCAGGCGGTGCCCTACGGGCTGGCTGCCGGGTTTGCCCTCGTGGACATGCCAGCCGGGGGTGCCGCGTCGGCTGAGGCGACCGTCACATGGCCGGTGGGCCGGTTCAGCGCCGCCCCCATCGTCACCACCGTCTGTACGGCCGGGACGATCAACTACCTCGCCAACGCCCGAGCCTCCACCACCACCGGGTGCATCATCATCTGCTTCCACAAGTCGGGGCAGTCCACGTCCACGCAGGACTTGCGCTGCGACTGGCACGCCATCCAGATGACCTCCACCTCCGGGCCGGGGCTGGTGGACCTGCCCTACATGGTGGACGTGACGTGCGCCACGATGGGCTGCCCACAGGAGGGTGTGCTCATCGGGGTGCCCTACGGCCCGCCGCTGGACGAGCCGGAGCGCACCGGCCCGGACATGGCGGTGTGTGGGGTGTGCTTCCAGCGGGCCGAGAACTTCACCACCCGGGAGGCGTGACGTGAGTCAGACACCACTGTTCGGGTTCCCGTTCCCGGTCGGCACCGACAAGGTGAAGGACGGGGACGACGCTATTGCGGCGCTGGCGTTGCAGGTGGAGGAGCAGTTGTCCGGCACCGGGGGCGTGGTCCCGTCCTCGCCGTACCGGATGCAGGTGGGTGGGGCCACGTTCCCTTCTGCCCCGACCGCCGACACGGGCGTGGTGGTCACGGTCACGTTCGCGGCTGGGCGGTTCACGCAGATACCGCAACCGCTGGCACAGGGTTCCTCCAATGGGTACGGCTTCACCACCGTCGCCGGGCCGTCCCTGACGCAAGTCAGCATCCGGTACTACAACCCGACCGCCTCCACCCCCTCGGTGCCGGTGTGCTTCTGGGCCGCTTTCCAGATGAACCCGTCCACCGCCCCGGGGTTGGAGGGCATCGGCCGGGCGCTGCTGGGCGGGGAGCGCCTGTTCACGGTGACCTGCGACACCGACGGCTGCGCCAACGCTGGCATTCCCATCCCCATCGCCTACGAGGCGATGGAGGGGGAGCCCGCCATCCCCTACGTGGTGTGCGGGGTATGTGAGCGCCCGGTCACGAAGGTGACGGCGGCCTGACTTATGACAGCAGCAGAGGTTCGTATCAGTGAGTGGTCCGCCCGGCTCGGGAAGCCCGAGCACGACGAGCGGGTCCGCTTCCGGGGCACCATCACCGACCTGTCCTCCACCATCGCCGGGGACACGTTGCAGACCTCCGTGCAGGCCACCGGGATGCTGGCCCGGTTCGGTGACCACTACATCGGGGACACCCCGTGGCCGGTGGAGACCGACCAAGCGCGGGCCGACCGGATCGCCACCCTGCTGCCCGCCCAGACCTCGTTCATCCCCAACGGCACCCCGCAGGTGAACCTCAACGCCCGGGACGTGGACCGCAAGAAGGCTGCCGACTGCCTGCGGGAGCAGGCCGGGTGGACCGGCTCGCTGCTGTGGGAGACCCCGGACGGGACGGTGCGCTACGACGGGGCCGAGCAGCGGGGGCTCTCGGAGATGCCGCCGCCGAGGCTGGCCGGGTCGGAGATTGTGCAGGACCCGGAGTGGAAGCAGGACATGTCCCGGTTCATCACCAAGATCATCGTGGAGTACGGGCTGGACCCGGGGGAGGGTGCCGAGCGCCCGGTGGCTGTCTCAGGGGATGGACTCGTTGAGACGAAGATCAACACCGAGTTGTCCGACGCCACCTCCGCCCAGTTGGTGGCCGACCTGATCGTGCGGCGCTGGGGCAAGCCGAGCATCTGGGACGCGCCGAGGGTCCACACCACCACCGAGATTCTGACCACCGGGGGGTACGAGTCGCTGCTGGCGCTGAACCCGGGCGACACGTTGGAGACCGACATGCTGGCCGACTCCCCCGCCGTGCTGGGGCCGGTCGGCAAATGGTTCTTGGAGGGCTGGACCGAGACGTGGGACAGGCGCTCGCAGAACGGCCCTCTGGTCCACGAAATGCTGCTGTCGGTCTCCGACTACCGGCGTTTCACCATCGTCGGTCAGGACCCCGTTCTTGCCCTCTCTGGACCCGAGTCGTGGGTGTTCGGCCGGGTGCCGGGACCGACGATCACCGCCACCGTGGACCCGGCCATCAACGATGGGACGATTGTCCTGTATTGCGACAACCGGCAGATCGGGGCACCCAAGCGCCCGACCAACGGCGTCGTGACGTGGGCGCTGGCTGGCAAGGAGATACCCGTCGGGGTCAGCGTCCGACTCGTCGCCTCGTTCTCCGGGGTGTTCGGCTACTGGGAGGCCGACGAGGCGTTGAAGGTCGTGGACGTGCTGCCCCCGGAGGGCGTGGCGCTGGCGTTCACCATCACCCCCACCACCGTCCACTCCGGGTCCAACTGCACCCTTGACGCCCGGGTGTCCGCTGGGCGCACCTTGAAGGTGACCGCCCGGAACCTGCTGCTCAACCCCTCCTGTGAGGTGGACACCGCCACATGGGGCATCGCCCGGGGAACCGCCGTCGCCACCGCCCGGCCCGCCGTGTCCGGGTCCAAGGTGCTTGACTACACCTCCAACGTGGCCGACACCCCGGGCGGGAACTACGTCTACGCGGCCACCGCCATCGGGGCCATCACCCCCGGTCTGCCTTACGTCAGCAGCGGGTACATCGAGCCCAAGTCCGCCGTGTTCCCCTCCGCCGTCTGCCACATTCAGTGGTGGGACTCCGCAGGCGTCTACATCAGCATGTCCACACAGGGCACCGTCGTCCCGGTCGCCCCCGGGGCACCCTCCCGGGTCTGGGCCACCGGGGTAGCCCCCGCCAACGCCGCCAAAGCCACCTGTCACATCACCGCCGTCGGGGCAGCCATCCCCATCGGGGACGGGTTCTACGTGGACGCCGCCATGCTCCACGCCGGGTCGGCACCCATCGCCTACTTCGACGGCGACAACCCGGACACCGAGACGGTGGAGTACGCATGGCGCGGTGCCCCGCACAACTCCGCCTCCGAGCAGGCACAGGTCACCGTCGGCACGCAGTACCCGCCCGGCACCATCACATGGCAGTACAGCATCAACGGCGGCACGTCGTGGACCAACTGGTACACCGACCCGCTGGTCAAGGGGGTGGCCCGTCGGGCGTGGAAGTCGAACCAGCCGACCTACAACTGGGTGTGGCGGGCTCGGTACAACCCGGCGCTGAACTCCGGCTACGTCGTGACCACCTCCGACGGGGTGCCGGTGGACGTGCAGCAGAACGTGACGCAAGTCAGGGCGTATGCCGTGCAGTGGTCGCAGGCTTACGACGGCAACGGTGCCGCCCGGTCAGGGGTCGCTCTCCTCGTGCAAGGTCGCCACCCCAGCGGGACCTATGGAGACCAACGCTCTCTGGCCGGGTTCACCGTGCCCACCACCGACTGGGCCGGGTGGACCGTCACGAAGGTGGAGGCGTACCTGTACTACGAGACGTGGGCGCAGACACAGGGCATCGCCAAGTTGGGCTCCCACACCTACACCACCGCCCCCGCCTCCGCCCCGGTGATCACCGCCCGGCAGAACGTGACCGGGTGGAAGCCGAGGCAGGGGCGCTGGGTGGATATCACCGGCTGGGGAAAGGGGCTGGCGACCGGGGCCATCAAGGGCATCGCCACCGGCCCCGCCAAGTCCACCTCCGCCGCCTACTACGGCTACGCTCACGGCAGAGGCAGCCGCTACCCCACGCAGATACGGATTACAGGGAGTCGGTGGCAATGATCATTCCCCAGCCCCCCGCCGCTGGCCCCGACCCGGGGCAGCCGGGACACTACGCCCACCACGACTGGCTGGAAGCCTCGGTGGAGGCGCTGGACAACGTGCTGACTGCCGAGCCGGTGTGGATCGCCCCGACCCTCGGTAACGGGTGGCTGGCCTACGGTGCCCCTTTCGAGCCGCCCGGCTACTACAAGGACAGCAACGGCTTCGTGCATCTGCGGGGCCTGATCAAGTCCGGCACCGTCGGCACCGGGACCACCGGCACCGTGTGGACCATGCCAGCGGGCTACATTCCGCCGTACACCCACCTGACGATCACCGCCGCCTCCGGTGGCGCGTACACCGCCCGGGTGGACGTGGTGAACGACGGGGCGGTGCGGGTGATGGCGCTGGGCACAACGGCCACCAACGCCTTCGTGAGCCTCGCCATGCCCCCGTACTGGGCACCGGACGCGGCGTGAGAAACAGTGTCAGGGTCGCCCTGACAGGGAAGGAGCCACTATGACGAGGCCCAGCATCGACCTCATCCTGCTCATCGTGATCCTCGTGATCGTCGTCCTGCTCCTGTTCGGGGTGAGTTTCGGATGATCACCCGGAGCCAGTGGGGAGCCCGTTCACCGCAGGGGTCGTACAACACGCTGTCCGGCTCGCCCAAGGGGTCCACCATCCACTGGGAAGGCCCCACGATGGGAACGCAGGACCACTCCAAGTGCGACGACACCATGCGGGGCATCCAGAACTACCACATGGACACCCAAGGCTGGTCGGACATTGCCTACAACCTGTGCGTCTGCCAGCACGGGTACGTCTACGAGGGCCGGGGCAAGGGCAAGGGAAGCGCCGCCAACGGCACCTCGCAGGCCAACCACGACTGGTACGCCATCTGCGCTCTGGTCGGGCAGGGTGACCCGCAGAGCGCGGCGCTGGACGACGGGCTCGCGGACGCCACCGCCACCGCCCGGTCGTGGGGTGCCGGGTCGGCGGTGAACGGGCACCGGGACCATGTGAGCACCGAGTGCCCCGGGGACAGCCTGTACTCCAAGGTGAAGGCCGGGCGGTACTCCTCCGGTGGCTCCGCCTCCACCCCCCCGCCATCCGGGGGTGGAGGCGGTGGCAAGGCCCCCGCGTTCCCGCTGCCGTCCGGGCACTACTTCGGCCCCAAGTCAGGACCGGCCGAGTCGCACTCCGGCTACTACAACAACGACGATGACAAGTTCCGGCCGTGGCAGGCCCAGATGAGCGCCCGGGGCTGGACCATCGCCGTTGACGGGCTCTATGGTCCGCAGACCGAGGACGTGTGCCGGTCGTTCCAAGCGGAGAAGGGGCTGGGCGTGGATGGTCTGATCGGGGTGCAGACGTGGAGCGCGGCATGGACCGCCCCCATCACATGAGGAAGTGGGTGGAGTTCTTGGCGTTGGCCGCAGTCGTGTGGGTTGTCGTCTGGTACATAGCCGTGGGGGTGGGCAAGTGAGGCGGCGCACCGACACCCCCGGCTCGGTTCGCCGTCGCAAACGGAACGCCACCCCGATGTGGCAGGGACCGCACGACGGGCTCAACCTGCCGGTGGATCAGGGGGAGCCGTTGCCGTTCGACTGGGAGGGGGTGCCGGGATGGAAGGCTGGCGGAGCAGGCTCATCCTCACCGTCTTCGGGTCAGTCGCCATCGCGGCCGGGATCATCGCCCTGACCCCGGTGCCGGAGTGGGTGCGGCTAGACCTGCTCGGGTCCATCTGCATCGTCGGGGGGCTGGCGATGATCGTGGTCGCCTTGACCGGCATGAACGGGAAGGACCACTGACCACTCCTGCGGGGTGTGGCGGCGGTGGTCGAGCAGGTGTGACGTAAGCCAGAACTTCCCCTCCACCCGGGTGACCTGAGCCCCGACCGTGATCGGGGCTCCACAGCACGCACATTGGGTGAGCCATCGCGCCTTCATGTCGCCTAGCATGACAGGTGTGGGGGAAGGGTTGAGCAGGAGCCCCCACCCGCTCCCCGCCCCTGCGGCTGGCCCCCCGGTGAACCCTGCTCGCCGGGGGGTCGGTCTGTCCACTACCCTGTGTCCATGAACTTGACACAGGCCCAGTTGCTACGGCGGGTCTCCACCGCCGCCATGACCGTGAAGCGCACCGAGGAGAAGTTGGCCGAGGCGCGGGCCAAGCGGGACGCCTTGATCCGGCAGGCGGTTGCCGACCACGCCGCGACGGTGGCGGAGGTGGCGACCCTCGCCGGGCTGTCCCGCCAGAAGGTGTACGAGACCGTCGGCAGCGACAGGATCAAGACGGTTGACATTGTGCCGTAGTGTGGTGTCAACCAACCTAGAAAGGGGTAGCAGTGCAGAAGATTCCCAAGACGGCAGATGCCGCCATCGACCTCCTCACCGTGGAGGGGGCCATCATCACCGCGAAGGAGTGGGCGAGGGCTGCTCTCGTGTACGCCCTCGTCGGTCCCGAGCGTGGACGTGCGAAAAGTCGCACGTTCCCCTACAACACGGTGACGCTTGCCAAGGTCGGGATCGTGGGGCTGACTACCCACGACACGGTGGCCCGTTACCGGGATGCGTGGACCTACGCGATGGAACAGGGCAAGGCCGAGCCCGTCACTTTCGGGTCCACCTATCACGAGCCCGACCTGCCGTGGCCTCCCAACCTGACCGTTGGCTCCCCGCCGTGGGCCGAGCCGATGGATGCCGAGCGCCGGGAGACGCTGATGGGGGCCGGGCGGGACGCCGGGATGGGCAAGGGCTCCAAGGTCGCGGACATTGCCGCCAACCCCAAGGCGCTCGCCGTCGCCATCAAGGCGGACCCGGCAACCGCCAAGGCTGCCGCCGAGGCGCTGGCTGCCACCCCCTCCGGTCAGGTCGCCGCCGCCAAGGCGCTGAACGAGTCCGAGGCTGCAAAGGCGCTGAACCGCTCCATGAAGCGTGGGCACAAGGAGCGGGAGGCGCTGGACGACCTGCCCAAGCCGTTCACCACCGGACGGCTGCTGCCGGTCCTGTTGGAGTTGTCGGCGCTGGTGGAGGAGGCCCGGGAGGCGACCCGGGACGAGTCGAGCATGGAGGTGATGCGGTTGTTCGCCGAGTCCCTGTCCTACAAGGCCAACATGATGCACGCCATCGTCAACGGGGACCTGACCCCGATGGACGAGGACGAGTTCACCGCTGGGATCGAGGCCATCCTGAACGCGGGCGACGCCTCGTGACCGGGCGGATCGTTGCGGGGCGGCAGGAGCCTGTGCCGGGCTCCCGCCGCGCCCATGCCATGCAGATCGTGCAGAGTTGGCTTCTGTCCCATCCACGAGGTGGCACCTACAACACTATCGCCGTGGGCACCGGGCTCTCGTTCAACGCGGTGCAGGGGGCGGTGGCTGACCTGCACCGCTTCGTCCATGACTTCGTGATCAGCATTCCCGCCCCCCGGAACAACTACGTGTGCCGGGGTGGCTGGAACCAGACTGCCATGCAGGGCGAGGCCAATCAGGCGCGGCACCTGACGACCCGGTTGGAGTCGCAGGGTGTCCGGCTGGGCAAGGCTGCCGACGTGGAGCCGGACCCCGCTCAGGCGACGGTGCTGCGGATGAAGGTGGCACAGGTCGGGGTCGCTGCCGACATGGAGCGGGACCTGACCGCCTACCTTGACACCAAGGCCAAGGCGCACGGTCCCCGCCGTCAGCCCTGACCCCACCCCACCTACCACCCTTGTCAACCGACTTGACAAGGGTGGTAGGGTGGTGGCATCACCAACCGAGAGGATGAGCCGATGATCAAGGCTGCCAACAACATCTGCCCCCGCTGCCGTGGCCCCGTGCCCAACGCGCTGCACAAGGGCGAGTACCCGGGGGCGCTGTCCCGCTCCGACAACAAGCACGAGGTGTGCTCCTCGTGCGGCACCGACGAGGCCATGCGCCAGTTCCAAGGCTTCCTGCTGGAAGGACCGGCCGATTGGCCGATTGACCGCGCTGTCAGTGCCCGCTGATGTGATAGGAGGGCAGGGCTCGGAGGACGTGTCAGGACACCCCCACCTCCGAGCACTGCCCCCCAGTCACATCGTCTGGGGCATGACAACCGAGAGGCAATAGCAATGAACATCGACATGAGCGGCTTCCCGACAGGGACCAGCATCCACGTCTCCGAGGACGGCACCATCGCCGTTGACGGGGTGCCCGCCGTCACCGCCACCTTGGAGCACCGGCAGGACGAGGACGGCGACTTGCAGGTCCGTATCCTGCTCTCCCCGGTCGGCACGGACGCGGTGTACGCCGGGCGGATGGCAGCCGTCTTCACCCTTGAAATGCCGCCGTACACGGTGCCCTTCACCGAGACCGACAAGGCCACCCAGAACGAGAAGGCTGCCCTGTACGCCAGCAGCATGATCAAGATCATGGCCGGGCTGGTCGGAGAGCACCTGACCTCCGCGTTCACCGAGGCGTCGGGTGAGGCGGCGGTCATGCCGGAGAAGGTCCGGGCGATGGCGGACCTGATCGCCGCCATCTGCCTGCACATCGCGGACAACGACCCGGCCAAGGCCAAGGTGGTCGCCGTGGAGCAGTTGGCTGAGTTCACCGCCGAGAAGTACCCCGACCTTGACGACGAGGCCCGGGAGGCGCTGCTGGCCGTGGTGCATCACCGGATCGACGCCATCGCCGACGAGGGTGGCGAGTAGGCCGTGCCGCAGGCGTTCAGTGGGCCGGGTGGGCGTTGGTACGCCCGCCCGGCCACGGGCGTGTCCTACCCGTCCGTGACCACCTTCCTTGACGTGATAGCCAAGCCGTTCCTGCTGCCGTGGGCAGCCAAGGTCACCGCCGAGTACGTGGCGGACAACCTGATGGACCTTTACCGGTTGGACTACGACGTGAGGGTCAAGGCCGTCAAGGACAAGTACGAGCAGATCAGGATGGAGGCGGCCGACCAAGGCACCGCCGTCCACGAGTACGCCGACGACTACATCACTACCGGGTTCCTGCCCTACCCGCCGACCACCCACTCCCACGAGTCGGTGGTGGAGGTGCTGGACCTGTTGCAGCCCAACGTCGTGTTCTCCGAGGCCACCGTCTGCAACGAGACGCTGGGGTACATGGGGACGCTGGACGGCATCTGGGAGGTGATGGGGGAGCGGTGGCTGATCGACTGGAAATCGGGCAAGCGCATCTGGCCGGACTACGGGTTGCAGGTGCTCGCCTACGAGCGGGCTCACGTCGTGTGCGCGGACGACGAGGGGCACGAGTACCCGATGCCCTCCATCGACCGGAAGGTGCTCATCCACTGCCCGCAGGAGGGGCCGTGGACGATGAGCGAGGTGATCACCGACGACGAGGACTGGGCGACCGTGGAGGCTGCCCACAACCTGTTCCTGTGGAAGCAGGGACGGGCCAAGGAGGTGCTGGGACCACCCCAGACCGCAGTGATGATGCTCGGGATCGTGAAGGTTGCCGAGGCGATGATGAGAGGCAGTGACAAGTGAGCAACGACGTTAACGACTGGTTGAGCGGGGGTGGCACCCCGTGGGCGAAGTTCACCAACCGGGGCGACTCCATCGAGGGTGAGATTACCGACATGACGATGAGGCGGGCGCTGGACTTCGACACCCGGGAGGCCCTGACGTGGCCCGACGGGAACCCGCGCATGGAGGCGCACATCACGCTGGCGACCGACCAGCGGGACGACGCCTACGAGGACGACGATGGCACCCGGGTGCTGGTGATCAACTCCGCGAACAAGCGGGCGGCGTTGAAGGACGCCATCGCCAAGGCCAAGGCCAAGGGCATCCGTGAGGGTGGCCGTCTGTGGGTGCAGTACACGGGCGATGGCAACCCGTCCCGTCCGGGGGGCAGGGCTCCCAAGATGTACCGGATGGCGTACAAGCCCCCGGAGTTCACCCCCGAGCCGGAGCGGTCCCGCTCGGAGGAGACGGGCTGGAACGAGCAGCCCAAGCGCAGGGCTCCGAGTGCGGAGCCGTGGGGCGGGCGTCAGGCGATGGAGGACCCGCCGTTCTGACGTAAGCCATACTGGACCCACTGCCCCCCGTGCATCCTCTCGGTCGCGGGGGGCAGTGCTATGTCCGCTTCCGCTTGGGCTTGATGGCGGTGCCGTACTTGCGGTCCCACCGGGCCGCAATCTTGGGGTGCCGGGCGTGCATGTACGCCCGCTGCTTGGCTGACCTGTACGGGCTCATGCTGTCAGGGTACCCCTGACACCGATTTGACAAGTGGGTTGACACCTGTCAACCTAGTTGACATGACCACTCACAAGCACGTCACCATCGCCACCACTGTCGAGAACGACAAGTACGTGGCCTTCGCCCGCCGCGTGATCCGGGGCGCTGGTCGGCGGCTGGCCGACAACCCCGACGACCTCGCCCGGCTGGCCGAACTCCGGGCCGAGGTGGACGACGCGCTGGGTCACGCGGTAGCCAACGCCCGAGCCAACTACGGGCTGTCGTGGCGGGACATTGGCGACAACCTTGGGATCACCCGGCAGAGCGCACAGGAGCGGTTCGCCCGCTACTGCGTGTCAACCGACTTGACAACTGTCAACCCACTAGACTAGACTGACTTACGTCAGACCAACCGAGAGGACACCCCATGACGACCATGAAGTGGCACGACCGCGACGGGAGGTGGTACGGCTACGACGCCGACCTCCCGGGCGGTGCCCACCTCTACCGCAAGGACGGCGACTGGCGGGCAACCGTCCTCGTCAACGGCAAGGCCATTGACGACGTGGCGCTGCCCGGGCTGGCCGACGCCCCCATCGACAAGGTACTGGCTGCGGCTGCCGACGCCGCCGCCGACGCTCTGGCAAGGAGGAGCAATGCGTAACCGCCTACCGGCCCTGCTGACATGGGTCGCCCCGCTGCTCGGTGGGGCTGCCCTGCTCGCCACGGCGCTCGCGGCTGGCTCTCTCATTCGCCGGTTCCGCTGATCCCCTTGGGCTGGACGATGGAACGAGTCCAGCCTACCACACCTGTCAAGTGGGTTGACCAACCGAGTTGACAACTGTCAACCCACTTGATAGGCTGTCTTACGTCAGACCAACCGAGAGGACACACCATGACCGCCCAGACCACCAAGCGTCCCACCAAGGCCAAGGCCAAGCCGGACTCCCTGCCCGCCGATCTGTCACCCATCGTGACCGCGTTGGAGAAGGCGTACCGGATGATCCAGAAGCGTTTCCCCGACACCCCCGACGCCACCATCGTCGTCAAGCGCGACGAGCGGGCGTGGGGCCACACCACCGTGGCGAAGACGTGGAGCCACCACTCCCACGAGGGGTCCGCCGACCGCTTTGAAATCATGATCAGCGGGGAGAACCTGCGTCGTGGTGCCGAGGCTGTCGCCGGGACGCTGCTGCACGAGGCAGCCCACGCCCGCAACCTCGGGCACGGCATCCTTGACACCGACGTGAACGGTCGGCACAACAAGGCGTTCGCCATCACCGCCGAAACCCACGGGCTGACCGTGAGGATGGCGGGCTGGCGGGGCTACACCGACACCTCGCTGTCCGAGCAGGGCACCAAGGACTGGGCGGTGATGCTGCGGATGCTCCGGCTGGCGATTGCCAAGGCTGCCGCCGCCGCCGCCCCCAGCATGGACCACCTCGGAGTGGTGACCCCCAAGCCTGCGGAGCCACCCGTGGCTGGTGTCCACGGCCCGGTCGGGCTCACCCCTCCGAGGCGGCGTGGCAACCGTAACCTGCTGGTCGCCGTGTGCAACTGCGGGTGCAAGGTCCGGCTCTCCAAGGGCGTGCTGGACCGCTGCAAGCCCAAGTGTCAGGAGTGCGACTCGGAGTTCACCCTCGCCGACTGACGTAAGGCAGGCCCCCTGTCAACCAACTTGACAGGGGGCTTGCAAACATGATAGGGTGGGGTATCACCCACCGAGAGGAGTTACAAGCATGAACCACGGAGAAGCCGTGTTCGTGTCCACCCTTCCACAATGCGACGTGTGCAAGCGGGCCGGGGAAACCACCGAGGCAGCATACGACGCCCGTACCGTCTACGGGCCGTGGGCGTACCTCTGCGCCCCGCACTGGAACACCCACGCCGCAGAGCACCGGCTCGGAACCGGCGTCGGGCAGCGCCTCCTGCTGAGGGCGTCATGACCACGCCCCGCGCCATCACCACCCTGCCACGCGGGCTGTCCCCAGAAGCCCGGGTGGTGGTCGGGGAGTTCCTGAACGCCGGGTGGACCTGCACGCAGACCAGCCGGGGACACCTGCGGTTCACCCACCCCGACGGGGTACACACCGCCCAGATCGGCCCCAAGGCCAACAAGGCAAACCGGGGCGTGCAGAACGCCCTGTCCCTCCTCCGGCGCTACCCGGTGCTGGCGGACAACGACCACGAGAAGGAGCCCACCGTGACAGCGGACCCGCTGCCCGAACCGACCAACGACCCCACCCCCGACACAAGCGCCACCCTGCCGCTGGGCTACTTCCCGGTGGAACGCGCCGACGGCACCCACTACCAGTGGATCGTGACCAGCGCCGGGGGGCACATCATGTGCATCCACCCCGGGTGCGACTACACCTCCGAGAACAAGCGCGGCATCCACCTGCACGAGTTGGCCCACAACACCCCCGCCTCGGTGCGGGTGGCACGGGCCAAGGCACGCGGTGAGAAGGGTGCCGCCATCCGAGCCCAGAAGCAGACCTACGCCACCGCTGCGGTGGAGGCGCTGGCCGACTACTTCGGCATCGCCCTTGGGGCGGACGCCGAGGAGCACAAGGCGCTGGTCAAGGAGCGTGACGCGCTCGCTGCCCGGGTGGAGGACTTGGAGGCCAAGTTGGCGCTGATCAAGGAGGCGACCCGGCTGTGACCGCACCGACCAAGGGGGCGATGGCCCTGCTACTCACCGCCAAGCGCACGTTCCACACCGACTGGGAGCGGCTGATCATCACCCCGGCGCTGGCCGATGCGACCGGGCTGTCAACCCGCCAAGTGTTCCGCTACCTGCGGGGCTTCAACCGAGAGGATGCAAATGGCAACAAGTAAGCGCAAGCCCGCCGAGGGGGTCACCGTGATCCCCAAGGCGTACGCCCTGTTCTGGCTCACCCGGGACAGCGAGGACCACGGGTGGCTCGCCAACACCCTCGTGTACCGGCCCCCGAGTGGGGCGGAGGTGCGGACCTACTACGAGGGCCATCTGGACCCGAGGGCCGGGGTGGAGTCCGACTTCCCCCGCTTCGACCTCGCCCGGCAGGCGTTCACATGGATGGCTGCCCACCCGGGGGAGAAGTGTCTGGTGGAGGTCACCGCCGCCCGGCACATCAGGACCGACAAGTACGCGGAGCCGGTGTGATGAGCGCCAAGGCTGAGCCGTTCTTCCCCGCCAACTGGGCGCACTACGCCAAGGTTGCCGCCGAGGCGGTGCGGGCATCGGTGGACGCGGGAACCGACGAGGAGCGGCTGGCGAACATCGCGGAGGGTCAGGTCTGGGCCACCCTCGCCGTAGCCGCCGCCATCTACGAGTCGGGGCGGGACGTGGCACAGGCTGCCACCCACCCCTGACGTAAGACAGCGATGGCCCTCCCGGTCCCCAGCCGGGAGGGCCAAAGCACACCCCCGGAGAGCCTCACGCGAGAGGGCTCCGGGGGTGTACGTTGCCGGGATCGGAGTGTCGAGGACCGACCCGTCAACCACACCGAGGTGCGATGCAATGCAAGGTAGCAGGTCAACGCCCAACCCGTTGCAAACGGGACTGGAATGGCAGGCCAAGGGGTGGGGCGTCACCCCCATCCCCTACCGGGAGAAGGAGCCGCCCCGGGTCGGGACCACCGGGGCCGAGGGGACCGACCTGTCCGGGGCCGACCTGTGGGACATTGCCGAGCACGGCACCCACAACTGGGCGCTGCGGCTGGGCGTCCACATGGTCGGGATCGACGTGGACGACTACAACGGCAAGGACGGGATGCTCACGTTCGACTCGTTGGAGGACCGCTACGGGTCGCTGCCCCTGACCTACGTCATCACCTCCCGGGAGCCGGGCACCTCAGGTGTCCGGCTCTACTCATGCCCGGTGGAGCCCGACCGTCAGGGGTTGGGTCGGGGAGTGGACGTGATCCGGCACTCACACCGCTACGTGATGGGGCCGGGTTCCGTCCACCCCGACACCGGGCAGCCGTACCGGCTGTACCGGGAGACCCCCGACGGGTGGGTGGAGGTGGCCGAGGCCATCGACCTCGCCGACCCGTCCAGCCTGCCCGGCAGGTGGGTGGACCTGATGGGGCAGCGGGAGGAGCGGGCACCCGGCGAGGGGGTGGAGGCGCTGCCCGAGGGTGAGGAGTGCGCCGAGTTGGTCCGGCTGTCCACGGTGGACCCGGGCGCTGGCTCACGCCACGACGCTTGGGCGTCGGCGGTGTTCAACGTGGTCGGGAAGGCGGCGCAAGGACACACCGGGGCGCTGGGCGTGCTGGCCCGGATGCGGCGGGAGTTCCACGACGCCATCGGCGGCGACCGGCCCGTCTACTCCGAGTTCGACCGGATGGTGGAGGGGGCCAAGGCCAAGGCGAGACCGGCCGAGGAGACGTGCTTGGGGGCCGGGTGCCACCGGGATGCGTGGATCGTCGGGGAGCCGATCAGGCGTCAGGATGACCCTGACACCCAACCGGCCCTTGACCCGCTGCGCTACACCCGGAACACCGAGCATCTGGGAGGGCTGGAAATGCCCGCCCTGCGCTGGGCAGTGCCCAACCTGATCCCCGAGGGGCTGACCATCGTGGCCGGGGCACCCAAGGTGGGCAAGTCGTGGCTGGCCTTGGACGTGGCGCTGGCCGTCGCCACTGGGGGGAAGGCGATGGACGCCCTGCCCGCCGTGGAGGGGGACGTGCTGTACGTGGCGATGGAGGACGGGGAGCGGCGGTTGAAGGAGCGGCTGGGGCTGCTGCTCGGTGGGGCCGGTTGGGCGACTCGGATGCACTACTGCGTGAAGATGCCCGAGGAGTACCGGCACGACCTGATCGGGTTTGCCGAGGCGTGGCGTAAGTCAGTGCCCGACCCGAGGCTGGTGGTGGCCGACACCATCGGGCGGATCAGGCCACCCAAGCGGGACCGCGACGCCGACGCCTACCGGGAGGACTACGCCTTCCTCGCCCGCTGGCAGGAGTGGGCGCTGTCCTCCCGGCTCGGGCTGCTCGGGGTGCACCACACCCGCAAGGCGACGGCGGACTACTTCGTGGAGGAGGTGTCCGGCACCAACGGGCTCGCCGGGGCTGCCGATGTGGTGGCCGTGCTGTCCCGCCCCAAGAACGCCCAGTTGGACGGGGTGTTGAAGGTGACGGCCCGGGACTTCCCCGAGGCGGACCTGTCGCTGACCAAGGCCGGGCCGGTGTGGCAGGTGTACGACGGGCCACTGGTCAACCCGGACCTGTCCGGGGACATGGACTACGTGGTGCAGACGGTGCTGGCGGCAGGCCCGACAGGGATCACGGCGAGGACGGTGATCAGCCAGACCGGGCTGAATGCCAACACCGTCTACCAGTACCTTGCCCGCGCTGTGGAGTCGGGGCTGATCCAGAAGATGAGCCGGGGCCGGTATGTGGCCCCCCTGTAAGGAGTAAGGAGTGTAAGAAGTAAGAACCCCCTTCCTTACATACTTACACTCCTTACAACTGTTTGATCAGGAGGTCCGATATGACCGGATCACAGAAGCGGAAAGGTGACCGGGCCGAGCGAGGCGCTGCCGAGTTGCTGGCAGCCCTCACCGGCGAGGACGTGCGGCGGCTGCTCGGAGCCGGGAGGCACGACGACCACGGTGATCTAGACCTACCTGACTGGGCGGTGCAGGTCGCAGACTGGGTGGACGTGGCGCGGGCGCTGAGAGTGAAACCACTGGACGCCGCCGAGCAGGCGCTCCGCTCCGGGCTTCCCTACGGGGCAGCGATGCTCCGCCTCCGGGGCGGTGAGTACCGGATCGTGCTGACCCCGGAGACCTTCGCTCGCATCTACCGACGGTTGGAGGTGGACAAGTGGCTGACGGCTCACTCCTCGGAACCGGACGCACGCAGCAGTGGCGGAGCCTCCGGCGAAAGGTACTCGCCCGGGACGGGTACACCTGCACCAACTGCGGAGCCGTAGGCCCCCGCACGGGGGAGGGGTTGGAGGTGGACCACATCACCCCCCGGGGGGCATGGCCCCCCCACACCCCCGGGGTGGACGACCCCGCCAACCTGCGTACCCTGTGCACCCCCTGCCATGAGGGGGTGTCTGCCCTACAGGCGTACCACCGTGCCCGTGCTGCACGTACAGCCAAGAAGTACAGGCAACAGGTAGGTAGGAGGATAGGTAGTAGGAGAATAGATAGTAGTAATACACAAGGTAATGTAGTACGTAGTAATAACAATGAATCAAAGAATGTAAATGAGAATCCAAATAAAAGTATTGAGGATTCCAGCACGGAAACGAAACGAAGGTCACAAGAAATAAGTGACCGCAAAACTTACGGTGCAAATTTTTCACAGACACCGCCACTTCCCAAGCCCTGCGCCGCCGACTCTCTCCCC
>Ga0126379_10000862_pt1 | contig 17632 bp, 28 predicted proteins | sample PanSoiMetPlot_24_FD_92640 | JGI IMG/M metagenome (GOLD analysis project Ga0126379, IMG submission 92640) | Tropical forest soil microbial communities from Panama - MetaG Plot_24 | ecosystem: Environmental > Terrestrial > Soil > Tropical forest > Bulk soil | place: Panama | collected 2016-02-17
GCTGCTCGCAGTGCGTCCCGGTCCTGGCACGCCTTGAGGTAAGCCTCATTGATATCGCGCTGGACTCGCTGCCCGATTCGGCTCACTAACACCATTTCTTTGTCAGACATATCACTCCGTATCTCTACCAAGGTAGTCGAGAGCACACGTCCGGCAGACATCCCCAGGTTCATCCGATAGCAGATCGTGATGCTTCTCTAGCGCCGCCCGCAGCCGCTCGTTCTCAGCTTGCAATTTCTCCCGTGACGCACCTAGTTCCTTCCAGACCCTCTCGGCATAGAGGGCGCGGTGAGTCAGCCGCTCGATTTCGGCATCCTTATCAGCGAGGTCGCGCGTCCACATCTCGGCTGCTTCATCGAGCCGGGCCCGCAGCCGCTCGTTCTCGTGGGCCAGGTTGCTGATGCTCATGGCATCGGCGTCCATCCCTGGCAGTAGATCGGCGACTTCCGCCCGCAGCCGCTCGTTCTCCGCGCGGAGTTCGTTCAGGCGATCGCCTAGTTCGTGGATATGCTCGCTGTGTTTGTTGGCCGCGAACCGATTGTGCTCAACCTGTTCCTGATAGGCGGCGCGGAGTTCGTCGCACGCGCGCTCGCAGTCAGACAAATAGCCCTCAGCGATGCCTTCTTGGTTGCTAGTCATAACGGCACTTATGCTTTACCAAGATGCTGGGATAGCCAATAAAACCCCAGCACGAGGAACCACGGCCCGTAGAAGAGTGCCCGTGCGAGCCAGCGCATTCGACGGATCGTTTTGTCACTCATATCGGCACTTATTTGCTATCAAACTTCGGGGTCCAAATTTCGTGACGTGGTGGCTCGCCGTCTAGCTCGCGTTCCATGGCTGCCCGGTAGCCGCCCTGATCTTCCATAGCCCACATCCGGAGCGTGGCTCGCCAGCGATAGTCAGCCTCCTGCCAGGCCGTGATCGGCTTCATGTTTGGTAGATCCTTCGGCACATATCTCTAGCAAGCGTCCACGGCGATCAGGCGATGGCCCAGCCACTCGGCCACTGGGACGCACACGGCGTTGCCCATGCAACGGTAGCGGTGGCTGTCGGCGATCTCCTTGCCGTCGGCGCCGTAGCGGTCCCAGTCGTCGGGGAAGCCCTGGAGGCGATTGCACTCCCGCGGCGTGAGCCGTCGCACGCCGGCGCTGTAGCTGACCGCATCGACTCGTGTCTCGCTGAGCGCGCCGGTATAGTCGCCCGCGCGCACGGGTCGATAGCGTGCGTCGCCGGGTTGCTGCCAGTCGAAGGCGACCACGTCTGAACGCTGGAGTCCTGCTGGTCGCAGCGTCTGATGCTGGCCATCCACGTGCTGGTTGCGATCGTCATAAGCGACCACGTTGTGCAGGCGGAAGTTGTTCCTGCCCTCGTGGGTGTAGGTCTTGCCCTCGTGGGCCGAGATCGGATCGGCTAGCACAAGGTTCTCGTCATCCTCCTTGTGGCGACCGGGCAGGTTCGAGCCGGGGTGCCCGCCACCGCTCAGCGTGCTCGCGACCACGAGGTTGTCGGCACCGTCACCACGGCCAGACGAATGGCCGTGGTGACCCTCGCTCGCGCGCACGGCATTGGCGACCAGGAAGTTCTCGGTCTCTAGGTCCATGCGGTAGCCCGACTCGCGCGCGACCAGAGGTCGCGCGAGGCCATTAGGCTCAGCGTCGCTCAGCATGGGGAGGTCGAGGCTAGTGCCTCGAGCGCCGTCATCAAGCGTGGGGGCAAGGTCTTGCCGCGTTTTTCGGCGCGGCGCAGGATGCCCGCCGCAGCTCTCGCAGACAGCCAGTACCGCCTGGGCACGGGCCTGGTCTCCAAGACAGCCGACAATGAACACGCGACGGCGACGCTGGGGCACTCCGAACCAGCGCGCGTCCAGAACTCGGTACGCCCACCCGTACCCGAGCTCGCCCAGGCCCATGAGAATTCGGGCAAAGTCCCGTCCCGCGTTGGAGGAAAGCAGTCCGGGAACATTCTCAATGACGCACCAGCGTGGCCGCAGTTCGGACAGGACGCGTTCGAACTCAAACCAGAGCGAGCTGCGCTGGCCGGATAGACCGGCCCGCTGGCCGGCCACTGAGACGTCCTGGCAGGGGAATCCGCCGTAGACGAGGTCAACACTGCCTGACGATTCGTGGGTTCGAGTGTGTACCCATCGGGCGAGACGTGCGTGCCGTTTGCTTGAGTATTGCCAGTCCTGAGTGCCAACGCTTCGGACATCATCGAGTCGCTCGGTATCCGGCCAGTGGCGCTCGAGCACGCTCAGGCATACGGGGTCGATCTCCACCTGGAGCAGAGTGTCGATACCCGCGCGATCGAAGCCCAACTCGAAGCCGCCGACCCCGGAGAAGAGGCTGATGGCACGCACCGGACAAGTTAAGCAGCCTGCCCGGCCACGCACCAGGGGTCACGCCGGTGCGTGCGCGTTTGGTAGATATACCCACCATCATCTCTATCAAGCGATCCAGCCGCGGTTGCGCATCTCTGCGAATCCGCGACGGAGCTCTTTCGCTTCTATCGGGTTGATGGAGTGGCAACTCTGGCAGCGGCAGCCGATGATCGCGTTTTTCGGGATCGTGGCCAGGACGGTTTCGTGCAGGTGATCGATGTTGCCGCACGCCGAGCATTGGATGTCGATCATGTGCGAGCCATCGTGACAACCTGGCGTCAGCGGTCTCGGAGTCAACCCGGCGTAGGTTGGGTTATCGACGAACCGATGGGTGGACTTCATGGTTCGTCAAGACGTGCCTTGAGGTGATCGCGTTCGGTCTGCAATTCACGCACGCGCTCGACAAGCCCGACCAGCCGCTCGACGAGTTCGTCGTCATGCCGCGCCTCAGCCACACAGTTGCGCTGGCAGTACGGACACACCCAGCCAGACTCGGTTACCATGCGTCATATATTCCTACCAGGCAGTATAGCCACTTTCGAGCAATGATGTAGCTATGCTGCCTAGTGATCAGTGGTAAGAGATTAGTCGCTGGCAGTTCTCTCACAGTCTAATCCAATACTACCGACTCACAGTAAGAGTTTCTGGCGGGTGTGTCCAGTGCCACCTATACTCTTACCATGCAAGACAGAGCGCCCGCTGTTCGGCCCGTGCGTCAGGCCGTGGGCATCGTGCGTGTGTCCAAGGTCGCCGGACGCGAGGGCGACTCTTTCGTTTCGCCCACCGATCAGCGCCACAGCATCCACCAGGCAGCCGAGCGGGAAGCGCTCGCACTGAGCAACGACGATATCTTCGAGGAGCTCGACGTCTCCGGTGGCGACCCGCTCGCCAGGCGGCCGGGGCTGACCGCGGCGCTGCGCCGCATCGAGGCCGGTCAGGCCCAGGTGCTGGTGGTCGCGTATTTCGATCGGCTGTTCAGAAAGCTCAGCGTGCAGGAGCAGGTCCTCGAGCGCGTCGAGGCCGCCGGCGGCACGGTGCTCGCCGTCGACGCGGGTGAGATCCGCACCGACACGGCCTCGCGCTGGCTCAGCTCGACCATGCTGGGGATGGTCGCCGAATACCATCGGCGCATCACCCGCGAGAAGACCAATGCCGCGCGCGCGGACGCGATCGGACGCGGAGTGCCTACCTTCCCGACGATCATCCCCGGTTATCGGCGCGGCGCCAATGGGCATCTCGAGCCAGACGAATCCGAGGCCGCGCTCGTGCGTCAGGCCTTTGAGATGCGCGCCGCCGGTGCGGCGCTGTTCGAGATCCGCGATTTTTTCAAAGCGCACGGTATTCCGCGCTCGTATCGCTCGACCCAGACCCTGTTGCGCTCGCGCATCGTGCTCGGCGAGCTCCGCTCGGGGACGTTTGTCAACAAGTTTGCTCACGCGCCGATTGTCGATCAACTGCTCTGGCAGCGCGCCCAACTGACACGGCTGCCGCGGGGCCCGCGTTCGCCGTCCGAGCGCCTGCTGGCGCGACTCGGCATCTTGCGCTGCGCCACGTGCAAGGCGGCCATGGTGGCTACCTACGGCTACAAACAGCGCGGCGGGCCGCGCTACTGGAAGTATCACTGCGGCAATCGCGACTGCACCGCACGCGCCATGATCTCTGCGGCGGTCATCGAGACGGCCGTGGTCGAGCGCGTGCGAGCACGGCTGGCCCAGGAGACAGAGTCGGCAGCCATCGATCTGAACGTGGCCGAGGCTGAAGAGGAGTTGGCGCAGGCCCAGTCGCTGCTGGCTGCAGCAGTCACCGCCTTTGACGGTCTGAACGTGCTGGCCGCACGCACACGTTTGCTCGAGCTGCAGCAGGCAGTCAGCAAGGCTGATGAACGACTGGCGATGCTACGCGCCGCGTCGGCGCCGGCGCGGGTCATCAACGCGTCGGGGGATTGGGATGCCCTGCTCGTTGACGAGCAGCGCGACCTGATCCGCGTCCTGGTCACGCCCGTTGAGGTGCGTCCCGGACGGGCCAGCCCACGCTTCGAGATCCGCGTTCAGTAGTCGGCGCGCGGCGCGCTGCAGGATGCGATGCACCTCAGCGCGCACGGGCTCAGGCAACTCGTTCGGCATAGCCTAAACTCTGCCAGTCCATGTCGCACAAGTGGCAACACGTTCGAATTTGTGCAGCTCAGTGCGTGCTGGTGGGTCGGGGAAAGCGGCTGTGGTGCGGATAGTCGCGGTGGCGCCGCGGCCACTCGAGCATGTAGCGCAGCGCCAGGGCGTACATGGGCGGCACGAACTGATCCTTGCGCCACTCCCAGCGATAGATGCTCGACTCGTTGGTGCCCACGAATCTGGCGACCTGTGGGGCAGACAGGCCGAGGTGTCGGCGGATGGCGCGTGCTTCGTTGCCAGTCATCTGATTGTTCACCGGATCGGTCATATCCACGGGGGAGTGGCTCGCAGGTTTCTGGTCGGGTAGCAGCAAACGCGTCAAAAAAGGCACTTCCTAGGCAAAGAGTGAAGGAATTGCCTTCAGTCTAGGCAGTCTACGTACTGGCTGAGTAGACGATTTAGCGTTTGTTCACACAATTCACATTCAGGCCGGAACATCGAGGGAATCGCGATATTGTCGCTTCTGTGGCTAGGTTTGGAGGTACACTCTGGGTTCTGTGCATGAGGCAGAAATGGGGTTGAGCACGGAAAGAATCCATCACTGGTGGGACAGGCATGGTGGTTGTGGATGCAGGTGAACATGGCACGCTGAAGTACACCGTCGACGGCAAGGGGAAGGTGTTCTCGATGGCCGACTACGCCTACGAGGTGCTGCAGTACCGTCCTCGGGACGTGCTCGGCAAGGACGCCGCGCTGCTGTTCAGGCCCGACGAGCGCGACTTTCCCGAGTTGGCGCGCATCTTCCACGAGGCGCGTGCCAACCCCGGGCGCCTGTACTTCTGTCCTGGCTGGCTGCAGGCCAAGGACGGCTCGCGCGTCAACGTGGGCGCCACGTTCTTCTGGAATCCTGTCCTCGAAGTCTGGGACATCAGCGCCCTGGTGGTCTCGATCATCCCCCCCTCGGCCAAACAAATATCGAACGTGTCCAAAATTGTGCGGCTGACGGAGGTAGACCAGAAAGAGATCCTTTCGAGTCTGGAGGCAGGGCACGTGGACGAGGGCGGTCTGGATCGCATGGCCCACGAGATCGAGCAGATTTCCCAGCAGGTCAAAGAGATTGCCGACGCGGTGTGCCGACCGGTGAGCAACCAGCATGCGCGGCGTGGTCCGTACCGCAAGCCATATGGTGTGGCGGATCGCGACCTGTTGATCGAGGACAGCAACGACGCGCATCGGAAGTGGCTGAAGCTGTCGGCCGCGAGTCGTCCAAAACTGGACAATTACCTGGCCGGTCAGCTCGGGCTGAGCGCGCGGCAGTTGGGTCTGCGACTGGTGGAGCATTGTCTGCGGCTGGAGGACCTGCCCTGGTCGGCGTGACACATTCGAACGTGTCGCCAAATGTCGGGTCGTGCCTTCCAGACTGGGACGCATGGAAGGCGAACGCACCCGCAGCGTGCAGGTCATACTCAGCCGCGAAGAACGGCAGTTGATCCTCGAGATCGGCGAGGCTGAAAACCGCGGACTTCAGGAGCAGCTCAAGGAATTCATCGACGAGGGCATCGAGCGCCGCCAGCGGCTGATGCGCGCCGCGCGCCAGCTACAGCCCGAAGCGCTGGCGGTCTAGTTTGGCCGCGCTGGTGAGCCTGGCGCTGCTGGTGCAGGTGGCGGCCGCGGACGGCGGCGCTGCCGAGGTTGTAGAAGCGCCTCAACCCGATCCGCCGGTGCTCGAGACGGTGCCGGTGGCTGTCGAGCCGTACGGCGTGTACGACCGGTTGGCGCAGTGCGAGGCGGGTGGCGACTGGCACAACGCCAGGAACCCGATCTACAAGGGCGGACTTCAGTTCGATAGCCAGACGTGGGCCAGGCATGGCGGGTTGGCGTACGCCTGGCGGGCGGACTTTGCCTCGCGCGAGCAGCAGATCGATGTGGCGCGGCGCACGCAGGCCAGCCAGGGCTGGGGCGCGTGGCCGACGTGCTCACGTCGGCTCGGACTGAGGTAGCGGGGTGATCAGGTCGCCGATGCGGACCTTCAGCACCCTGGCCAGGCGTCGCAGTGTCGAGGGTCGGGCGCCGACTGTGCCCGTCTCGAGACGCTGGATGGTGTTGCGATTGACCTCGACGAGCTCGGCCAGCTCGGTCTGGCTCAGCCCGGCCAGATCCCTGAACTCGCGGAGCCGGTAGACACGGGGCATGCACACACATTGTACACGCGTGACCCTGATTCTCCATAATTGTTGCACATTTACTGACCATATGTTGTACACTAAGGCATCATGAAATACGTGGAACTGACCAAACTGGTCAATGGCTACGAGCCGACGCGCGTGTGGGTCAATCCGGACGCCGTCATCTATCTGCAGGAGCGCATGGTGCGTCGCGGCATCGGTCGTGGCGAGGAGGTCATCGAGCCGAAGGGCACGCGGGTGTATTTCGCCGAGAACGGTGCGCTCATCGACGGTGGCTTCATCGACGTACAGCAGACGCCCGACGAGGTCGTCACGCGGCTGAGCGGTCGCACCTGGCAGCGTCCTGAATCCTGGCAGCAGTGGGAGGAGCGTCGTGAGCGAATCGCCGACGCCGTCTACGGGGTCGAGTCCCGTGGCTAGTACCGCTTTGATCGATGCCAGCCGCGCCTTCGTCGGCGCGGCCAATCGCACCAATACGCTGTACGAGCTCAGCGCCGACTACGTGCAGGTCCTCGACCTGCTCGAGGATCCCGACCTCGATCAGGACGAGCAGGCGCTTGAGGCGCAGCTCGACGACCTGGCCGGCAAGATCACGCAGAAAGCCGAAGCCATCGCCGGTCTGGTGACGCACCTCGACGGCATGGCGGCTATGAGAAAAGCCGAGGCGCAGCGCCTGCGCGAACGCGCCGCGTCCGACGAAAAGCACGCCGCGCGCTTGCGTGCCTATGTGCTGCGCCACATGCAGGCCATCGGCTCGGAGCGCATCGACACGGCGCGCTACACGGTCAGCATTCGGCAGAACCCGCCGGCCGTGGAAATTCTCGAAGAGATGCTGGTGCCTGAGGACTACATCCGCACCAAGGTCATCAAGGAGGTCGACAAGCGCAGCATTCTCGAAGCCTATAAATCGACGGGCGAGCTGGTGCCCGGCACCGAGGTTGTGCGTCGTACGCGGCTCGACATTCGATGACGCCTGAGCCGAAAGCTCTCAGAAAATTGAACCGCGAGCAGCGTGCGGAGGTGCATTACGCGCGCCGCGCGGGCTGGCTCAAGGTGCGCGTGCGCGGCACGGGCGCCGAGGCTTTCGGCATCGAGTCGCTGTCCGATCCCAATCGCTTCTATCTGTGCGATGGCGAGCGCTGCACGTGCCCCGACTATCGCTTCCACGGACTGAGCGGGCTGCGCATCGGACGCGACGGCGCGCACATCCCGTGCTCGCACCTCATCGCCGTCCAGCGTTTCTTTCTCAACGACGCCTGGTGGCTCGCACCTGGTGACAAGGCCGCGATCGCAGAGTCGCACTAGGAAAAAAGAGAAAGGTCAGGGTGGCAATCATGCCCATGAAAGACCCGAGTGACGCGCCCGCGGGGAGCGCCTTTAATCTGCCCGCCGAGATTCAGCCCAACGCCATGTTCGTCGGCACGTTCGTGCACGTCGACTGCAAGCCGTACAGCGGTCCGCCGAAGTATTCGAAGGACGGCGAGCTCGTGCAGCAGTGGAGCATCATCTGGCACTTTACGCTGCGCAATCACGACACGCTGCAGCGCGTGCTTAATCCCGACGGTACGCCGTTCGAGATGTGGCGTTTCACCAGCGACGCGACCGGCGTCGGCAGTCGCGCGCGCGAGGTGATGCATGCGCTGGCAGGGCGCGAGGTGTCCAACGCCGAGGTGTCGTCGCTGCTGGCGGCGGATCCCGAGCACATGCCGACGAAGCTGTACGGCCGCCAGGCGCTGCTGATCATGGGCGCCTACACCGACAGCAACAACCGTGCGCGTGTCGGTATCAACCAGATCGTGGCGCTGTCGGCATCCGATCGCGCGCGGCTCGAGGCGGCAAAAAACGCCGAGGCCAGCCAGCCGACGCCGGCCACGCCGTCGACTGAGGTCGCGAGCATGGGTCCGCCGCGACCGCTTCAACAGTTCGATCAGAAAGGCCGCGAGGTTGCGTCCCCGCCTCCGCAGCCGGTTGCTCAAGTCGCAGGGGCGCGTGCGGACGGCAGCGCAGAACTGCCCTGGTGACCTGAAGAGGACCTCGTGACCGTGACGAGGTCCTCTTTTCTTTTTTCAGACGGGAGTAGTTGTGGACGAGCGCAGATATGCGATCTCGCGGTTCACGTCACGGACCGATGTCCATCCTGATCCTTACGAACTGACCTGGGACGAGTTGGTCTGGTCGCTCAGCCAGCACGAGGTGCGGCCCTCCAAGCATGACATGTGGTTGTGGTCACCGGCGAGCTATCTGGAGGGTGGCACGCGCAGCCGCAATCATGTGCAGGCGATCAGCCTGTTTGTGGCCGATATCGATGACGGCAGCAGTGGTCCGGACATGTACGCACGGCTGATGATGCTGGGGACCTCGTTCTTGGTTGTCTCGACGTGGTCACACACACCTGAGCATCCGCACTTGCGCGCGGTTATCCCGTTAGATGAGCCGATCCCTGCCGGCGCGTATGACCGCGTCTGGCAGGCGTTCAATCAGAATCTGTTCAGCACGCACATTGATCCGGCGACGCGCGATCCGTCGCGCATGTTTTATGGGCCGAGCTGTCCCGCGGAGCGACTGGGAGACGTGTATGTCAGGCAGCTCTGAGCGGGCGTTCAACTGGCGTTCGGTCGATCCGGCACCGGAGATCAAGGTGCCGATCAAGGCGGACATCCGTCCGGACGCGGTCATCGTCCGGACGGAACTGGAGTATCGCGCTCAGTGCTTCATCGGCAAGTGGTACCGCGAGCTCAGCGTGATGGCACCAGGCTCAGGCCGCCACAACGCACTGCGGAGCAAGGTGTGTGCCGCGGGCGGCTTGGTGGCTGCCGGCCTGCTCGACGAGCAGGAGGTCTACGAGACGTTCCTTGAGGCGTGCCAGGCCAACGGGCTGACGCAGGATCCGGGCGGCGCGGCCGAGCGGACGATTGCGGACGCTCTGGCGTACGGCGCCCAGACACCGTGGGCGCCGAGCGACTTGCCGGACAGTCCCGTGTGGCGCACGCGGCTCGAGCGAAAGCCCCGATTTAACACTTTTCCAAGCGCGTCCGCCGTCCGCACACATATAGAGGAAGCGGACGGACGGACGGTATTGAGACCCTGTCTCAACCCGCGGACGGCGGCCGACATTGGCGCGCTGATGCTGCCCGAAATCGAGTGGATTGCGGAGCCGTGGGTCGTGGCTGGATGTCTGACCGAGCTTGACGGCAAGCCCAAGAGCGCGGGCAAGACAACGTGGGGACTCGACCTGGTGCGTGCCGTGGTACGTGGCGAGCGCTTTCTGGGCAGCGAGGCGCTGCGCGGCCCGGTGCTGTTGTTGAGCGAGCAGAACGAGCGCTCGCTGCATCAGGCGCTGTATCGCGCCGATCTGTTGCAGAACCACGACCTGCACATTCAGTTGCGACACGAAGTCGGCGACATGCGCTGGGCAGATGTTGTGGCTGAAGCCTCGGCGTTCTGTCGACGCATTGGTGCCAGGCTGCTGGTGATCGATACGTTGGCACCGTGGCTAGGTCTGCGGGGTGATGCGGAGAACCACGCTGCGGACGCGCTGCTCGCTGTCCAACCCCTGCAGGAAGCGTGCGCGCGCGATGGGCTGGGCATTCTGTTCATGCGCCACGAGCGCAAGGCGGGTGGCGACGTGGGGGATTCAGGTCGTGGCTCGAGCGCGTATGCCGGTGCGGTCGACATCATTCTGTCGCTGCGACGTGGCAATCGTGATGTGCGGCCCACGGTGCGCCAACTCGAGAGCCTGTCGCGCTACGACGAGACGCCAGCGCGCACGGTAATCGAATTGCAGGCCGGGCGTTTCGTGATGCTGAGCGACAACGGTGAACTGGCGTTTACCGAGGTGCAGTACCAGATCGTGAGTGCGTTGAAGGAGCGCGGGCGACTGCGTGCGCAGCAATTCAGGGAGTTTGTGAGCGTGGGACGGACGCAGTTGTACCTAGCGTTGGACGCGCTCACAGAGCGCAAGGTGATCTGTCGCGAGGTGCTGAAGAGTGGTGCGCACGAGTATGTGCTGCCACCAGACGAGGATGTGATGGAGGAGGAATGATGGCTACTCCCAAGGTCATTTTTTGGACGGCCAAAGAGTTGTGCAGCGTGCCTGTGCCGTTGCACGAAGAACTCAGGCAGTTCTATCTGCGGTTGTATCGCTTGCAACGCATTGTCGACGTGCTGGTTGAACGCGAGGGGATTCGTGCTGTCGTTGAAGCGATGGATCGTGAGGCAGAGGACGACGATGACGATGATCTTTGATCCCGAGCAGCTCATTTCGAAACGTAGAAAGCCGCGGCGCCTGGTGGCGGACAACATCGGCTGGATCGAGGGCGAGGCGTCGACCAGGATTCCGAGCGCGCCGCCGCGGCGACTGCGCGCCAAGCCGCTGCAGCACCATCTGCGCAAGACGCTGCCGATCGGACTCAAGCGGGCGAAGTACACGGCGCCGAAGCATCGGCGGGCGGGCATCACCACGCGCGAGCTGCTGTGGGAGAAAGAGACGGAGGCGCATTTTCAGGCGCGTGTGGTGGGCGTCGCCAAGTATGTTGGCTTCAAGTACGTCTACCACACGTACGACAGCCGGCGCAGTCCCAGCGGTTTCCCAGACCTCGTTTTGTTGAATCCGGCGAGCAGGCGGCTGTTGTTCGTAGAGCTCAAATCTCAGCGCGGCAAGTTGACGCTGGCGCAGACGTTGTGGCGCGTGGCGCTCGAGGCGATCGTGGGCGTGGAGTACTACACGTGGAAGCCGTCGCAGTGGAACGAGCTCGTGCGCGTGCTGGGAGGTTGAGAGAGCGATGAGCGAACTGCACTGGCTGTTGGTGACGTTCGTAGCCTGGTGTCTGGCGAGTCTCAGCGTGGGTCTGGCGCTGGCGCGGTGGTTCAGATGGCTCAGAGACTGACGTGTGCCGAGTGCCGCTATCGCTTCAGTCCGCACACGAGTGGACGGCGGCCTGGTCAGCGCGCGTTCTGTTGTTCGCGCTGCAAGAGTCGCTTTCACGTGCGGCTGTTTCGAAGTCGCCGCAAGCTCGTAGCGTGAGCGCGCACGGTGGCGCGGATCGTCGACCGTGGCTGATCCTGTCGCGCACGGAGGCGGTGGCGCTGCGCGCCGCGGTGCAGCGTAGCCAGCGTGACAGTGAGCCTGTCGCGCTGCGGCGCGCGCTCGAGCAGATCGATCTGCAGCTGGCGTACATCGATCACGGACGGGGCGAGGAGCCGAGCAAGTACGCGGCCTATCTGCGCGAGATGGGTCAGGTCGTAGACTGATCAGGTCGGGTGTCGGTCGCCTGACGTGAGAAACGCACCAGCCCCGCGGCCAGTGACGAGCGCGAGGCTGGTGTGTGTCGAGTTGGGGAGTTTGGCTACTGCAACCGCGACACGCCGTAGTGTAGCGGGGCTACCAGTGGATGTTGAGGACCAGAATGAGGATCAGCGCGGCGACGATGGCCAGGCTGATGAGCCAGCCGCGCAGCGAGTAGGCGCCGCCGTAGCCGGGGTCGAACTGACCTTTCGGCGCGGAATACGAAGTGTTGGGCTTCCAGAAGTCCGGGCGGTGGTCTGGGCTGGAGGAGTGGTCAGTCTTCGGCATGTTCGAGTGGGTCCGTAGGAGTGAGTTGTTCGCCGAGGCGATAGTCGAGGTGGAGCAGCGCGTAGCGGGTGACGCGTGAGATGGGAAAGCCACGCTCCCAGTTCGCGACGGTAACGCGCGTGACGTCCAAGAGCTGCGCGAGGGCGGCTTGCGAGAGTCCGTAGTGCGAGCGCAGCGCGCGCACGATGTCGCGCGCGTCCGTAGGGTTGGTGCCGGTCATCGGTACTCGTTCTCGGCACATTGCGCGCAGCGCGTAGGGTCGTGTGGTGGCTGGATGCGCTGCCAGCCACCCCGGCCGTAGCGCATGGGTGTGCCATCGGCTGCCAGACCGTCCACCGCGTAGGTCCACTGGCCAACCGGCGTCACGTAGTGACGACTGGCCAGAGTAAAGACAGCTGCGAGCGTAGGACCGCTGCCGATGATGCGGTCAGAGTCGCGCCGGCGCGCGGTCCACGTGTTGCCAGTCTTGACGAACTCGTATTCGCCGTCGTCAGTCGTCCAGTGGCCGGGTGCGTCGGGGTAGGTGTTGCGTCGCGTGTACATGTGAGATAGGTCCTCAGTAAGTGAAAGGGAATGGGCGAACAATTGGTCAGTGCTTCCGATAGCTGATCGGAACGGTAGGCGCGTCCCAGCACATGCGACAGTCGCCGCAGGCGTTGTTCTGGAGTGGCGCGGGGCAGGTGAAACCCTCGTCGCAGGCTGTAGAACCGGCCGCGAAACCCGGGACGATGGGCGCAGGATCGCCGAAGTTGTCGGCCGAGGGCCGTAGCGTGACGTTGGGCAGGATCGAAAGCGCATTCAACGCTTCGGCCCAGATGTCGGCCATGGCGGAGCCGACGTTGAGCAGCGCGCGATGCGAGCGTGTGGGAATCCAGAATTTCGTGTCGGGCAGCTGACGGCAGATATCAGCCCAGCAGCGCGCGTAGATGGGCGAGAACATGTCGCCGGAATCGTGCACGCGAAAGTAGGGCATGCCCCGAATGGCGGAGACCATCGTAGATACGAACAAATCGCGACCTTCAACAGTGCGCATGCACTCGCGGGCCCACGCGAAGCGCGTGTGTTGCGCTTTCTTGACGTTGGGATAGGTGGTGTAGAGTCCCTTGTCGGCGTAGCAGAACTCACAGATAGCGCCCGGTGTGTGTACGGAAAAGGGACACGTTTTACGCGCGGGTAGACTCCAAGACTTGCTCGGCATTTTGGATGTGCTGGTCAGCAGCAGTGTGGCGGTATTGGGCACAAATTTGGGACGGCGGGATACAGTGGCGGTAGCCATGGCGTGAGATAGGTCCTCGCGTTCTGGTCAGACCCGCTGCAGCGTTGGCGCGCCACAGCGGGTCGTTTCGTTGGTAGCCAGTACTATGCAGCATGCCCAGTAAGCTGTCAATTAATTTGACATTGAGCGCAGGTTGAGAGACGGCGAGCCGGCCCTCCGCGCGTGCGCGCGTCCTTAAGGCATCGAGGGGTTCAGAACTAAACTCAAACCCAAAACCCCCCGGTTAACGCGACGTGTCTGTTGTCTGAGGAGCCTGCCAGCTCGCTCTAGCCAGCTACGTGTCAGACACGTGGTCTAGACGTGGTTTGGCGGTGTGTTGTACGCTGGGCGCGTTCGCTGCGCTGCGCTGGACGTCAACGGGAGACGTCTGGACGAGAGCTGCGTAGGCGAGATCAGACCGGGGTCCTCTTCCTAGACGCGGGACTCCGCCGAGTCGCGTATCACACGCTGCACTCAGGTTCGTTGTACTCAGGTTCGGGGTGTACGTGGAACGCGAGACGCTCTGGAAGCGGGGAAGCTATGCGCGGAGGACGAGGCCGGGCGCGACCGAGGCGCTGGGGGTGGCTGGCTCAGTTCGCGTGGCGTGGGTGTGCGGGGTGGAGTCGGCTGTGGTGGAACAAGAACTGAAAGAAGAGGAGCGCTTCAGTTCTTGGTGGCCTGGCCGAGGCGCAGGTGATCGGCGATGGCGCCGACGGTGGCGACGAGCTCGTCGTCGGACAACGCCTGGGGTCCGAGTTGGAGGACGTCGAAGCCGTCGTCGAGCAGGACGAGCATGACGACGCCGTGGGCGTGGCGGGTGTCGACGTCGCGGGCGACGAGCCAGTCGAACAGGTGGCGACTGAAGCGGGCGTTGTCATCGCTGGTCTCGGACCACGAGTAGTAGTTCATGGGACCTTCAGTCCCTGGACAGAAACACGATCAAGGCTAACAGGCCCATGATCGAAAAGCCGGCCCACACGAGCACCACCGACGCGGGTTCGAGCATCCCTCCAGTGTACTCCGTGTGCCTAGAGTCTGCCATCCTTTCGCGCATACGGCCTAGTCGCGGCGAGTGTCTTGCGGGGTAAGGGATAATGGTCGCACCGTGACGACCGCGACCGAGGTCCTGGATGACGATGCTCGGCCGCGGCGTGGCGGGCGGCGCTACACCGACTCGGTGCGGCAGCGCGCCATCGCGCTGCTGCTGACGGGCAACTCGACGCAGCAGGTCGCCGAGCAGTTGCGCGTGCCGCATTCGACGATCAAGACGTGGTGGCGCGAGTACGGGCCGCAAGAGCCGCGCGCGCTCGCCCAGCGAGAACGGATGGGGCAGGCAGTCTATGACACGGTCCACGCGACGCTCGAGGCGCTATCTGCTCGAGCCCGGCTTACTGCAGACGAAGACTGGATACGCGAGCAATCCGCGGCCGCCCTCGCGCATCTGGATGCAGTCCATTGGGACCGGGTTATTCGACTCCTCAGCGCTCTCCGACCGGCCGAGCCAGAAGTCGAAGACGAGCACGATCTGGAGACCCGATCCGCGGGCTAAGCCGCCTCTACCTTTAATACACTTCGTGCAGCAGGCCTGGCCGCTGCTCGAGCCGTCGGTCCCCTTTCAGGTCGGCTGGCACCTCGACCTGCTGTGCGCCCACCTCGAGGCGTGCAGCCTGGGGCAACTCACCGACCTGCTCATCAACGTGCCGCCGGGCACTACCAAGTCGTTGTGCACCAGCGTCTTCTGGCCGGCCTGGGCGTGGACCTGGCAGCCGTGGACCAGGTGGCTGACTGGCGGCTACGACGCGCGGCTGGCGATCAGAGATGCGCTGCGGACGCGGCGCCTGATGCAGAGCGAGTGGTACCAGGCGCAGTGGGGCGAGCAGTGGTCGTTCTCGGGCGACCAGAACGTCAAGAGCTACTACTCCAACAACCGCACCGGCTGGCGGCTGGCGACGAGCATGGCCGGCGGCGTGACCGGCGAGCACGCCCACTACGTGGTCGTCGACGATCCGCACAACGTCCACGAGGCCGAAAGTGACGCCGAACGCGACAGCGTGCTGCAGATCTGGCGCGAGGTGTACCCCTCCCGAAGACTGCCGGGCGGCGTCAGGGTGGTCGTCGGCCAGCGCGTGCACGAGGAGGACCTGACCGCCGATTGGCTCGAGCGCGAGGGCGCGCGCATCCACCACATCGAACTGCCCATGGAGTACGACCCGCTGCACGCGCGCCCCAGCCAGCTCGAGGCGTGCGCGTTGGATCAGCACCTGCACGACCGTCGCGCCGAGGCGGCCGCCAACATCGACCCCATCCTGCTCAGCCCGAGCCGATTCTCGAAAGACACCGTCGAACAATTAAAAATCGACCTGGGCCCGTACGCCTACAGCGCTCAGTACGACCAGCGGCCCAGTCCGCGGGCGGGCATGCTGCTCAACCCGGCGTGGTTGCTGGATCGGCCGCAGCATCTTGACCTGAATCAGATGGACGTCATCTGCGCCTTCGACCTGAATTACTCGGACAAGGACGCCAGCGACTGGACGGTGGGCGTCACCGCGGCCGTCGAACGCGACGGCCGTTTTCCGGTCATGCACATCCTCGACGTGTACGCCGCCCACCTCGCCGAATTGCGCCACGAGGTCGAGCTGTCTACCTATTTAAAGGAATGGCGGCCGATGCTGGTCGGCATCGAGCGGCGCGCCTTCGAAAAGCAGGGCGCCACCCAGGACCTGCTCAGGGCGCTACAGGCCAGAGTCGACTGGTCGCCGTGCCATATGGAGCCGGTCGAGGCCGACACGGACAAGTTGTCGAGGGCGCTGATCATCGCCGGGCGGGCCAAGGCCGGGCTGATCAGCGTCGATCGGAGTGCGCCGTGGTGGCACGCGCTGAGCGTCGAATTGAGCCGCTTTCCCAGATCGGCGCACGACGACCGCGTCGACGCGCTGGCGTACTGCGTGCGTCTGGCCGTCGAGCGACTGCAGAAAACGCGCGCCTTTCTGACCTTGCTGAGCAACCCCGTGCCGTTCAGGGTCGTCGGCAGGACCAGCGGCGGGCTGCGTCAGATGCCGGGCGGCAACCCGCTGCAGTTGCTGGGTTGACGCCGAAGCGTATTCTTACGTCAATCTGGCGTGCTAGGTTGTGGACATGGCACAAGCACCGAGTAGTAGTAGCTCAACGTCCAAGACAGCAACCCCCAGCCTCAGTCCGGAAGCCCAGGACATCGTCGACCAGTTGGAGACCAGCGCGCGCGTGTTCGTCTCCAAGGCGGACCTCGCCGAGGACGACGAGGAGGACCTGAAAGCGGCCGGTTACGCCGTCGACGAGGACGTCGTGCGCGAGGGTTTTTTCATCAGGCGCCTCAGCGACACCGAAAAGGCCGACGCCGAGTTCGCCAAAGCGCAGGCCGCCGCTGCTGCTCAGTCCGCACCCGCGGCGCCGACAACGTCCACCACGAGCTCCACCTCGACGAGCAGCAGCGCGTGAGTTGTCCGACGGTCAACTCCGAGTTGACCTTTGTGACCGTTTTCGCCTGACATGCTGGGTCCGGAGGACGTCCCGAGCCCCTCCCAACTGGCTACACGCTGGTGGTCGTCGTATAACGAGTGGCAAACTACGCGCCATAGAGTCCGCGATGTACGCGATTGGTTAGCACAACGCTTCGACCCGATTGTTCCTGAAGAGTTTGCACTGGCCGCTGGTAATTTAGCGGTCAAACTGCCACATTCGCAGACGATTCCGCTGCACGCGGTGCAGATGCTGGCCTCCAAACGCCCGCGTCTGCGCCGCGATCCGATGGGCCGCTCCATCCGCGCGCGGACGAACGCCTCGTCTCTGGAAGTGTGGGCCAACGCGTGCCTCGACGCCGTCGAGCAGCAGAACGGCAAGTTCTGGCGACCGCTCATGGACATGCTCTTCAACCAGGGCGGCGCCGCGGTGCTGTGTTTTCCCAGGGCCGCGGCGTGGGAGAACCTGCCCACCTTCGTCGACGACGAGGGCGAGGTGCTCGAGCTGTGGGAAGGCGACGACCTGCAGGACCAGCGCAAGACGTACGACGACTTTTCTCTCGACTGGCGCGCGCGCGCGGTGCCCATCGGCGTCAGGGTCATCGGCATCGACCAGTGCCTGCCCATCCTCGGCCCC
>Ga0126379_10000865_pt1 | contig 17623 bp, 18 predicted proteins | sample PanSoiMetPlot_24_FD_92640 | JGI IMG/M metagenome (GOLD analysis project Ga0126379, IMG submission 92640) | Tropical forest soil microbial communities from Panama - MetaG Plot_24 | ecosystem: Environmental > Terrestrial > Soil > Tropical forest > Bulk soil | place: Panama | collected 2016-02-17
CGGTTACGATCTTGATCCCCGCGAGCCCGCCCTCGCTGGTTGTTTTCCGAATCTGGTCTGGCCGGTCGACATTGCCGACACACGCGGTCAGATGGCGCTGTTCGATCGCATTCTCAGCGATCACTGGCGCACGACGGTCATCGATCTCGGCCAGGGACTGTTCGATCAATTCTTTAAGGTCATGACGGAGATCGGCTTCGAAGACGAAGCGCGGCAAAAGCTGATCCAGCCGGTTGTATTGTTCATCGCCGACTCGGCTCCCTTCACCGCCACAACCTACAGCGATCTGCGCGGGCGATTGCAACAGACTATTTTCGTCCCCGTGCACAATGAAGCCGCCTCGTTCATGGTCATCGCCCAGGACTTCCCGCCGTCATCGCCGAAATACAATACCATCCGCATTCCGCGCCTGTCGCCGATCGTGCGGGGCGTGATCGATCGGCCCGGCTTCTCCTTCGGCGCATATATGTCGCAACAGTCCGGTGGACCGACCGAGGTGCATAGCCGGATCGCCGAGGTCTTCGCGAAGTTTCGCGAGCTGGAATTGCAGCTTCTGATCGGCGAACTTGAATCGTCGCTGCGCGGCGGCGGTGCAAAGCCGGTACGGCAAACCGCGCGGTCTCCGGCCCCACGAGCAATCGAATAATCTCGCACTTCGGCGACTTATGAGCACCCGCCCTAATGGCCTTCGAAGCTCACCAGGGTGCGCACCGGCACGCCGAGCTTTCTGATCTTTTCGGCGCCGCGCAATTCCGGCAGATCGATGATGAAGCAGGCGGCCAAAACCTCGGCGCCGATCTGCTTGAGAAGCTTCACCGCCGCCTCCGCCGTGCCGCCGGTGGCGACGAGATCGTCGACCAGGATGACGCGCTCGCCTTTGACCAGCGCGTCTTCGTGCATTTCCATTTCATCGATGCCGTATTCGAGTGAATAGCCGACGCTGACGCGCTTGAACGGCAGCTTGCCCTTCTTGCGAATCGGCACGAAGCCGCACGACACCTGATGCGCGATCGCGCCGCCGAGAATAAAACCGCGCGCCTCGATGCCGGCCACTTTGTCGATCTTGCTACCGGCCCACGGCTGCACCAGCTCGTCCACGGCGCGGCGAAAGGCCCGCGCATCGCCCAACAGCGTGGTGATATCCCGGAACATGATGCCCGGCTTCGGATAATCCGGGATCGTCCGAATTGCGGCCTTCAGATCGTTTACAAGCGTGTCATCAGGCATCGTCGAAGCCGCCGCCGATATGCCGCTTAGACCTTGTACTCGGTCGGCGCGCGTGGCTTTTCCACCTCGGGCTCGTGCAGGACTGTGTGCCAGACCCGCTTCTTGGTGAAATAGAGCAGACCGGTGAACACGATGAGGAAAATCATGACCTGGAAGCCCAACCGTTTGCGGGCGATAAGCGTCGGTTCGGCAGCCCACATCAAGAACGCCGACACATCGCGTGCGTATTGATCGACCGTGGTGGGCGTGCCGTCGGTATATTCAACCTGGCCGTCGCTCAGCGGCTTGGGCATGCCGATGGCATTGCCGGGAAAATATTTGTTGTACTGCCCGCCCGGCGGTAGCGCGAAGCCGGCGGGAGCGTCGGTATAGCCGGTCAGGATGGCGTGGATGTAATCGGGGCCATCCTCCTGATACATCGTGAATGCGTCAAAGACGAACCACGGAAAGCCCGCCTCGTAGCTACGCGCTTTGGCGAGGGTGGACATATCCGGCGGGAGCTTGCCGCCGAGGGCGGCCCGGGCGGCCTGCTCGTTGGCGAACGGCGGCGGGAAAAAATCGGAAATTTTTCCCGGCCGTTTGAACATTTTGCCCTGATCGTTGGGGCCGTCCTGCACCTGAAAGGTTGCGGCAATCGACGCCGCTTGCGCTTCGGTGAAATTGGGCCCGCCCGGATCGGCGAGATTGCGGAACGAAAGCAGCTTGAGGCTGTGGCAGTTCGCACAAACCTCCTGATAGACCCTAAAGCCGCGTTGCAACTGCGCCTGGTCATAAAGACCGAACGGGCCCGAAAACGTCCAGCGCTGGCGCGGCGGCGCGTCGGCCTCTTGCGCCGCGGCGGCGCCGGCGCCGCACAGCACGCCCGCAAGCGCCAAAGCAAAGGCCAGCCTGTGATGACGCTTCATGCCAGCGGCTCCTTTTACGCGTGCACGCCCGGAGGCGGCGCCGGTGCTCCGGCTGGAACGCCCTGCTGCAGCACCGATTCCGAGATCGAGTTTGGCAGCGGCTTGGTTTTTTCGAATAGCCCCAGCAGCGGCAGGATCACGAAAAAGAACGCGAAATAATACAAGGTGAGAACGCGCGCCGCGATCACATAACCGCCGGTCGGCTCCTGCGAGCCGAGATAGCCAAGGCCGATCACCGCGGCGAAGAAGATGAACAGGAACTGCCGATACAGCGGCCGGTAGCTTGCCGAACGCACGCGCGAGGTGTCGAGCCAAGGCATGAAGGCCAGCACGATGATAGAGGCGGCCAGCGCGGTCACGCCGAGGAGCTTATTGGGAATGCCGCGCAGGATCGCGTAGAACGGCAGGTAATACCATTCGGGAACGATGTGCGTCGGCGTCTGGCCCGGATTGGCCGGGATGTAGTTGTCGGAATGCTGCAGATAGTTCGGAATGTAGAAGATGAACCAAGCGTAGATGATACAGAACACGCCGACGAAGAATGCGTCCTTCACCGTCGCGTAGGGCGTGAATGCAACGACGTCCTTGTCCGACTTCGGCTCTACTCCGGTCGGATTGTTCTGCCCGACCATGTGCAGCGCCCAGATGTGCAGCCCGACCACGCCGACGATGACGAACGGCAACAAGTAGTGCAGCGAATAAAAGCGATTGAGCGTCGGATTGCCGACGGCAAACCCGCCCCACAGCCAGGTCACGATCGAGCTGCCGACTACGGGTATGGCGGAGAACAGGTTGGTTATGACCGTCGCGGCCCAGAAGCTCATCTGGCCCCACGGCAGCACGTAGCCCATGAAACCTGTGATCACCATCAAGAGGAACAGGATCACGCCGAGGATCCAAAGCACCTCGCGCGGCTCCTTGTACGAGCCGTAATACATGCCCCGGGCGATGTGGATGTAGACGGCGACAAAGAAGAACGAGGCGCCATTGGCATGGATATAGCGCAGCAGCCAGCCGTAGTTGACGTCCCGCATAATGCCCTCGACCGAATCGAAGGCGAAGTCGACATGCGGGGTGTAATGCATCGCCAGCACGATGCCGGTTACGATCTGCACGCCGAGCATGAAAGTGAGGATGCCGCCGAAGGTCCACCAGTAATTCAAATTGCGCGGCGTCGGATAGGCGATGAACGACGAATGGGCCAGGCTTGCGATCGGCAGCCGGCGCTCCAGCCATTTCATGAACGCGCTTTGCGGCTGATAAATCGATTCTCCGCTCATCATCGAATCCTGCTTGCCTGATCGAGCACCACGCTAGCGACGCGCCTGCGAATGGATCAGAACACCAGCGGGCGCTTTGGACAAGAAATCGCCGTGCGTAAGCTCCGCCATTGCATTTGCTGTCACAGGCCCGACCTCATTCATCTTGCCGATCGCCCTTCCGCGCTGCAGACCGCCCGCCTCAAGCCCCCTCGCCAGGCTGGCTGGAGAGCGGGTTTTTCGGCGGCGGAAGGACCGCTCGCCCCTGACCTGGGGAAGGCCCGGGACGACGCATTCCGGCGGCGTTCTATTGGCATCCTTGCCGGAACAGCGCAAGGGCGGGTTGGCCTCCCGACGTAACCCACTGTGTTCTACGGATTGCGCTGCCGGAAAGAGTAGGATGAAGGCGGCCGCAAGCCCGCCCCCGAAAGGGTTCGCTGGGTCGAATTGGCAATCAGTGGCGTCGGATTTCAAACGGCCTGACTGATAGTTCGGTCAAGCCGCATCACTGAACACCGCGGCGCGATGCGATCGCGGCAGAAACGCATAGACTTTGCTTCTTTTCCGATCGAGCGCCAAGGTATGGGCACCCGCTTCCGTCGGCACGACTTCCTCCCGGCGCATCGCGGCGACATCGATAACGTCTATGACGCCGGGATCGCCGATGGCGACATAGAGATGGCCCGTTCGCTGATTGAGGAAAATGACGTCTGGGGCGCCGCTGAGTGGCGCTTCGGCGAGCACGCGGCCTGAGGCGGCATCGATCGCGATCACGAGGCCGGCATCGCATGCGCAGAAGAGACGTCCTGTCGCCGGATCGAGTTCCAAACCATGGGGTCCTTCGGACGGCACCTCATATTCCTTCGATATTTTGCTTGGGTCACGCGCATCGATCGCCACAATCCGGGCCGGCGACGCGATATTGATAAAGAACATTTCGGTTGCCGGATCATAGATCGTCCACCGGGTGCGGCCGGGTAGTTTGACTTCGGCAATTCGCTCCTTGCGCTCGAGATCGACGACCGACGCGGTATGCGAATTCGAAACGGCAGGATCGCCGACATTGGCGGCCACCAGAACAGCGCGTTTGGCGTCGAACGCCACGCCGTTCGGCCTTATGCCAACGCCAATCTTGAAGGCGTTGCGCTCGTCTCCAGGAGCAAATATTGAAACGGTATTCTCGCCGCGGTTGGTCGTAAAAATCAAACCACGCGCCTCGGACACAAGCGCGCCCGCAACTGCGATTAGCCCAGGAATCGATTCGATGTAGCGATCCTTGGCGCAGTCGATTACGTCGATCGAGTCGTTGGCGGTATGCGCGACATAGATACGATCGGTCGGCGAATGAACGTCAGCATGATCGAAACCGCCGCTGGACCGATGCGGTGGCAGTTCGATGTGGCCAAGCAACCCAAGGGTCATGTTGCGATTGTCTCAGACCGGAAGCGATTCCGGTCTGAGCTCCCTGACGTTTTGGCAGAACCGATAAGCCGTTGTTTGTTCAATCATTGATCGGCCCTTCGTCACCCCAGACATATTCCGGCTCCGTTTGCGTGGAATCCGGCATAATGCGCGATTGAACTTCGTGCCGATGTTCTTTTGATCTGGCTTGATCGGCAGTGGGTGCGGGCCGGTACTGTTTCCGAGATTTATCGTGTTGAAGATCCGTTTCGCTCGTTGTGCCGTAATCGCCCCGCTCTCGCCTCGGGCTTAAGCACGGATCGAGCTCAACGGCGGTGTGGTAAATCGCGTTGTCGCAAGACATTTCTCATCTCCTTTGGGAGTGAGACAACGCTTGGCTGCACGGGGCAGCTCACCGGGCGGTTGTCGAATGCCCGGGTTCCAATGCCGCGATCTGACGAAAGACTTGTGGAGGTCAAACACATCGCCAAAAGCCTTCCGCTCGGAAAGCGGGGCTGCAGTGCTTGGGCGATGTGCCTTGGGTAAGCCGGGCGACTGCAACATGGCCCGACACGCAGTACGTGGCGAGCGGGAGCGGCACTGTCAATAGTGCGATTTAAATTTTCGGCGGGTTGCTACAACGTATTTCGGCCAGCAAACGAGCTTGCCTCCTACGAGAGCCGGACCGAGCCGCAAACGAGCCTCAGGATGCGCCTTGCCCTTTACCAGCCCGACATTCCGCAGAATACCGGAACGATTTTGCGCCTATGCGGCTGTCTGGGAATTGAGGCGCACATCATCGAGCCGGCCGGGTTTCCGTCCACGGACCGCGCCTTTCGCCGCGCCGGAATGGATTACCTCGAGGCGGTGACCATTACCCGCCACGCTTCATGGCAGGATTTCGAAGCCTGGCAGCGGGCGGCGGCTTGCCGCCTTATTCTATTCACCACCAAAGCGGCCAGGTCCTATCTCGACTTCAACTTTGCACCGGACGATGTACTGCTGTTTGGCCGCGAATCGGCCGGCGCACCCGAACCGGTCCACGCCGCGGCCGACGCCCGGCTGTTAATTCCGATGCGGCCCGGCATGCGTTCGCTCAATGTCGCGATCGCCGCCGCGCTCGGCGCCGGCGAAGCGCTCAGGCAAACCGGCGGCATGCCTGCACCGGGCGGCAAGGTCGCCAGCGACTAGTGCGTGTACTCGGAATTCTGCCCGCCAATGAGAATGTCCTTTCCTGCCACAAACAGAAGGCTTGCCGGCTGGACGCCGATTAAGGCATCACGTGTAGCGTGGGGGAATTGGGCAACAGGCATGGCTGATCGTTCTCTTCTTGTGGGTCGAGCCGTCAAGTTCGGTATCGTTGCCGCGTCACTGCTTGCTATCGGACTGAGTATTCTCAGCCGCCCCAACTGGAAGCTCCGCGATTTCGATCAGGTCTTCTACGTCACGATCGCCTACGACCTGGACCGTTACGGCATATTCAGCGACGGGATTTTCGATCCCGTCGATAGTTCGGTCGAGCTGGCGCAACCCGGCATGTTTTTCGGCCCCGTTTTTCCGGCGATGGTGCTCGCGGTCATGAAACTCGATCACCGCTTTGCGCAGGCGGTTCGCTGCAGCGTCGAATCAAACCGTGGCCATCGAGACGAATCAACTTGTGAGGCCTACGAGGTGCCAATTCGGATTCTCAATGCCGTGCTACTCGCGATTGGCGCTGCCGCAATCGGGTTCGCGGCTGACCTGATCTTTCGGCGGCCACCTTGGACATTCCTGTTGGCTGTGGTCTTTGCCACCGCCGCTCTGGCGAATGAAGCTCACATCTTCTCGTTTGTCATGACGGAGAGCGCAATCTTCGCGATTTACAGCGTTTTCGCCTGGACGTTCTTGCGCGCTTTAATGCAACCGGCCGTCGCTCGCTTCGCTATCGCGGGCGCGACCCTGGGAGTGCTGTCCCTCACCAAACCATCTTTCGCAGTGCTATTGCCCGCAGCTCTGGCGATCGTTTTTGCCTTCGGTTACTGGATTAAAAAGACTGCCCCAAATCTAATCGGCGTCCAGTCGCTGACATTTGCCGCCGTTTTCATGTGCATCGTTGCGCCGTGGATGGTGCGCAACTACGTCGCGCTGGGGAAATTCGGGCTTACGAAGGAATATGCTTCCGCAGTACTGGTCGAGCGCTTCGCCTACGACGACATGACCGCGCAAGAATTTTTCCTTGCCTTTCCGTATTGCACGCCAGGGCTAGGCGATTTGTTATTTGATAAAGTCAATGGCGCCGATTCCATGCACCGCTTCATGTATCACACCCCTGGAAGCTTCTTTCATGCCGGACGGGAGCGGCGTGGCGCCCTGATTGAACAGAATGGGCAGATCGATCCATTAATCGGACGACTGGTGCACGAGGAAATGGCGAGCAACTGGTGGCGTTATTTGGTCGTCAATGTTCCCCTCGCCTGGTGCGGTATGTGGCCAGGCGGAATCGTCAGTCTGCTACTGCTGCCGTTATTCTTGATATCGGTGCGCCAGGCCGTGTGTGCGCGCGAGCCCAGTTTGATATTCTATGCGGCGCCGGCGGTATTGATGCTTGGCTTGCACGCCGCGGTGGCCAACCACTACACACGCTATAATCTAATCCTGATCGGCCCCTATTCGGTCGGCGCTGCGTGGATCATTTCTTCGGCCCTGCCGTACGCGCGTTGGCGAGCGCGATCTCTCGCATCAGGATAGTGATCAGCTCTGCCTGTGAGCGAAGCTTCAGATGAAGGTTAAGCAACAGGATAAGACTGATCACGAGCCAGACATAAATGATGAGATCGACACCGCGGCCAATGCCAACCAGGGTCGCGAGCCTGGTCGCATGACTTGGCAGCCACACAAAATAAAGTCCTGCCGTCGCCACGAGCATTGACAAGATCGAGATGATGGGAGCCCGACGATACTCGGCCCAGGCGTAGACCAAGACACCCGCAAGCAAAATCGATAAGCCGACTTGAGCGATCATCGGTGCAATTTTTGTGCTGATAGGTCAAACAGGATAGCCAAGGAATCGCTCAAGCGTTGTCCTTTGGCCAGTGAATACTGGGTGTAATCGATCGTCACCGGCACCTCGACATGGCGAAGTCCGCTTGCCGCGATTTGTTCGAGGAGCTCGCTCGCGTGCGCCATCCGATTTTGCCGCAATGAAAGGCGGCTCGCACCTTCACGGGTCATGGCGCGCAAGCCGTTGTGCGTATCGCTGAGGCGAAGGCCCGTCGTAACCCGGGTAAACCAGACTGCCGCCTGCAGCAGGAACCACCGCCCCAGCGGCATGCCGCGGGAGCTGCCGAGGAACCGGCTGCCGAGCGCGTAGGCAGCATCGCGGTCGATCAAAGCGTCGATCAGCCGCGGGATATCGGACGGACGGTGCTGTCCATCGGCATCGAAAGTCACGACGTAGTCGGCACCTTGTTGCAGTGCGAATTTGATGCCGGTCTGGAGCGCTGCGCCTTGCCCGAGATTGACCGTGTGCGTGACAACGGTGGCACCGGCGGAGAACGCAATTTGCCCCGTCGCATCATGGGAGCCATCATCGATGACCACCACGCGATAGCTACGTCGCATCAGGTCGGTGACGATGGGGCTGAGGACTGCGGCCTCGTTGAAAGCCGCAATAACGATCCAAATCGACTGCGTATTGGATTTTTTATGATCTTTTGAAGTCACGGTTCGGCCTTATCCAGCAGCGCACCACGATTCTCACGACGAGGCCGATATCGACAACGGCACCGAGCGACATTGGTTCCACGAAACGATAGCACAGAGCTTTGGACGGTCAGTCCAAAAGTACTTATCGGAAGGGTGCAGCCGGGGCGGCATAGTGCAGCGGATTGGTCATATGCCGCCGCCGAGCCTTACTTGTTTGCCTGCCTGACACCACAGCGACCCGTTCGGCGGGTGAGTCTCAGGTGTGCGAAGATCCGGGGTTGCGGAGCACGCATCGCATCGCGTCAAATAGATTGACTGGCATGCCAAATCGGTTTGCGACGGAGCTTGAGCGGTCGCGGTTTGCTCCGAGCAAACGGCGCATTTGAAACTCAATCAGCCCAAGCGGTACGACTTTCCACGGGTGATCGCATTTCTCCAGTTGAAACCCGAGTGAATGCGAGAGGCGCCGGATGCTTTTCGGCGTGAAAAACCACAGATGCTGTGGCGGCGTCATCAGCCGCCAATTCCGGCCAGCCAGGCGAGCATAAAGCGAGGAAAAATCCCCCGTTGTAATCACGACCACTCCCCCCGGATTCAAATGCTTCCGGCAGAGAGCCAAGGTGCTTTGCGGGTCGGGAAGATGTTCAATGACATCCAACAATACGATGACATCGAAAACGCCGAATTGCGCCAAAACCGACTCTTCAGCAACCCCGTCAATCACGAAAAGACCGCGGGCCCGGCAAAACGCAACGGCTGCGTCCGCGATTTCAATTCCGGCTACATCATAAAAGCGGCGAGCCTCTTCCAGGAAGAATCCGTAGGCACACCCGATTTCCAAGAGGCGCCCGTCCTTGCGAAAACCGCGAATGAATTGCACAGTGCGCGCAAATTCACGTCGCAAGACCCGTTCGCTGCCGCGATAGTCAGCGTAACCGTCCGCGCGCGCCCCGGAGAAATAATCTTCAGTGTAGTAGCTCTCAATGTCAAAACCGCCGCATTCGGCGCGGCCGAGACCGCATTGCGCACATTGCAGAATGTCACACGAGTTTTTTGAATATAATCTTCGATGCGCAGTCGGGCACGCGCAGGCGGGACAGACGAGCCGTATGCTCAAATTGGCTCCGCCCTGCAGAAACCAATTCATCATTGTTCCAATCTTTTCTCAGCTAGCCCGCTTCGCATCCGCTGCCAGGTTCGACAGTCACCCTCCCGCCAAGCCCAAGCATGTTTCACCTGGGTGACAAGATCTGAATATTGAGGACGCCAGTTCAGTTGGTGATGCGCGCGGGAAGCATCGGCAATCAGGGCCGGCGGATCGCCGGGCCGACGCGCACCGACCTGCACAGGAAATTCGGAACCCGTGACATTTCGGACGGCGGCAACGAGCTCGCGCACCGACCACCCGCGACCGGTGCCGAGATTGAGTGACGTGCTTGCAGCGCCAGCGAGCAACGCGCGCAGAGCTTTGGCGTGCGCATCCGCCAGGTCGGTGACGTGGATATAGTCGCGCACGCCGGTGCCGTCCGTGGTCGAATAGTCGTCACCATAAATCGTGAAGCCCGGGCTTTGGCCGGCTGCCGCATCGAGCAGGAGTTGGATCGCATTCGTCGCCGGAACGTGGCATGGCCCGATCTCGCCCTCCGGATCCGCACCGGCGGCATTGAAGTAACGGAGCGCCACAAAGGACAACCGGAAAGCCAAAGCGCATTCCGTCAACATGCGCTCACAGATCATTTTGGTGGCGCCGTAGGGATTGATGGGGGCGTAGGGCGTATCTTCCCGGGTCGGAACAACGGCCGGCACACCATAGACCGCACAGCTCGAAGAAAATATTATTTTGTCAACGCCACACTCGCGCATCGCGGCGAGCAGTGTCGCCGTGCCGCCGACGTTGATCCGATAATAAAGGGTCGGATTTAGGTTTGACTGGCCGACGTCAGTCAACCCGGCGAAGTGAACAACGGCCGCGGGCTGATGGCGCGCGAGCGTCTCTCGCAGTTTGATCTCGTCGGTGAGTTCGCCGACTTCGAGCGCGCCCCATTTGACTGATTCCGGATTGCCGCGGATCAGGTTGTCGTAGGTGATTGGATCGAATCCAGCGCGGCGTAAGGCCTTACACGTATGGCTGCCAATGTAGCCTGCGCCACCGGTGACCACGATCGAAGTCATCAGATTCTCTTATTCTTAAGGTCGCCCGGACTTGCGGCGCCTGTGGTGTCGAAACTGGCGTGCTTTTTGAATTGCCGATCGAGGCAATGCCGCGCCAGTCCTCGTTGCGAGCTTATCGTTTGCGGCGCCGACAACAACTAGGCTTGGATGACGCCCGGCCGGCCGCCCTCGACTGCGAATGTCTTGAACGTAGAGATTGCAGCCTTGGGGTCGTGCGCGTCGGAAACCACACGCATCTGCACCTGCATCGCGTCCGCGGTCAGATCGACGACGACATAACCGCGCCGCCGGCTGTCGAAAAAATGCACATGGGGATTGTCCGGCAGCACCTTCGCAATCGGATCGTATGGCGGGCCATACGAGGAGATCGAGCTGCCGACGAATTCGGTGGCGACAACGGGGGAAGCCTGATCGTCAAAATCGAGCTTCAGATCATTGGCGAAGAAGGAGTGAATGTCGCCGGAAATCACCACCGGATTGGAGACCTTGCGATTGTGGATGTGCTGCATAAGCCGCGCGCGATTGGCGGGATAGCCGTTCCAATCGTCGGTCCAGAACGCGTCGATCCCGTCCTGATTTCGCCGCAGCTGCGCCATCAGCACATCCTGCGCGATCAAATTCCATCGCGCTTTGCTGCGCGCGAGCCCGGCATAAAGCCAAGCCTCCTGGCCAAAGCCGAGCATGGTGCGGCCGGCGTCGAGCCGCTCCGGACAGCTGGCATTGGTCTCCAAATGACCGCCACCCTTGGTGGGCGGCGCGTAACAAGCTTGGCGCGAGCGGTACTGCCGGCCGTCGATGACGGATATTTCGATGAGATCGCCCAAGGTTAAACGATCATAGACCCGCATCAGCGGACCGTTGGGCCGCGAGAGGATCGGCCGCACCGGCATATGTTCGTAGAAGGCCTGATAGGCCGCCGCGCGCCGGATCAGGAATTGCGCCGGATCGTCGAACGTTTCCGACCATTTGTCGGCGTAGTCGTTTTGCACTTCGTGATCGTCCCAGGTGACGATCGCCGGCACCTGCGCATGCAAGCGTTGCAGGTCGGCATCGAGCCGGTATTGGGCATAGCGATGCGATAAGTCGGGAGGGTCGCGGCTTCGATCCCATCGCTGTGGCGGCGAACGATCGGCCGAAACTGCTCGATGGTCTCGTAGATGTAATCGCCGAGGAACAGGACGAATTCGGGATTTTCATCGGTCAGATGGCGATAGGCCGAAAAATATCCGTGCTCGTAATTCGAGCAGGAGACAAAACCGAACCGCAGCTTTGCCGGCGCCGATCCGGGCGCCGGAAGCGTCACCGCCCGTCCGGTCGGGCTCACCGCATCGCCAGAGAGAAAGCGGTACCAATAGGACCGCCCGGGTTCGAGACCGGCGACATCGAGATGGACCGAATAGGCGAAGGCTTGTTCGGCGGTCGCGGCTCCGCGACGCACGATTTTGGCCATGCCGGGATCGGTCGCGATCTCATAACGCAGCGTCACGTCGGCGCCGCTCATGCCGCCCGGCGTTTCCGGATTGCTCGACAGCGGCTCAGGCGCGAGCCGCGTCCACAACACAAAGCCGTCGGCCCGCGGCGCGCCGGAAGCAACGCCGAGGCCGAACGGATTGCCGGTCCGCCAGCTTTGCGCGGCGGCAATGCGGATCAGGCATGGGGCGGCAATTGGCGCCGCGATGGCCGCGACAGCGGCGCCCGCGGCCCCGACAAAGCGACGCCGGCTAAAAGGCCCGGAAGTTTGCATTCTGCCCCTCGCGGCCATTGCGGCTATCCAACATCTTCGCCGGTTTTTATGACATGCTTACGCCAGCGCATGAACGGCAACCACAGCCAACAGAACCCATGGATAACGCGAAAATCGATAGCGCCAAAGCCGATCCGCGAAAAGAAACCACGAAAGCGTGGTTCGAAACTTTGCGCGATCGGCTTTTGACCGCATTGGAAGACGTGGAGCGGGCGTTACCCGCGGCCGCGCCATTGAGCGAGCGAGCGCCCGGCCAATTTGTGCGCAGCCCCTGGCAGCGCGCCGATCATACGGGTGCCCCGGGCGGCGGCGGGGTGATGGCGATGATGAAGGGGCGCGTCTTTGAAAAAGTGGGCGTTCATGTCTCGACGGTGTTTGGCGAATTCGCCCCGGAATTCCGCAAGGAAATTCCCGGCACCGCCGAGGATCCGCGCTTTTACGCGACTGGTATTTCGCTGATCGCGCATCCGCACAATCCCCATGTGCCGGCGGCGCATATGAACACACGCTATGTGGTGACGACCAAATCCTGGTTTGGCGGCGGCGGCGACCTCACGCCGGTGCTCGAGCGCCGTCGCCGGCAAGACGACCCGGACACGGTCGCTTTCCATGCCGCGATGAAGGCCGCCTGCGACGCGCATGCGCGCGTAGCGCCGTACGATAAATTCAAAAAATGGTGCGACGAATATTTTTACCTCAAGCACCGCGGCGAAATGCGCGGCATCGGCGGCATTTTTTACGATTGGCTCGACAGCGGCGATTTCGATGCGGATCTCGCCTTCACGCAAGCGGTCGGCGACGCTTTTCTCGGCATCTATCCAGAACTTGTACGCCGCAATTTCGAAAAGCCTTGGAGCGAGGCGGAGCGCGAGGAGCAGCTTGTCCGCCGCGGCCGTTACGTCGAATTCAACCTGCTCTATGATCGCGGTACGATCTTTGGTTTGCGAACCGGCGGCAATGTCGAATCGATCCTGTCATCGATGCCGCCGGCAGTGAAATGGCCGTGAGGCGCAAATAGCTTCCACTTATTCCTGCGTAAGCGGAGTCCAGTCTTTCTGAAAACGAACAGGGTCGCCGCTCCGGACTATGGAATTGTCGTAAAAATCACACCTCAGCGAATTGCGCCGTAAATCATCATGCCGCCGCCGACGATGACCACTGCATCCAGTATCGCGGTGTGAACGTGAATGGGCAGACGCTCGACAATGAGCTTGGCCAAAAACGTACAGGGAAAAGCAACAAACCCGATCAGAAGCGCGATCACGATCACGGTGGTCGTCAGCACGCCCGCTGTGCCGAACACGGCGATCTTGATAATCCCCATGCCGAGCGAGACCGCTGCGTCGGTCGCGATCACCGCGGCGCCTTCAAGTCCCGTCGCCATCAATAGCGAGAGCATGATCACGCCGGCGCCCGTCGTGCCGCCGACCACGATGCCCCATCCCGCCGCCGCGGCGGCATAGGCCTTCTCGCTAAGCTTGTGACCGTGGCGCTTGAACAGGCGCCGCAACGGCACCGTCGCGATCAAGGTCGAACCGATGACCAAAGCGGCGCCGCGGCCGGTCAGGAGCGTGTAGAGCCAGGCGCCGAGTATGCAGGTCGGCAGCGCCGCGATGAGCGCGATCACGGCGCGCCGGCGATCGAGCGAGCGGCGGAACGCGGCGACGCGCGCGGTATTCGTGAACATCGCCGAGATGGCGATGATCGGCACGACCGGAGCGGCGCCGACAAGCGGTACCAGGACCAGCGGCATCAAGGCCCCGGTGCCGTAGCCCGCAACCCCGCCGGCAACGGCCGATATCGCCGCCAATGCGACGATGAGCGCGAGCTCCGCAACTGAAATATCCGGGAGAAGCAAGGCGGATTCAGCCGTTGACTAGAGGGGTGCCAATCGGGACAACAGACGCCCGCCAGACGATTAACACCGACAGAGGATCTACGCATGAACCTTGGAATTGCCGGCCGCAACGCAATCGTTTGCGCTTCGAGCCGCGGCCTCGGCTATGCCTGCGCCAAGGCGCTGGCGGAGGCCGGATGTGAGGTGGTCATCAACGGCCGCAGCGACGAGAAACTCGCTGCCGCCGCTGCCGAATTGAAAAAGACCACCGGCGGCAAAGTGCTGGCGGTGACCGCTGATGTCGCTTCTGCGGAGGGCCAAAAGGCCCTGTTCGCCGCCTGTCCCGAGCCGGACATCCTGGTCAACAACAATGCCGGCCCGCCGCCGCGCGACTTTCGCGAGCTCGACCGGCAGAAGCTGCTCGATGGCGTGATTGCTAACATGGTGGTCGCGATTGAGCTCACCCAGAAAGTGATCGATCCCATGGTCGCGAGGAAATTCGGCCGCATCGTCAACATCACGTCCGGTTCGGTACGCATGCCGCTCGCCGGCCTTGATCTTTCCTCCGGCGCACGCGCGGGCCTCACCGCGTTCCTCGCCGGCGTCGCCCGCGCGGTCGCCTCCGCCAATGTCACCATCAATTTCGTGCTGCCCGGCGTTTTCGCCACCGACCGGCTGCGCACTTACATCGAGACCATGGCGAAGAAGGAGGGTTTGAGCGCCGAGGCCGCACTCGCCGAGCGGGTCTCGACGGTGCCGGCACGCCGCGTCGGCCAGCCGGACGAATTCGGCGCAACTTGCGCGTTTTTGTGTTCGGCGCAGGCCGGCTATATCACCGGACAGAACATCCTGATCGACGGCGGGGCTTTCCCCGGCGCGTTCTGATGCTGTTCCGCCACAAGAGGAACCCAAGGAGATCGTTATGAAGCTCGTTCGTTATGGCGCGCTGGGGCGCGAGAAGCCTGGCATGATCGATGCCGAGGGCCGCATTCGCGACTTGTCCAAAATCGTCCCCGACATCGCCGGCGAGGCGCTCTCGCCAACGAGCCTCAACAAGCTGCGCAAGCTCAAACCCGAAAAACTGCCGCTCGTGCGCGGCAAACAGCGCATCGGACCCTGCGTCGGCAAGGTCGGCAATTTCATCGCCATCGGCTTGAACTATTCCGATCACGCCGCGGAGGCCGGCATGCCGATCCCCAAAGAGCCGATCATCTTCAACAAGGCGCCGTCCTGTATCTGCGGGCCGGATGACAACACCATCATCCCGAGGGATTCGTCCAAGCTCGACTGGGAGGTCGAGCTCGGCATCGTCATCGGCAGCCGGGCACGCTATCTGAGCAAAGATAGGGCGCTCGACGTCGTCGCCGGCTATTGTCTCGCCAACGATGTGTCCGAGCGCGTCTTTCAGATCGAGCGCGCCGGGCAATGGACCAAGGGCAAAGGCTGCGAGACCTTCGGCCCGCTCGGCCCGTGGCTCGTCACTAAGGACGAGATCAAGGATCCGCAAAAGCTCGACATGTGGCTCGACGTCAACGGCGAGAAACGCCAGCGCGGCAATACCGCGACCATGATCTTCAATTGCCGGCACATCGTCTGGGCGTGCTCGCAATATTTCGTCATGGAGCCGGGCGACGTGATTATCACCGGCACGCCGCCGGGCGTCGGGCTTGGCATGAAGCCGCCGACCTTCCTAAAAGCCGGCGACGTCGTCACGCTCGGCATGGAGAAGCTCGGCGAACAGCGGCAGAAGGTCGTGGCGTCGAAGAGGTAAGTCGGCCTAGCCTTCCCGCGCCTGCAACACCGCTTTGGCGGAAATCCGCGACCAGGACGAGACTTTGTCGCGGAACGCGGTGTAGGACGCATGCACCTTAGCGGCGCCGGCGCCCTTGCCAGCAAGCTCGGCGAGCACGTCCTTGGACTCGCCCCGCGCCGCGCCGATCAGATCTGTGGGGAAGGCGCGGAGCTTCACATTATCCTGCGTAGTCAGCGCGACGAGCGCCTCGACATTGAGCCGCTCCATCTCGGCGAGCGCGTAAGACGCTTCCGTGGCGCAGGCATGCGCCACGATCGCCTGCAGCTCGCGGTCGAGCCCCTGCCAGGCTTTGAGCGAGACGATGCACTCGCCGGTGCCGTTCGGTTTGTTGAAACCTGGATAGTAATAGAACGGCGCATAGCGGTAGAGCCCGAGCGCGATGTCGGAGCCGGGTCCGACGAATTCTGCGCCTTCGATCAGGCCGGATTGCAGCGCCACCAGGATTTCGCCGGGTGCGGTGGTCTGCGGAATGGCGCCGAGCCGGCGATAGACCTCGCCGCCCAAACCGAGCGAGCGGAGTTTCAGGCCGCGCACGTCGTCGCGGCTTTTAATCTCGCGGCGGAACCAGCCGCCCATGCAGGTGCCGGTATTACCGGCCATGAACGGTTTGACGCCGAATGGCGCATAGAGCTCGTCCCATAGCGCCTGACCGCCGCCGGCATCGACCCAGGCGACGTGTTCGTTCGGGAGGAGCCCGAACGGCACCGTGGTGAAGAAGGCAGCCGCCGGCTCCTTGCCCTGCCAGTAAAACGAGGCGGTATGGCCTACCTCGGCGACGCCGGAACCGACCGCATCCAGCACTTCCAGCGCCGGCACCACCTCGCCTGCCGCCGCGACGCTGATCTCGAGCCGTCCGCCGGACAATGTGCCGATCCGCTCGGCCACGCGTTCCGCCGACATGCCGGGGCCGGGCAGACGCTTGGGCCAGGAGGTGACCATGCGCCAGCGCATTTTGCCGCTTTGCGCCAGTGCGGGAGCGGCAAGCGCGCCCGTGAGCCCGAGCGCACCTATCTGTGCAATACCCGCACGCGCGAGATTGCGGCGTGTAATCTTGGTCATTGCCGACGCCTTTCGGTTGAGGATGGGCCTCACCTGCATCTTATGACATCAATTGGGCGGCGCGGAGTGGCATCGAAGCGCCTTGCGCGCCTGGAATTTTTCCGACACAGGTGGGCGGGTTGTTAGTTTTTTGGGGAGGGTGACATGGGAGCGAATTTCGGCATCGCCGGAATGGATTGGCAACAGCGGGTCAATTGGGACCGGTTGCGAAAATACCGCACCGAGCGGGCTCGCGCGATGATGAAAAAGCACGGCCTCGGCGCGCTCCTGTGCATGTACGACGAGAACGTCCGCTATCTCACCGGCACGCTGACCCCCGGCTGGAACCGGCTCAAGCCCGGCTTGCGCTACGCGATGCTGTGCGGCGACGGCGCGCCGATCCTGTTCGAGCAGGGCGACCTCGGCTTTCAGATCGAGCGCCATTCGCCGTGGATCCCGAAGGAAAACGTCCGCCATTCGTTCGCCTGGATCAAGGGCGCGGCCGGTCCGGCCTCCACCCAGCAGGTGACGAAGTTCACCAAA
>Ga0126379_10000867_pt1 | contig 17613 bp, 20 predicted proteins | sample PanSoiMetPlot_24_FD_92640 | JGI IMG/M metagenome (GOLD analysis project Ga0126379, IMG submission 92640) | Tropical forest soil microbial communities from Panama - MetaG Plot_24 | ecosystem: Environmental > Terrestrial > Soil > Tropical forest > Bulk soil | place: Panama | collected 2016-02-17
CATGGGCACCATGGGCACCATGGCTAGCCATGATGCTATGGTGGTATGCCGTATGAATAGGCCACTCATTCAACTCGCCTATGCCTTGCTTGCGCAAGACATTCCCTGTCATGTACGGGGTAGGGATATTGGTCAGAACCTGATCCGGCTGATTACCAAGCAAGAAGCTACTTCCATAGCAGAACTGCGCACGAAGCTCGATACGTGGTACTTTGAGGAGCTTGCTCTTGCTCAAGCCAAATGTAATGATCGAAAGATCATTACACTCGAGGATAAGCATACCTCCTTGGCACTGTTCATGAATCAGTGCCTTCCCAGCGATAGCCCAAGTGCCGTGATCCAGAAAGTCACGGCACTGTTTGAACAGGGTAAGGGGCTTTGCCTCTCGACTATCCACAAGGCGAAAGGTCTTGAAGCCGAGCAGTGCACCATCCTTGAACATGGGCTGTACCCCCGTATGGTACAACGCAGTTCTCAAGTCTGGCAGAAGGAACAGGAACACAATTGCCAGTATGTAGCTATCACTCGCGGTAAGACTTCGCTGGTCTATATGTGATGCAGGGGGGAGTAAGGATAGCTCCCTCAAGCTGACTCAACCCAGTTGATGCTTGACCACTCATGACCATGTACTACAGAAGCCCTAGACACCCCATCTAGGGCTTTTTTTGTGTCTGGAATTCTGCCACTGGAAGGGTGGAAAAATCGCATAATCGAACTAAGACAAAGAGGAGTGTGGTGGATAGTACTTCAAGTGATACTTTAACTTTGGCACTTAAAGAGACCGGGCTTTCGGGTACGTGTTACCCGTACTCTACTCTAGAGGTACTCTGTAGCCGAGTACTCTACTCTAGAGGTAGTCCTGCTGGACCAATGGAGATAGAAGATAGCAGCTATCTAGCAGCTAGATGCTACTTCCATACCAATCCTACCCGGTCTATGACCTACAGGGTGAACCAGAACGGGATGAACCATCCTGGATGGTCTATGGCTGATAGGAATAGGGCACCATGGCATGTGGCTGTCCAGGGAACCCGTCGAATGACCCAGGTTAAGCCCCCACCCCCCCAGTATCTCCTCCACACAAGCTCTAGACCAGCATAACCAATCACTTAGAGAATTTTACCTGCACATTTGAGCAGTGCTGTGTCTCAAGGAATGAAATTCTTGGAGTTACCGTGGCGCTGAGGAGGTGATACTGCTAAAATAGGATACCCTGAAGCTGTAGGAAACCTTATATGATGAGGCGTAGCCACTGTGGCGCACTATACTCTTATGTCCGGTGTGAGGACTAACACTGTTACCAGCAGGTGTCCTGTATGCCTGAAAGTTAGGTACCATACTGTCCAGGAAGTCCATGATCCCCAGAAAGAGCTGTCGCCCAGACAACTCTGTTGCTGTATAGAGCACCAGCTTATGCAGTCCATGACTATAGCAGCTTTAGCTGCGTATGAAAAGGTATGGATACAGCAGCACTATCCAGGGCTCCTTGTCATAGCACCATGGGAAGCACAGGGGCACTTCTGGACGGAACATGGTGGTATAGATGCTGTGGATAAGTCAGCTTACAAAGGGTGGTAGTGTCATCAGTGTCATCAATGGAAGAAGAACTATTCCTACTCTGGATTGGTGCTGAGTGGCTGGCACACTGTCGGCTTACTATAGATATGCTTTACAATGCTGAAACGGGGTGGGTAGATACGGATAGTAATGTCACTCTGCACCAGGACACAACTGCTCACCAGCAGTTGTGGCATGAGGAGTAATATAGAGTATTTGATGATGGTAGATAATATGGTCTACTCCAGTATGTTCTTCCACAGTTATAAAGCGAGTGTCAATGAGCTTTATAACTCCCATTAACAGCTCTCTTTGCCTCTTGAACGGCCTGAAAAGCACCCAGGAGCCGATGGTATGCCTGTTTGGCATGGTCTGTACCTTTCGGGTCTGATAGATGGATGTCAAATCTGTGCTCCTGAAGCTGATTCACTGTCTCACCTGTGTAGCTACAGCCCGCTTCTTCGCATGGGAATGTCATAAAGCTGAGGGGTTTATGACTCCTCAAACAGCGACAGGGAAGTGTATTGCACTTGTGGCAACTATACTCGATTCTGCTACGACTATATGGCATACCACTCCATCAACGGGTGGTGAAGGCACCAGTAACAGAATAGGGCCGTGTACGGATAATGACACCTGCTTGAGGTCCAGGCCCTGGAACATACTCATAAGCACCAACGTCATAGTTGGCTTGTTGGGGCCTGGAGATACCGAGGATGTCTGTGGTTACCTGTGTTATGGTGGTACCAGCTTCAACAGCAACGCTGTTAGCTAAGATGCTGTAGTCCCCGGCTGTAGGATTGTTGAATGCTAATGTGCCTGCAACGTTACACCCTGTTGTGGCGGAAGCACATACGTTGTTAGTTTTGTTGGCTCCTGTACTAAGGTCACTAATGCCAGGATTACCGGCAGGGCTGTCAATGATGTTGTTCACGATCTGGACTGTATTCACATCACTATCGATGTACATACCATAGGTATTACTGGCACATGTGTTATTGTAGAACTTGGCATTAGTAGTACCAGCAGTTTTGTAACAGCGATAGCCATGGTGCAGAACGTTGTTGTATGCGAGAGAGCTTGTCGCTCGTACAACGATAATGCCAGCTTCGGTGTTACCGCCACCAGGATCATGAATTGTATTATTTCGGATGATGTTGTTGTTGCCAACGGGAGTACTGCTGTAGTTGTAGTCAGCGATAGCGCCACCAACATAACCTCGGATGTCATTACCGTCTATAATACTGTTTATGGCACCGCCAGAGAGCACAACCGCACCCCAGTTGTTGCTGGTGTCTGCCACAATTGAACTGTGCAGCAGCTCATTGCCATTGCCCTCAAACCAGACTGTGCTGCTGCCACCGCTGAGAAGTACCATGTTCTTGAGCCGTATATGATTGGCACTGCCACTGACGTAGGCGGCTTTATCAGCTTTGATGGCTCCACTTGCGTCTAAGGTAAGACCTGAAAAGATGATATAGGTCTGGTCAGGGTTCGTCAGTTGCAGCAAGTTCTGACCTGTACTAAAGGAGGGATGAAAGGTAGGAGTCTCTTGCTGATACGCGGCGATAGTGGTTGCACCGCCCCATGCCTGGCCACTGGCACCACCGGGGATGTGAATATTCGTATCGCTGAGGGATTGATTATAGGTGCCACCACGTATGTAGAGGGTAGCTCCTGGCATCATGCATGGGATAACGGAAGCGAGTGTTGCTTTAGGGGTGGTGATAGATTGAGCAGCATTACAGTCGTTACTATCGTTGCCAGGACCACCGGCCTGTGTTGGTATTGCCATGTAAAATGGTCCTGGTGTTGGATTCGAGACCTGAGCGCCAAATTCCCAGGCGCCTTGGTCGTAGACTGTTCCACCTGCTTCTGGCCGTGACCCCCCGCTGTAGTCAACATTCCAGGGAGACCCAAGTGTTGCCCCTGCATTGATAGCTGGGCTTCCACTTGTGACTTTATAGTCTGTTGGCTGACAGGTCATCGTACCTGTACAACCTCCAGACAGTTGGGGGTTGCTATAGGTACTACAGCCCCCTGCTCCACCTGTACAGAGGTTGCTGAGGAGAGTGTACCCGGTTGCTCCGTTGGTGTTGACAATGGTGTCTGCGTTGTTGCCCCACATGATGTTATTTTTGACCTGGGCGTTACGGCCACGGCCCAGATCGAGTGCACCACCTAGAGCGAGGGTACTGTTGACGATAGTATTGCTGTAGAATTGAGTGTTGTAGCCATCATAGCCGCCAAAGCGATTAATGACGACGGCAGAATCACCCATGTTCTGGTACCCAATGCGGGAAAAGATATTATTGTAAATCTGCACATCGTCAGCACCAGAGGCAAAGAGCGGAAATTTGCAGTCATCGTGAAAGTAATTATTGCGCCAGACCATACGGTCTCCAACATGGCACTTCGATAGGTCTGTACAGCCGTAACCACCGCTTTGCTGGCCTGCTTCACCGGAGGTGTGGTAGACCTCGTTGTATTCAAAGAGTCCATCATCGAATCCACCGTACCAGGCATAGCACCGTCCGACACCATTGGGTCCCCAACATGTAGGCCAGGCATACGGAGTGTTGGTGCCCAGATCGTGAAAGACATTATGATGTACCCAGTTGTGGTCGCCAGCAAAGATGTTGTAACTGCTGGAACCATCACCGGTGTCGTAGGTATTGCGGAACTCGCTGTTGCGCACCTCAATATACTGGGCATTGCAGCCGGAGCCGGGCTGGGCAGCTTCGCTAAAAAAGTCGAGTTGGTAGGTTGCGTATGGGATGTTCACACTATCAACAATGACGCCATCCAGGATGATGTACTGCGCGTTGCAGAACCAGATGATATAGGAACCAGAGGAAGGGTCTATAATAGGGCGGTTTGATGGATCATCGGCTTGAATCGTGATGGGACTGCTGGCAGTCCCAGCGATGCCATGGACATACATCATCGTGGTCTGTCCACCTCGGGGGGATGGGGTCTGGTAGTGTCCAGGGAGGAGACGAACGGTGTCTCCCGGCTGGAGACATCCTGATTCAAGGACCGTCTGTATAAGACGGGCTGGTGTGTTCTTATTCTCTGCGTTGACAGTGCCTGGGCAGCCCGATACGTTGCCATCAGAGCCTGTTGGTGAAACATACAGTGTGCGGGCTATGGCAGGAGCGAGACCGCAGCCTATCCAGGCCCATATGAGCATGTAAAGGAAAGTCCACTTCAGCTTCACAAGCTTCACAGTATGTCTCCGCATAGGTCTTACGATGTGAGTTTGATGTAACTAATGTTGATACTCATACGCTTAGCAACGCCACCAGCAGTCCCTGACGTAAGGCCAAGGGTGTCACCAGCATTGATCGTACCATTAACCACTGTCCCGGCGCAAGTGGTTCCTGCATATCCATTTTCTGCGACAGCTCTGCTGCAGGCCATTGCCCCGGCTGCTGCGGTGGCTAAGGCACTGGAGAGTAAGACAGTATTGGTGGTACCTGTTCTTCTGTGAACGATGACGGATGGTGTACCAGCGTCAGCGAATACCGTCACTTCTTTGACCTGAGCTGGAAATGGTACGAGACATGCCTGAAGTTGTGGTCCTAAGTCGGCATCAGCGAGTGTCGTAGGTGAGTTGTCTGCGCCGATGGTAATCGTACATGTGCTCGTGACTGCACTCTCAGGCGTTTGTGTGGTACTCCACAGGTTCCATGTGGTGGTAGAACTATTCCACCTCCACAAGAATACATCGGTCTTTCCACCACCAGTGGTCTTTGTAGGTATGGGAAGCCCCGTTGGTGCGGTGAAGATAGCGTTCCAGGTAATGAGCTGACTTGCGGCAGAGGTAATTTCGATAATCAGCGAGCGTTTATTGTTGGTGGTAGCACTCTGGCTCCCTGTTGGAGCATTGAATGTTGTCGCTTGACTCAGCGACAACAAATAGCAGACTGTACAGTTGTTGCTGTTGATGGTGATGCTGGCGACATCGGCAATCTGCAAGGTTGTGGGGTCTGGTATACCGCTGGGCGGTACAGACCACGTATTATCACCGCGTAGGAACGTTGTTGAACTGGCATTCGTACCACCACTCAAGTTTGCGATAGGAAGATTACCGGTGACGCCTGTAGCGAGTGGCAGGCCAGTAGCATTGGTGAGTATACCGGCACTAGGAGTGCCGATATTTGGGGTAACCAGAACGGGACTGGTAGCTTTAACATAGCTACCAGTCCCAGTAACAGCAACACCCTGGATAGTCGTAGCTGTGACCCATTCAGCAGCTTGTGCAGCAGTAGGCGTACCGCTATTAGAGACATTACCACCGCCACCAGGGGGTGTAGCCCATGTACCATCACCTCGCCAGTAGGTGCTTGTGCTCGCATTCAGGCCACTGGCGAGGTTGTTCACAGGGAGGTTGCCGGTGACACCTGTGGTGAGGGGTAGGCTTGTCCCATTACTCAAGTTCACCGTTGAGGGTGTTCCTAAGTTTGGGGTGACGAGTGTAGGACTGGTACTCCGCACATAGACGCCAGAGCCAGTTGTACCAACACCCTGAATAGACGTAGAAGTGGTCCACTCAGCAACCTGTGCAGCGACAGGTGTACCAACGTTCGAGACGTTACCACCACCTGCAGGGGTAGCCCACTGGCCATCACCTCTCCAGAATGTTGAAGCGGAAGCATTCGTACCACTGTTTAAGTTTGTAGTCGGTAAGCTACCGGTCACGCCACTACTGAGTGGCAGACCGGTAGCATTGGTAAGGACACCGGCGCTAGGTGTACCGATGTTGGGTGTAACGAGTGTGGGGTTGGTAGCCTTAACGTAAGCGCCAGTGCCTGTCACCCCTGCTGTATCTACGCCAAGGGTGCCATCTCCGTTGGTAGTCGTCACTAAGCCGTTCATGGTTAAGTTAGAAATCTTCGCAATGGTAGGAGTGGTAAGGACTGGTCCTGTAGCCTTGACGTAGTTGCCTGTTCCTGTTGTGCTTATACCTTGCAGAGCAGAAGCACTGACCCATTCAGCAGTCTGGCCGCTTGTCGGTGTGCCTGAGACAGTGATACCACCAGTACCTGTACCGCAAGCTGCTGCTGCTGAAACCAGATGTCCTGCGCCATCTGTTTGGACACAAAGCCCTGGTGAGAGGCCAGTAGATAGACTGTTCAAGTCAGGAATCTGCGCATCTGTTGCCACTCCAGCTAGGGCACTGAAAGCGACCTGAAGGCAGGAGAGTGATTTGTCAGCATTCTGACCTGTGTTAAACAGATTGAGACCACATGATGCTGGCGCAGTATCCCATCCAGTAGCTTTGACCACCCCACTTCCAGCGGGCTGAAGTATAGCACCAGTGCCAACAGTCATGGTGGCACTGGTATTGGTACCGCTCGTAAGGGCACTAAAGGCATTCGAGCCAGCACCGCCAGCACCTGATGTGCGTAGCAGGTGGTTGGCGCTGTCCCAGACGTCGTTGTAGATGGTCTGTTCTGTCTGGAAGGCTTGACCGCTGGCAGCCCCACCTATCCAGGCGGTGGACATAAGCTGATGATTGGTTGCATCCCAGGTGTCGTTAAGAATATCTCTAACAGTCTTCAGTTGCTGCGACTGAACATAGACAATAGGTGCAGTAACGAGGAGGAGAACTGCCAGAGTCAGTGTAATCCAGTGTCTACGTATCAAGGCTCTTACCTTTTCGTAGTGGATTTCCGTTGCTTCGTTCCTTGAGTGTCCTTAATGGCCTTATCAGTCTTATTCTTAGCAGTTTCATAGGAGAAGCCAAGATTCTGGAGATGTCCAACGATCTTACCGTAGAGCTTTTCCTTACCCTTGGGGACTGGCATGGCTATTTCCTCCCTTTAGCCTTCATCTTTACCCGCTTGAGGCGTGGATTCGCTTTCTTGGCAGCAGCACTTGCCCCCCGTGAGGCTGCTGCAAGGATAGCGCCTGCACTTTCCTCAGAGTATCCGCCTTTCTTGGCAATGGCACTTTGGGCGGCAGCGAAGCCGGGATGCTTCTTCTTCTGCTTTGCCATGGTTACTCCTCCACTTTGAGAGCTGCCCGTTCCACCTCTGCGGCTTGAAGAGTCATAAGAGCAATAGTAGCCTGGGTCTGGGTAAAGAGAAAGGCTGCGAGCTCATCAGAGCTTGGCAAGTCCCTTGCTGCCTGATGGATGGCCTCGATGTGCTGCTTAATTTCATCCACTTTCGCACTGGTAAAGAGAGGGCCACTAAGTGGCTCCTCTGGTGCCTTCGGCTGTGGTGGGGCTGCTGGTTGCCTCTGTTCTGCCATTAGGATTCCTTTCCTTTGGTTTTACTGGTAAAGCGGCCTTGATGGTCTCTTTCACTCGTGATTGGCAGTACTGGCAGTACCTGCAGCCCCGGCTCTTTTGCCTTGGGAACCCATGCTAGTGAAAAGAGGCACATGTCACCTTGAAGATGCAGATCGATAACTTTGACACGGCGCTTGAACATCGCTGTGTTGAAATACGCCTCTACGATATCAGCGATAAGCCCGCTTGGCAAGGTGGTAGTAAAGTCCCCAGCAGACCCAGCAGCGTTGCTAGCGTTGCTAGCGTTGCTGCTGCGCTGCCCTGAGGTATCCACGTCTGATGGGAAAGGCAGCGTACTCACGGCAGTGTATCCTTGATCGTGAGCCAGGTACGATAGAGTACCGTAATATCACCGTTGTACAAGTTGTTCAAGACCCAGAGATACAGCGTCTTGTTATATGGACACGGTTGACCGGAGGGCAGTAATGCCCCTTTGGTCAGCATCATCCTGAACTTTGTTGGGAAGAGTGTCGTATAGAAGTATTGTGACCATTTTGCCTTGAGAGAAGTATGCGTACACTGGAAGAAAGTGCCAGAATTTTTGCGGTAATCATAGAGCGTGTACCAGAAGTCCATGCCGCCTGGTAAGGTCTCAAATTCAAAGGTGAATCTATGCACGGTTTCCTCTACCAGTCTCTCGAGAGGAGTTTTACGCCGTCTTCGATCTGGTCTGTGCCTGGCTTCCAGTCTTACTCCCTCCGCCATATGGCTCTATTATGCACCTGTAGAGCCAAGGATGTAAAGAAGAAATTTGCTCGAAAATTGGTGCAGGGTGTATAGTGCTCTTTATCAAAAATATCCCAGCGGTGAAACCGCTGTGTTTACGGGGATGAGTGAAGCGGATGAAGCGTCCAGTAAAGCGCCTACGCATCCACAAAAGGGACCCTTCGAGTAACGGCAACATCAAAGAGGGTATCCGGTGTGGGCATGTACAGGGCGAGGAGCTGCTCCGCTCAGATACCCGTTGGGACCGTGTAACATGCAAGAATTGCCTGCGCATGAAAAGAGATAGACGCAGTAGGCGGTATACGTATACCATACAGTAGTAAGGCTTCTACAGAGCGGGGTCCAGGGGCAAGGCCCCTGGGCTGGAAAGCGGGGGAACCGGCAGGTTCCCCACATGCGCAGGTGTTTCTACCATGAAGGGGTGATATATGCTGGCAAATTGTCATGCGAAGCAGGCGGTTGTATATGGCTTCGAAACCGCAGATGGTAGCCGTTGGTACTACCTCTCTGCGGAGGTGCGTGAAGTGGCTGCAGATCGTGTCAAGGGTTATGGCTACTGGGGAGCCATTCGTAGGTGGTTCAGAACAACACATGAGGCGTTACCACCCATAGAGAGACCACTCCTTGCTGACAGTTTCCAGCGCCTTAAGCATGGTGCACCACGTTGGGTGAGGGCTCAGCGTGAGAAGAGGAAGGCGTATGACTACAGTAAGTCAGACCATAGGCTACGCTTGAAACGGGAGAACTACCACAGGAAGAAGCCTGAGAAGGTGCCAGGCTATCGTGCTGATGGTGGCATTGACAGACGAACAAAGGAGGGGAAGAAACATGCCAGATGTACCACATATACCACCACGAGCTAGACAACGCTGGATTATTGTTATGGGCCGTAATCGCCAGTATATCCTGTCGTCAGAAGACGAATGGGTCATGAAAATGGGCGATCTAAAGCGTAGTGGTGAGATAGGCCGTGTCCTTGATACCTACATCACAACTTTTTTGCCAGGGGATAGCAGAATTCCCTTGACAATACCTGAATAAGCGTTTAAACTTCGGATGCCTCCGGCGGGGTGGGGGGGAATAGCTATACAGACTGACTATAGAGATACAGTGTTTCTCTACTATAGCTATCCTAGAGATACTATCTATCTCTACATACATACACGCGCCTGTATTATATATATAAGTATATATAGAAGTATACAGGTAAGTAGAAGTAGTAGATACAGCTAGAAGTAGGATTAGGTGTTTCTAGAGTTTTGGTAAGTGAGTATAACCGTATTCAGGGAGAAAGAGTGTATATGCCTGTAGGGAGAATGATCCATACTGTACAGTACGTCGATAACCTTGTGGTAGAGTGTGATGATCTGTTAGGTAGGTTCTTGGAGATGGGGAGTGGACTGCATATAGAGCATAAGGGTAATATCGTGGTCTATACTCTAGATCACCCCCATTTCATGCCTGAGCAGGATGCACCTTTAGGTGGATTAACGGAGTACCGTCTTACCTTCATCAGACATAGACCGTCGCAGAGGTTTCAGGTGGATGCTCTCATGTTGAGGGATAAACTGGGAAAGTTACACCGCTACCGGGAGTATACGTATGAAGATTTTCCAGAGCCGACTGTTCCTGTTGTTGAGTGTGATATTGATCGTATTGCTGATAGGGATTTCTGAAGCACAGCAATTGGCCTTCCCCACTGCTCAAGGTTGGGGGAGATTCTCGACAGGTGGTAGGGGTGGAAAAGTCTATAACATCAACTCCTTGAGTGGAGCTTTAGGCAGTGGTGGCACCTGCAACGCTGGTGGCTGCACTGGTGGTACTATCACGTTTCTGGATTGTTGGACTGATAGGTTTGGTGTTGGCCCAAGAACGTGCGTTTTCAAGGTAGGTGGTATCATCGATATTCCGATGCAGTACTATTATCCTCTCACGGGTAATATTACTATTGCTGGGCAGACAGCCCCCGGAGGGGGTATCACTATACGGGGTGACACCTTGATGGTGTGTACAGGGGTGTCATGTACCCCTACTATATCGAACTTTATTGCACGGCATTTCCGTGTACGGCCTGGTTCGGGCCGTACCGCTTTGGGGGCGATATCACACTACGACGCCCACGAGGTTATCTGGGATCATATGAGCTTTGGCTGGGCTGATGGTGATAATACGGGTGCTGTGGTGTCAACGTACAACATGACTATACAGTGGAGTATCATAAGTGAACCACTGAGCTGGGGTTTCGCAGCAGAGCCAGGAAAGGGTTTCCTTCTTCAAACCTGTGGGCCTACGACGGACTTTGGAGGCATCTCGCTGCACCATAATCTTCTTTCCAGTGTTTGGGATAGGGCTCCTTGGTTGCAGTGCGGGAATGTCCAGTTTGTCAATAATATCTCGTACAACAGCAAAAATAGCACCTTGATCGATACTCCAACGCATGGAACACGTGTCCACGCCAACTTCGTGGGGAACTATTATAAAACGGGTCCTGATACAATAACAGCCCCTATTGGCTTAACGCAACAGGGTATCCTGGTAGGGTGCTGCCCTGGTACAGGTCCACAGTGTAACAGTTCATCGTCTTGCCCTTTTATAATGGATAGTGGTGTGTATGTCTATGACAATTACCACAACGTCTACCGTCCGACAGGTACAGAACCACAGAATGCTCTTGTCACTGTCCCTGCGGGTACGTCAATACCGCTTGTGAGTACGGCCTATGACTTTCCGGTCATTGTTACGACAAGTCCAGTCCAGGCACATGATGACGTACTTGCCAAGGCTGGAGCCTATGCGGTGGCTGGAGGGCTTGCTACTGTGAGGCGTGACAGCATTGATCAAAGGGGTGTAACCGATGTGGATGCTGGTACTGGGCGTATGATTGCTTATGAGTCGGATGTAGGTGGTTATCCTGCTGTGGCCAATGGTACACCTTATACCGATACAGATGGTGACGGTATTGAAGATGCCTGGGAAACGGCACATGGCCTCAATCCTGCTGATCCCTCTGATGGTCCTGCCCTGGCGGCAGGTCAACCCCCTGGGGGATATACCAACTTAGAGATATTCCTCAACGAACTAGCTGGAGATACGGCTGCTGCACCGACTGGTGCCACTCTTGTAGCTCTGTATCCTCTTGATGGAAGTGGCGCAGACACTTCTGGCAATGCCAATACGCTGACCCTTTCTGGTTCTCCAGGGACCTGTGTTGGCCATGCTGGTACAGGTCTCCAGTGTAATGGGACTAATCAGTACGGGACTGCGCCAGATCAGAACTGGTTGCATTTAAGTACTACCTTCAGCTTGGCAGCATGGGTGAAGCTGGACAGTCCACAGACGAGCTACCGTAGTGTGATCATGAAGAACGGCTCCTACTTCCTCTATGGTGTTATCGGTGCTGGGTACTGTGGTGCTGGTGGTGTTATGGCAGGCTTTGAATCGAGTAGTGGCCCACAGGTCGTTTGCGATCCGAATTCGCTGAGTGTTGGTCAGTGGACGCACTTGGCGATGACGTATGATGGTGCTGCCTTGCGGCTGTACAGGAATGGTGTTCTAGCCGTAACACAAGCTGCGACTGGTACAGCAACTGTGGGGACTGGAACACTCCAGGTAGGGGCAAGCCAGTATGGTGAATACTGGCCTGGGTGTTTGGATGATGTGCGAATCTATAGCGGTACGCTCACAGCCTCCCAGGTTGCAGCGCTTGCCGCTACGACAACAGGGACAGACCCTGGACAGCCCTGGGTGTGGTGGAAGCTTGACGAAAACACAGGGAGTACGGCGATAGACAGTGGTACTTGTGGCTGTAATGGTACCTTGCAGGGCTCTCCTACCTGGACGACAGGGAAGCTTGGGTCTGCTCTACAGTTCAGTGGAAGTGCTCAGTGGGTAGATAATACGACTGCTGCTTGGCCTGCATCGAGCCCAGTGACAGTCTCTTTCTGGGCGAATTTTGCTGCTCCTGGTGCGACAAGAGGGATATTCGATATCGGCCGTGGTGCTACGGCGCAGAATATCGTGAGCTATATACAATCAGGAAACACCATGACGTGGATTTATAGTACAGGGCCAACACCTACTGTCACCACTAGTATTGGTACTGTCCTGAATCAGTGGGTGCACATTGCTGTGACCTCTAGTGGAGCAGCAAACCGCTCTATCTATATCAACGGAACGCTAGCGAACACTGATAGTACTGCAGGGACTGCACCGGCTGCACAGACGGGACTTGAGATTGGCCGTGGTAATCTTGCAGGAAGCGGCTTCTTCTACTGGGTGGGTAAACTTGATGACTTCCGTGTCTTTACCAGGGTGCTTACCACCTCGGAGATAGCCTTTCTAGCTGGGGGAGGAGCTGCTCCTCAGGCCGTGAGGCGACGCTCAGGAGTGCAGTAGCGTATGTACTGTGACATTATCGACATGTTTCCTGACTGCTGTCTTCCTGATTGCCCAGAGAAGGGTAATCAACCACACCAGCATATTCTGCCTAATCAGCAGCCTATTCTGGATAGTACAGCGAAGTACCTATACATGCAGGGTGGTGTTGGTGGGGGAAAAACGACAGCGTTCGCTGTGAAAGCTGTCTGGCTCTCTCTTACTATACCCCGCAATCGCGGGGTAGTATCCAGGTATCACTTTGCGCAGCTCTATGATAGTACTTGGAGAGAGGTAAAGGGTGTCTTACAGCGCCTGGTGGATAAGGACATTATTCCTGAACCAGAGTACTCGAAGAAGCAGTTTGGAGATTATACCCAGATCACCCTGCACAATGGATCAGAGATACAGGCGATACACAGTAAGAATATGCATCAAGCGCTAGGAGCAAGTCATGGGTGGTTCCTGGTGGATGATGGTATGGAATGCCTTGAAGAGTTCTTTATCGGTAATCAGGAAGGAACTACGGCAGGTCTACTAAGTAGGCTCAGGCTACCCCACATCCACTTCGATCCTCACACGTATGATGCCGTATCGAGGGAGCATGGCTCTCTGCATGGAATGGTAGCGAGTAATCCCCCACCCTACGGGCATTGGTTACATAAGCTATTTGGCGATAAACCAGGAATGCATAGGATAGGCGATGATAGTGTTGAGTGGCTTCAAGGCACTACTGGGGATAACCCCTTCACTGGAGAAGGATATGGTAGGGGTCTTATAGCTGTACAGCGAAGGATGGGTCGTCCAGAAGCTGTTGTACGGAGGGTGATCTTTGGTGAGTCAATACCGGCTTATAAGGGCGTACCTGTGTATCCCCAGTTCGATCATAAGCGTCATGTTGCCCCACTAAAGTTTAACGAGGAACTGCCGCTTATTACCGCCTGGGACTTTGGTGAGCAGCATCCTGCTATCGTATACAGCAATCTGTATAGGTGCAAGGCGGGGAATCATCACTACTTCACGCTCAGTGAGGTAGCGGATCAGTTCAACTGTACGGTGTATGTCCTGAAGAAAGCGCATGACAAGCACATGGCGGCTTTCTATAGCAGTGCGCACCTTGTGCGTCACTGTGGTGACCGGGCAGGTTATCGCAATTCCAGCAGTAATAAAGATGGTAGGTCGGACATGAAGATTCTTATCCAGGAGTTCCACATGCAGTTTAAGTGGAGATTCTTGAACCTAGCGCCCTCGCTTCAGTACATGAGGGGGCGCTTAGAGCCCGCAAAGCCCTGCCCATGTGGTCTAGAGTTTGTGTTGATAAGCCCCAGGTGCAAGACGCTTATTGGTGCTCTAGAGGGTGGCTATTACTATCCTAAACCACGGAATCAGCCTGGCCACTCCGACAAACCAGCGGAAGATCGCCTCTTTGCTGATGTCGCCTGTGCCTGGCGCTATGGTGATGAGAATTATGGGAAATGGGGTATTGATGCAGGGACTGGCCGTGGCCGTGGTGGTGTGACGCTTAGGCGTCCTCGTGACCGCTTTAGTGGTCCCTTAGCCTTCCTGGAGGAGTCAGATGCTGATTTCGCACAAAAGCTCTTGAATTAAGTCTGGCTCTACTGTACCATCTGGTAGTGTCTCTCTTTCCCTAGACGCCAGAGGTGTATCTGCCCATGCCAGAGCAAGAGTCAGAGCTGAAACAATCGCTGCGCAAGGCACTGACCGAGCAGTGTGTAGGCATTCGTGAGCGGCGCAAGACGGTGGAGTTGAAGTGGCTTCAGAACAGGGCGTCGTGGATGAATACGCACTATGAAGGCCGCTATTTTCCTTCTCCGACAGACCCCCACCTGTACGACATACCTGCTGCCCGCCGGACGTCTGAACGAACAGCCGTCCGTATTACGAAACTCTTGACACCCTCTGTGAAGTGGCATGAACTCTTTCCCATGCGTGAAGATATCAGTCAGGAGCGCCTCTCCAACACGGATAACTTCATGTCTTACGTCACCAAGAAGAAGATCAAGACACGCAGTAATATTAGCCAGCTTTCCAGGTGCATGCTCATGTACGGTATGGCTGTGCAGAAGACCTCTGTGCAGTTTCAGGGTACAAACGTCTGGCCGTATCAGAGGGCTTGTGATCCCTTCAGCTTCTACATGTTTCCTGAAACCTGTCCTATTGCTGAAGAGGCAGAAGTCCTCTTTGAGGACTTCTTGTTTAGTTATGAGAGATATAAGACCTTCGTTGCTAAAGGTCTTGTTGATGATTATAGCAGGGCGGACTTTAGTACGCCCGACTGGCCCTATCACCTGACAGAACGTCTAGCGTACCAGGGCATTACGCACCCGACTAATATGGCTGATATCTCCATAGAGAAAGATCGTGTATCACGTGAACTCCAGCAGACCACTACCGGCTTTGTTTCTATGACAGAAATGTGGATAAGGCGTGAGTCTGTGCTGTATCAAGTGTATATCGCCTGGAACTTCGCTACGCCACCAACGGCCAGGTTGGTGGGTTTCTTCAGGAGTGCGTATGACGCACCGCTGTACAGGATGGCTATTGCCAGGCCGCTTCCTGGGGAGACGTACACTAATGAGCAATACAGTGACATACGTGAGTTGGATAATATCCAGCGGGATTTGTTTAACCAGTTGATCAGTGCCACGAACTACGAACAGGGTTTTCTCTTAAATGGTACTGGGAATAGGCGGGACCACTGGCGCCTGGGAAATAGGAATATCCTCGATGTGGATGGTGATCCAAGAGAAAACATGATGTTTGTGGAACCGCCTAATACATCGGGGAATATCCTTAGGACCTTCCAGATAGTCACGGCAATGATCCAGAGTATGGGTGGTAGTGGTAGTATTGCTGAAGGCCAACCTGGGCGGAATATGCCCAGGGCTGGCTTTGCGGTGCATGATTTGATTAACTTAGGGATGGCTGATATCCAGGATGTCGCAGAGGTGCTGGAACAGGAGATTCTTACCCCTGGCTTAGCTGATGTATACAGGGTGAGCGCCTTGTTCATACCACAAAGTCAGCGCATGCTGATTCCTGGTGGGAAAGCCTTCTACGATGGGATAGCAGGGCCTTCCGCAGTCCTACGCCAAGAAGACATTCTTGGCGATTATGAATTTGAATGGGTGGGAAGTCTTCAGTTTCAGGATGAAAATGACCGGGCACAGCGTCTGATGACGTTCATTAGTCTTGCGATGCAGGCTGAGCAGAACCTCATGCGACAGGGGAAGTTGATTAATTGGGCGGAGCTGATTCCAATGGTTTGGCGCTATGGTCTTGGAGAACGCGGACTTAACCGCGTCATTATTGATGCACCACCGCAACCGTCTATGCCCATGGGGGCTTCTGGACCTGGAGGTCCTGGTGCGCCTGGACCAGGACCTGGCATGGCACCTGGGATGCCAGGTCCTGGTGGTCCTGGTCCAGGGCGCAATGGTGCTGGTGCACCAGGGGGGCCAAGTGTCCGTATACCAGGCCCTGCATCTGGGCCTGGACGTCCTTAACGTGCGAGGGGGGGGGCACATGCCAATAGAGCGAGCGCTCACGATGGTTGATGCTAGGGGGAGTGTCCTGTGGGATGTTGACCCATCTGTAGGAGCGAAGGATTTTGGTGCTAGGGTGATTGATGGTGTGGAATCAGTCACAGTGTCACTGCTAGCAGCTATGGCCGTGAACGGTTTTATATGGACTGTTCATGAAGGTATATGGCGGGTTGGTACGGTTTCAGAGAGTCATACGGTTGCAGGGAGTGCTGGGGCGACAGCACAGGTGGTGGTCTGTCCGCAGTCTGTTGCAGTGGCCTCTGGCACAGTGCAGCTTGCGGCTGCACTGGACTTGACCATTGTTGCACCAGTAGTACGCTTTGGCACACTTATAGCACCACCAACACTGATGACCAGGGGTGACTCTCTTGGCTATTTGATGACTGGGACCCTGACGAACTTGGTAGGTGTACTGACGGTGAATATGTGGAGGGTGGGATAAAGAATGGCTGAAGAGACTGGTGAAGTAACAGCGGATCAGGTAAATCAGTACATCAACGACATGGTAGCGCAGCGCTTTGGCCAGCTTGAAGCAGACTTTCGCAGGCAGTATGCTCCTCCTTCCTCTGTGCAGCCGCAAGACCCTGTGGCTGCACAGCAGGCAGAAGTGGCGAGGATCATCAATCCTGTGGTGCAGCCGCAGCTTCAGGCGATAGACCTACGAGCGAGAGCGAGCGAAGACTATACGCAGTTCTACGGGAGGAATCCTGATGCTTTCGAGGTTCAGGATGAAATAGAGAAGCTGTTCCATGAGGCTATTCAGAATGGCAGGCCCATGGCCAGGCAGGTGATTGCTGACTACATTATTGGGCGGGATTACCGTACTGATCCTGTGAAGTTCCGTGAGACGGAGAAGTCCAGAAATGATAGGCAGCTAGAGCGGGCTAGGAGTGCTGCTGATATAGGTGCAGGAGCTACAGGCATGCACCGTTTAGAGCAGGGTCTTGGGTCACTGGAAGATTTCGCGAAGCTTACAGCAGAAGACCAGGCGAAGCGCCTCGACGCAACCGGCATGACTTTCTGATGCTGAGAGACCTTCAGGGTCTCTCAGTTGGGGCTCAGTAGCGGCGAGTCTACCAAGCCCCGGCA
>Ga0126379_10000868_pt1 | contig 17611 bp, 14 predicted proteins | sample PanSoiMetPlot_24_FD_92640 | JGI IMG/M metagenome (GOLD analysis project Ga0126379, IMG submission 92640) | Tropical forest soil microbial communities from Panama - MetaG Plot_24 | ecosystem: Environmental > Terrestrial > Soil > Tropical forest > Bulk soil | place: Panama | collected 2016-02-17
CGCGGATAGACACTGCCGGAACCACAACAAGACAGTCCTCGCCTAGCCGGCAGGGTAACGACCTTACGCGTTCACGGCCGGGGTTTCTGTCTCCGTGGATGCGGCTTCGGCCGGCGCGCGTTTGACGCGCGAGGCCCGGATCTTGCGAACCTTCTCCAGGCGCTGCTGTTCTTCGTCCGTGCGCACGGTGATGAACTTGATCACCTGCTCCGTAACGCGCAAGCGCCGCTCCAGTTCGTGGACCGCTTTGCCGTCAGCGCTCATCGTGAACAGCACGTACTGGCCTTCGGAAAACTTCTTTACGTCGTAGGCCAGTCTCCGTCTGCCCATTTTCTCCGCTTTCTGCACGGTGGCGCCGGCGCCGGTGGCGTGGCTCTCGAGCGTAGACACCAGCTTGTCCACGTCTTCCTCAACCAGGTCCGGCCGCACAATAAACATCACTTCATAGGAACGTTGCATTTGCATCCTCTCTACTTACAAAATCGCTCATGAGTACTTGGTAATTGGTACTTAGCACTCACTGCTTTCGTTCTCTTCCGGTTTATTCTTGCGGTTAAACCGGTTCATAGCTGCAGCCACGCCGTCTTCAAAAATCAACTGCACGGCCGTGGCGGCCAAATCCAGCACTTCGTCTACTGCCGGCAACTGCGACTTACGGAACGGCGATAGCACATAATTCGTGCCGCCCCGCGCCGGAGGCTGGGGCGCGATCCCCAGACGCATTCGCGTGATCTCCTCCGTCTGCAGCGCGTTGATGATTGACTGCATCCCGTTGTGCCCGGCGGACGAGCCGCGCTCGCGGATGCGAATCATTCCCAGCGGAAGGTCCAGTTCGTCATAAATCACGACCAGCTCCTTCTGCGGGTCAACGCCGGTCTTCTCCACCAGCTCCCGGACCGACATGCCGCTCAGGTTCATGAAAGTCTCGGGTTTGGCCAGCAAAACTTCGTGATTGCCAATCCTGGCCCGCGCTGTCAGCGCCCGCGAGCGGCGGTTATCGATCATCACCCCGCACTGTTCTGCAATGCGGTCTACCGCAAGAAAGCCGATATTGTGCGGCGTGAACTGATACTCGATGCCGGGATTGCCCAGCCCTACGATCAGCTTCACGACCGCTACTTCTTCGCCGGCGGCGCAGGTTCAGCCGCTCCTTCTTCCTCCGGCACTTCCTGCTTGCCTTTCTTGATGACTTCCGGCTCAGCGGGCGCGGCCGCAGCAGCTTCAGCAGCCGCTTCCGGCGTCGGCGCCACTTCTTCCTCCTTCACAGACGTGATATGGGCCACGGTCTGCCCTGCGTCCGTAATAAACTTCACCTTGTCGGAATGCGGCAAGTCGGAAACGCGCAGGACCGTGCCGAACACCAGCGCCGTCACATCAGCGTCAATATGGCTCGGAATGTCGCCTGGCAGGCACTCCACTTCCACTTCGCGCAGCACTTGGTCCAGAATTCCGCCTTGGGTCTTCACGCCCTCGGCTTCGCCAGTCAAGTGGATGGGAATGTTCACGCGGATCTTCTCGTCCATGGCGATCCGCTTCAGATCAATGTGCAGCAGATGGCCGTGCATAGGATCATGCTGCCAGTCCACGATCATGACCTTGGCCTTTTCGCTGCCCACCTGTAGATCGAAAATGGTGTTGTGGCCGCTTTCCGAATGCAAAATACGCGTGATCTGTTTTGGATCCAGACTGACGGCGAGAGTACTTTTCTTGGCGCCGTAGAGCACGCCGGGAATGCGGCCGCTGGCGCGCAGACGCCGGGCTTCGTTCTTGCCCCGCGAGTTGTCCGGCCGGGCCTGGGCTTCAACTGTTTCCTGTGAAATCATCTTTTTGTTCCTTGTTCTTTCGTTTCGTCTATCTCAGCTTCCGGCGGCTAAGCAAACAAAGAGCTGACGGAAGTCTCTTCATGAATCGACTGGATAGCGCGGCCCAGCAGGCCGGCGATCGTCAAAACTTGGATTTTCGGTTCGGCTTTCGCCTTCGTGGTCAGCGGGATGGTGTTGGTGACCACCACCTGCTCCAGCTTTGACTTGGAGATTCTCTCAATGGCGTCACCGGACAGCACGGGATGCGAGGCGCAAGCGTACACTTTAGCCGCTCCGGCGTTCACCAAGGCATCCGCGGTTTTGACCAGCGTCCCGGCGGTATCGATGATGTCGTCAATGATCAAGCAAGTGCGGCCTTTCACGTCGCCGATCACGTGCATGACTTCGGCCACGTTCATGTCCGTGCGCCGCTTGTCCACGATGGCCAGAGCAGCGTCGATTTTCTTGGCGAAGAAACGCGCGCGCTCCACGCCGCCGGCATCGGGCGAAACCACAGTCAGGTTAGGCAACTGCATCTTGCGGAAATGATCCACCAGCACCGGTGAGGCAAAGAGGTGGTCTACCGGAATGTTGAAGAACCCCTGAATCTGCGGAGCATGCAGGTCCACCACCAGCGCGCGATGCGCCCCCGCCGTCGTCAGCAGGTCGGCAATCAGCTTTGAGGACACGGGGACGCGGGGCTTGTCTTTACGGTCCTGGCGGGCGTAGCCATAGTAGGGGATCACCGTGGTGATGCGCCGAGCCGATGCGCGTTTAAGCGCATCCACCAACAGCAGCAACTCCATGATGTGTTCATCCACGGGGAAGCACGTAGGCTGGCAGACAAAGACATCGGCGCCGCGCACGTTCTCCAACACCTGAACATAGCACTCACCGTCAGAGAAGCGTGTGATCGTGGCCTTGCCGCGCTCCATGCCAAGGAAAGCGCAGATCTCGTCGGTCAAAGGCTCGTTGGCCGTGCCGCAGAAGATCTTGAACTTGTCGTCGTGGCGCGCGCGTTGCGGTTTGTGCTCGCCCTTGGGCTGCATCTGCTGCTGCTTCTTCTCCGACTTGTCCGTCGCTGTCGCTGTGGTTGCCATCGTCATCTCCCGCTTGAGCTGGTTTGCTACAACCGAGGAATAACCTTTCAATCGCCGAGATCGCCCCGTAATCGCACGGAATCGCCGTAATCGGCTTGGAACCCCTGCCCGATCTCGGCGACCACGTTGCGATCACGCGCGATCACGGCGATCTCTAAACTCTGGCTGGGCCGTAGGATTCGAACTTGAGCCGTTCTGCGGGCGTCTGAGCCCGCAGGCGAAATCCTGAGCGAAGCCGAAGGACCTCACGATCCCCACCCACCTTAACCGCTTAACTTCAAACTCTGGCTGGGCCGCTAGGATTCGAACCTAGACAAAGTGCTCCAAAGGCACTTGACCTACCATTAGTCGACGGCCCAGTTTTTAGCCCTTCGCTCTTAGCCGTTAGCTCCTAGCCAAAACCCGCAAGACATCCATTCTGAACCCAAAAAAACGCAAGCTAAAGGCTGCCCAGGACTACGTGCTGTTTTTCAACATCTCTTTCCAGTATTTCGCTCTCGGCAGAGTAACCGTTGGTCTTGCACTAACACCGTTGTTTATCAACAACTTAGCTGCTGCTTCAGCAGCCTGGCGGTCAGCGAAAAGCCCATAGACAGTGGACCCTGACCCAGAGAGCGAAGCGTACTTCGCACCGGACCTTTCCAATGCTCGTTTGACCTCACGCAGGGCGGGATGCTTAGGGAAAACGACACTTTCGAAGTCGTTTTCGATCCCGGTACGGACAAGGTCGAGAAGCAGTGCCTCGGCCCGGTCCCAGCCTTTGCTTGGGACACCGGTTGGGGAAAACCCTCTGCCGCACAGCCATTCAAACACCGAATGACTGAACAGATTGATTCTATCGGAGCTGTTGGGTGACGTCAATTTGTCGTGTTTCAAGTCCCACTCGGCGAAGGCTGCGGGCGTGGAAACGCCAATCTCAGGCGTCGCGATCACGCAAGGGAAACTGGGCAGGTCTTCCAGGGGATACACCTGCTCGCCGCGACCGGTACCCAGCACGGTGCCGCCGATCAGAAACAGCGGCAAGTCGGAACCGACTTCTGCCGCTACCTCTAACCGTTCCAGCGGAGTCAACTGCCGCTTGAGGGCTTTCTCCAGCCCCAGCATGGTGGCTACTGCATTCGACGAGGCGGCGCCCACTCCGCCTTCCACGGGCAGACCCTTCTCAATGGTGACGCGCACTTTGCTGCGCAGCTTGAACCGCCGCAGAACGCGCTCGGCGGTGCGATAGCAAGTATTGCGTTCGTCACAGGGGACGCGGGGATCCTTGCACGCGATCTCGATGCCCAGGCCGCGGCCGATGTCTACTCGCACGGTGTCACACAACGCGATGGTTTGATAGAGGGTGCGCAGCTCGTGGAAGCCGTCTTCCCTCAGCGGGCCGATGCGCAAACCGATATTGATTTTGGCGAAGGAACGAACCGAAATGGACATGCGAGTAGAGCCATCATAAACGAGAAACACGCCTCCTCAGAAATCCTTGGCCGAAAAAGAACCTCAATGTAGCGGCAATGCAGCTTAGAATCGGCTGGAACCGAAACTCATGCGTCGGCGTATTGAAGACTATGACCTTCATCGAAGCACCGCGCCGAACGGGCGGCGTATGGACGGTGCTGTATGGTCCCAAAGAACTTCGCGCGGGATGGCGGTTCTTGATCTTTTTGGCTATCGCCGTTGCGCTGATGGCGTTGGGAAACGGCTTCGTCACTACTCTTCACGCCGGGGACGGTCCGGCCACGTTGCTCGTACGCAAAATCGTGAGTTTTACCGCCTTGGTCATCGCCAGTCTGATCATGGGAGGACTGGAAAGGCGTACGCTCGCTGACTATGGCCTTCCGCCGCGACAGGCGTTTGGCTTGCGCTTTTGGCAGGGGACTTTACTTGGCTTTGCCGGCCTGACCCTGCTCCTTGGACTGATGCACGCGGCCGGCGGGTTTAACATCAAGGGCGTTGCCCTGCACACCGCGGAAGCCTGGAAATGGGCCGGGCTTTACGGGGTTGCGTTTGTAATCGTTGGGCTGGAGGAAGAGTTCCGATACCGCGGATATATCCAGTTCACCCTTGGTTCCGGCATCGGGTTTTGGCCAACCGCCCTCTGTTTTTCGGCCCTGTTCGGATTCGGTCACATCTTCAACCAGGGTGAAACCTGGGTAGGAGCCCTGAACGCCGGCGTGGCCGGGCTGGTCTTTGCGCTGCTGCTGCGGCGCAGCGGAAGTCTCTGGCTGCCCATTGGCACGCATGCAGCCTGGGATTGGGCCGAATCCTATTTTTACGGTGTTCCCGATAGCGGCTTTGTTCTCCCGGGGCATCTTCTCGATTCAAGCTTCGCAGGTTCGAAATGGCTGACCGGCGGTTCCGTCGGACCCGAGGGAAGCCTTCTCTGCACTTTGGTGTTGGCTGTGATCGCGCTTGGAGCTGCTCTATGGCTTCGCGAAGCCCGTTTTCCTCTGCCTGCCCGCTCACTAGCGGGAGAAGTATGAAAGCTTGACGAAGATGTGACGCTTCGCTCAAAAGGCGACATCCTGGCTCGCAAAGCAAGTCCCTCAACAGGAGCGAACGCGTAGTCTCGAAGCATCACTGCCATTCAATCTTTGTGCGAGTTCCACGAAAGAATTCGTTGACAGCTTAACTCTCTTTTAATCTTCGCAGGGCAACCAGTCTCTAGCCGCCGATTTCTAAACGTGCGGTTCCAAAAATCTGTCAAGAGTTACTCGCCTGACTCGCCGTGTCTGGCGGGTGAAAATCACAAACAACACAAGTTTGCCAAAAACCAGCATTTGACCTCGCTGATGGCCTGCACGCGAATGATTGAGTTCCTACGCAGGTCGCCGGGGAGCGACTCTCGAAAAAAGCCCTCGCTACTTGGGAGAGGCTTTTCCTCTAGCCGCGTGTCGAACACGCGGAACGTGAACCATCCACACAAACACAAAACGAAAAAAGGAGAAAACATTCTTATGCCAGCAAAAAATCCGAAAGAAGTCTTCCTGACCCTCCTTAGCGACGCCCGCAACAACACCGAGCGGTCCGCCAAGGTCTATCAGGAGTTCAGCCAAGCAGCTCAGAATCCAGACGTGCAGGAAGCTCTGGAGGCACGGGCCTTCGTCGCGGAAAAGAACCTGGAAGCACTGGACAAGTGCTTCGAAATCATCGGTGAGAAACCCATGAAGCTCAGCGGACGTCTGCATGATGTCTTTGTTGACGACTTCAAGAAGGAGCTTGCCGAAATACAATCACCGGTTGCGAAACACCTGTTCATTCTGGCCAAGGCGACCCACCTGGCACACCTCCGCTTTGCCGAGTACGTGGTGCTGGTCGCCGCGTCCGATGTGACCGGCCACTTCGGCGTGGGTGTTCTCTTGGAAAGCGTCCTGGCGGACAAACTCGCATTTCTCGAGCGCACTCGGCGCCTGGTCGGGGACATCTTGGAAGGCAAGGTAGCCGAACGACTGGTTGCCTGATGATGCCTCGCAATGCCTCGGTGGTCAAACGCGCTCCTGTTCGCGCACGACCGCCGAGGCTGTTGACCTACCTGCGGCAAGTTGTGTGAGAAAACAGCGGCTATCTTTTGCTCCGTTCAGAATATGCGTCCAATACGGAAGAAGAATTTCTGATGGTCGTGATTGCCGATGGCTCCTCCGACTTCCACGGGCCCGAAGATCGTGTTGACCACCAGAGCACCGGCAAAATCGCCTGGCAGTCCGGGCGGCTTTGGACCGTTCGGCAGTTGGTAAGTCTGGCCCAATTCGTACATTGCGAGCAGGTCCACCGTGTTGCCCAAAAGGGGTGGGAGCTTCGACAATTGCCGGATATAACCAAGTTGACCCAGGACATACTGATTCGTGAGCAACTCGTTGGTGCCGTATGCCACTAAGCGCTGTGTGCCACCAAGCGAGAATGCCGGTACTCCAACCGTGTAACCAAAGCTGGTTCCACCATAGCCGTTCAAATACACCGAAGAAGCCTCGTTCAAACGAAAGTAGTTCTGCGATTGAATTTCACCCAACGGAAAACCTTGCGGAGATCCAGGGTTGGCGTTGAACCATTTGGCGTAAAGCTGAAGGCTCTGGCCTGCGCGCGGAATTGCGGGTTGGTCCAGCGTGTTCAGCAGGAACTGCAATCTTGCGTTGCCAGTTGCTCCGGAGACTGTCGGCAAAATGGGCACTCCAATTTGCCGTGAGAGCCGTTCTTCGCCGCCTTCGTATCCTAAACGCAGCTCACCAATGCGCCCGACCTCATATCCAACATCCAAGCCGCCACCGGCTTGACGTCTTCTATACCCGGCAACCAGGTCATTTCGCGAATAAATGTTGTATTCGGAACTGTAGAAGCCGGCCCTGGGTGCGACAAACAAGTGGCTGACAGGACTGAAGGGCCGGTAATACTCGCTTTCGATGCCATATTGCGAACCCAAAATCACGTCATTGCGCAGCTCGGACCGAAAACCACCGAGGTCGAGAAACGTAATCCGCGCGCCAATACTGAAGAGCACGACGTTGTAATCGGAGCCGTCAATCAGGATCAACGGCCGCACGGTAGGTGGCGCGTATGGCTTTGGAGTTGTTTGTATCCGCAGCCCAGGCTGCTCGTCCCGTTCAACCATGGCATACGTGATGGACAGAAAGCGGCCCGTGCCAGAGAGCGCCATGATGTCTTGAGTTAACTTTGCCGTGTCGATAGGCTTCCCCACGACGTTGGACATGTCGTACTCAATCCCCCGAGCCATTTGAGGATTGGTGTCTTCGACTTCGACAAATCTTGGGATAGGAGCGGGCTTGCGCCGCGCGTTGCGTTCCGTCAGATACTGGTTCCAGGTGTCTTCATCGACCGAAAACCTGGTGAGAACGGCTGCCTTCGCTGCTGCGGCGTCGTATCCGGCCTTGATGATGGCGTCGGACCGGTTGTAGTCCGACGAAGAGTAATTCTGCAACGGCACGCTCACCATCAAATCCGCCTGCTCCATGGACCGGAGTTCATTGGCTGCGATGACGACCGAGATGGATCGACTCAGCACCGCAAAGCTGGAGAGTGGTTTCTCTGGATCGAGCGGAGCAGCCTCCAAGTGCACGGCCAGTACCACGTCAGCGCCCATTTCCTTTGCTACATCGACTGGAAGATTGTTCAGCAATCCACCGTCGGCATAGATATGGTCGCCTGAGCGAACAGGAGTGAATATACCTGGTAGAGACATCGTAGACCTGAGTGCAAAAGCCAGCGAGCCACTCCGGAAAACATGCTCTTTGCCGGACTGAAGATCAATCGCGACACAGGCGAAGGGGGTGGGAAGATTATCGAAGCTCTGAAGGTTCGAATACGGGAGCGCGATGCGATCAAGAATCAGGGAAACTTGCTGACCAGAATTGAATCCTGCGGGAAACATCAGTCCTTTGCGGAGCCCGAATTCAAGCGAGCTTGGGTACTCGTGCGCGTCCTGTTTGCGGCGAAATGAGAGATCCTCGAACGGTGTTTGGCCACTCAAGACTTCATCCCAGTCGATTGTCTGTACGACTTCCCGCACCTCGCCGGCAGACATTCCCGTGGCATACACTCCTCCAATAAGGCCACCCATGCTGGTACCGGCAACATAGCTGACGGGAATATGGTGCTCTTCGAGCCACTGGATGACACCGATGTGAGCCAGGCCCAGGGCGCTTCCGCCCTCGAGTACCAAACCGATGTTGGGATACTTCCGCGTAGCAAGAGTGGACGCGTTTTGCGCTACGCTGCCAGTTGCAGTGAAGATCACTCCGAGAAGCACTGCACAAGCGGTCGCTCGCCATCGCATTGAGAACACTCGTCTCTCGATCGAATCGCGTTTAGATTTTGTCTCTGCGGCCCCACTGGAACTCGCCGCCCACCATTACGTTCTTGACCGGGTGATGTCCCTCCGTTCTTCGGCGCGAGAGGTGGGGGCGGATTGCCGACGGGCTGGCCGGCTTTACTCAAGAGAGCAGGAGGCAACTCCAAGCAGAGCTGGCCTGCTTACCTGGATGAGTGCTCTTCATCGCGGGTTGGCAGCCAGAGTAGCTGGATTGGGTCGCTGGTAAGGTGTTTGCTAAACGCTTTTAGTAGCGGAACAGATAAGAGAGTTTGATGAAGACCTGGCGGCCGTCGTTGAGGAACGAGCGCCGGGTACGCAGCAAGCCGTCAGGAGTCTGCCCGGGAGGACAAGGCTGGTCCGCACAGATGCCCTGGAGCGACCGATCCAGATTCTGCAGATCGCTGTTGTAGCCGACGTAGATGGCCGTGCCCGGCGTGATCATGTAGGTGAAGAGAACGTCGCCGTTGAATTGCTTGGTTTTTGGCAGCGTAGTGAAGGCGGGGTTGCTAATGGTTGTCACATACTGGCCGATCAACCGCAAAGAGAATTCTTTTGTGAACTGGTAGTTCCACTTCGAGCGGAGAATGTGGTTGTTGAAGATGTTGAGATGAGTGTTCTGGTCGATCATCCGCGTCATCAAGTAGGTGTTGTCAATGGTCAGCCCATTCACCGGGCGGACCGTCGTCCCCAAGGATCCGGTGTTCTGATACGCGAGGATGGGCGGACCGCTGCGCGGCACAAAATTGGTGGCCGTCTCCCAGTCCATTTCTGCATTGATCTTGAGCCACTTGAAGTACTGCGTCCCTGCGTCAATGCCTCCTAGAGCGTGGTGGTAATTCTGATTCACAAGCAATGTACTGAAGTCTTCGGGGCGCAACTGCTCATGTTCCACCTGGCCAAAAACATCGAAGTAGCTATTACGCTGGAAGCCCCAGTAGTAATCGGGATTGATGATGTAATCCAGGAATGTGCCGTTATGATCCCACAGTGTCTGTTCAAAAAACCTGGGACCGTGGGCCGTTAAATGCTTGCCTTCGGGCCGGAATGTGTAAGCAATGAAATTGCTGAAGCGGCGGTAGTCCGTGCGGTTGACGAACCCGACATCGGTGTTGAACCCAGCTGAGATGTCGCGGTACATGGTGTTGAAGCTGAACTTACGCGAGTCGTATGCGGCAAAGACGTGGTACGCCGGGCCGGCCTGGTGGGTGCCGTCACTAAATTTGGTTTCGCTGGTCACGGCTTGACCATCCAAAGACCAGTTCTGGTTGATCTTGATGTGGGTATCCACCCCACCCACGCGGTTGAATCCGACGAGGCATTCCGTCGCCGAGCAAAAAGTGTTGGGGTTGGTTTTCAATTCGCGGTCGGTGTAAATGAATCCCGCGCTCGAGCCCTGGCCGAATTCGCGGTTCACGCGCATCACGCCGAAGTACGCGTTGTTGCCCGACAGCGGATCCGTATCGATTACGCTCTTGCCAGGCGCGCGGTCGTTGGCCAGAAACGTCCCGATGGCCCAGGGCCCAACTTTACCCGTCAGCCTCGCACCAAACAGCGGGTCCACGACGCGCCGCGTGAACACCAACTGCAGCGGCGTCTGAAAGTAGCTGGCGTTCTCCTGGAAAAACGGTCGCTTCTCCGGGAAAAAGACTTCAAAGCGTTGGTTGACTGTAACCTGAGGATCGTCAGACTCGATCTGCCCGAAGTCGGGATTCACGGTGGTGTCAAGCACCAGGCTGTCCTTGATTACGACTTTGGAATCAAGGCCGGCTTTAGGTTCCAGATGTTTTCCGGTAAAACGTTCGCCGGCGGGATCGCGATCGTCCAGTGTGCGGAAAGCGCGCATGGACGAGTAAGGAACAAACTGCATGTTCCTTCCCGGGGAAATCTCTTGAAAACCGCTGATGTCGGCTTCGTGCACCAGCCACCCCTGGTCCTTGCTGCTGTTGGCAGGAAAGTACGAGCGTTCGCTGTTGCGCGGCACAACCCGTGAAAGCAAAATGCCCCAGGTATGGTTCTGCGAAGGCCGAAAGCGCAGCGACTTGAACGGAATTTCAAACAGCACGATGTAGCCTTGCTCGTTGATTTTCGCCTGCGTGTGCCACACGGTGTCAAACGACTGGTCATACCCGGAATTCTCAGTGAAGATAGCGTCCTGCTGGATCCCGTAGGGGTTGGCGAAAAACGCATACGCGTGGCGATGGTCGTTGAAGGTATCCAGAAAGAAACCGACCTGGTCGTCGTCGTCAATCAACTCGCGCCGCAGCATGCGGGCACGCATCAGGCGCGGTTCGGAATCAAAGGCCAGGAAGACCACGTAGAGATTCCTGTCGTTGTAGCCCATGTAGGCCTGGGTGCGCTGGCTGCAGGGGACTCCGTCTTTGGGTTCACGCTGGATGAACTTATCGACGGAAAGCATTTGCTTGGCCAGAGGAGTGGCCGGCGCCATGCCTTCGAAATCCCCCAGCTTGGGTGCGGCGTTAAGGCGCGGAACCGCCAGCGAGCTGATCTCATGGGAAAGGACAGGCGCTGCGGAAGCCGGCATAGACTTTTGCGCGTCAACCAACCGGGCTGCCAGGATCAACACCAAGCCAGCCCGCACAGCAAGACTTCCTGACTTCACGCAGTTTCTCCGGCTCCCTATTTCATTTCGTGTCTTGCGGAGCCACCCCTTGAGATCGAAGGACCCAAACGCACCAGCTTAGACTCGCGCCGTAGAAGAAGGTTAGAGATAAATATCTAGTGAAGCGGAACAACTGACTTAGAAAGCGCAACAAAACCTTCTAGCTTAGCTAGAACAGTCCGGATTGCCGGCCATATTGAACGCCAAAGTGGTCGTAGGCCAGTTTTGTTGCCACTCGGCCGCGAGGTGTACGATCCAGGAACCCAATCTGAATGAGAAACGGCTCATAGATTTCTTCGAGCGCCTCTTGTTCTTCGGCCAGCGCCGCGGCCAGCGTCCCCAGGCCAACAGGACCGCCGTTGTATTTCTGAATGATGGTCAGAAGCAAGCGGCGGTCAATCTCATCGAAGCCATGCTTGTCCACTTCCAGCATCTCGAGGGCAGCCTGGGCCGTGGCCTGATCAATGCGTCCCTGGCCGCGCACCTGGGCGAAGTCGCGCACCCGGCGGAGCAGCCGGTTGGCGATGCGCGGAGTTCCCCGCGCGCGTCCCGCAAGCTCCGCCGCGCCTTTTTCGTCGATGCTCACGCCCAAAATCTCCGCCGAACGCTCGATGATGAACTTGAGATCTTCATCGGTGTAGAACTCCAGGCGCAACAGGATGCCGAAGCGCGAACGCAGCGGCGCGGAGATCAATCCGGCGCGCGTGGTAGCGGCCACAAAGGTAAACGGTTTTACGTCAATGGTGTGGGTTCGCGCCGACGGTCCTTGGCCAATGATGATGTCCAGCTTGTAGTCCTCAAGCGCCGAGTAAAGAATCTCTTCGAGCGCGGGCTGCAAGCGGTGGACTTCGTCGAGGAAGAAAACCTGGCGGTCGCTCAGGTTGGTGAGAATCGCTGTAAGGTCGCCCTTGATCTGAATGGCCGGCCCGGCACTCTGCGTGTAGCCTACGCCCAACTCGTTGGCGATGATGGTAGCCAACGTGGTCTTGCCCAATCCCGGCGGACCATAGAGCAGCACGTGGTCCAGTGCTTCGCCGCGCGACTTCGCTGCTTCAACGGCCACGCTCAAGTTCTCCTTGACTTTTTTCTGCCCGATGAACTCGCGCAGATACCGCGGACGCAGCTTCAGCTCAAAAGAAGCGTCGTCTTCCGCGCGCACGGCGGAAACCAAGCGGTCTTTGCTCAGCGCTTTTTCGTCAGAAGCAGGCACTTGGGCGATGGTAAAGCGAAATCAGGAAAAAGGCTAGAGTGTGGGAAACAGAATCAAGCGGCTCGCGCAGCCTAACCACCGCCAAACAATTAGCTCATCATTACTTCTGCCCGGCTTTGCCTGGTCCGGCCTTGCTGGCAGCCACGAGGCGTTCCAGATGCTTCTTGAAGTCAGGCAGCAGGGGGTCGCCAGTCTGCGTCGCTACGTCAACTGCCGTTTGAACGTTCTGCATTGCCAAGTCAGGCTTGCCTGCGGCTTCGAGACCATCAGCCAGGCTGTCGTAGACATTTGCCGAGCGTGGATAAAGGTCAACATTGCGCTGGAAGGCAGCCGTCGCCTCGTCGATCTTCTTGGCGCCGAGCAGTCTGTAGCCGAGTGAGTTGATTCCCTGTTCGGCTGAAACCTTGAATCCGAAGCGTTCCGAAAGCTCGCGGTAATGTTGCTCCACACCCGCAAGGCCACCGACCGGGAGGTCCGTCTTCGGATCGCGGGACACTTGCCAGCCTGCGAAGACCGCGCGCAGGGCGGCATAGTGTGCTACGAGCTCGGTTGAGCCGTGGGTCTCGTCGCGATAGCGGGCCGACTCTACGATAAGACCCTTCGGGAGGTTAGCGCTCAGCGTCTTTTGCAGCTGTTCAAATCCCTCGTTCATATCCCCGCCCTCGTTGGCCAGGGAGAAGAAGAGCGTCTTCTTGAGTTCTTTCTGCTTGGCGAAGAATTCCTGGGCCTGGTGCAGAGTGCGGAAGTCGTCCCACCAGAGACTCGGGCTAGAAGCAATGCAGGCGTTGAACAGGTTGGGCCGGTTGATCAGCGTATGGATCGCAAACAACCCACCGAGTGAGTGGCCGACAAGAATCCGATAGGGCTGGGTTGCGTAGCGCTTCTCGATCTCAGGGACCAGCTCTGTCTGGATGAAGTCCAGGAACTTGTCGGCGCCACCGCTCGTGGGGATCGATTCGACTGTGCCATCGGAATGTTTCACGCCGGCATGGCTTGGCGTCAAGTCCCGATTGCGGTCGGTGTTGGCAATACCGACGACGATCAACGGCGGCATGGAATTGTTGTCCGCGAGGAAGTCGATGGTGCTGCCAATTTCGTTGACGTTCGTGCCGCCGTCGGTCAAATAGAGCACGGGATAGCTTTCCTTCTTCCCCTGCGACGCGGCCGGCATCCTCACCCAGATCACACGATCTTCATTCAGAACATTGGAATGAACGACCAGCCGCTGGGGTGCAGGCGGCGCCAGATCCTGGGCGACAGAAGCCAGAGAAGCAAGAAAAGCAATCAGAAGACAGCAGAGGATGCGAGGTGACATCTTGGCCTCCCAACACAAGCAGGCACTGCGCGATACTAAAGCGAGATCCTGGAAAACGCCAGAAGCTGAATCCTGCCCAAAGACTCTCACTTCGGCTTGGCCGCCAGCGCGCTCTCCAGCCGGGCGATCTGCGCCCGGACTTCGCCGGCGTTCGCGGCGGTCGGCGCCAGCACAAGATACGCACGTAATTGCTCCACGGCGCCCGCATAATCCTGCCGCTCGGTCAGAATCTGGCTAATGAGCAAGGCAATGTCGGGATGGCGATGTTCGCTGTCCAGAGTTTGAAACTTGCGCGCGCTCCGCTCCGCGGCTTCAAGGTTCTTCAGGTGAAAGTTAGCGACAGCATTGTAGAAATAGGCGGCGGGGTAAGCGTAGCCGTTCAGGCGAACCGCCTGGTCGGAAAAACTGGCAGCGTCCTGCCAGTGCTGCTGATTCGCAGCAAGGACGGCCAGACCAAAGTACGGCGTGACGTATTGTGGATCGCAGGTCTTGGCCTGCGTATATTCCTTCACTGCGTCTTCAAGACGGTTCTGAATCGTGTGGATTTCTCCCAACAGCGCCCACGCGGCAGCGTAGTTGGGGTAAAGCTCCACTGCTTTGTTGAGTTCTTTTTCCGCTTGCTCGAGCTTGTTCTCAGACCGTGCCTTACGACCCTTCTCATAGGCTTGGCGAGCCTCTTTCGAAGCTGCGAGGCTGGTCATGCTGATGGTGGAGCCTTCCACATTGCCCATCCTCTTCAGAACAAGGGTGCCGACCCGGATCTCACCAAAGTTGTCCTGCCCCTGTAACGTGACGGAGGAAGATTGGAAGCCGGGGAGCACCGCGACCAGTTCGCAACCTTCATACCTTGATTGGGTCACTCCTCCGGAAGGTTTGTTGATCTGTTGGAGCCCGCCGGCCGTGTCGTTTTCGCTGGAATCCTGCTCCACTGCGCTCCCGAGATCAATTACAAATTCGCCCTTGGAATCCGTATGACCGACCTTTCGTGCCAGGCCATTGCACAAGCGCTGAATTGCTACCGGCTCTGGTGGCACGCCGGCGCCGTCAATCATCACGTTGCCGGAGACATACACCGGCTGTCCTGAGGGAGCAACACTTGGAGCGGAAGGATTGGAATTGACGGGCGGCTTTGGGTTTTTCTGGGCGTTGGTCCACGGCCAGGACAGGAGAATAACGCTCGCGCCAATCAACAAACGGGGAGAGAGGAGAACCAGCATAAGCCCTCCGCTTGACGTTCAGAGCCTAACCAACCGGCCCGCGCAATACAAGGAAAAGTTTTGGCTGCCGCGTCAGAGAACATCGGGCGCCGAACTCTTTACTTTGCCTTGGTGGCGGCCAAGTTTTCCAACTGCGCAATACGGGCTTTGAGCCGGTCGGCGTTGGGAGCCGTCGGTGACAGGGACAGGTACGCGCGCAATTGCTCCGCCGCACCAGCGTAGTCTCCTCGATTGGCAAGGATATCGCTGATCACGAAAACGATATCAGGATGACGGTGCCCGCTGTCCAAAGTTTGAAACTTACGGCCGTTCCGCTCTGCGATATCAAAGTTCTTCAACTGAAAGTTCGCCACGGCACTGTAGAAATAAGCCGTTGGATAAGCATAGCCGTTCAAGTGAATCGTCTGGTCGGTGAGGTTGGCAGCGTCCTGCCAGCGCTGCTGATTTACGGCAATCATGGCCAGCCCAAAATACGCAGTCACGAATTGGGCATCGCAGCTTATGGCCCGGTTGTATTCTTTCACAGCATCTTCCGGACGATTCCGCAGCCTGTGGATCTCGCCTAGCAACGCCCACGCCACCGCATAATTCGGATAGAGCTCAACCGCCTTGGTCAACTCCTTCTCGGCTTGCTCCAGGTTGTTCTCTTTTCGGGCTTTGCGTGCCCTCTCGTAGGCCTGATGCGCGTCTTTCGGCGCCGCAAAGCTGGTAATGCTGATGGTGGAACCTTCCACATTGCCCAGTCGCTTGAGCACGATCGTGCCAACTTTCGTCTGCGCAAAACCGTCGCGCCCCAACATGACCGAGGAAGACTGAAAGCCGGGCAACGCAGCGACTAACTCGCAGCCTTCATACCTTGGCTGGGTCGCTGCTTCGATCTGTTGTCCAGCTGCGGTGTCCGTTTCGCTGCCATCCTGTTCGACGATGGCGCTGAGATCGACTTGGAAACCGCCTTTGGAATCCGTGTAGCCAACTCGTCGCGCCAGACCGCTGCACAATCGCACAATCGCGACCTCCTCTGGGGGCGCGCTCGCGCCTTCGATGACCACGTTGCCAGTCACATACATCGGCCACGGACCCACGAAACCGGTCGTCGTAGGAGTCGGAGAATTGGTAGTGCCCTGCGACCTGCCGCTCTTTTGAGCGTCAGTGCATGACCAGGCCACGAGAAGCGCCGCGACCAAAGACCAACGGCGAGAGACGGAGACCAACATAGGCCCTCCATTTTGGCGCTCCAAGCCTAGCCAACCGGCCAGCCTAATGCAAGTCGGGCTGCTGGAACTGGGGCCGGCCGACGCACTCGATCTTCACTTCTTAGGAATTCTCAAACCTTCGACCTGAACTACTGGATTGGCGCCAAAGTCGAATCAAGGCTTGTTTTCGCCAGTTCCGATCTCGGCGATGATCTCCTGCTCCAGCATCTTATCGCCGTCGTATCGGACTTCAATGAGCCGCGCGCGGCGCGAGCGTGCCTTGGCCAGGGTGGTGGGCAGCTCGGCATCGGGAAAGATGCCGACCATCTCCCATTTGTTTTTTCCCGTCTGGATCCAGAGCTCGTATTGTGACCACTTGGCCATAGCGTCAGTCAGATTTCATCTTGAGGCAAACCGCATCCGTGCATCAAGTCACTTTGGATCACTTGCTTGCGGGTGTGTCCATGCCTTGCCAGCCGAGCTTCTCACCCTGGTTCTGTTCGTCGAGCCATTTTTTGAGCGGTGCGAAGTAATCCAGAATGGCGGTCGCGTCCATCTGGCGTTGGCCGCTGATGGCTTCGAGCGCGTCCGGCCACGGCCGGCTCTTGCCCATGCTCAGCATTTTGTCCAACCGCTCGCCCGCGGCCTTGCTCTTGTAAATGGAGCAGCGATGCAGCGGGCCTGTCTGCCCGGCAGCCTGGCACAGCGCGCGATGGAACTGGAACTGAAGGATTCGCGCCAGGAAATAACGCGCATAAGGCGTGTTGGATGCGATGTGGTACTTGGCGCCGGGGTCAAAGTCGGCTTCACTGCGTCCCACGGGTGGGGCCACACCCTGATACTTCGCCTTCAACGCCCACCACATCTTGTTGTATTCCTCGGGCGTGATCTCGCCGGAGAAAACCTTCCAGCGCCACTGGTCAATCAGCAGTCCAAAAGGCAGGAAGGCGATCTTGTCCAGCGCCATCTTGAGAAGGTAGCCGGTGTCCGCGCTCTCCGGCGGGACCTGATCGAGCAGGCCGACTTCCTTCAAATATTCCGGCGTGACAGAAAGGGCGATCGTATCGCCCACGGCTTCGTGGAAGCCGTCGTTGGCGCTGTCCTGGAAGAGCGGTGGCTGGTTCTGGTAAGCCCGCTGGTAGTAGTTGTGGCCCAGTTCGTGATGGATGGTGACGAAATCCTCGTCACGAATTTCAATGCACATCTTCAGGCGGACATCTTCTTTGTTGTCGATGTTCCAGGCGCTGGCGTGGCAGACCACGTCGCGATCGCGCGGCTTGGTGAACAGTGAGCGCTCCCAGAACGTCTGCTGTGGTTCGGGAAATCCCAGCGACGAGAA
>Ga0126379_10000870_pt1 | contig 17597 bp, 14 predicted proteins | sample PanSoiMetPlot_24_FD_92640 | JGI IMG/M metagenome (GOLD analysis project Ga0126379, IMG submission 92640) | Tropical forest soil microbial communities from Panama - MetaG Plot_24 | ecosystem: Environmental > Terrestrial > Soil > Tropical forest > Bulk soil | place: Panama | collected 2016-02-17
CCCGGCCGCTTCTCGTTCAACGTCAAGGGCGGGCGCTGCGAGGCGTGCCAGGGCGACGGCGTCATCAAGATCGAGATGCACTTTCTGCCCGACGTCTATGTGCAATGCGACGTCTGCAAGGGCCGACGCTACAACCGCGAGACCCTGGAGGTGTTGTTCCGCGGCAAGAGCATCGCCGACGTGCTCGATATGACCGTCGATGAGGGCGCCGATTTCTTCCGCGCGGTGCCGGCGATCCGCGACAAGCTGTTGACCCTGCAGCGGGTCGGGCTCGGCTACATCCATATCGGTCAGCCGGCGACGACGTTGTCGGGCGGCGAGGCGCAGCGCGTCAAGCTCGCCAAGGAGCTGTCGCGCCGCGCCACCGGCCGCACCCTCTACATCCTCGACGAGCCGACCACGGGCCTCCATTTCGACGACGTCCGCAAGCTCCTCGACGTCTTGCACACGCTGGTCGAGGCCGGCAACACGGTGCTGGTCATCGAGCACAATCTCGAAGTCATCAAGACCGCCGATTGGATCATCGATCTCGGCCCCGAGGGCGGCGACGCCGGCGGCTATATCGTCGCGACCGGCACCCCGGAAGACATCGCATTGGGTGAAGGCAGCTACACCGGCCAGTACCTCCGCCCGTATCTCGCCCGCCGGCGCTCTCAACGCCGCCGGGTGGGGTAAACGCGGTCCCCGCGAGAAGCGATCGAAGAACTTTGATATATGGTAGGGCAAGATGCCGAAACTCGGGCTCCAACTACTCGCCTTTAATCTGGCGCTGCTCGCCGGCCTCAACGCCGGGGCGGCCGGCGCGGCAGAAATCAAGGTGCTGAGCGCCGGCGCGATGCGCGCGGTACTGGAACAGCTCGCTCCGGCTTTCGAGAAATCGTCGGGCGACAGGCTGGTGATCGAATATGCGACTGCCGGGAAAGTCGACGAGAAGGTCGGCGCCGACGAGCCGATCGATGTCGCGATACTGACCAAGCCGCGTGCCGACAAGCTGGTGCGCGCGGCCAAGCTGGTCGGCGGCACCGCCATGGAGCTGGCGCGTGTGCCCATCGGCTTGGCAGTGAAGAAGGGCGCACCGCACCCTGATATCAGTTCGGTCGAAGCGGTCAAACGCACACTCCTCAAAGCCAAATCGGTTGCCTATGTCGACCCAGCGAGCGGCGGCACCAGCGGCATCTTCCTGGCGCAGGCCCTGGAAAAGCTCGGCATCGCCGCCGAGCTGAAACCGAAGCTTCGCCTCGTTTCGCCTCCCGGCGGCCAAAGCTCGCCGAGAGTTGGCGAGGTCGTCGCGCGCGGCGAGGCGGAAATCGGCATGCAGCCGATCAGCGAGCTGATGGAAGTCGAAGGCATCGACGTGGTCGGCCCTCTGCCGGCCCAGCTGCAAAGCCCGGACCTGGTCTACGTGGCGGGTTCTTCAGCGGTATCCGAGCAGCCGCTGGCGGCTAAGGCGCTGATCGATTTCCTCGCTGGACCTGCAGCCGCACCGGTCTACAAGACAAAGGGAATGGAACCGGGATAGCCGCTCGCGGGCATTTCAGAGAAATTTCATTCATTGTGATGCGTAACGGACGTGGTCCGCCACGTTTTCGGGACGTATGCCTTGTTATAGTTGGTTCAGTAGATAAACAGATATTAAAGATAATCATGAAGACATCCTCCGTTAAACACAGAGATGGAGCCGCACGAGCATAAATCTCAGCTAGCTAGGGGCGCCGCCCGAGATTGCTTTCCCACGGTCGTGATGACGAGCAAAAGCGAAGTGCGAAACGGTCACGACCGCATTCGTGAGGGGTATTGAAGAACTGCGCCGCACAGTGCTGGGAGCATTAGCCGAACATGACGCTGACGTGTGTGGTCCGCTCGGCGGCCGGCAAACGTCAGTTGAGCCACGCTAAAATTGCCGTATTCATTATGTCATCTCGCGCGCGACGCGGCGATCGCGAAGGGTATCGTAAACGATGACGGCTAACCCCTGTAGATTCCCTGCAAAAACAGGTGAGCAGGTTGCGTAATCGCCAGCCGAACCCGATGCGAGGATGAGCCGATGATCACCCCCGAGCAGAATTCGCTGATGACGCGGGGCGGGGCAGGTACCCCGGCCGGACGGCTGCTGCGCATGTACTGGCAACCGGCGGCGTTAGTTGACGAGCTGCGAGGGCCTCGTCCAGTCAGGGCGGTGCGGCTGCTCGGCGAGGATCTTGTACTGTTCCACGCCGCGCAAGGAGAGTACGCGCTGATCCAGCGCTATTGCCCGCACCGCAGCGCCGACCTGGCTTATGGCCGGCTGGAGCCCGCCGGCCTGCGCTGCCTGTTTCATGGCTGGCTGTTCGATGCTCGCGGACAATGCCTCGAAATGCCGGCCGAGCCCGCCGGCAGCACCCTCTGTCGTGAGGTCCGGGCGCGCACCTATCCGGTAATCGAGCGCAGTGGCGTCCTGTTTGCCTATCTCGGTGACGGCCCGCCGCCGGCCTTCCCCGAGCTCGACTGCTTTGTCGCGCCGGACAGCCACACCTTCGCTTTCAAAGGCATGATCGAGTGCAACTGGCTGCAGGCGCTCGAGGTCGGCATCGATCCGGCGCACGCCTCGTTTCTGCACCGCTTCTTTGAGGACGAAGACCCCTCGGCGAGTTACGGCAAACAGTTCCGCGCTGCATCGGCCGATTCCGATATGCCGATGACGCGACTGCTGCGCGAGTTCGAGCGTCCGCGCATCGAAGTGGAGCGGACCGAGTTCGGCCTGCGCATCTTCGCGCTGCGCGAGCTCAACGAAAGCCGCACGCACATCCGCGTCACCAACCTCCTGTTCCCGCAAGCCTTCACGATCCCGCTGAGCCGCGAGATGACGATCACGCAATGGCATGTGCCGGTCGATGACGAGAGCTGTTACTGGTACGCGATCTTCACCAGCTTCGGCGGGCCGGTAAACAAGAGCGAGATGCGCAACCAGCGCCTCGAACTCTACGAATTGCCCGACTACAAGCCGCGGATCAACCGCAACAACAATTACCGCTACGATGCCGCCGAACAGCAGAGCCGGACCTACAGCGGGATGGGCTTCGCTACGGATACATTTTTCTTAAAGAATATCTCTATCAAGTAGGACGGGTCTCGTGAAACATGTCTTTATGACCGGAGCGATAGAGCGAGCAGGCCGAGGTCTAAGGCTGTGCCCTAAGGACCAGCAAATGCAGTGGAAAGGACAGGGCTAGCGGGGCCAACGCCGCCAGGCAATGAGGTGGCCTCGACGGGGCGCAGCCAGTAAACCGCGAGCGTCACCGTGATCACGGCGAGCGAACAGGCCATCGCAGTCAGTGCCCACTGCCTGATCCCCCTTGGCCACCATTCTTCCACCCCGCACCGGATCGCTATGGCGGCTGTTTGGCCGACCGAAATCGAGACTAGGAGGGTTCGCTTCGTCGCAGGGGCACTATCTTGTGCGCGTCACTCGGCCTAACGCGCCGAAGGGCAGTGCGAACCGCGTCGGCCAGAATTTCCGGGCGGAAAGGCTTTTTGAGCAGCACTTCGTTGCCGACCTCCCGCTCGAATCGCGACAGGTCCGCGTAGCCGCTGCAGAACAGCACCTTGAGGTCGGGCCGGGTACGCCGCGCCAGACGCGCGGTGTCCACCCCCGACAGCCCGGTCATTACCAGATCGACAACCATCAGATCGCAGGGGTCTTCCCGCTCGAGGATCGCCAGCGCAGCGCGACCGCTATCCGCCTCCGTGACGGTGTAACCCATTTCCCGGAGGTCCTCGGACGCGATCCAGCGAACATCGGGATCGTCGTCGACCACGAGAATATGGGCGCTTTCGGCGGCCTGGGTTCGAGAGGCCGGGAGCGACCCCAGCGCGGCAGCCTCAAGTGTCCGCGGCAGATAGATCTGCACGGTTGTTCCTTCCCGCAGCCGGCTGAGTATGCGGACCGTCCCGCCCGACTGGCGCACCACGCCAAAGACCATCGACAAACCCAAACCTGTGCCCTTCCCGACTTCTTTCGTCGTGAAGAACGGCTCAAAGGCGCGTTCGATGACTTCCGGGCTCATTCCGCTTCCGGTGTCGCGCAAAGACACGAGTACGCAGTCCTGTCTGGCGACTTCGGCTGGCAGCTCGGCATCGCCAGCGGAGATATTTGCGGTTTCGATGACTAGGACGCCACCCTCCGGCATCGCATCGCGCGCATTGAGGGCGATGTTCAGCAAGGCTGTCTCTATTTGACTGACATCGATCAGCACTGGCCAGAGTTCGGCCGCCAAGACATGGCGAATTTCAATGGCGGGGCCGATTGAGCGGCGCAACATCTCGCTCATGTCGGCAACAATCGCGTTGAGGTCGGCCGGGACCGGGTCGAGACGTTGCTTGCGGGCGAAGGCAAGCAGCGCTTCGGTCAGCTTCGCACCCCGCGCGGCGCCGCGTTGCGCAGTGCGTAAGAGGCGCAGACTCCGCTCGTCGGAAATGCGCGGCTCGAGCAAGGCCAGCGATCCCGATATGACAGTCAGCAGATTGTTGAAGTCATGCGCGACACCGCCTGTGAGCTGCCCCATCGCCTCCATCTTCTGTGCCTGGACGAGCGCTGCTTGTGCCTGCTCCCGCGCGCCGATCTCCGCTCGGAGCCGCGCATTGGCCGAAGCAAGCTCCTGAGTGCGCTCTGCCACCATAGTCTCGAGCTCTTCCCGGTTGCGCGCCAGCGCAGCTGCGGCGTTGCGGAGCGCCTCCCCGACCTGGTCCAGTTCACGCACTCCCCCGATCAGCGGACCGAGAGGTTTGCCACTCCCCAAGGCACCCGCTGCAGCCGTAAGCGCATCGACGGGCCGCCGGATGCCCCGCCCCACCCATGAGGCCAGCGCAAGGCTCAAGGCGAGGACCGCAGCGCCGCCCCCGAATGCTATCCATTGCGCCCGCCTGAGGGGTGCATCGACAAATTCTCGGGGCAATCCGATCGCCACGGTCCAGCCGGTCAGCGTCGACCGCCGGAACGTGGAGTAGACGGGAATCCCGTCGCTCGTGACGTTAGGGATCCAGCTCTCGATAGATTCCGGTAGCTTCGCGCGGAGCATCGGTGCGACCGGCTTGCCGAGAAAGCGGTCGAGGTCGCGATTGCGCGCGGCGATGACGCCCTTGCGGTCTAGTATCGCCGCGGTCCAGTCGGATGGCAGCCGCTGATCCTGCATTAGCGCGGAGAGCACCTCCGGCCCGATGCCCATAGCCAGCACATAAGCGACTTCTCCTTCGCGGAACACCGGCACCCCAACCACCAGAATCGGCCGCTTCAAAACCGCGCCAATTATGAGATCGGAAATCTGCGGTTTTCCGGTCGCCACGACACGGTCGTGCATTTCGGTGTTCGTCGCGCGCGGCAGAGGTTCGCCGAATGGCCGATTGGTGCTGAGCAGTTGCTGACCTTTGGTGTCGTGCAGGACGATCGACGTGCCACGAATCTTCAGCGCCGCACGCATTTGCTGATCAAAGGCTCGGAAGTCGCCGGATTGCAGGCTCGGCGACGTTCCCAGCACCTGCAGCTCGGCCCAGATGGCGCTCATGTCGCGATCGACGTCGGCGAGGAAGCTCTCCACCATTTGCCGCACATCGCCCTGGATCTGAGCGCGTTCATCGTCGACCGTGCGCAGGATGGCAAAGCTTGCCACCGCCACCAACGGCAGCGCCGTCACGAGCGCCATCAGGGTCAGCCGCGCTTGAATGCCCAGACTGTGACGGCGCAGCAGTTTCTGCATCGGCAGATCTCCCTGTCGGGCGCACCCGACCTGTTTATGATGCTACGCGCCAGTCCGGAGATCGTCCAAAAAATTCTCCCGCCACGCCCGGCTCGAAAGCGGCGCGCGGCCGGCTCGTTGTTGAAGCCCCCCTAGGCTATTTTCGCGCGCAGGAAGGCCGACATCCGGTCCCAGGCAAGATTGGCGCAGGCCACGTCGTAAGCGGCACTGCGCTCGTTGGCGAAGGCATGCGCCGCGTCGTAGCGGTAGATCTCGTGCTCGACCCCGGCACTCTTCAGCAGTTTTTCGAGATCATCGACCGCAGCCGGAGTGCACCAGTCGTCCTTGTTGGCAAAGTGACCCTGGATCGGCACCGGGATCCGCGCGGGGTCGGCAAACGCCTTGGACGGGATGCCGTAGAAGCACACACCCGCCGCAAAATCCGGCACATGTACGGCGGCGGCGATGGTCAGCGCTCCGCCCATGCAAAACCCCATCACAGCCAGCTTGCTGCTTTGGTTCTTGACGTGCTGCGCCGCCCCACGCAGATCCTGCTGCGTGGCGTCGGCGAAATCGAGGCCGCTCATCAGGTGATTGGCCTCGTCCGGCTCGGCGGTGAGCCGGCCCTTGTACAGATCGGGGGCCAGCGCGTTGTAACCCGCCCGGGCGAAGCGGTCCGCAACACCGCAGATCTGGTCGTTGAGACCCCACCACTCCTGGATCACGACCACACCCGGACGCCCTTGGCCGGCCGTTGCCAGATACCCTTTCGTCCTACCGCCGTCGGGCCGTGCAAACTCGATCATCGTGCCCATTAACATCCTCCCACGACATAGAGATATTAGGCATCGGCAAAGGCCGGCATCACCTTTTGCGCGAACAGCTCTATCGAACGCATCACCTCCGCATGCGAGATGCTGCCGAACGCGAAATCGCATACGAAATAGGTCGCGCCGGCGGCCTCCGCCTGGGTGGCGATATAGTCGCGCACTTGTGCGGGTGTGCCAGCGATCGCGTGACCATGACTCTGCAGCGGGTCCCATTCATCCGGCAGCGACGATTTCAACGGGAACGGCACGTCGAATTTCGCCCACAGCAGCTCCATGTGGTGGCGCCACGGCCGGTAGGCGCGGCGGGCGGTGTCGCGCGCTACGGCTTCGGTCTCGGCCAGCACGATGTGTCGATTAATCCCCATCATCGGCAACTCGGCCTCGGGCCGGCCGTGCTGACGCCATTCCGCTTTGTAGAGATCGACAATCGTGCGCGCCTGTGCGGTATCCCGCAGTGTGACGATATGGGCGCCGTGCTCGGCCGCCCACGGAATGCTGTCCGGCCGGCTGGTGCCGTACCACAATTCGGGATAGGGCTTCTGCACCGGCTTCATGACAATCGGCACTTCATCGAAATTGTAGAACTTGCCGTGATAGGTCAGTGCGTCTTCGGTGAGGCCGGTCCGGATCACTTCGAAGGCTTCGCGGAACTGCTGCATTCCGGTATTGAAGTCGACCCCGTAGAACCCGACCTCGATCGGCGAGATGCCGCGACCGACGCCGTAGAGAAACCGCCCGCCGCTCATCTGGTCGAGCATGCAAATCTCATCGATCAACCGCAGGGGGTGATAGAGCGGCAGCAGGTAGACCATCGGACCGAACCGCAACTGCTTCGTACGCTGCGCGACGGCGGAGAGAAAAATGCCCGGCGACGGCGCATAGCCGAGCGGCGTGTTGTGGTGCTCGGCGAGATGGTAGCCGTAAAACCCCGCCTGGTCATAGGCCTCGATAAGCCGAAGCCGCTCCTCGAAGTGCCGCGTCAGCGGTACTCCGCTGTCGTCCAGATGGTCGAAAATCCCAAAGCGCATATGCCCAGTGGTCAGGCCGTTGCAAGCATCGCGTCGGCGATCTTCTCGGCGGTCATCAAAGTCGGGAAATTGGTATTGGCGCAAGGCACGGTCGGAAACAGCGATGCGTCGACGACACGCAACCCGCTGACGCCGCGCACCCGGCCCTGATTGTCCGTCACCGCCGTCGAGTCGTCCTCGGCGCCCATCCGGCAAGTGCAGGTGGCGTGCCATACCCCGATCGCCGCCTTGCGAATAAAGTCTTCGAGCGCCTCGTCGTCGCGCATCAGCTCGTCGAACCGATAGCCCTCGACGATGACCTTGTCGATCATCATGCGCCGTAGCCAGGCCGGGCCGTCGAGCATCTTGGCGATGACGTCTGTGATCATCTTGTTCTTGGGGCTGACGACACCGATCTTGCGCACCCGCTCGGTATAGCTCGCCGGAAACGGGTCGCTGGTGGCCTGCCGCAAGGCCTCGCTCAACTGCATCGCGCCGAGCCGGCGGAAGGCGTCCATCAGCCGTTCGAGGTCGCGGCGGTCCGACAGCAGGTTGAACTCGACGACCGGTTCGGCTCGCCAATCGCGGGACGCGAGCTTGACCTGGCCGGTCTCAGAAAACGTCTTGTACACGGCGGCGAGCAGCGAGCCGATCTGCTCGCCAACCGCGTGCCAGGCCGATTTGCTGACGCCGGCGACGAACATGTCGCCGGCCGGCGCCCCGCCGATCCCGGAGGAATAGCGCAACGCCAGCAGGATGTGGCGACGGGTCAGGCCATTGAGTCGGCAGTCGGGCTTTATGAAGGACGAGACCGAGATCGACGGATGGTCCATCAGCCGCTGCCCCACCCCCGGCACGTGCGCAAGGACATCGATCCCGAGGTCGCGCAGATGGCCGGCCGGGCCGATGCCGGCGCGCAGCAGATGCGCCGGCGAATGGATCGCGCCCGAGGAGACGATGACCTCACCCCCGCGGAACTCGGTGTCCTTGCCGTCGACCAGCGTTTTGACGCCGACGCAGCGCGTGCCCTCGAACAATAGGCCGGTGACCTGGGTCAGCGCCGAGATCGTCAGATTGCTGCGCAGCCGCGTGCCGGGATCGAGATAGCCGATCGCCGCCGAGACGCGGCGGTCGTAGAGGTTGGAGATCGTGATCGGAAAATAACCGTCCTTGAATTCGGCATTCTGGTCCAGGATGTACTGGAACCCGGCCTCTTCGAACGCCTTGGCGACCGCTTTGGCGTGGCCGTTCCACAGATCGGGGAAGATGCGGCGGACCGGAATGCGGCCGTCTTTGCCGTGCCACGGCCCGTCGAAATCCATGTCGCGCTCGACCTTTTTGAAATAGGGCAGCACGGCGTTCCAGTTCCACCCCGCCGCGCCGCGCGCCTCCCATTCGTCGTAGTCGGTCGGCGCACCGCGATTGGCGAGCTGGCCGTTGATCGACGAGCCGCCGCCCAGGACGCGCGCCTGCTCATATTTGCGCAGCGGCGGGCGGTCCTCCTCCGGCCGGTTGTGCGAGATGACCTCGGTGTGGACCTTGAGCTCGGTCCAGTGGAAGCGCGGGTCGAAATAGGCAGTGCCGGGGTAACTGTCGAGGATCTCGGGTGGTACCTTGCCGTGCGGCGTATCCTGGCCCGCCTCGCACAGCAGCACTTGGTTGCCGCTTTTCGCCGACAACCGGTTCGCCATGACCGACCCCGCCGACCCGCCGCCGATGATAATGTAATCGTAATTCATCTCCCTCCCTCTCGGGCGAATGCGCGACTTTTTTGCTCGCTTGATGTAATGCAGCACCGCATAGCCGGGTTCAAGCCCGGCCTCATGTTGATTGCGAGGTGTCAACGTGCCGGAGGATGACCGCTATTTCGAGGACTATCTCCCGGGCAGTGTTTTCGAATATGGCGAGATCCGCGTCGAGGAGGCCGAGATCGTCGAGTTTGCGCGCCGCTATGATCCGCAACTGATCCATATCGACCGCGACGCCGCGGCAAGCGGTCCCTTTGGCGGGCTGATCGCCAGCGGATGGCACACCGCGACGATCATGATGCGGCTTCTCGTCGATCGCTTTCTGCCGAAAGCCGCGAGTCTCGGCTCGCCCGGCATCGACGAATTGCGGTGGATCCGCCCCGTGCGGCCGGGGGACGTGCTGCGCCTCCGAGTGAGCATTCTCGAAGCGAGGCGCTCGCGCTCGAAACCCAACCGCGGCATGGTGCGCACTCTGGTCGAAGTGCTCAACCAGAATGCCGAAGTGGTCATGAGTTTGAAACCCGTGAACCTTATTCGCTGCCGAGGTGAGCGTTGAGGGTCGGCATCATCTCGGATGTGCACTGCAACCATCAGGGTTTGTTGCGGGCGCTGAGCATTCTTGCCGAGGTCGACGAGCTGATCTGCCTCGGCGACAGCATCTATGAATACCGGTTCTCGAACGAGGTCGTCCGCACCCTGAAGGACCACCGCGCGCACGTGATCCTCGGCAATCACGAAGAGGGTTTTTTCGGCCCGCAAGGTGCTCGCGCACGTCAGCCGGAGTGGATCGACCGGTCGCTCTTGCAGTGGTTGACGGAACAGCCGAAACGGCTGGATCTCACTTTCGACGGCAAGAAACTCCTCGCCGTGCATTCGACGCCGTGGGAGCCGCGCGGCGCCTATGTCTACCCGCACAGCTCGCTATTGGCTCGGTTTGGCGAAACCGACGCCGATTTTGTCCTATACGGCCACACCCATCATCAGCTGGTGCGCCGTATTGGGAAGGTGTTGGTGATCAATCCCGGCTCCGCCGGCGAAGCGCGCGATAGCAGCAACGGCCGCCAACTGAGCTGCGCTATACTGAACACCGTCACCGAAGAAGTCGTCGTCATCGATTTTCCCGAAGAGCGAAATTAAGTGCCCGATGCGAAAGGGCACCGACGGGGAGGGTACATGTGTAAGGGATTGCTGTTGCTCGGCTCCGCGATTTTAGCCGCTGGGCTGCTAAGCGCTCGGCACGCGCGATCTGAGACTGTCGTTTTCCTGTCGACGCAACTGCGCCCGATCGAGGAGGCCCAGAAAGTCCGCAACGTCATCCTCAAAGATTTCCCACACCAGGTCGATTACGTTACCGAGCAGCCGCAGCAGCTTCCAGTGCGCATCAAGGCCGAGCAACAAGGCGGCATGCATACGATCGATGCCATCGGCGCGCTGCACGGTGAGCTGCAGCCGCTCGCATCACTGGACGCACTGACGCCGCTAGATGATCTCGCCGGCAGGCTGAAGGACCGCGGCATTCCGGAGCGGCTGATGACGCTCGGCAAGTTCGGCACGGAGCATCAGCTCTACATCCCATGGATGCAGGCGAGCTACATCATGGTCGCCAATAAGCAGGCCCTGCCCTATCTGCCGACTGGCGCGGATATCAGCGCGCTGAGTTATGATCAACTTGCAGCCTGGGCCGGCGCGGTGAAGGAAAAGACCGGCAAGCGCCTGCTCGGCTTTCCGGCGGGGCCGCAAGGGCTGATGCATCGCTTCTTCGAGGGTTTCCTCTACCCCTCCTACACCGGCGGCGTCGTAGTTCCGTTCCGCTCGGAAGCCGCCGAAGCGATGTGGGCCCAGTTCGCATCGCTATGGAAGGAGGTCAATCCGAATTCGACGAGCTACAATTTCATGCAGGAGCCGCTGCTCGCCGGTGACGTGTGGATCGCCTTCGACCACATTGCCCGGCTGCTCGACGCGTTGCGCCAGAAGCCGGACGAGTTCGTCGCCTTCCCAGCTCCAGCGGGCCCCAAGGGGCGAGGTTACATGCCGGTGCTGGCTGGGCTCGCCATCGCGAAGAGCGCGCCGAACGCGAATGGAGCGACAGCGCTGATCGATTACTTAAGCCGACCGGAAACGCAGATCGTTACCGCCCGCAATGTCGGCTTCTTTCCGGTCGTGAGGGTCGATCTGCCGGCCGATCTCGATCCCGGCCTCAAACTCGGCGCTGGCGCCATTGAAAAGACGCAGTCGGCCAAGGACGCGGTGCCGGCGCTGCTGCCGATCGGTCTCGGCCAGCGCGGCGGCGAGTTCGACAAACTGTTCATGGACACTTTCCAGCTCATCGTGCTACGTGGTCAGAAACCGCGCGCCGTGCTCGACCGCGAGGCGGAGACGCTGAAACGCCTCATGTCCGAGAGCGGCGCGCCGTGCTGGCAACCCGATCCCCCGAGCACCGGCCCCTGTCAGGTGCAGTGACGAACGCCCCCGCTAGGCGGATCTCGATGAATGCCCGCTATATTCCCTATTTGCTGATCGCTCCATCACTGGGCTTTTTGACGCTGCTCTTTTTCGTGCCACTCGTGCAGACGATCGCGTTGGCTTTCCAGGCCAATGGCGGCTGGAGCACGGAGAATTTCGCGCGCATGACAGGGGATATAAATTTCACTGACGCAGTCGTCGACACGTTCGAGATCGTCGTCATCGTCGTGCCGTTGCAGCTCTTATTGGCGCTCGCAATGGCGATGATGCTGCAGCACCTACGCGGCGGGCGGGACATCGTCCTGTGGATCTGGTCGATCCCGCTGGGCATCTCGGATCTCGCGGCGGGCCTTGTATGGCTCGCGATACTCACGGACAAGGGCTATTTGAACACCCTCCTCGTCGATCTCGGTGTGCTGAACGGACCGCAGAGCTGGCTCAGCTACGAAACACCCTTGAGCCTCTTCGCCGCGATCGTGGTCGCCGAGCTTTGGCGGGCCACCGCGATCGTGCTGGTCATCCTCGTCGCGGGCGTGCAGCTCCTCCCGAAGGAATACGGCGAGGCGGCCGAGGTGTTCGGCGCCACACCGTGGCAGCGTTTCAGCCGGATAACGTTGCCGTTGCTCAAGCCCAGCATTCAGACGGCGCTCATCCTCCGTACGGTGCTCGCCTTCGAGATGTTCGCAATCGTGTTGTCAATCGGCGGCCGCAATTTCCCGGTCCTCGTCAGCGAAGCCTTCAACTGGCAATACAGCCAACAGGATTACGGCGTCGCCGCGGCTTATGCTGTCATCGTCATGGGCGTTTCGCTCACGGCGACCCTGGTCTATCTGCGGATATTGCGCACGCCGGCGGCACAGCGATGACCCTCCGGCGCGCCGTCTTCATTACCGGGATCGTGGTGCTGTGCACCTGGACGTTGGTGCCGATCTACCTGATCGCGCTCGCGGCTGTCGGCGGCCGCACCGTCGTCAACAGCTGGCCGAAGCCGTTCCTGCCGCCGACCGACGTGTCGTTTGCCACGATACGTGAATTCTTCAACATTTCCGGGGTCTGGACCTCGGCATTCTACAGCGTCGAAGCTGCAGTCCTCTGCATGGCGTTCTCGGTCCTGCTTGGCGCGCCGGCGGGCTATGCGCTCGCCCGTTTTGTCTTTCCCGGCGCTACCACCTATCGCCTGCTAATCCTGCTGACGCGCGCCTTCCCGGTCGCGATCCTCGCACTGCCGCTGACGGTCGGCTTCATACGCCTCGGGCTTTACGACACGCCGTTCGGGGTCAGCCTGATGCACACGACGCTCGCGCTGCCCTTCGCGGTGCTGGTTTCAGCGAGCCTCTTTCAGGCGATCCCGCGAGAGCTCGAAGAGGCGGCCTGGGTGTTCGGCTGCTCGCCGCTGCGCGCATTCCTGCGCGTCGTGCTGCCGCTGGCGCTACCCGGCATCGCGGCGGTGGCGATCTTTGCCTTTGTCATCTCGTGGAACGAGGTGTTTGCAGCCTCGGTGCTGACGGTGCGGCACAAGACGCTCACCGCCTACCTCCTTTCAGTCCTCTCCGAGAGCCCGCTGCACGTACAGTTCGCGGGCGGCTTCGTGTTGATTATCCCCGCGGTGCTTTTCATCTTCTTCGTTCGCAAGCGCCTTTTCTCGATGTGGGGTATCGCCACCCGATGAGTACGCGCTGCAATGGCTGACATCGTCATCGACAACATTACCAAGTCGTTCGGCAGCTTTCTCGCGCTCGAACGGGTCGACCTCGATATCGCGGACGGTGAGTTCCTCGCGCTTCTCGGTCCGTCAGGTTGTGGCAAGACCACGCTGCTGCGGATCATCGCCGGGCTAGAGACGCCGTCGTCAGGCCGGGTCAAGATCGGCGGGCGCGACGTCTCCGCGCTGCCGCCGCGCAAGCGCGGGCTGGCAATGGTGTTCCAGAACTATGCCGTCTTCCCGCACATGAGTGTCCGGCAGAATATCGGCTTTGGGCTACGTATGGCCGGAGCGGAGGCTGCGTGGATCGAGCGGCAGGTCGCGCGCGCCGCCGCCCTGCTGCACATCGAAGCCAATCTCGATCGTTATCCGGCGCAGCTCTCCGGCGGGCAGCGTCAGCGCGTCGCGGTCGCCCGCGCATTGGCGGTCGAGCCCTCCGTGCTCTTGATGGACGAGCCGCTTTCCAATCTCGACGCGCTGTTGCGGCTCGAGATGCGGGCTGAGCTGAAGTCGGTCCTCCGCGAGGCTGGCACGACGACGGTCTATGTGACGCACGATCAGACCGAAGCTATGGGCCTCGCCGATCGCATTGCGGTATTGCACGCCGGGCGCATCCAGCAGATCGGAGCGCCCGCGGAGGTCTATGCCTACCCTGCAACGACCTTCGTCGGCGGCTTCGTCGGCAGCCCGCCGATGAATTTCCTGACCCTGTCTGTTGAGAACGGCCGGGTTCGGCTCGGCGGGCTGGTCCTGGCGCCACCAGCGGGGACCCGCGTTCAAATCGTGCTGGGTGTGCGTCCGGAGGATCTGCAGACGGCCGGCGCGGCCGAAGGATTTCCATTCACGGTGCGTGTTGCCGAGCCGCTCGGACCGCACATCATGCTTACCGGGGAGACCCTCGGTCGACCACTCAGAGTGGTGGTGCCGCCGGAAACTCCGGTGCAGGTCGGAGTGACAATGCATTTGCGCCCGAGGGGCGACCGCATCGTCTGGATGGACCCCGATCGCGGCGTCGCAATCGGACACGGAGAGGCCGCGAAGCTTGGAACTGAAGCAGCAGGCGATTGAAGTTCTGCGCACCAATAACCGGAACGGCTACACGGTGCCGACCGCGACCGGCCTTTATCCGGCGCAGTGGAACTGGGATTCGTGCTTCACTGCGCTGGGCTTGGCGCAGTTCGACCCACCACGCGCCGTTGTCGAGCTCGAGACATTGTTCGACGGCCAGTGGCTGGACGGGATGGTGCCGCAAATTCTGTTTCGCGGCGACGACAGCAGCTATTTCCCGAACGCCTCGGTGTGGCAGGCGGGACCGACTGGGCGATCCTCGGGAATCACGCAACCGCTCGTCGCGGCCACCGTCGTGCGGCGCCTCTTCGAGCACAGCCCGGAGCCGGCGATCCGCCAGCGGCTGATCGCCCTGGTGCCGAAATTGCTCGCCTGGCACCGCTGGTGCTACCGCGCCCGCGACCCACATGGCACCGGCTTGGTGTCAATCATCCATCCCTGGGAAAGCGGCATGGACAACAGCCCGGTGTGGGACGACGCGCTCAATGCTGTCGAGCCAGGCCCCTCGGTCGCCCATCTACGCAAGGACACCGGCTTTGCCGCAGCCGACCAACGACCGACAGCGCCGGAATACGACCGCTACATCAATCTAGTGATTAGATTCCGCGACGTGGGTTACCGCCTTGACCGCCTTTACGATATCTCGCCGTTCCGGGCCGCCGATATCGGCTTCAATGCGATCCTGCAGCGGGCAAATCAGGATCTGCTGTTTCTGCTCGCGGTCAGCAGCGATGCCGCCGGGGCTACGGAAATCGCAGTGATGGAACGCGCGACCGGCGACGCAATTTTGCGCTGCTGGCACGCTGAGGACGGGTTCTTTTACAGCGTCGATGCACGCAGCGGCGCGGTGATCCGCAAGCCGGGGATTGGCGGGCTGTTGCCGCTGTTCGCTGATGCCGCAATAGCCGCGCGGTACCCGCGCTTGGTGCAGCGGTTGGAGAGCTGGCTGAACGATGTCACCTTTGCTGTGCCGAGCTTCGATCCAAGAAGGCTCGAATTCGAGCCGCGGCGATATTGGCGCGGTCCCGTCTGGTTGATCGCGAACTGGATGCTGATCGACGGACTGCGGCGCAATGGGCGGCCCGACCTCGCCGAACGCATCCGTTGCGACAGCCTGGCGTTGGTCGAGCGCGCGGGCTTTGCCGAATATTTCGATCCGCTCACGGGAGAACCCCTGGGCGGCTCGCGGTTTTCTTGGACCGCCGCGATGTATCTCCACCTCAGCGCCGACACGGAATAGTTAAAAATTTTCACCGCAGAGACACGGAGGGCACAGGGGAAATATGTAATCTCCGTGTCTCTGTGTGTCTGTGGCGAATTTTCAGACCTAACCCTTGCGGCTCAAAAACTCCTTGAACCCCTCGCGCGGGTGCCCGGCAGCGAGCCAAGTCGAGCGGGCCTGTTCCTCATTGTCGTAGCGCTCGCGCCAGTTCATGCCGAGCTGCTCGTGCAACAGGCGCTTGATGCCCTGGACCATGCGCACGTCGTTCTTCGCGATCATTTGCGCGATCTCGAGACAGCTGTCGAGGAGCTCTGCGGCGGGAACGACCTGGTTGAGCAGCCCGATGCGCTCGGCTTCCTCGGGAAGGACGACCCGCCCGGTGTAGAGAAGCTCCTTGGCCTTCGGCAGGCCAACCAGCAGCGGCAATGACCAGGTGGAATTGACCCGGCCGTAGCTCGCGGCAAGAAATCGAAAGGCGGTGTGCTCGCAGCCGATGCGCAGATCGAGCGTCGAGCTGAGCAAGGCCGCACCGCCATAAGCCAGCCCATTGATCGCGCCGATCAGCGGCTTGGCGAAGGTGGCGATGTGCCAGGTGGCGCGGCCGCGCACCTCCTGGCGCGTCGCCAATTCCTCGGAGCTGAGCCCGGCCATTTCGTGAATATCGGCACCAGCGGAAAATGCCCGGTCTCCAGCGCCGGTTAGCACCACCGCTTTGATGCCGTCATCCTGCTCGTACCGAGTCAGCGCGTTGTCGAGCTCGCGAACCAGAGGATAGCTCAATGCATTGAGCTTTTCTGGGCGGTTCAGGGTGATCACGGCAATGCCGTCGAAACGCTCGGTTAATATGAACTCATAGGCCATGACCTGCTCTCCTGTGCCGCGCGTCGATCGTTTGACACTACGCAGAACCGGATGTTAGCTCAACCGGAACGCAGGTTTGGGGAGGAGATGATGGCTGGGTCCCTCGAAGGTGTACGGGTTCTCGAATTGGCGCGCTACCAGGCGGGCCCGCGCGGCGGCATGATCCTTTCCGATCTCGGCGCCGAAGTCATCAAGATCGAAAAGCCGGGCGGCGAGGAGACGCGCAAATCGCCGCCGCTGGTGCGTGGGCAGAGCGTTTATTTCTCGGTCTACAATCGCGGCAAGAAGAGCCTTTGCCTCGATCTGCGCAATGAACGAGGCAAGGAGGTCTTTGCTGCTCTGGTCAAGAACGCCGACATCGTCTTGCAGAACTTCCGCCCCGGCGTGATGGACAAGATGGGGTTTGGCTACGACCGCCTGCGCCAGCTGAAGCCCGACATCATTCTGTGTTCGGTCTCGGGCTTCGGCCAGTACGGCCCGTACCGCGACCGCCCGGCCTTCGACCCCTTGGGTCAGGCAATGAGCGGGCTGATGAGCCTGACCGGCAAGCCGGTCGGCCAGCCGCTCGGCACCGCTTCCTCGATCGTCGACCGCTATACATCATTGCACGCGACGATCGGCATGCTCGCCGCACTGCATCACCGCGACCGCACAGGCGAAGGGCAGGAGATCGATGTCTGCCTCATGGATTCGGGGCTGACGATGGTGGAGATCCCGACCTCCTATTACCTCGCGACCGGCGAGGAGGGCGGCGAAGGCGGGCGGCCGCCGTACAAGGCGAAGGACGGGCACGTGGTGATCTCCGCCTCGGGCCGTGAGATGGGCTCCCGGCTCTTACAGATCGCCACCGGCGACGAGAATGCGATTGCCAATACCGGCGCCTTCACCGGCCGCATGAGCCTCGACGACTCGCCGCGCAAGAAGGTCGAAGCGTGGTGCCTCGCTCACACCGTCGATGAGATCGTCAGCACCCTCGTCGAGGCCGACA
>Ga0126379_10000873_pt1 | contig 17579 bp, 11 predicted proteins | sample PanSoiMetPlot_24_FD_92640 | JGI IMG/M metagenome (GOLD analysis project Ga0126379, IMG submission 92640) | Tropical forest soil microbial communities from Panama - MetaG Plot_24 | ecosystem: Environmental > Terrestrial > Soil > Tropical forest > Bulk soil | place: Panama | collected 2016-02-17
GGAAAAGAAGCCAAAGAGATGCTGGGGCGGACGCCCGGCAACATCGTGGCCATCAAGCCCATGAAAGACGGCGTGATCGCGGATTTCAAAGTCACGGAAAAGATGTTGAACTATTTCATTCAGAAGGCGCACAACCGCAAGATGCTGGTGCATCCCCGGATCGTCATCGGCGTGCCTTCGGAGATCACGCAGGTGGAGAAGCGCGCGGTGATGGACTCCGCTTACCGCGCCAAGGCCAGCGAAGTTCATCTCGTCGAGCAGGCGATGGTGGCGGCGATCGGCGCCGGCCTGCCGATCACCGAACCCAGCGGCAACATGGTGGTGGACATCGGCGGTGGCACTACGGACATCGCCGTCATCTCGCTCAGCGGCATCGTCTATTCGCGTTCCGTGCGCATGGCCGGAAATCAGATGGACGAAGCCATCATGAATTACCTGAAGCGCAAATATAATCTGCTGATCGGCGAGCGCACCGCCGAACAGATCAAGATGGAGATTGGTTCCGCGTATCCGTTGGACAAACCGCTGACTATGGAGATCAAGGGCCGCAACCTGATCGAGGGCGTGCCCAAGACCATCACGATTGACGACAGCGAAATCCGCGAGGCCCTGAGCGAGTGCATCAGCACCATCATGAACGCCATTCGCGTGGCTCTGGAGCGTACACCGCCGGAGCTGAGCGCCGATATCAGCGACCGCGGCATCGTGCTCACCGGCGGCGGCGCCCTGCTGAAGAACCTGGACAAACGCATCCGCGAAGAAACCGGCCTACCGGTTTCGATCGCTGATGATCCGCTGGCCAGCGTGGTCCTGGGCACCGGCAAGATGCTCAGCGACTTCAAGCTCCTGCGGAAGATTTCGATCGAATAACTGCAAGGAGCACTCAGCCGTCAGCACTCAGCATTCAGCCTTTACGGTGTTTCGATTACGGGATGCAATGTTAAGCCTGGATGTGGCAGCGCTGAATGCTGATTGCTGACTGCTGACTGCTTGTCATGGAAAATTTCTTCAGCCGGTACAAGAACCCACTGGTGCTGGTGGTCGTGCTTTTCCTCCAGGTGATCGCGTTGGCCACGCAGGTCAAGCGTCCGGAGAGCGGGAAAGCGCCCGGCACCGGCGGCACGCGGCTGATCCGGGTGTGGACGGCCACGGCCATCACACCCTTTGAGCGAGCGCTGGTATCCACCGGACATTTCTTCCGCAACACCTGGCATGACTACATCGATCTTCATGACGTGCGCAAACAGAACCAAGAACTTCAGGAAGAACTGGCGCGCATGAAGATGGAGCAGGTGCGTCTCCAGGACGACGCCGATCAGGTCCGCCGTTTGCGTGCGCTGCTCGATTTCAAAGAGCGTTATGTAGGCCAGACCGTGGCCGCGCAGGTGATCGGGACCAGCGGCAACGACCTCACACGCACCGTGCAGATTGATAAAGGCTCCAGAAACGCCCATTTGAAGCCGGACATGGCGGTCATCACCCCGGACGGCATCGTGGGCAAAGTGAAAGAAGTTTATCCCTTCAGCTCCCAGGTGCTGCTGATCAATGACCGCGAGAGCGGCGCTGGCGTGATCCTTCAGAGCTCGCGCCTGCACGGCATCCTGCGCGGCAGTTCGCAGGGGTTCCTGCAGGTCAATGACGTGATGTCGGACGAAAAAGTCGACGTCGGCGAACAAGTAATTACCAGCGGCGGCGACAAGGTCTATCCCAAAGGCCTTCCCGTGGGTACGGTGACGCACGTTGCTCCAGACAGCGAAGGCGGTCCGTTCCTTGCGTTGCGCATCAAGCCTGCGGCCCATCTCGACCGCTTGGAAGAAGTTTTGGTCGTGACCGAGATTTCTGAAGAAAGCTCTGCCGCCGGCGACGACGCCACGCCGCACCGTGCTGCCGACATCCTTTCGCAACGGCTGCCCAGCGTTCAGAAGCCGGCCGATGCCAACGCCAACGCAACGGGCGCCGCCACGAGTGTAGTCCCCAGCGCAAACCGGAGCGCGCCTTCGGCTTCACCCAGCCCTTCACCGAGCGCAACCCCCGTGAAGAAGAAAGTCGCGCCGGAAGGCTCTGTTCCAAACCCGGCCCCGGCCAACGCCACTCCGCCGAAGCCGAAGGCAAAGCCAACGCCTTCGCCCAGCCGCGATGAAACGACGCCGCCGAAAGCGGATGAACGACCGCCGGGTACGGAGAAGCCTCCGCGATGAGCTACGCCATTTCTCTCACTTCGCGCGAGGAAATCGAAGTCCACCGGTTCAGCTGGCCGGTCTCGATCGGTATTCCTCTGTTGGCCATCTTTCTCCAGGTGTTTGTCTCCAAGTGGCTGACCTTCATCAAGAACTTCGATCTGCCGCTGCTGGTCACCATCTTCTTTGCCGTGGCCCGGCGCCGTCCGATCCCCGGCCTTATCACCGGAGCCTTAATCGGCACCGTGCAGGATGTGTTCGCCAGTCCGGTGATCGGTCTGAACGGGATGGCCAAGACCATGATCGGCTACGCAGCGTCGTCGCTCGGCGTACGCATCGATGTGGAAAACCCGGGCTCGCGCTTTCTCATGACCTTCGTATTCTGCCTGCTGCACCGCATCCTCTACATGTTCATCGACCTCGGCCTGGTGGGCGGCAGTGAACCCTGGCTGTGGGGACATACTGTGCTCTCCGCCGTGGCCAACGGCCTTCTCGCGGTGGCGCTCTTCGCTGGGTTGGATAGGTTCAAGCTGAGAAGCTGACGGCTATTTCGGCTCGCTACCTCAATTGCAAGTCAGCATTGCCGTTCCACTCGCGGTCGTGCCGTTTCCGTTGGTGGCCGTGGCGGTTACCGTGATGGCGCCGGCGGTCGCACCCATGCATGTGGCAACGCCGTTGGTCTGGTCTTTGGCGTTGCTGATACTGACATTGACTGGATCGGAGACTGACCAGGTCGCAAAACCAAAAGGCAATGGGGGAGGAGGACACCCCGGAGGCAACACCGGACCGGGAATGAATCTTTGCTGATTCCCGGGCGGCGCGGCGCTGTGGTTCGCTATAGCGCTCGCGGGGGAGATAGAGACAGCAGTCATGTTGCAATCGTGATTGCCCGATCCGCCGCAGCCAGCCCCGGCCAGGCTCAAAAGGAGGGCGCAAGAAATGAAAGCCATTCTCATAGAAGACATTTTTTCCAGAATGCAAATCATAATTCTTGCTGCTCACGACGAAAACGAGATTTTAGGGCATTGGATAATGCCTGATGCCTGTGTGGCACAGGCACTCTTGCCTGTGCAGAAGCATCCTGCTGAAGGAAAGAAGCACCGGCAAGAGTGCCGGTGCCACAAATAATTCGTCCGTGCTTGGCCTGTCCGACTCTAAAGACCATTATGGTCAAGCTTGTGTATTGCATCACCAAAAAAACGGGCCTCACGGACGGGGAATTTTTCCGCTACTGGAAGGATGTGCACGGCCCCATCGGCGCGCGGATTCCCGGAGTGCGCAGAATGATACAGAGCCATCGCGTGCACGTCCCTGGAGACCAGCACCACCCCGATTACGACGGCATGGTTGAACTTTGGTTTGACAACGCGGACGCCCTGCTCGCTGCCCGGCGATCGGCGGAATGGAAGGCTTCGAGCGACGACGAAGCCAACTTCATCGACCACTCCAAGGTCGCTTACTTTGTAACCGAGGAGCACGCCATCCTGGATCGGGAGTAAACGATTCAGGAGCAGCCGGTTGCATTCGCTCAATATGCTTGAGCCCCATCCCTTTACCGGTTTGCCAGGCGTTTCACACTTTCTTGAAAAGCACGGTTATCAGAGTAACTTTGACGATAACTTCCCCTGTGCTAGAAATTGACAAGCCCAGTTTGGTTCCCCTTGTCCTGGTTTATTTGCTAGAAGGAGAAGACTTTACATGAAAGACGTCTTTCGCGTCGGGTTCGTCAACCGATGGGAGCGCCGGGATCCGCGCACCGGCTTGAACTATGCAAGCTTCCTTGTGCAATGGCACATTTACGAGCCTCCGTATCGCTTGTCGCCTGATTCCAAGCAAATCGAACCGCTGCTTCTTGATCCTCTAATCAAGGAATCGGATGCGCAAGGGCTGCTCTACTCGGCGGGAGTGCGGAAAGGCTCGCGTTTTTCTGACGGGACCGAACTGACGGCCGACCACGTGGCCGCATCGCTCGAAAAGACGGCGGCTTTCAAGTTGCACGCATCGGCTGCAGCGCGCGGCGACCGCGTGATCTTCCGCCTGAAGCGTCCTAACGCCCGTTTTGACCTGTTGCTGTCGCGCTTTGACCACGGCATTGTGCTGGAGCGGGGAGCGGATTTTCTGGGTACTGGTCCGTACAGGCTGGAAAGCGGAAGCAACGCGAATCAGGACGCTTTTCGCCTGGTGCGCAACGCGTATCACAAACCGGCTGGCCGGCTGGCGGAGATTGAGTGCCGTATTTATCCCATGGATGTGAATGGCCGCCGCACAAAATTGCTGGACGCAGTCAACCGGGGCGAAGTGGATTTTACCGATGAGCTGGCGCGCGACGAGCTGGGCCGCGTGGAAAAGATGCGGAAAGTCATCCAGCTCGGCTACTGCACGGCTGTCCTGTTTTTCAATACCGAGAAGCCGCTGTTTCAAGACAAGCGGGTGCGGCTGGCATTCGCTTCCGCCATCGATCGCAAGGCTTTGGCCGCGCAGTCCTACTCGAACGCTTTGGCGTTTGCAGCCTCGGGAATGATCCCTCCATTGTTGGGAAACACGCCTGACTTGATCATGCACGACCTCGCGCACGCCCGCGACCAGCTGGCCAAGGCCAACGCCAAGGCGGCAGGACCGCTGGTGCTGGCGGTAATTCCCGTCGCTCGCCCGTATTTACCGGAACCGCGCGCCACCGCGGAACTGCTGGCCAAGCAACTCGGGCAGCTGGGCTTCAAAATTGAGATCCGGCAACCGGGCGATGTCGCCGAATATCGCGACTGGAACGCGCGCGGCGCTTACGATATGGTCTTGGGCGGCTGGATTCCGGATACACCTGACCCAGTGGATTTCATGGAGTCGTTGCTCGGGTCCACCGGCATTCCCGTACCCGCAAACCAGACCACGCGCGCCAGCAATTTCTGCCGGTGGCGCAGTCCGGAAATGGACCAGGCGCTCGAGAAACAGCGGCTGAAACCGGATCCGGCCACATGGCGGAGCATCTGCGACATGGTGCGCGAAGAGGTGCCGGCATTTCCTCTGATGTACGGGCCGCGCATCGCAGTGGTGTCCTGGCGGGTGAGAAACTTTCCGCGCGATTTCGGAACCGGGGCCTTTCTGGCCAGCGTCGAGTTACCGGAGGCCAGCGCGTCGGCCACAGATCTAGTTCCCGTTTCAGCGAACCGGTGAGTATTTTGCCGAAATCGACAACACCAGAGTTGTGTTGCGATCGAGGAGCAGGTGATCGTTGAGCCGAAAGTAAACAACGGTTTTGGCGGTGCGGCCTTACGCACAGAGGATCTTGAAGCGCCAGAGGCGCGACCAGAGGGTAGCCCACGGCGTTAGCCGTGGGTACCATGCAAAAAACTCGCGAGCGCCGGAGGCGCGGCACAAGCTCTTCAGCCAAACAGGTATCGCGGACGTATTCCACACGTCTTTTGTATTTTCCCAAACAGGACAATCGCCGGGTTGTGCAATGGAACTATGTGTCGCCCCTCCAGGGCTCTGATCTCATATGCTGGTTACCCACGGCTGCCGCCGTGGGCTACCCTGTCGGCGCGCCTCTGGCGCTTGGAGCATCGATCTTGCGTTACCATCAGCTTCGAATACGATTCGGTGTGGCCTGTCTTTTGGCCGTGCTACGTGTCGCTCTTCACCACAGTTGAAGCTTTTTTTCTTTATAGCCTGGCCGAATTCGTGCTCTGATACTGGTTACGTGTTGCGACCAACTGCAGTGCAGAGGAACACAACGGCGTGTCCGCGGCGCGCTCGCGTTCCGCTGCTTCTCGCCGCCGCCCTCGCGCTTCTGCTCTCCGGATGTGCCAAGGAAATGCTGATGTGTCCGCGTGTGGCGCAGGTGCCGGCGCCTGCACTGCAACCCAGCCCGGGCCCCTTGGAGGAACATCCGGCCCCGGTGTTGTTCGCTACCGACCGGCTTCCGGAATCGCGGGAGAAGCTTACTTTCTCGAGTGCATTGAATCCCTCCGGGGATCACATGAGTTACGGCGTCAAGTGCGAAGATCCAGCGCGCGGCAACGCGGCTTGCGACTCCGAGTCAACCGCGCTCGACCGCAGCCAGTTCCTGGACCGCATTGCGACTTCCCAGTCGGACATCGTGCTCTACGTCCACGGATTCAACTACACGTTTGATGAGTCGCTGGAAGTCGCCTTGAGCATTGTGGAGCGGGCCAAATTTCCGGCAACGCCCGTGGCTTACGCCTGGCCTTCCCAAGGGAGAGTTGGAGGCTATGGGATCGATTACGACATGAGCGAGTGGACTGTGGACCATCTCACGGAGTTCCTTCGCCAGCTCATGTCCGCGGTTCCCGCGAACCATCATCTTCACATCGTGACCCACAGCATGGGAAACCGGGCCCTGCTGCTGGCGCTGGCGCGGCTCGACCTGGCGGACTCGCCCCTCCCACCCCAGCAAGCCAATACCGGGCTTCCACCCAAGCACGCGAACACCGCGCGTGCGGGGGACCCCGGGCTTGCTGAGGACCCCTTGGGGCAGCTCATCTTGATTGCTCCCGACGTGGACGCGCAAATCTTCTCGGAATTGATGGCCCATTCGGGAGCGTTTCATCGCAAGACGATGTACGTCTCGCAGCACGACTGGGCGCTGCGGGCCGCCGGGTTCCTGCGTTCGAGCACCATCCGCGCCGGCGATGCCAGCAAGCAATACCTGGTCTTGAACGGCGTGGATACCGTTGATCTGTCTCCGCTGAGGGCTGGCGTGGCCGGCCACTCGATCTATGACTACTCCCAGTTGCTGTTTGAGGATCTGGGAGCGGTACTGAAAGATGAGTCGGTCACCGGAAGAAACCTGACGGCATGCACCGTCAAGAGCATTCAGAGCGCCAACCAGGCCAACGGCACGTCGCTACCGTGCGTCGTGTTCCGGATGCGCTCGAAATGAGATCACAGGGTGAGCGCAGGCGGGCAGATTCCGCGGCGCGACCCAAGCGGCTTCATGGACGATTGACGTTTAGCGGACCGGAGTGACCTGGAACGAGTCGAAGTACCGCCCGCTGGTTTCAGCGACCGTGTTCTCGGATGACTTCAAAGCGATGAACTGAACGACATAGACGCGAGCGCCCACCTGATAGTACCGGGCCACGATGAGCATGTTCTGGCCGGCGGCGGGTTGCGCTGCGATCTTTAGTTCACGTCCAGGAGAATTGCCGAGGCTGATGTCTCTTTCTTCCAGCAGCGTGCCTTTGACGGCGGCTACCATGCCATCGCGGCCTTTGTCGAAAGAGAATGTCATGCCCGGCTTGATATCAAAGTATGCGACCACGCAGGCCGCATCCGGGCTGGAGGTGCCAGCGATGTGCTGGACCACGTTCTCTCCATCGGAACTGGGTGACTCTTGTGTCATGACCCGCGGCTCGCCGGGGAACAGGATGCTGTATCGGCCTTCCGGTGACGTGTACTTGCTCCAGTCGCCGGCTGCGTGCAGAACCGAGACACATACGGCGGTGATGAGGACCAGAAAAACAACTTTCTTTTTCATGTGGCTCCCTGTGGACCGTTCCTTCTAGCGAGAGAACCGGGCGCTTCCCGGAGAAAGGGCCGCAGGCTCTTGCTTGCTGATCCGCGACGGATTCTAACCTGGGAAGTCGCTGCTGGGACCGTGACCCCAGTAACCTGGCGAGACCCATTCGGACGGTGTGGCCCCTGGGCCATCGGACAAGGCCAAAGAGGGCCAGGGAGGGTTACATCCTCCAGTAACCTGGCTTAAGGCGTTGTGCTAAGCCAGGCAACCGCGAATTGAGGTACTCTAGATACGAGGGCGTCACTCACCTTCCCAAGCGGTTCCGCTGAGGAGGACGGCGGAACGCAACAAGCATGCTCGGTCGCGAAACAAAAATCACGCAAAGCAAATTCACAGTGGTGCAGTACACGATCCTGATCGTGTTCCTGGCGTTGGCCTACGGTTTGTGGCGCCTGCAGGTGGGCCGGAACGACGAGTACGAGGTGCGGGCGGAACAAAACCGCGTCAAACCGGTGACCATCTTGGCTCCGCGCGGTAAGATCCTGGACCGCGATGGGGAGACCATCGTTGACAACTATCCTTCATTCTCAGCGTTGCTGCTGCGCGCTCAGGTCAAAGATCTAAACGGGGATGCGCAAAAGATCGCCGACGGTCTGCACATTTCGGCGTCCGAGATCGTGGAGAAAGTCCGCCGCGACCAGCTAGCGCGCGTGCCGGATTACAACCCCATCATCATCAAAGAAGACATTACTCCCGACGAGCGTGCGTTTATTGAGGCACACCGCGACGATTTTCCTGAGCTGGAAACCATGATGGTGTACCGCCGCCTGTATCCGAGAGATGGGTTCATGGCCCACTTGATCGGGTACGTGGGCGAGGTTAGCGAAGAAGAACTGAACTCCGGCAGCTTCGATACTTATCAGCGCGGTGACATCGTGGGCAAAGCCGGCGTCGAGGCCGAGTACAACGACATGCTCAAGGGCAAGGATGGCGCCCGCAGGGTCCTGGTCAACAGTAAAGGCAAGGAAGTCGGACGGCCGAAAGACCCCAACGTCCCTGTCGTGCCCGGTCACAAGCTCAAGCTCACCATTGATCTGGACATCCAGAAGGCCGCCGAGTTGGCGCTGGACGGGAAGAACGGCGCGATTGTCGCGATGAATCCGCGGAATGGCGAAATCCTGGCTATGGTCAGCCGGCCAACGTTCGATCCTAATCAGTTTGCGGTGCGCATCTCGCGCGACGAATGGAACCGCCTGGTCAACGATCCTGACCACCCGATGATGAACAAGGCCATACAGGCGCAACTGGCGCCGGGATCCGTGTTCAAGATCATCATGTCCGTGGCCGGACTGCAGGAAGGCATTGCCCAGAGCCTGAAAGTTAATTGTGGAGGCAGCGCAGCTTTTTACGGGCGTGTCTTTAAATGTTGGGTGCTTACCGACCACCGAACGCACGGCGTCGTGGACATCGAAAAGGGCATTTACCAGTCGTGTGACGTTTTCTTCTACACGCTTGCGGAGCGTTTGGGGATCAGCAAGATCGCCAAGTGGGCCGGCTTGGTGGGATTGGGGAACAAGACCGGCATTGACCTTCCCAACGAAGTCAGCGGCGTGATGCCTTCGGAAGAATGGAAAATCAAGAACTTCCGCCAGAAATGGTACGCAGGCGAAACGATTTCCGTAGGCATTGGTCAAGGGGCGGTTGCAGTGACGCCTATACAACTGGCGCGTGCTATCGGAGGGATTGCCATGGGGGGCACATTATACCGTCCGCACGTTGTAAATCCGGAGGACGTGCCGCCCGAGTTTAGGAATCTTCTCACTTCCAACGTGCCTGAAGTGGCACATATCCCCCTGGATGCTGAGAACTGGATCACGATCACCAACGCAATGGGAGAAGTTGTAAATCCTGCTTCGGCGAGCGAACCTCAGGGAGGCACCGCGCCCAGCGCGCACATTCAGGGAGTGGATTTTGCGGGGAAAACCGGCAGTGCCCAGGTGGTCAGCAACGAGTTTCGAAAGACCAAGGGCGGATCGGTGAATCAATTCAAGGACAACAGCTGGTTTGTCGGGCTGACTCCGCGGCGTAATCCTGAAATCGTCGTCGCGGTCCTCTTCGAGGGCGGTGAGCACGGAAAGTTGGCAGCCCGCCTGGCAGCGCAAGTAGTCAAAGCCTACGTGGATAAGCAACGCCAGTTGCGCAACAATCCTATGCTCTTCAGTGATAAGAGCGATCCCGGCTCCGTGCCCATGGCCAGCGTGTGGAACGCCACGCCGGCGGGCGATGAGCAGGCGGCGGTTGGCGGAGGAACTGAAGACCAGGGAGACCATCTTGCTGGTGCCACCCTCCGGGTGAAAGTGGCGCGCAACCGGATGCCAAGGTCTGCCGCAGCGGCGCGGGCGGCGGTTCCCCCGGGAGGGAACTGATGCGCCGGATGATCTCCTTCCGTGACTTTGACTGGGTGCTGCTGGCGTTTGTGCTGCTGATCTGCACACTAGGCGTCACCGAGATTTACAGCACGACTTACGGCACCAAGTTTGCCGGCGCTCACGTCAAACAGATTTACTTCATCCTGGCCGGGCTGGCATTGATGTTCCTGGTCAGCCTGTTTAACTACCAGGTGCTTCTGGAGAATGCCCACTGGTTTTACGTTGCGTCGCTGTTGTCGCTCCTGGCCGTGGCTGTCTTCGGGAAGAAATACCTGGGTGCGCGGCGATGGGTCCAGCTTCCCGGAGGACAACACTTCCAGCCATCGGAATGGGTCAAGCTGGTGTTGATTCTCGCCTTGGCTAAATACTTCAGCGAAGACGAGAGTGAGCGAGGCGCTGAGCTGTCGGATGTCGGGAAGGCCGGGGCCATCGCGGCCGTGCCCATGCTGCTGGTCCTGAAACAGCCCGACCTGGGAACCGCGCTCACGTATGTGCCGGTGGCGCTGATGGCACTGTTTTTGGGAGGAATCAAGTTTCGTCACGCGGCGGCGATCCTGCTGGTCGCCGGCGCCCTGGCGCCCACGCTTTGGATCTACGGACCGAAGCTCCATCTCATCAAGCAGTACCAGAAGGACCGCCTGACCGCCTTCTTACATCCCGATGCCGACTCACAGAAGTCGGGGTACCAACTTGAGCAATCCAAGATCGCCGTCGGCGCGGGCGGGATTTTCGGCAAAGGAGCCCTTAAAGGTACGCAAACACAGGGGTCTTTCCTTCCTGAGCCGCATACCGACTTCATTTTCGCGGCTTGGTCGGAGGAACACGGCTTTGTAGGCGCGATCGCCTTGTTACTGCTATACTTCATGGTGTTGATGCGTTTGATTCACAACGCTCAGACTGCGTCTGATCGCGCAGGCGGCTTTGTGGTGATGGGCGTGGTGGCAGTGTTGCTGTTCCACATCCTGGTCAACGCCGGCATGGTGGTGGGCTTTATGCCCGTCACCGGGATTCCGCTGCCCCTGATGAGCTATGGTGGCTCGTCATTGTTGTTCATGTTTCTGGCGCTGGGGATTGTCATGAACGTCCGCATGCGCCGTTTCGTGAATTAAAAAAGCGGAGACACGTTGTTCGCGCGAAGGCGCGACAAACAGAATTTACGTTACGTCCTTACGTAGAAAGAGGGCGCCGGCCGGGAAAGTGAGCCGGAGAGGATTCAGGGTCCCCAGCGCAGGGATCTCAGCGAGCGCTGCATTTGCGCCGCTGAGGTGCTTGAAGGTGCTGGGGCGGAGAGAGCGTTGCCGGGCGGGTAACGGCCCCGCGATATCGCAGGGTGGCCACAAACCCGGAACGCGCCAGGTGCCGAGATTCTTCACCATCCTACGCAGATTGCAATAGCGTCGCAGGGGGCAAAGCCCCGCGAGGCTGTGGTGTACGTCCTGCCGAAGACAAGAATTGAAATTCGCGCACTTGCGAGTGCCTGCGCCACGGGGTCCCCAGACTGGGCTGGTTTTGCCTGGGTTGGGGTGAACGTCATTCCAGCGTCGGCCTCTTCATGATCTGGATTCTGCTCCTTCTCTCTCCCCGGCCTTAGAACCGGAGAGAATCAATGTCGAAAGAACTCTTTGTCTCTTCGACGCCGCACGAAACCAAAGTTGCGATCGTCGAAGACGACCAGTTATCTGAAATCTATTACGAACGGGAAAATGAATACACCCTGGCCGGGTCGATTTACAAAGGCCGGGTGACGCGCGTGCTTCCCGGCATGCAGTCCGCGTTCGTCAACATCGGACTGGAGCGCGATGCGTTCCTGTATGTCTCAGACTTCCTGCTTGAGGAAGAAGAAGACGCCGAGGGAATGGACCAGGTGGTGGCGCGTCCGCACATCATCGCGTCTCCAGCCCCAGAGGAACATGCCGAACACGCTGAACATCGCCAACACACTGAAGACCGCCCGGCCCGCGATGAGGGTGAGGGAAATCCGCTCGAAGCAGTGGAAATGATTCCGTCCGCCGAGATGGGAGAAGAACCTGCCGGCGGTGCGGATGCAGGTCCGCCGCAACGCGAAACTGGGGGCGAGCAGGACCGGGAAGGCGCGCGCAAGTGGCGCGGGCGTCGTCGCCGTCGCGGCGGCCGCGGCCGTTTCCAGGACCGGGAAGAGCGTGGAGCACACGCGCAAGAGGAATCATCCCAGGCCGTGGAAAGCCAGGAACATCCGGCGTCGGAAGAACCCGTAGCTGCTCACGAGCCGCGCCCGGAGCGTCCCGTCCAGGAGAGGCCTTCTTCGGGTCACACGCCGGTCGTCCTTCCCGGCGAATCCATCTCGAAGTATCAGCCGCGCCAAAACAGGCCGGCGCCGGAAGCTGAGACCCAGCCGCAGCGAGTCAGCAGCGCCAGGCCGTCCACCGAATACACGATCCATCCTTCTCAGTTTTCTCCTGGCTCCATGGTCCTGCCAGGAGAGTCGATTTCCAAATATCGGGGAAGGAAAATGCCGTCTTCGTCGCCGGAGCCGCAAGTCGCAGACCGGCCGCCGCAGGAAGCACACGGGTTCCTGCAGGACGTCGAGTCGGCAGGCCCCTTACCGCAAGTAGCGGAACACCCTGAAGAAGAGCACCACGAGGAAACGCACCCGGTTGTGGACGCCATCCCGCATGAGGCTGAGCCCGTGGCCCCCGCTGTCACGGCCAAGCCGGAGGAAGAAAGATTTGAGCACATGAACCTGGCTTCCACGTTCGGTGGCGAAGCAACCGAATCCGGCGAGCAAGCGGCAACGGAGGAGGTTGAGGAAGAATCCGCGGAAGCCGGAAAAGCCGAAAGCCGGACCGCCGCAGCGGAGCCCCAGGCTTCTGCTCCGGGCGTCATGGAAGAGGAAGAAATCGAGGAAGAAGAAAGCGAACTGCCCTCTTTCGAAGAAGACGCCGACTTGGCCGAGTACGAAGAACTGGAAGAAGAAGTTCTGGGCGGGACCAGCGACCAGATGGTTGCGGCCGGCCGTGAGCTGACCGAAGCCGTGCGCGACGCTCACGTCAACGAGCACGCCACTGGACAGTACGAAGCCGAAGGTCTGGATGCCGAGGAGCTCGAGGAAGTTGCTGAAGTCCTCGGCCTGGCCGACGAAGGCGAAGTGGAAGAAGCTGAGCTGGAAGCCGGGGAAGAAGAGAACGAGGATCTGGAAGGCGCGCGCGCGGAGCATCGTGCCGCCGGCACCGCGGGATACCAGCAGGCGCAGCGCGCCGAGCGTAAGCCCGGAGAGCGTCGCGGACGCCGGCCTGGCCGCCGTCCCATGCGCGGACGCCGCCATCAGCCACCCCGCCGTCTGCCTGCCATCAGCGATCTGTTGAAAGAAGGCCAGGAAATCCTGGTGCAGATCGCCAAGGAGCCCATCGCCAAGAAAGGCGCGCGCATCACCAGCCACATCGCGCTGCCGGGACGGTTCCTGGTCTATATGCCCACGGTGCATCACACCGGGGTTTCACGCAAGATCGCCTCAGAAGAAGAGCGCCATCGCCTGAAGCGCATCGCGCTGAGTGAGCGGGGTGAAGCGCAAGGCGGATTCATCGTGCGCACTGCGGCTGCGGGAGCCAATGAAGACGACCTGCGCGCCGACATCCGTTTTCTCATCAATTTGTGGAACGAGATTCGCGGCCGCGCCGAGAGCGCCAAAGCACCAGCCCTGATCTATCACGACTTGAATCTCGTGGAGCGCATTCTGCGCGATCAGGTCACTACCAGCTTTTCTACGATCTGGGTAGACACCGAGCATGAGTACGAGCGCGTCCTGCGCTTTGTAAGCCGCTTCCAGCCCTCGCTGGTGAAGCGCGTGAAGCTGTACAGCAAAGACACGCCTTTGTTCGAGCAGTTCAACATCACGGACGAGATCAACAAGGCGCTCAAGTCCAAAGTCTGGCTCAAGAGCGGCGGTTACATCGTCATCAACCAGACCGAGGCCCTGGTGGCGATCGACGTCAATACCGGCAAATACGTCGGCAAGACGGCGCGCCTGGAAGATACGATTGTCAAAACCAACATCGACGCAATCCGCGAGATCGTGCGGCAGATCCGGCTGCGCGACCTGGGCGGGATCATCGTCATCGATTTCATTGACATGGACGAACGCAAGAACCGGCACAAAGTCATGCAGGCGCTGGAAGACGCTCTGAAGGCCGACCGCGCGCCCTCCAAGGTTCTGCAATTCAATGATTTTGGACTGGTGGCCATCACCCGCAAGCGGGTCAAACAGTCGCTGGAGCGCACGCTGGGACAGCCCTGCCCCACCTGCCAGGCCACGGGCATGATCAAATCCGTCAGCACGGTCTGCAACGAGATCTATGTCGAGATGAGGAAGATGAGCCGCCATTTCGAACGGGACATCATGCTGCGCGTGAACCCCGAGGTAGCCAAAGCCCTGAAGTCAAATTCCGGGAAATGGCTGCAGGAGATGGAAGAACTCACCCGGCGCACGGTGCTGGTGAAGTCCGACCCGCTGTTGCATCCGGAACATTTCGATATTCAGTAGTGGGTCGAAACTGACCCACTACTGAGTATCAGCGTCTAGCGATCTCGGCACGCCGGGATCGCGTGCCTTTAGGCAGACGTTCATCGCGATAGCGATGAACACAAGTTCGGGCCGCGAATTACACGAATGAACACGAATCTTCATCAGACTATTTGTGAGATTCGCGTTGATTCGCCTCCCGCAGTTTCTTCAACTCCCCTGGCAAATCTCTTGTCTGCTATAGTTTTCTGCAAACTACTCTGGTCAAGAACGTTCCTGGTATGGGAAAAAAGTTCAAAGGAACTGCAGGTGTACAGCGCGCGTTGGGTGCGTACGTCAAACTGGCCCGCGCCGCCAATGCGTCCTTGGCTTACGCCCGTGTCGGACTGGAAGACGCTGGCCTGACGTTGAGCCAGTTCGCTGTATTGGAAGCGCTTTATCATGTGGGACCGCTCAACCTGGGCGACCTCGCCCGGCGTATCCTCACCAGCGGTGGCAATCTCACTCTGGTGGTGGACAACCTGGAAAAGCGCGGCCTGGTGAAACGCAGCACGCAGGGCAACGACAAGCGCTACATCCTGGCCACCATCACCCCCGCCGGGCGGAAGCTCATCGCCAGGATCTTTCCCGGACACGCCAAGCGGATCACCGAGGTTATGTCGCGCCTGACCGCCTCGCAGCAGCAGATGTTAGGTAAGCTGTGCCGCAAGCTGGGCACGGGAGAGTAAAGCGTGGTTACCTTCAAACCTCGCGCGTCTGTGTTATCTTAATGCGCCAATGTCCCGTCTCACGGTCTTGTATGCAATTGCCATCTTTCTAGGGAGTTTTTTGCTCTTTCTGGTCGAGCCAATGGCGGCCAAGCGCCTGCTTCCGCTTTTAGGCGGCTCGGCTGCTGTATGGACTACGTGCCTTGTCTTCTTCCAGGTCGCGTTGCTGCTGGGGTACATGTGCGCGCACTGGCTTGCCACCCGCCTGCGCCCACGGACCCAAGCCTTCCTTTACACCGGACTGCTGATTGCCTGCCTGGCCCAGGTGAGTTTCAATCTACATCCTGATCTACGCGCTTCCACGTTGCATCCGATCGTCAGCGTCTTCGTGCTTTTGATTGCACTCATCGGCCTGCCCTTTGTGGTCCTCTCTGCGACCAATCCTTTGCTGCAGGCATGGTACTCGACGGGCTCGACCGGCGGCGCAGGCGCGGCTATGCCCGCGGGTCGCCTTGTCCCGCCTTATCGTCTCTTCGCGCTTTCCAATTTTGGATCGCTGCTCGCTCTGTTGGTCTATCCCTGGCTGGTCGAACCGCGTTTCAGCCTGCGCGAACAGAGCCTGGCCTGGTTTGCCGGTTTCGCAGTGTTCGCGTCCGCATGCGCGGGAATCGCCTGGGTCAAGCTTCGCAGCGCTCGGGATCGTGATGTCACCGTGGCCGTGGATCCCGGGACAGCCGCGGCGGGCACAGACGAGCCGAAACCCGCGGCCGGCGATCGCATGCTGTGGTTGCTGCTGGCGGCGTGCGGTTCGGTCTTGCTTTGTGCCATGACCAACCACCTCAGCCAGAACATTGCCGCGATTCCTCTGTTGTGGATCGTTCCGTTGACCATGTACCTGCTGAGCTTTGTCGTGGCGTTCAGCCGCGGCTCATGGCTGCCGGGTTTTCTGCGCTGGCGCATTCCGGGGATAAGGGTGTCCGTAGCGCGAATGATTCTGTTGGTCCTGACGGCGGCTACTCTGGGTTGGCTGGTCTACATGCAGAATCAAATGCGCCATGATCCGTCTCTATGGGCGGCCGTGGCGCTCTATTGCTCGGCATTGTTGGTTCTCTGTCTGTTCTGCCACGCTGAGCTGCACCGGCTTCGCCCCTCGCCGCGGCATGCGACATCGTTCTATCTCTCGATTGCCGCCGGCGGCGCGGTTGGTGCCATCCTCGTTGGCGTCATGGCTCCTTTACTTCTTACCGGCAGTTACGAACTCGCCTGGAGCGTGGTGTTCACCGCCGCCATGGCCCTGGTTGTTACCGGGCGTCAAGGCATCGGCTGGCGGCTGTTCTGGGGAGCGGCCACCGTGGCTATCGCCGGCTTCCTCATTTTCTTCCATATTCGCGGCGACGGAGAGCACACCATCAAGCAGGTCCGCAATTTTTACGGCACGCTTCGCATAACCGAGGACATGGTGCCACCCTTTGCCGGGCCAACACGCTATCTCTACCACGGCAACATCCGCCACGGATCGCAGATTTATACGGACGAGCTGCGGAAGACTCCGACCACGTACTATGCTCACGATTCCGGCGTGGGTCTGGCCCTCGATCTGTGCTGCGGTGACAGGCCGAGGCGCGTGGGCGTGATCGGACTCGGCACCGGGACTCTGGCGGCGTACGGACGCAAGGGCGATGTCTTTCGCTTCTACGACATCAACCCGCTGGTCGAACCTATTGCCCGCAATATGTTCACCTACGTTCGCGAGTCCGCGGCCACGATTCAAGTCGTCCCCGGGGACGCGCGGTTGTCTATGGCCACTGAAGCGCCGCAGCAATACGACGTTCTAGCCATCGACGCGTTTTCGGGCGACGCCATTCCCGTTCACCTTCTTACCAGCCAGGCGCTGGCAGTGTACCAGCGCCATCTCAAGCCCGGTGGGATCATCGCTTTCCATGTGTCCAACAAATTCCTGAACCTGTCGCCCGTGGTCGACCAACTTGCGGCATCCGCAGGCCTGCACGTGGTCTTCGTCGCCTCTGATCCCAACGATGACAAGGAAGACAACACGGGTGAGTACACGGCAGATTGGGTTCTGGTCACTGCCAACCAGGACTTCTTGTCGAACGAAAAGGTGGTAGAGGCTGGCGGCGACCCGGTGAAGAATCCCGGCGTACGCCCGTGGACTGACGATTACAACAGCGTCCTGCCCTTGCTGCGCTGGAATGAGAAGGACGAAGATACCGACGACGACACGAAAGACGAACAGAAACCCGACGAAAAAAAGCCCGACGAGAAGAAGCCCGACGA
>Ga0126379_10000874_pt1 | contig 17576 bp, 15 predicted proteins | sample PanSoiMetPlot_24_FD_92640 | JGI IMG/M metagenome (GOLD analysis project Ga0126379, IMG submission 92640) | Tropical forest soil microbial communities from Panama - MetaG Plot_24 | ecosystem: Environmental > Terrestrial > Soil > Tropical forest > Bulk soil | place: Panama | collected 2016-02-17
ACTTTGATCATCAGCTTCCCGAAGTTCTCCCCGCGAAACAGTTTGAGCAGCGTCTCGGGAAAAGTCTGGAAGCCTTCGACAATGTCTTCCTTGGACCTGAGTTTGCCCGCTGCCATCCATCCCGCCAGTTCGCGGACAGCTTCGGGGTAGCGTGCGGCGTAGTTGAAGACAACAAAGCCTTCCATGCACGCGCTGTTGATTAGCAGAGAAAGATAATTGGACGGGCCTTTGATCCCGGTGGTCGAGTTGTACTGGGAAATGGCGCCGCAGATGACCACGCGCGCGCCGCGCGCCAGTTGCGCCAACACTGTGTCCAGAGTCTCGCCGCCCACGTTGTCGAAGAACACGTTCACGCCTTTCGGACAGTGTTTGCGGAGCTCCTCAGCGACGTCCTGGCTCTTGTAGTCAAGGCAAGCGTCAAAGCCCAAATCTTTCACCGCGTAATTGCATTTCTCAGCTCCGCCGGCAATGCCCACGGCGCGGCAGCCTTTGATCTTGGCGATCTGCCCCACCACCATGCCGGTCGCACCCGCCGCGCCGGACACCACCACGGTGTCTCCGGCTTTAAGTTGGCCAACTTCGAGCAGCCCGAAATAGGCGGTCAATCCTGTGAGGCCCAGCGCGCTCAAGTACACCGGCAGCGGCAGGAGCTTGGGATCGACTTTAGCCAGCCCTTTGGCGCTCTGGGCATTGATGAGGGCATACTCTTGTACGCCCAGTATGCCGGTGACATGGTCGCCTGCGGCAAAGGCCGGGTTGCCGGATGCGATCACTCGTCCCGCGCCGCCCGCTCGCATGACCGCTCCGATTTCAACGGGTTCGATGTACGACCTGCCGGCGTTCATCCAGCCGCGCATCGCCGGATCGAGCGAGAGATACAGCACCTTGACCAGAACCTCGCCCGGGCCGGGATCGCGCACCGGCTCTTCAGTGGCTGTCCAGTCGCTACGGTTGGGCAGGCCTACGGGACGCGCGGCCAGCCGGAATTGATGGTTGGTAAGGTTCATGGCGAGTGAGCTCCGTTCGCAGATTCGAGAAGCCGACCAGTATATGATGCCGGGTCTCACGAGTGTCGCAGAAACTCCGCCTGCGGTGAAAACAGAGCTGGCAAAACTATTCACAAACCCGGCTTTCAAATATCCAGCTGGACAAGATCAAAAATAGTGCTGGCAGTTTCTCCTTTCATGGAACCAATGGACGCTGGCAGGAGTAGGCGCAGATAGAAGGTGCACAGTCATGCGCCGCATCGCCGCCATCCTCGGATCAGCCCTCTTCCTGGTCATTGCGCCAGGGACGTTGGCCGGTTACGTGCCCTGGAGCCTCTCGCGCTGGCACGTCGCGTCCCCGTTGCTCGGCTTCTTTCCTTTTCGTGTGATGGGAGCACTGCTGATCGCCTTGGGACTTCCGGTGCTGCTGGATTCTTTCGCTCGCTTTGCCATTCAGGGCCTCGGCACACCGGCGCCGGTCGCGCCGCCAAGGCATCTGGTGGTCACCGGTCTTTACCGCTATGTTCGCAATCCCATGTATGTGGCCGTTACCTCCCTGATTCTCGGCCAGGGACTGCTCTTGGGAAGCGTCAGCGTGCTCGAGTACGGGCTGGTGGTGTGGGTAGGGTTCCACCTCTTCATCCTCGGCTACGAAGAGCCGGTGCTGCGCGGCAAGTTTGGGGCGGAATACAAAGAATTCTGCACCCATGTCCCACGCTGGCTGCCGAGACTGACGCCGTGGCAGAGAATGGCCAAACCCGGCGCAGACTAGCCCACCAGCACCTCATTTTTTAAGCCGGCCACCTCGCCCTTGACTTCTGGGTGTAGAATCTTAAGAGCGAACAAAAAGCGAATATCTTATGCCCAGCCTCTTCCCGCAAATTGAAATCGGCCAGCAACTGGTAGGCATCGCCCGCCTTGCCGCCAACGGCGAAGCGGTAGCGGAAGGCCATCAGGTGGAATACCTGACGATCGAGAACCGCAGCCTTCTCGCTCGTTGCTTTTCCCCGCGCGTGCCTTTCGAGTGGATGATCAATCCCTATCGCGGCTGCGAATTCGCCTGCAAATACTGCTATGCCCGCTACACGCACGAGTTCATGGAGCTTCGCGACGGACTGGATTTCGAGCGCAAGATCTACGTCAAGCAACACACCGCCTGGCTGCTGCGGCAGGAACTGAAGAATGTACGAGCCGGACAGTCGATCGCCATCGGCACGGCCACCGATCCTTACCAGCCGGCGGAGCGGAAGTTTCAAGTCACGCGCGCGATCCTCGAGGAATTCGCGCGACATGAAGGACTGAGCCTGGGCCTAGTGACAAAGTCCGACATGGTGGTGCGCGATCTCGATCTGCTCCAGGCGATCTCCCGCAAGAACCGCCTCAGCATCATGCTGACTGTGACCACGATGAAGACCAAACTGGCCCGGATGCTGGAACCGCGTGCGCCCCGCCCCGATCTGCGCCTGAAGGCGGTAGAGCAGCTGGCCAAAGGCGGCGTCCGTGTCGGCGTAAACTGCGCTCCGGTCCTACCCGAGCTCACCGACTCGCCCGCGGATCTCGAAAACGTCGTCCGCGCGTCAGCGAAGGCAGGCGCACAGTTCGTGTGGGCTAATAGCTTGTTCTTGAAGCCGTGCTCAGCGAAAGTGTTTCTTCCCTTCCTTCAGGAACACTTTCCTCATCTCGTGCCGCTCTACGAAAAGCGCTACGCGCGCCACGCTTTCGTTTCGCCGGCTTACAATCGCAGGATCACCGATCTGGTCGCCAAGTTCCGGACCAAGTACGGCATCACCTCCGGCGAATCACGCCGCGAAAGCCCAAGCCGTGTGCCCGCCGGCCAGAAACCCGGCGCACAAATGGGTCTGTTTGATCACAGCGGGCCGAGCGGATTTCCTGCTGTGGGAGACAGAAAGTCGATGTCTTACGGCGAGCTTGCACAAACGCGTCTGAAAGGGTATTCATAGTTCCTTCTCACTCACAGGAGGAAACGTGATGCGCCGCGCCGCAATTCAGCCTGTTGTCCTGATCTGCTGCTTGATGCTCGCCGGCCCAATCCAACTCCGGGCCCAAAAGACTTCCGCCGCCGCGCCGGAGAAAGTGTTCGCCATCCGCGCCGCCAACCTGATTGACGGCTTAGCCGCGCAACCGCGGCACAACGTGCTGATCGTGATCCGCGGCAACAAGATTGAGAGCGTGAGCGAGAGTGGGACCCCGCCGGCTGCGGCCACGGTGATTAATTTTGGTCCGCAGGTCACGGTCCTGCCCGGGCTGATTGACACCCACACGCACATCTTCCTTCAGGGTGAAGATCCCGCGGAAGGCGGTTATGACGAGCAGCTTCTGAAGCATCCGTCGTCCTACCGGGCAGCGCGGGCCACGGTCTCCGTGCGCCGGGCTTTGGAGCAGGGCTTCACCACGCTGCGCGACCTCGAGACCGAAGGCGCCGGCTACGGCGATGTGGGAATCAAAGAAGCCATCAACGCCGGTTACATTCCTGGACCGCGGCTCTTCGTGGTGACGCGTGCCATCTCTACCACCGGCGGCTATCCGCTGGAGGGCTATAACCCTGACATCGTGGTGCCGAAAGGCGCACAGATCGGCGACGGGCCGGTCGAACTGCGCAAGATTGCCCGCGAGCAGCTGGACCATGGAGCCGACTGGATCAAGGTCTATATGACCCACCGCTCTTGGGCCGACGAGGACGGCAAGCTGGTCTCGCAGCCGACCTTGACGGAGGAAGAACTCAAGGCCGTGGTGAACGAGGCTCATGGCTGGCAAAAGAAAGTTGCGTGCCACGCGTACGGCGGCATCGGCCTGCGCCGTGCCCTTGACGGCGGTTGCGATTCCATCGAGCATGGGCTCGACCTCGACGATAACGCCCTCACCCAGATGCTGCAGCAGGGTACATGGTATGTGCCCACGCTCGCCGTGTACTACTACGACAACGAGCCGGAGAACACGCCTGGCGGCAAACGCGATCGCGCGCGGATTACCGCGCATGAAGCGTCCTTCAAGAAAGCGCTGAAATTAGGAATCAAGATTGCCTTCGGGACTGACGTGGGCGGCTTCTCCTGGAACGACCCCATCGCCCAGGAGTTCGGCTACATGGTGAAATTCGGCATGACGCCCATGGACGCTATCAAGTCGGCGACGTCGCGCGCCGCGGAATTGCTGGACCAAAAAGGCGAGCTCGGCGTGATCGCGCCCGGCGCCTATGCTGACGTGATTACCGTGAACGGCGATCCGCTCGCGAACATTGACGCGCTTAAGAACGTGAACTTCGTGATGAAAGATGGCAGCGTGTTCAAGCAAAAATAGAAAAGGGAGACTAATCGAGTCATGGCAGCGACAACGAAGAGTACGTCTACAAGTTCAGTCACCATGACGGTGGCGCGCATCGTCGTCGGCATCATGTTCCTGTTCTTTGCTCAATACAAACTGATGCACGGCGACTTTGCGCACGGCGGCTATCAGAAGACGGTCAGCGGCTGGGTCGACACAACCGCTGTCAGGTTTTACAAGCCGTTTTTGCGCGCCACCCTGCATTACCCAGTGGCCTCGGGCTACGCTGTCGGAGTGGCCGAGGCGCTGATCGGGGCTTCGATGGTGCTAGGTCTCTGGGTGCGTCCCTTTTCCATTGCTGGAGCCCTTTTCATGCTGAACTTGCTTCTCTCCACCTGGAATCTCCCCCCAGGCAGCCCGGCATGGAGATACTTCGGAACGCAACTCGACAACATTTCTCTGCTGCTCTTGTTTCTGATCTTTTTCTCCCACCGGGCTGGCGAGACCTTGGGCCTCGACCAGGCCAAATAAGGGGAAGAGCGTTTCGCCTGTAAAATAGACCTTGAGCCCTTCGACGAATGGCCGCGGGCCCCGTGTGGGGGCGAGCGGCCCGACGCAGGCGCAGGATAATCTCAACACGAAAGATCGGCCTCAAGCGGTGGGTAGCGAAGCGACAACAATGACGGAAAGATACGACGTGGTCGTGGTCGGCGCGGGACACGCCGGCTGCGAAGCCGCCATGGCCGCGGCTCGCATGGGCTTGAGGACTGCCCTGTTTACCCTCAACGTGGACCTGATCGCTCAGATGTCGTGCAACCCGGCTGTGGGCGGCATCGCCAAAGGCCACTTGGTGCGGGAAGTCGACGCCTTAGGCGGCATCATGGGCGAGGTCACTGACGCCGTCGGCATCCAGTTCCGCCTGCTCAACACCTCCCGCGGGCCGGCCGTGTGGTCGCCGCGCGCCCAGTGCGATAAGCAGCAATACCGTCTCAAGATGCGCGAAGTCCTGGAAGGCCAACCCAATCTGGTGATCAAGCAGGCCGAGGTTGCGGAGTTGATCGTGGATTCTTGGAGCGCAGCCGCCCCCGGCTGCGACATCGAATCATCTCTCGCAGGCGAGGGCGCCTGCGCTCCTGATCGTCAAAGAATTGCGAAGGGCATAAAACTCCGCGACGGTCGCACCGTGGGCGCTGAGGCTGTCATCATTACCACAGGAACGTTTCTGAACGGGTTGATCCACTGCGGTGAGCAGACCTATCCCGCGGGACGCAGCGGCGAGCCACCCTCACAGCTTCTGGGCGAATCGCTCAAGCTACTGGGTTTGCGAGGCTGCCGGCTGAAGACCGGAACGCCGCCCCGCCTCGACGGCCGCTCCATCGACTGGTCGCGCTTTGAGATGCAGCCCGGCGACGCCGACCCCACGCCGTTCAGCTTCCGCACCAGGAAGATCACGCAGAAACAGGTGCCCTGCTATGTGGCGTTCACCTCGGCGGAGACGCATCGCATCATCCGCGAGAACGTGCATCGCTCGCCGATGTATTCCGGGCAGATCAAGAGCATCGGCCCGCGCTACTGCCCGAGCATCGAAGACAAGATCGTCAAGTTTCCCGACAAGACCACGCACCAGCTGTTTCTCGAGCCGGAAGGCCTGAACACGCATGAGATTTACGTCAACGGCATGAGCACGTCGATGCCCATCGACGTGCAACTCACGGTCATCAAGTCCGTTCCGGGTCTGGAGACCGCGGAGATGCTCCGTCCCGGCTACGCGATCGAGTATGACTCCATCGATCCCACGGAACTGGAGCGGACGCTGGAGACCAAAAAGATCAGCCGCCTGTTTCTTGCCGGCCAGATCAACGGGACCTCCGGCTACGAAGAAGCCGCGTGCCAGGGGATCATGGCGGGAATCAATGCGGCTTTGAAGGTCAAGAATGAACCGCCGCTGGTGCTCGACCGCACGGAGGCATACACGGCCATTCTCATCGACGACCTCATCAGCAAGGGCACTAACGAACCCTACCGCATGTTCACCTCGCGCGCCGAGTTCCGCCTGCATCTGAGGATTGACAATGCCGACCGGCGTCTTACGCCGTACGGCCGCCGTGTGGGCTTGATCAACGACGCGGCATGGGTAGACTTTCAGGCTAAACAGGCGCGCGCGCAGAAGCTGGCGGCGGTGCTCGACAAGACACGCGTATCTTCTGAACAGCTCGCGAAGATCGAGCGTGCGCAAGCGGCACGCGTGGCGACCCAGAACGCGCAAACAGACGAAGGCCTAGAGCTTGGGATTTCTGAGCCATCCGCCAACGGCAACGGTTTGTCCAGCGCAGTGGGAGGAACTTTGGCGCAATTGCTGAAGCGTCCAGAGATTGTGATTGAAGATTTGGCACACGTAATTCATGAGAATTATCCGGACTACTTCGCGGAGATCCAGGGGCTAGAGCAGCTACACACTAGCGGTATCCCTGATCCCTTTGTCACTGATACGTGTGGCACCGGCACTCTTGCCGGTGCTTGTTTCCTCCAGAAGGAAGCTTCGGCACAGACAAGAGTGCCTGTGCCACACAAGGAAGGGGATCTCTCCTCGGCCGCCCGTAACGAGATGAAGACCGTCGAGACTGAGATCAAATACTCCGGCTACCTCGACCAGCAACGCAAGTCTATCGAACGCCTCAAGAAGGCCGAACAACGCGCCATTCCCGACTGGTTCGACTACACGAAAGTCAGCGGCTTGTCACGCGAGATGAACGAAAAGCTCCAGCGCGTCCGCCCACGGACCCTGGGCCAGGCTTCGCGCATTCCCGGCGTTACACCCGCGGCGGTGTCGTTGATCAATGTGTACATCGAGATTCAGGCTCGGCGTTTCGCCCAGGCAGAGAATCTTGCCGCAGATCCACGCTGATCAACGCAGATCAGCGCTCAAGAAAATCACTACTTCCCCAGAAAATGCCCCAACAAGCTCAGAGCTCCGACTGTGGCAATCAGAATCCCCGGAAGCAGAGTCAACAGAATGGAAAAACCTAATCCGAGAAAAAACGTGATTCTCCCAAAGTCATTTCCTTTGCCTGGCCATATCTTTTGCACCAGCAGTTCAGCCACCCACCCACCGGTGTAGCAAACATTTGCCATGAACCCATAGGCCGCCACAGCCAAAAACGCAAAGATTGGAGGGTCCGGAATTCCGAACGGCTCTCCCAAAAAATGTTCGCAGAGTATTCCTGTAATCAGACACATCGCGCTCGAAACGAGTCCGGTGGCGCCCACCAGGAGGTTGTAAGGTATGCGTCGGGCTTCCCACCAGGCGATAGTCTTCCATATACCTGGATCATGTACGTTTCGGGCAAAAAACTTCGTTTCGCTGAGCCTCCGAATGTGGCTGACCAAACTCATCTCCGCGTGACTGCCAGTGGCCGTTGTCTCTGTCACAGCGGAATATTCCCATGCTTCTTCGGCGGGTTCTTGTCGCGCTTGGTCTGCAGCATCTCCAGCGCGTCAATCAGCCGCTTGCGAGTTTCACGCGGCTGGATGACCGCGTCCACGTAGCCGCGCTCTGCGGCGACGTAGGGATTCGCAAAGCGCTGGCGGAATTCTTCCACCTTCTCCGCACGGGCGGCGGCGGTGGCTTTCTCGAGTTCGCGCTTGTACACGATGTTGACCGCGCCTTCCGGACCCATCACCGCGATCTCCGCCGTGGGCCACGCGTAGTTCACGTCTGTGCGGATGTGCTTCGACGACATGACGCAATATGCGCCGCCGTAGGCTTTGCGGGTGATGACCGTGATTTTGGGTACGGTAGCTTCGGCAAATGCGAAGAGCAGCTTGGCGCCCTGGCGAATGATGCCCCCGTATTCCTGCTGCGTGCCGGGAAGAAAACCAGGAACGTCTTCGAAGGTAATGAGCGGAATGTTGAAGCAGTCGCAGAAGCGAACAAAGCGCGCGCCCTTCACCGACGCGTTGATGTCCAGCACGCCGGCCAGAAACGCCGGCTGGTTGGCGACGATTCCAATCGATCGCCCGTTGAGCCGCGCGAATCCGATGACGATGTTCTTCGCGTAATGCTCGTGGACCTCGAAGAAATAGCCGTCATCGACCACGCGATGGATGACGTCTTTGATGTCATAGGGCTGGTTGGATTCCGCGGGAACAACTCTGTCGAGTTCCGCATCCGCGCGCTCGATGGGGTCGGTGCACTGGCGCCGCGGCGGATCGTCGAGGTTGTTCGAGGGCATGAATCCGAACAGCTCGCGGATCATCGACAGGCACTCGGCGTCGTCGTGGGCCATGAAGTGGGCCACGCCTGACATCTCGTTGTGCGTGGTGGCGCCGCCGAGTTGTTCCTTGGTGACTTCCTCGTGGGTGACGGTCTTGATCACGTCCGGCCCCGTGACGAACATGTAGGCGGTCTTGTCCACCATAAGTATGAAATCGGTAATAGCAGGAGAGTAAACAGCGCCGCCGGCGCAGGGACCCATGATGGCCGAGATCTGCGGGATTACGCCGCTGGCCAGCGTGTTGCGCAGAAAGATGTCGGCATAGCCGGCCAGCGACATCACGCCTTCCTGGATGCGCGCCCCGCCGGAATCGTTCAATCCGATCACCGGCGCGCCCACTTTCACCGCCATGTCCATGATCTTGACGATCTTCGCCGCATTGGCCTCGGAAAGCGAGCCGCCGAAGACAGTGAAGTCCTGGGCAAAGACAAAGACCAGCCGGCCTTCGATGCGTCCGTAACCGGTGACAAAGCCGTCGCCGAAGACTTTGCTGTCGGCCATGCCGAAGTCGGTACAGCGGTGGGTAACCATCTTGTCGAATTCCTCGAACGTTCGTTCGTCCAGAAGGAATTCGATCCGCTCCCGCGCCGACATCTTGCCTTCTTTGTGCTGGCGGGCGCGGCGTTCATCGCCGCCCCCGGCTTCGGCCAGCGTGTCGCGGCGCTTGAGTTCAGCAAGCTTTTGTTCCAGATCCATCTTCAGGAGGGAATTATAGCTGTCCTGGGAAAGAGTGGAAAAACCTTACCGCGATTGGCGCAGATGAACGCGGATGAGGCGACTGCGATCTAAGGCTTAATCCGCGACCATCCGCGTGAATCCGCGGTGAGGTTTTTGTTTGACGCAAACGCCGGAATTGGTTCTTGAGAGGGCGCTTCTACTTCCGAAAGGCTGCGCTATGCGGGCTGCCACTTCCATTTCTTCTTTTTGGCGTCCCAGAAGACCGCGGAGTCTTCCATGGACCGTGTTTCGATGGCCTTGATGACGTAGATGGGCGGCTTGCCTTTCTTGATCAACATGCGGCCTACGTTGATCTCGTCAAAAGGCACGTTGACCACAACAAACTTGGCCTTGGGTGTGGCCGCGTGCCAGGCCTCGGCGCCGGCGCCGAAGATGATGAGCAGATCATGATTGGTTTCCATCTCGGCGCGGCCAAACGCCAGCGTGTTGGTCGGATTGCCATAGCCGAAGTACGTGTAATACGGGTCGGAGACGCTGTACTTGAAGTCGAACGAGTCTGCGATGGGATCCCGGCTGTTAGCCACAATGGCCACGTCTTCCACGCCGTCGCCGTCGAAGTCCGCCGCAATCAGCACTTTGGGAAACTTGGCGGGAACGGTAAAACTGGATCCGAACTGCTGTTTCACCAGGGCGCTCACGTCCTCCGTCTTGGCAGGGCTTGCGGCGGAAGTGGGCTGGGACCCACCCTCGTCGCGTGAAGCGCTGGTTGGGGGCCCCGACGGGGCCTGAGTCTGCGCTACGCAAAGACACGCGACAAGAAAAAGGAAGCTACTCAGCAATCTCATGGGCCGAGTTTATCCTCTTTTCCAGCGAATGGGACCCTTAATTCAGCCTTTGAATCCCTGATGACAACAGGTCATGTCCGCCTGGAGCGTCGTTCCATGAGCACCATCCAGATGCCCATGCTGGAAAGAGAAACCACCGCCGCGAATAACGCCACCACGAGCGGCAACGGCCAAAAGTAGAACATGCTCAACAGCCAAATCACTAGAAGGAGAAAGACGAGGGCCCAGAAAGGTTTCATTTGCTTGACCTTGGTCCCGAGAGAGGGAACTCTCATTACGATGGAGGAGCCTGGGCCAAGGGTTTCCCCTAAATCGTGGAGAGCTGCCGCCGGTCAGTCGCTTTTGAGCTGCAGGCGCACATTGACGCTCTTTTGCGCGTCGTCGACTTGCTCAAAAATCACCCAGTCCTTCTGGTGGCCGTGCGCTAGAGGCAATGCCTGGACTAGAAACTGCTTGAGGTAAGTATTGTCATAAGGCGCGCCGGCAGCAAGCTTCCAGCTCTCTGTCAGTTTGCGCGCCAGGTCCGCGTCACGGCTTTCGATCTCCAGCCTGCCCATGTGATAGAGCTCGCCCTCTTTCACGGTGAAAACGTAGGATACGGTATCGCTGTCGGCGGTGAAGTTTGGCTGGGGAAAGATGAGTGCGCGCTCGTGGCCGAACTTCAGGAACAACTTCCTGGTCTCAGAGAGATCGTGGGTCAGCTTGCTGTCGTCGACCGGATCGCCGACCTTGAGCGTGATGTGTTTGGAAAGCTCGTCGCTGGGAATGAGGGTATTGCCTGACCAGCTAAAACCGGCCAAGCGGTATTGGGTTCCCTCCTCGACCACAGCCTCCAACATGACTCCGCCTCCTGGTTTGAGCTGCGACTTGATCTCGACGATCTTGAATTTGAGAAAGCCGTGGTCGCGGTAGATGGGCTCCAGCGACAGTTGCACCATCCGCATCATTTCGCTGCGAAGATATTCCGTACCCGGCACACGGGACAGGGACTTGGTAATCAGATCCGGCGCCATGCGTGCGGCGCCGGAAACGCGAACTTCGGCCACGTTCAACCCCGCATTCTCCACCTTGAATTTGTAGGCGGAAGGCGGCCTTCCGAAATCGGCGTAGACCATGTAGGAGACCTGGCTGGGCAGGCCCTTGGCAGTCAGCAACTTGGTCAGCGCGGCGGAGATGTCGTCGGCCATGGTGCCGCTGAGGGGAACCAGCCCTGCATACAGCGGCAGCGATTGGTGCAGCTGCTGCTGCAGATCCTGGTCGCTGAGCCAGATGATGTTTTCGAACGCGGCAGGCAAGAATTTTTCTGCGTCTTTAACTTGAAAATTTGCCTCGACACCATCACGCGTGCCGGCTACCGGTTTGTACAAGAACTGCACCGTCGAGAAAACTCCACAAGTTCCCAGGCGACTCGCCGCATTCTGCAAGTCGTCCATCGTGACTTGGGTATTCACGGTCAGTCCTGAGGCCCGAGCCACGTCCTCTGAACTGTAACGGTTGGACCCGGTCGCGACGATGCGCACGAGATGGTAGCGTGGTTCTGCATGAGCCAGCTGGCAGAAAAGACACAGCAAGAGGAAAAAGTGTTTCATGAAGGTTTCTTGTTGAAAAGGGATCAACCCGTGGCCGTTCATTATCTCATTACGAAAACGCGGTACTGGGTTAGCTTGAAAAACTGACCCACTAGCAGTATCAGCGTCTACCGATTCGCTTGCCCGCCGCGGCGGGCGGGTCCCGCTTGGCGGGACAGACGTTCATCGCGCAGCGATGAACTTTGCAAACAAACTGTACCACTACCGACCCCGGCGACCGGGCGCCCCTAAACCAGCTACCCCGCACGCGCCCCTCGTGCGAACGGCATCTAATCCAGTCAAAACATCCTTGCGTTTAGAACGGAGCCATGCAGCGCAACGACACAGGAGTCTAAGTGCGCTCGAAATTGGCTCTCGCGCTGACTTTGACATTGGTGACATTGGCGTTCGCCGGTTGCGGCGGCGTGAACCGGCAAACGGCCGGCGGAGGAGGGGGAAACGCAACAGGTCCGGGAGTTGGCCCGCCGCCCGTACCGGTTCCGTCAGCCGTCCAGGTAAATCATGTGGCGCTGGTGGTGCTGGAAAACCACAGCGCGTCCCAGGTGCTGGGCAATCCGGCCATGCCCTTTTTCAATTCCCTGGCCACCCAGCACTCGCTCGCCGGCAATTACTTCGGCAATACTCACCCGTCGATCGGCAACTACTTCATGCTTACTACCGGAGCGATCGTCAGCAACGACGATAACTTCACGGGTATCATCACCGGCGATAACATCGCGCGAGCGTTGACCGGCGCGGGCAAAACCTGGAAAGCCTACATGGAGAGCCTGCCGGGGCCGGGCTTCCTCGGGGGCGATGTTTATCCTTACGCCAAGCACCATGATCCCTTCACGTACATGTCTGACGTACTGGACTCGGGCGCGCAAGCCGCCAAGATTGTGCCGCTCGGGCAACTCATCGCCGACGTCCGATCTGGCTCACTCCCCGCCTTTTCATTCATCATTCCTAACAAAGAGAATGACGCGCATGACTGTCCGGGGAACGCTCCCACCTGTCCCGACGACGCTAAGTTGTCTGCCGCCGACAACTGGCTCAGGGCCAACATCGGCCCATTGATCGGCAGCCCGGAGTTCGCGAGCACCGTCCTTATCATCACCTTCGACGAGGGCGTGGACACCGACCTGGCGAACGGTGGCGGACAAATCGCCACTGTACTGCTAGGTGCGAGGGTTAAAAGCGGTTTTCGGTCCACGACGTTCTATCAGCACGAGAGCACATTGCGTCTCATCCTGGACTTGCTCAATGTGGGCGACCACCCCGGTGCTTCGGCCGGAGCCCCGAGTATGGGAGAGTTCTTTCAGTAAACGATACGCGACATCAAAATCCCATGAACAGCAATTTTTTGGCCCGCGGCGTTTGCGTAAACGCATGGTTCAGAAACTCCACGAACGGAGTCATCACTTCAAAGCTTTGAGCCAAAGCAGGTAGCAGGCGCGGTGAAGTGAGCAGTTTGATGTCCAGCATTGATTCGAGGTACCACTGCCGGTGCCGCAACAGGCCTTCCGCCGGATGATCCGGGGGAAAGCCCTTGGGTATACGGCTGAGCTGCTCACCCTGCAACCCGCCGACGGTCCGGCGCAATTTCTTATCGCGCAGGATTTCTTCCAGTTCCTGATAGCGCTCGTTGAGGAGCCCGCGATAGGCCAGCAGCTCGTCGCGCTCCGGCGAATATACGCCGCCGAAAGCCAGCAGGTCTTTCTCTGTGAAGTGAAAGTAGAAGACGGCGCCTTCGCGTTTGAGGGCACTGCGCCGGGGAAATATGGCGGAGATGTGCGTCTTGTAGGGCGTTTTGTCCGGGGAGAAACGCGTGTCGCGATAGATGCGGTAAGCCGACTTTTCCGGCGGCGTGACATAGTCGGGAGCGAAGCGCGCAAACTCGGCGTTCATGCAGCCGATCAGTTCCAACATCGGCGCCTTGATCAAGGTCTCATAGCGCTCCTTGCGCGGCTGAAACCACTCGCGCCGGTTGTTGCGCTTCAGAGCGCGAAGAAAACTGAGAGCATCACGAGAGAAACCGGGAAATGCGGATTTCATGGGAGAAGGCAACCTCGACGCTTGATGAACTGATGTCACGCGGCAATCATATCATGGCGAATATAAAGCGAAAAGTGGTGGCGTTGAACAGCAGCTTTCGTCCACGTGAAAGGATCCACTGATCAGTGAAATCAGTGTCATCAGTAGTGAGGTTTGGCTAATTGCTAACTGCTAATTGCCGGCGGCTCCGATCAATGGCAGCTCTCCGGCCCTGCGGCCGCGAAGGACAGAATCTTAGCCATTGGTTTCTGGGCAAACGGCCGATTTAAGAACTGCACGAACGGCGCCATAGCTTCAAAGTGGCGCGACAGTTCCGGCAGCAGACGCGGCGTGGTCAGCAGTTTGGGATCCAGGACTGAGACCAGGTACCACTGCTTGTGCCGCAACAGCCCTTCCGCCGGATGGCCCGGGCAGAAGCCCCGTGGAATGCGGCGGAGTTGCTCGCCCTGTAATATGCCCACAGTGCGCCGCAAGTTCTTGCCGGCCAGAATTTGCTGGAGCTCCTGGTAATGGTCGCGGATCAAGGTGCGATAGGCCAGGGCCTCGTCGCGCTCCGGCAGGTAAACGCCGCCCAGGACCACCAATTCCCGCTCGGTAAAATGGAAATAGAAGGTCGGGCCGCGCATGCGTTCCACGCCGCGCCGGGCAAAGACCGCCGCAATGTGGGTCTTGTAGGGAGTCCTATCCTGGGAAAAGCGGGACTCGTGGCGGTAGATCCGAAACACCGATCGCTCCGGCGGCGTCACGTAGTCCGGGGCAAAGCGGGCAAACTCCCGGCTCAGACAACAGGCCAGGTCCAGCACGGGCACTTTGATCAGCGCTTCATACTGCTGCTTGCGCGGCTGAAACCAGTCGCGCCGGTTGTTGCGCCGCAGGTTGCGCAAGAAGCTCAGCGCTTCCGGAGAGAACCCCGGAAAAGACTTCATCGCCTGGGGACACGCAATTACTTGTGCCATGAGGGGACTCCAAAGTGGCTTTCCATTTCCTTAATTGGCCGTCGGACGAATCTAAGAAGATACTTATTTACCAGGGGTACGTCAAACGCGAGCCCTCACAAACGCTTCAAAAGAAACCATCTGGGCTACAAGTCAACAGTGGCCGGAAGACACCCAAAGTCCGAACTTCTATCAGGTCGCCGGTAGCCGGATCAATTCGGAACTGCAGCGGGTCACGTACGAATTCAAAATAAGACTGCAATCCTGAGTGTATTTCTCCTGGATGAAAAAGAACCAGGCGGTCCTTCTCGACGCGAAATGTGCCCCGCAGCCCGGGATCCCGTTCTCGAGGCAAAATTATCCCGCTACGGGAACGTGTTTTCTCGGAAACCCGGCGCACCTTGAACGCAGCCGGATCGAAGATCGGACCTTTGACCCAGCGATTCCCAGAGAGGAAGAAGAGCTTCTGCTTGGTAAAACCGGGAGCAGAACAATTGTAGGGGCCAATGATCTCAGTAGGTTGAAACGGCTTTTGCGCAGTTGCCATCAGTCTTAAGCCGAGCCACAGAAATAGCAGCGTACCCAGCCATGACTTATGGTTCCTTGTCATGCTTCCTGCCTTTCTGTGGTGGCTTGTGCGATCAGGCCAAAGCCACCGCCTTGTCCTCGATCAACTTCTTTACCCTGGCGACGAAAGCCCCCGCCGGTACCGTACCTTCCGGCTGCTGCTGGCCGCGGACGCGGACGTTCACAGTCCCCGCCTCAGCTTCTTTCTCCCCCACCACTAGTAGGAACGGCACTTTCTGCAAAGTATGCTCACGAATTTTGGCATTCATCTTTTCGTTACGATCGTCAAGATGAACCCTGACACCCGCGTCCTTGAGCTGCCGAGTCACCCGTTGCGCGTAATCATTGTGCTTTTCGCTGATGGGGATCACCGCCACCTGTACCGGCGAGAGCCATAATGGGAATGCACCCGCGTAATGCTCGATCAGCACGCCGAAAAACCGCTCCATCGAACCAAACAACGCGCGATGGACCATCAGAGGACGTTTACGGGCGCCGTCTTCGGCAACATACTCCAGCTTGAAGCGCTCCGGCAAGTTCCAGTCGAACTGGATGGTGCAAAGTTGCCATGGGCGGCCAATCGCGTCCACCAGCTTCACGTCAATCTTCGGTCCGTAAAACGCGGCCTCGCCGGGAATGGTCTTATAAGGAAGATTAAGCTTCTGGAGCGCGGTTTCGAGCGAGCGGATGGCAGGCTGCCACATTTCTTCGCCGCCCAGAAAGTTCTTCTTATCATTGGGATCCCAGATGCTGAGCTCCACGATGTACTCGTTGAACCCGAACGCCTTGAGCACCGCCAGGGCGAATTCCATGCAACCGATGATCTCGTCTTCCATCTGCTCCGGCGTGCAAAAGATGTGGGCGTCATCCTGCGTGAAGCCGCGGACGCGCAACAGTCCGTGCATAACGCCCGAGCGCTCGTAGCGATACACGGTGCCCAGCTCGCCGTAACGCTGCGGCAGGTCGCGATAGGAGCGCAGCGTGTTCTGGTAAATCAGGATGTGCCCAGGACAGTTCATGGGCTTCACGCGGTAATCTGCGTCGTCGAGCTCCATAGGCGTGAACATGTTCTGCGCGTAGTAACCTTCGTGACCGCTCGTCTTCCACAGGTTCACGCGGAATATGTGGGGCGTGTACACCAGCGAGTACCCACGCTTCAGGTACTCCTCACGCATCCAGTCTTCCATTTCTTTGCGGATGATGCCGCCTTTGGGATGCCAGAAGATCAGCCCCGGCCCCGCCAGATCCTGGATACTGAACAGATCGAGCTGTTGGCCCAGCACGCGATGGTCGCGCTTCTTCGCTTCTTCGAGCGCGTGCAGGTGCTGTTCCAGCTCTTTTTTCGAGAAGAACGACGTTCCGTAAATGCGCTGCAGTTGCGGATTCTTCTCGTCGCCCAGCCAGTAGGCGCCGGCGATGTTCAGAAGCTTGAAAGCCTTGATCCTGCCCGTGGAAGGGACGTGAGGGCCGCGGCAAAAATCCACAAACTTGCCGTTGCGGTAGAGCGAGATCGGCTCGCCGGCACGGGTGAACTGTTCGATGAAGTGAACCTTCATGAAGTCGCCTTCGGACCGGAAGCGGGCCAGGCCGTCTTCGCGAGGGACAAAGTCGCGTTCGAATTTCTCGTCACGCGCGGCGACTTCCCCCATACGCTTCTCGATTTTCTCCAGATCTTCCGGCGTGAAGGGCGTCGGCCGGTAGAAGTCGTAAAAGAAACCGCTCTCCGTCGGCGGACCGTGCCCCAGTTTGGTCTCAGGAAACAACTCGAGCACAGCGGTCGCCAGCACATGGGCGGAAGAGTGCCGGTAAACCTCGAGCGCTTCGGGATCTTTTTCCGTCAGTAGGCGCAGGTCTACGTCCTCTTCCAGGGGCTTGCTGAGATCGGCGAACTGCCAGCCGTCTTTGGATGGCGCACCGTGCATACTAGCCGGAGTTTTCTCCGCTCCCTGCGCACCGCTGGCTGAGCCACTCGGGGAGGAATGCTGGCTGCTGATTGCTGAAGACTTGATTTTCGCGACCAGCGCCGCCTCCGCCAGCCGCGGACTGATGGAGCGGGCGATCTCCAGCGGCGTCGTGCCTTTGGGCACTTCTTTGCGGTTTCCGTCAGGGAGGGTGACTTGAATCATGCTGGTTTGGACAGTTGACGACATAGATAGTGTGGAGCACGGGCGCCCCCGCCCGGGCAACGGATCAAGATTTGAGTCTAGCGAAGGCCAGAAGACGCGGTCAAACCGGTAACGGGATAGGAGCTAGAGCCCCTAGAAGAAGAGATTGTGAGTGTTAACGCCTTCCATGAGAAGGCCGGTCGGAGTCAAGTAGATTTGTTTCTATTAGACAAGGTTTTTGTTTTTCTCCCTGCCGAGTCGCCACTGTCGCCACCCTTCCATCC